>CAJDTL010000021.1_pt2 | contig 41509 bp, 42 predicted proteins | sample 7389871 | NCBI WGS metagenome assembly CAJDTL01 (sample SAMEA7055650, study PRJEB34461) | soil metagenome | biome: terrestrial ecosystem; feature: Peninsula; material: soil | place: Antarctica | collected 2016 | reverse complement strand
GTCAAGATGCCCGCCTAGGTTGATTCGTGGAATCATTTGATTTTGCCCGGATTGCCGGTTGTGGTTTGGTACCTCGTTTAGCCATGGTCAGGGTCAGTAGCTCGGCGCAGAGAGCCTGGACCTGGCGTTGGATGGCAGCCGGATTCAACGGCCTGTTTTCCCTCTTCAGTTTGGCCTTCACGGCCTCGCGGACTGTTCCGACGTCGGCTAGGACGCGTTGGAAAGGCTGGTTGAGTCCTACTGGCCTCCCGATCTCGAACGGCCTTGGCGCACACGATCGGTCCGGTGACGCAGCGAGTTGCGGCTGCCGATCGACAGCGCCTTGCATCATAGGACTCATGGCACATCGTTCGTGGTCGGTCGGTATCCCTAGCCCAGATCCTCCGCGGGGAGCAGGCGCAAGTCCGTGCGGCCGAGTATGCGCCCTGGACTGATGCGCAGATTGAACTCGACACTGCGGTGCTTTCCGTAGACGTCGTCGCGACCGCGGTGATCACTCGGGTGGCACGATCCTGACGCAGGGGCCGCGAAAGGTTGGTATGTGTGGCGACGTGGTTGAGTTCAAGTTTAACGTCTAGCGTTATTAATGCGACGCGTTATACACTGGTCGTGTGATCAGATCCTTCAGCAGTAGGAACACCGAGGAGATCTGGCATGAGCAGTACGTCAAAGGCGTCGACCGCACCCTGCAGCGGGCGGCCCTGCGGAAGCTGGAGCTCGTCCATGCCGCCAAGGACCTGGAGGATCTCCGAGTTCCTCCGGGAAACCGGCTGGAACGATTGGTCGGAGATCGTCGCGGCCAGCACAGCATCCGTGTGAACGCCCAGTGGCGCATCTGCTTCAGCTGCGCAGAAGGAGGCGCTGACGATGTCGAACTCGTCGACTACCACTGAGAACAAGCTGATCGAGCCGATCCACCCTGGGGAGATCCTCATGGAGGACTTCATCGAGGGCTTCGGGATCACGCAGAACAAGCTCGCGGTCTCGATCGGCGTACCGCCGCGCCGGATCAACGAGATCGTGCATGGCAAGCGCGGCATCACGGCCGACACCTCGATCCGGCTCGCGAGGTACTTCGGGACCTCGGAAGAGTTCTGGATGAACCTGCAGTCCAACTACGAGCTGCGGCTCCAGCGCCGGGCTCTGCGGGACAAAGTCGCTGCGATCACGCCTTTGAAAGTGGCATGAGCATTCGCTTGGAGGCCCACCGGATTTCTCACGGTCAAGCGTCGGCCGTTCAACGTGTGTTGGAAGCGAACCCTGTCTACGCGCTGCGGGTGGGCGGTGCCTTGCCGGCCCCGAACGCTGCTGATGACGTGCTTACGGCTCTTCCTCCGAACGTGGATACAGTGCAGAAGCTCAACACCGGGTTGTGGGAGGACGAAGCGCTCGTCGCATTCGCTGATGTGATCTTCGGGTGGCCCGCGTCGGGCACGGCACACATCGGCCTGCTGATGACCGATGGGATTCGCCATGGTGGAGGGCTCGGGAGGCGCATGCACGAGGTGGTCATTGACGCGGTGAGAGAACGGCCTCAGATCAAGAGCCTTCGCTTGTCGATCGTCGATACGAACGCGGATCTGGCTGAACCGTTTTGGAAGAAGCTCCGGTATGAGCCAACGGGCGAAGCGAAGCCACAATCTTCTGGCGACGCGGAATCGGTGGCTCGGATCTGGTCGCGTTCCGTTGAAACCGGCGCTGACTAGAGGTTGGTATGTGCGGCGACGTCGTGGAGTTTAGATTCAATGTGTAATCCGCTGACCTACCTGCAGCAAAGCCACGCCCCGGTTCGTCCACAGGGTCTCGCTGAAGGTAGGTGGACTGCTGTCGATGGTGGAGTTCACTTCAACGTGTGGTCGGCGCGTCTCACCACGTCAGGCAGGGTGTAGGACTCCCAGTCTGCACAGAGTCCGCAAGAATTTCGGCGTCCCGGACGAGACCGTGTCGGCTTCCGCGTTCGGACCGGGTGCAGAAGAGGTCGCGGGCAACCTCGCCGAGGCTCTCGTCCAGGGGTTCGCGGCCGCCGCTGAGCCTCTTGCGCCTTGGTGGTGCGGCGGCCGGTCCGCGCTAACAGCCGACGGAATGGGGCACCTCATCCCGGAGAAGACCCGTTCGTCTGTAATGGATAATGTAGTGTGCCCAAACCTGCAGACGAACCTGATGGCTCGGCGTCCGCCTGCCATGATGACGTTTTCTCTGCAGCGTCGGTAGATCACTCCGCCGGTTCAAACACGGATTACAGAGCTCCCCGTCGGTCAACTGGAGTGGGAGAACGTCGAGCGACTGTTCATGCGCATGCTCGCCAGCGTGGGTGAAGTCCAGTGGGCGAAGCTGTACGGCACCCGGGGCCAGGACCAAGAAGGCATCGATGCATATGCACGGATGCGGGCAACCGATTCGAGCGATCCAACGAGCCGCCCGTACGTGGTGCTTCAGTCACGACGAGTAAAGCAGCTGGGAGCGGCCGATATTACATCCTCGCGACCAGCTACGACCTGACCGATACAAGGTTGGACGCCGCAGTGCGCCGAGCCGCCAAAACGCTCGCTGAACGAAAGATTGAGTTCGTACCGTGGGGGCGCGGTCGAGGTCAGCAACATGTTGAAGACGCTGCCCGAGCTCGTCGACGACTTCTTCGGCCGGGCATGGGTTGAGCCCTTCGGCGGCCCGGAGGGACTGGAACGCGTACGACGAAGGCTCGAATGGATGGATGCTCAGTCGCTGCGCGAGAAGCTCTCGGTCCACTACCTGGCCATTTTTGCGGCACAGAATGCCGTCCCGCGACCGACTCCGCACACCCCAGTTAGCCTCGGTGGCGACGCCAGCAGGCCCGCACTACCCGGCAACGACTTCATCGTCGTCGATGTGACTCCACGCGTTGTAACGCTGAGCCCTAGATGAGTAATTCCAAGGGATGTTAGTGGTCGTAGGCTGGTCATCCCGGAAACACGGCCAACTTCAGCTAAGCAGATACCCAATACGTGGGTTCCACTTGGAGGCGTCCCAGGTCGCGGCGTCAGGACGGGCTCGGGCTACGTCTTACTGGTTGATCCAGTTCCGGGCGGCGAGTGCGGCTTGGCCGCGATCCGCGACGCTGAGCTTGAGGTAGAGGTTGCTCAGATAGTTGCGCACGGTCTTGGGGGTTATTCCGAGTCGTGCGGCCATTTGGGACGTCGTCTTACCGTGGGCTAGGAGGCCGAGCAGTTGCTGTTCCCGCGTGCTGAACTTGGACATCGGTGGGGGAACGCCACCGGTCCGCGTCCGTCTGATCATGTGCTCGCCGATTCCCGATCCCAGGAGCGTCTGCCCCGAGTGCACTGCGTGGATTCCGCGGAGGATCTCTTCGAACCGGGACGATTTGACGAGATAGCCGTTCGCGCCGGCCTCGATGGCGGTGAGAACAGTGGCGGGGTCATCGAGCATCGATAGCACGAGTACCTTGATGCGTGGATCGCGTTGGCGGATCCGGCGGGTGGCCTCGATCCCACGAAGGCCACCGAGATTGAGGTCCATGAGCACGACGTCGGCTTCCAGTGTTTTGAGGGCGGCGATGGCGGACTCGGCTGTCGCGAAATCCGCGACGATGGTGTCGGCGACGAGGATCGGCAGCGGTGGCCCGACTTCCCCGGCCGGAGGAGGGAACAGGGCGCTCGGGATGTTGGCGAGGCCGAAGAGGCCGGCAATCACGAAACCGATCCGGTTTGCGATCGACCAATGGGTGTGGGTGTGGGACATCTGAATCTCCATTCATGGGAGTTAGCGGGTGCTGACCATGACACGGTCCCACGCGGCGCCCTTCCGGCGGATCGGGTTTCCTTCCCTGACGGCCGGGATGTCATCCGAATGCACAGGAACATCTTCCCGTGCATTACGGCGACCCGCGTGGGAGAGTTTCTCCGTGGACATCGCACAGATCCGCGTTATGCTCGCGGACGACCATCCCGTCGTCCGGCACGGCCTGCGTGCTCTGTTGGAGTCGTTGCCCGGATACGAGGTGGTTGCCGAGTCCACTGACGGGGAGTCCGCGGTGCGTGAAGCAGTCATAAGCCGGCCCGATGTGATCCTGATGGATCTGCGGATGCCGATCACCGACGGCATTACGGCGACCCGACGTATCCGGTCCGCGTGTCCAGACACGGCGGTGCTCGTGCTCACCATGTCAGACGACGACGACACGGTCGCCAGCGCGCTGCGCGCCGGCGCGCACGGGTACCTGTTGAAGGGCGCAGGGCAGGCCGAGATCGAGCGGGCGATCCGCGCTGTCGTTGCCGGAGAGGCGATCTTCGGTCCCGGGGTCGCCGAGCGGGTGCTCGGCCGGGCAGGGCGCGAGACGGCACGCGAGACGGCAACGCCCTTCCCGGAACTGACGGTTACGGGGCGGTATTTACACCGCAAAAGTGGTCTTGAGCTAGGGTTGTAGTCGTTGCTGCCGTGTGAGCTGGCGGGAGGCAGCGGGACGATTCGTTAAATTCAGGTGTACTGGGCAGGTGAGTGCGGTAGCAGATTAGTGGCTGACTAGTTGCTGTGCTCGCTGATGGGAGACACCGAGAACCGTGCCGATATCTCGGACCGTTACCCCTTGGCGTCGGAGTACGAGCGCTGCCGCCTGTCGTTCTCGGGCGGATTCGGTTTTGAGCTCTTCGGCCTTCGCAGCCAAGGCGGCGGCCTCGCGCAAGTGCGCGGTCACCTCCGGCGTGTCAAAGCTGACTTCGACGTCGAAGTCAGACTCTGGGCGTTCGGTGAGGAGCGTTGCTAGGTCCTTCGCCATGACTGGGATCTCGGATATATTGCGGGCCTGGGTATAGAAATTTTCGATGTCATCGGACTTCAGGAACCAGAATCGTCCGTCTCTGACGGCGGTCACGTGTAGTTTCATTTTGTGTCCTTTCCTTCTGCCTGCTTGATGATCTGCTTGGCGAGCATGTCACCGATCTCGTTGTGACGCGGAACCTGGGTGGTGTTCTCTCCCACGTCAACGCGAGTGTGGCGACCACCCTCAGCGACGGTGTAGTCAACGCCGAGATCCTTCGCGGTGCGCTTGAGCTTGTTCAGGGGATCCCGCCGCTTCATCATCACAATTTTAGTCTATAGTCCTCTAGACGTTAATGCAAGAGCGGTCTAGGCAAATGACTGATGCCAGGTAATCTGCAAGGTGTCTGGGTTGAAGGCTTTCACGCCACGTGGGTGCGGCAAGAGACGCACCTGGCAGAGGGCTTCGATCGCGCTGCGCTGCGTTCCGAGGTCTGAGTCCCATGGACAAGCGCCGACGCCCGGCTACCGTCAAGGGACCCGATGCGACCTTCGCCGGGGACGTGTGGGTGGAGCACTTCGCAGACGGCGACGACGAATCCCGCCTTGCTGGCGCCACCGTCAGGTTCACGCCCGGCGCGCGCACGCACTGGCACTCCCATGGCCTGGGCCAGACGCTGCTGTGCCTCGACGGCGAGGGTTTCGTCGTGAACCGCGACGGGGACGTCATCGTGTTGCGCCGGGGGAGACGGTCTGGACGCCACGCGGCGAGGAGCATTGTCACGGCGGCACGAAGGACAACCAGCAGTGCCACGTCGCCATGCGCGTCGCTACCGAGGACAGCGACGCGACGACCTGGCTCGAGGCCGTCAGCGACGAGGACTACACCGCAGCCCACGCCCACCTCCAGCACGGAGGACGGTCATGAGCCGGGATCGCCAGGCGGCCGCAGAGGAGGTGTCCGCGCGGCTGTTCCGCCCGCGCGACGCCGGCGCCCCGAATGCGAACCCCGAGTTGGCGCCATCCTGCGCGGCGTCATCTTTGGCGACGGGGTCGCCACCGGCGAGCTCGACGACCGCACCCGCGAGCGGGTGACGGTCAACGCGATCGCGACCCTGCGGGCGCTGCTGCAGCTCAGGGCAAACGATCACGAGGAAGCGTATCCGGCTGTTGCTGTCGCCGGCATCCCCGATCATAGACCTTTGTGCTCGTCCTGACTTCTTTCCCGGGTGTGAATCAGGATGATTGGCAGCCGGAACCTGGCGGTGTACCGGGCATGCGGCCGGAGAGTGGCGAGATTGTTTTTTCGACCGTGCTGACTGTTAAGTCCCAGCATCTGCTGTTCGACGGAGCTGATTAGCGTGACCACTTGGTTAACCCGCAGCTGAATCGGCGGCGCCTCCTGAAGCCCGGCGCTGCCGCAATACTCCGCTCCGGTTGCCGCAATACTCATAGAGTGGGTTACGTTTAGATCTCTGCCGCCGGGGCCGCACTCGATCCGCGGTGGCAGGATGTACTACATCTCGATAACGACTCCATCGCGCCGGTTTTTGCTGGCCGGCCGGAGAGGGAATCCGGTTTAGGCTTTCACTACGCGACAGGCACGACCGGTCTGTGCGGCCTGATGCCAGGCCGTTTATGCATGCCCGCTGATAGACGCGGTATCAGAATCAATAGGAGGAGAAATGCGTTTCAGACGCGTTTCCAAGGCCGTGGGGGCGGCAGCGGTAGCCATGCTCGTCCTGAGCGCCTGCACGGCGGCGCCCGGCCCGGCGCCCAGCAGCTCGAATGCCAGCGGCGTCGTGACCGGAGGGACGGCGGTGGTCGCGGAAACGAACGCGTTCAACTCCTTCAACCCCAACACCGGTACCGGCAGTGCGGACATCAACTCCAAAATCGCCTATGCAACGCACTCCGGTTTCAACTACATCGACGACAAACTGAACATTGTAAGGAACGACAAGTTCGGAAAATATGAGAAGATTTCCGACAATCCGCTGACGATCAAATACACCATTAACGATGGCGTGAAATGGTCCGACGGGGCTCCCGTTGATGCCAACGATCTGATGCTGGCCTGGGCCGCACAGTCCGGCTATTACAATGATGCGACGGTCGACAAAGAAGGAAACGTCCTCAAAGGTAATCAGTACTTCGAATTCGGCGGCGACACCGCCGGCCTGGCAATGACGGACCTGCCGGAGATCGGTGACAACGGGCATTCCCTGACGCTGAAATACAGCAAACCGTTCGCCGACTGGGAGGTCATTTTCGGTTCGCCGGTTGATGTCCCTGCGCATGTCGTGGCCCAAAAGGCCGGACTGAAGGATGCCGCTGCGCTGAGCAGTCTGCTGAAAGGCATACCCAAGGGGAATCCGGACGAACCGGTCACGCCCAATGCCGATCTGCAGAAGGTGTCCGGATACTGGAACACGGGCTTTGACACCAAAACGATGCCCACGGATACCTCGGTTTTCCTCTCCAACGGTCCGTACATCGTGACGGGCATTGTCCCCGAACAATCCCTGACGCTCAGCCGGAACACGGACTATAAGTGGGGGCCGGCGGCAAGCCTGGACAGCATCACCGTCCGGTTTATTGCCGATGCGTCGGCGCAGGTTGCAGCCCTGAAAAACCAGGAAGCGGACATCATCGCTCCGCAGCCTACCGCGGACACGGCGGATCAATTGAGAGCCCTGTCCGGTCAGGGCGTTTCCTTCCGCCAGTTCGCCAGGCTCTCCTACGACCATCTGGACCTCAACTTCACCGGTGTCTTTGCGGACAAGGACGTCCGGGAGGCGTTCCTGAAGACGGTCCCGCGCAAGGACATTGTCAGCAAAATCATCGAGAAACTGGATGCGGACGCGAAGCCGCTGGACTCCCAGGTTTTCCTTCCGGCGCAGTCCAAATATGCCGATTCGGTCAAGAACAACGGTTCGGCAGAATTTGCGGACGTCGACATCGACGGCGCCAAAAGGCTGCTCAAAGGTGCCACACCCACGGTCCGGGTCATGTACAGCAAGTCCAACAGCAATAGGGCCGATGCCTTCACTTTGATTCAGGCATCCGCTGCCAAGGCCGGCTTCAACGTCGTCGACGGCGGGTTGGGAGCCGACTGGAGCACGCACCTGGGCGACGGAAGCTACGATGCTGCAATTTTCGGCTGGAACAGCCCCGGCGTCGGCGTCAGCCAGATTCCGCAATTGTTCCGCTCCGGCAGCGCCTCGAATTACAACAGGTTCTCCAACACCGATGCGGACCAGCTGATGGACCAGCTGATTGTTACCGATGACACCGCAAAACAGCAGGACCTGCTCAGCCAACTCGATAAAATCATCTGGTCCTCCGACTACGGGCTGCCCTTGTTCCAAACCCCCGGAGTGGTCGCCTATAGCTCCAGGGTCACCGGGATCCAGCCGATGCCCGGCCAGACCGGCGTCTGGTGGAATTTCTGGCAGTGGGCCCGGAAGTAACAGAGCCCGGCCTGGGCGTATCTACCAGGTGTAGGCAGAGCCCGTGGAAAAAGAAGTTGTCTAAACCGCGGGTGCAACAGCAGAGGGGGTAAACATGGTGACCTATCTTGTCCGGCGGATTGCCGCGGCCGTGCTCATCCTGCTGGGTGCCTCGTTCGTCGTGTACCTGCTGACGGCCGCCTCCGGGGATCCGCTGCAGGAGCTTCGGTCCAGCACCGCGGCCAACCGGACGCAGCTGATCGCGCAGCGCACGGAGCTGCTGCACCTGAACGTTCCGGCGCCGCTGCGGTACTTTATCTGGCTCAGGGGGGCAGCGGGATGCCTGCTTCCGTTGACCGGCTCCTGCGACCTGGGCAAGAACCTGCAGGGCCAACCGGTGACCGAGCAGCTGACAACCGCCATGGTGCAGACCCTGTCGCTGGTCAGCGCCGCCGCCCTGCTGGCCGTGCTGATCGGTGTGACCCTGGGTATCGTTACGGCGCTGCGCCGGCACAGCGCCCTTGACTACGGAGTCACGTTTCTGGCCTTCCTGTTCTTTTCGCTGCCGGTTTTCTGGGTGGCGGTGCTGCTGAAGGAGTACGGCGCCATTGGCGTCAACGACTTTCTCAGTTCGCCCCGGATCCCGGCCGCTGGGGTGCTGCTGGTGGCCGTGCCGGTCGGCGTCGTGGCCGCGTTCGTGGCCGGCGACGGCGTCAGGCGCCGATTAGTGGCGGGCGGCGGTGCCGGTGCGGCGACGGCGGCGGTCCTGACCTATGTTTCGGTGACGGACTGGTTCAGTGCCCCCGGACTCGGACCCGTAGTGATCGCGCTCTCCGGCGCCGGCGCGGCATTCGGCTTTACCGCCCTGACCGCCGGTCTGAATAACCGCCGAGCACTGTACGCGGCCTTATCCGCCGCGGCGCTGGGCGTGGTCTGTTACCTTGCAGTTCAGCCGCTGCTGAACCGGGCGACCCCGTTGATGCTTGTGGTGCTGGCCGGGGTCACGGTTCTGGCCGGCCTGCTGCTCGGGTCACTGTGGGGCGGTGCGGACCGGCGCGGGAGCGTCACGGCCGCGACGCTGACGGGCCTGCTGACCGGGCTGCTGATCCTCGTCGACAGATACCTGCAGGCGTGGCCCGCATACTTCACCGACGGCCGGATCCATGGCCGGCCGATCGCAACGATCGGAGCCGTGACCCCGGGGCTGGAGGGGGATTTGTGGGTCATGGGTCTGGACCGGATGACCCATCTTCTGCTGCCGACCGCCGCCCTGACGCTGATCTCCATCGCGACCTACACGCGCTACGCCAGGTCCTCGATGCTGGAGGTGATGAGTACCGACTACGTGCGGACGGCGCGTGCCAAGGGCCTGCCGGAGTTCACCGTCGTCATGCGTCATGCCTTCCGCAACGCGCTGATGCCGCTGACCACCATCGTGGCCTTCGATATCGGTGGCCTGATCGGCGGCGCGGTGATCACGGAAAGCGTTTTTGCCTATCGCGGAATGGGGTCAATGTTCGTCGACGGGCTGCGCCAGGTCGACCCGAACCCGGTGATGGCGTTTTTTGTCGTCGTCGCCATCACCGCGCTCGCGTGCAATCTGCTCGCCGACCTGGTGTATGCCGCCCTGGATCCCCGCGTGAAGGTCCGTCCATGACCGGGCAGACAAGGGCACAGGCAGAATCACAGGCACACGCACACGCATACGCACAGGCACAGGCAGGGGCACAGACGCAGGAGCAGACGCCTGCCCAGGCGCCGGAAGCGGCGCAGCCACCGTTCCGGGGACGGATGGTACGCCGCAGATTCTTCGGCCATGCCGGCGCCATGACCGGCCTGCTGGTCCTGACACTGGTGATCGTTCTAGCCTTCAGCGCCTCCGGCATCAGGCTCTGGGGCGTGGTCAACATCCCCGGCTGGTGGCATTACAGCTACGACGAGGTGTTGCCGATAATCAACGGCACCGCGCCCACCTACCGGTTTCCACTGGATTTCGGAGACCATCCGTTCGGTCAGGACCGCGTCGGCCGGGATATGTTCGCCATGACCATGCGCGGTGCCCAGCTGTCGATCATCGTGATGTTCACCATCGGCATCATCGGCACCGTCATCGGCGTGCTGATCGGCGCGGCCGCCGGCTACTTCAGGGGCACCACCGGTGCGGTGCTGATGCGGATCACGGATCTGGTCATCATCGTTCCCGGCGTCGTCATCGCGGCGGTGCTCGGTGTGCTCGTCGGGCATGCCGGAACCGGGCGGACGGTGCTGGATGCCGATGGGAACGTCACTGTGGTGTACTCCTTCTCCGACCGCGTCTTCACCTTCCTGCAGCAGAACCTGGGCGTGGTGCTGCTGGGCATTTTCCTGGGCCTGGTGATCTGGACGTCGATGGCCCGGCTGGTCCGCGCGGAGTTCCTGGTCCTGCGTGAGCTGGAATTCGTTGATGCGGCCCGGCTCGCCGGCGCCTCGGACCTGCGGATCATCCTCAAGCATCTGCTGCCTAATGCCGTCGGTGTGATCATCGTGAACGCCACGCTGCTGATGTCCTCGGCGATCCTGCTTGAGGCGGGGCTCAGTTACCTGGGCTTCGGAGTCCAGGCGCCGGACACCTCGCTCGGGCTGCTGGTGGTGGCGAACCAGTCGGCGATGTCCACCCGCCCGTGGCTGTTTTGGTGGCCGGGCGTGTTCATTGTGGTGATCTGCCTGTGCATCAATTTCATCGGTGACGGCCTGCGCGACGCGTTCGACCCCCGCCGCGGCAGGATCGGGTCGGCGAAAACACCGGCAGTTCGCGACGGCCGGTGATCCGTTCCGAGATGGAGCCGACGACGGCGGCACGCACCCGGGCGCGGTTGTCACCGACGCCGGCGCCGGGCAGCGCAGCGTCCAATACGGCGGCCGGCGTCGTTTGGTCCGGTCCGGCGGATCGCCACGGCACCCGGGGCCAGCGCGGCAAACGCGGCAAACGCGGCATACGAGCCTCCCGGCGTGACCAGCCTGAGCGCAAACCTGGTCTCGGTGCCGATCAGCGCCGCCCACGGTACCCGGACGGTCCGCGCCGGATTGATCAAGGTGACGGCGTCGTCGTCGAACGTCACGCTCGGGAACCAGAACAGCCAGCAACCGGCGAACGCCACGGCCAGCGCCACTGGGAGACCGGTCAGCCCCGACGATCCGCCGGCTGCGGTCAGGACGGCTACCAGTGCGGCCAGCATCCACAGCAGTACCGCCAGCACGGCAGCGGTACGGGACCGGAATCTCCGGGCAACCTGGACGCCCGCGCGCGGTATCGTCATATCCGTATGGTTGCAGAGGTGGGAAGCGGCGGGCGAATTTCCGCCCGGCAGACGCGGATCGGAAGGAACGGCGAGTGAGCGACGGCACCGGCAGTACCGGCAGCCCGATGAGTCCTGTATCGTCCGGCGGCCCGGCCAGCAAGGCGTCATTAGGGGCTGCTGCCGAACAAACCCGGCCCGATGGCGTACCCGTGCTTGAGGTCCGCGGTCTGAGCGTGGACTTCGTCGTGGACCGGCAATGGGTCCCCGCGGTAGCCGATCTGGACTTTCGGGTGAGCGCCGGCGAGGTGCTTGCCATCGTGGGGGAGTCCGGTTCGGGCAAAACCGCCGCCTCAATGGCGCTGTTGGGCCTGCTGCCGGACAACGCCAGAGCGACGGGCAGTGTCCGGCTCAACGGCGGTGAAATCCTGAACGCGGCACCGGGCACGCTTCGCCGTATCCGCGGCAAGGACATTGCGATGATCTTCCAGGAACCGATGACGGCGCTGAACCCGGTGTTCACGGTGGGCTTCCAGATCACGGAAACCCTGCGGCAGCACAGCCCGATGTCGCAGGTCCGGGCGAGGGCCCGTGCGCTGCGGATGCTGGCCCTGGTGGAGCTGCCGGATCCGGAAAAAACCTTTGACTCATACCCGCACCAGCTCTCCGGCGGCCAGCGGCAGCGGGCCTTGATCGCGCAGTCGCTGTGCTGCGGCCCCAGGCTATTGATCGCCGATGAACCCACCACTGCGCTGGATGTGATGGTGCAGGCGGAAATACTCGATCTGCTCCGCCGGCTGCGGACCGGCCTCGATGCGGCGATCGTTCTGATCACCCACGATTTGGGTGTTGTGGCAGATCTGGCTGACCGGGTGATGGTGATGCGCGCGGGCACGATCGTGGAAACCGGACCCGCCGAGGCGATTTTCCGTGCGCCGCAGCGGGAGTACACCAGGATGCTCCTCGGGTCCGTTCCGCAGCTGGGCGGGCGTCTGTCTGCGCCGGCCGAGGCCGCGGAATCCGCGGAATCCGCGGAAGCCGCGGGAGCGGCCGGAGCCACCGGAGCCGGCAGTGCGTCGACCGGAGCAGGCAGTGCGTCGACCGGAGAACGGGAGGGACGACGTCGGCCGGTGCTGGAGCTGTCCGGTGTGGCCGTGGACTACCCGGGCCAGCGCCGGGCGGGAGCCTTCCGCGCCGTCGAAGGTATCGATCTGGCCGTCTACCCTTCCGAGCTGGTGGGACTTGTGGGGGAGTCCGGGTCCGGTAAGACCACGGTGGGGCGCGCCGCCGTCGGACTGCTGCCGGTGGGGGCTGGCGTACTGCGGTTGCTGGACTGCGGTATGCACGATGCCCGGCCCAAGGAATTGCGTGCCCTGCGGCGGAGAGTCGGCATGGTATTCCAGGATCCGTCCGGAGCGCTGAATCCCCGGATGCCCGTCGCTCAGAGCATTGGCGAGCCGTTGCTGTTGGCCAAGGCTGCCCGCGGCGCCGCCCTCCAGCGCCGCGTCGATGAGCTGCTGGATCAGGTTCAGCTGCCCCGCAGCTACCGGAACCGCTATCCGCATGAACTCTCCGGCGGCCAGAAGCAACGGGTGGGAATTGCCAGAGCGCTGAGTCTGGGGCCGGCGCTTCTGGTGGCCGATGAGCCGACCTCGGCCCTTGATGTTTCGGTCCAGGCGCGGATTCTGGAACTGCTGCGTGCGCTGCAGAGTGAACTCGGCTTTGCCTGCCTTTTCATCACCCATGACCTGGCCGTCGCGGAATCCGTGGCGGACCGGATCGTGGTCATGCGGCGCGGCCGGATTGTGGAGCAGGGGCCGCGGGACCAGGTGTTTGGGAATCCGAGGGACGAATACACCCGGCGCCTGCTGGCCGCTGTGCCGGTTCCGGACCCGGCACGGCAGCGCGAGCGCCGGGAACGCCGTGCCGGGGCGCGGGATGGTGCATCGCCTGAGGCGCTGCACGGTGGGCCGCCGGGTGTGCTGCATGATGCGCTGGGGAACCGGGAAAACTGAAGGTTACATCTCGGTAACAAGATGCTCACAGGGCCGCTTGTGTTTCCTATCAGAAACATTTCGGGTCTAGGCTCATATTCACGTGATGCTGGCCACAGACCCGTGGTGATCGACCTCAGCACAAAAAGCCCGGCACAAAAATGCCGGCGTTCTCTCGCATAGAAATTAGGAGGCGGAATGCGTTTTTCGCGTATTTCCAAAGCTCTCGGCGTTGCCGCTGTAGTGGCTCTGGCCATGACGGCCTGCAGCGGCGGCAGCACCGGCACAACCAATAGTTCGGGTGACACGACCAAAGTTGTCACCGCGTTCGGCGGGGAACCGCAGAACCCGCTGCTGCCGGCCAACACCAACGAGGTCTATGGCGGCCGCGTGATGGACCTGATCTTCGCCGGCCTCGTGAGCTACGACGCTTCGGGCAAGACGGTGAACGAAATGGCCGATTCCATCACGACCACCGACTCGCAGAACTACACCATCAAGATCAAGAGCGGCGAGAAGTTCAGCGACGGCTCGCCCATCACCGCCAAAAACTTCGTTGACGCGTGGAACTTCGGCGCACTGAGCACCAACGCCCAGCTGAACTCCTACTTCTTCCAGTCCATCGAGGGTTATAAAGACGTAAGCGCCATGGGCCCGGACAAAAAGACAGCGGCACCCACCGCACAGACCATGTCCGGTCTGAAGGTCGTCGATGACACCACCTTCACGGTGAAACTGGCACAGGCCGAGTCCGACTGGAAGCTGCGCCTTGGCTACACGGCCTTCTTCCCGCTGACCGAAGCCGCGATCGCGGACCCGAAGGCCGCCGGCGAGAAGCCGATCGGCAACGGGCCATACACGCTGAAGACCTGGAACCACAACGCCGAGCTCGATCTCGTGCCGAACCCGAATTACACGGGCCCGCGCAAGCCCAAGAACGCCGGCGTCACCTTCAAGGTCTACACCACGGCCGACGCGGCGTATCAGGACCTGCTGGCGGACAACCTGGACGTGCTGGATGGGATCCCCGCCAGCAGCATCAAGTCCTTCCAGAAGGACCTCGGGGACCGCAGTTTGGTCAAGGCCTACGCAGGCAACGCGACGCTGGGCATCCCGACTTACCTGCCGGCGTTCCAGGGCGAAGCCGGCCAGTTGCGCCGCCAGGCCATCTCCAAGTCGATCGACCGCAACCTGATCATCGACAAAATCTTCAACAACACCAAAAAGGTCGCCAAGGACTTCACCTCCCCGGTTATTGACGGCTACAGTGACAGCGTGCCCGGCGCGGACGTGCTGACCTACGACGCAGGCGCGGCCAAGAAACTGTGGGACCAGGCCAACGCCATCACCCCGTGGGACAACTCGACGTTCACCATCGCGTACAACGTGGATGGCGCCGGCAACAAGGAATACGTTGATGCCGCGGCGAACCAGATCAAGAACGCGCTCGGCATCGAAGCCGCGGGCAAGCCATACGCAACCTTCAAGGAACTGCGCAACGACGTCAATAAGAAGCAGCTGACCGGCGCCTCACGCGCCGGCTGGCAGGCCGATTACCCGTCGCTGTACAACTTCCTCGGGCCGCTGTACGGCACCGGGGCAGGCTCCAACGACGGCAACTACTCGAACCCAGCGTTCGACGCCAAGCTGAAGGAGGGGCTTAACGCGAAGACCACCGACGAGGGCAACAAGATCTTCAACGAGGCCCAGCAGATCCTGTTCAAGGACCTGCCGGTCATCCCGCTGTGGTACCAGGCCCAGACGGGTGGCTGGAGCAACAACGTCTCCGGCGTTGACTTCGGCTGGAACGGTGTCCCGCTCTATTACAACATCACCGGCAAATAAACCAGCCGTACAATGATGGGGCCCGGCCTGATGGCCGGACCCCATCGTCGGGCCGGTAAGTCCTCACCACAAAAGGTATCCATGTCTCTCCCTGTCACTTACAACGATTCCACAAGGATCTCGTAATGCTGCGGTTCATCATCCGGCGAGTGCTTCAGGTCATCCCGGTGTTTTTCGGGTCAACGCTGATCGTTTACTATCTCGTTTTTTCCATGTCCGGCAGTCCGATCGACGCCTTGTCCGGTGGAAAACCCATCAGTCCAGCCGTCGTAGCCCAACTCACCGCCCAATACCATCTGGATCAGCCGTTCTTCGTCCAGTACGGCATCTTCATCAAGAACCTCTTTACCTTCAACCTCGGCACCAGCTTTTCCGGCCAGCCCATCGCCACCATTATTGGTCGTGCCTTTCCGGTTACTGCGAGGCTGGCCATCATGGCGCTGGCCATTGAAGCAATTTTCGGAGTCACAGCGGGAGTATTCGCCGGTCTGCGCAAGGGAAAGCTCTTCGACGGCACCGTCCTCATTGCCTCCCTGGTGGTCATCGCCATCCCGACCTTTGTGCTCGGCTTCGTGCTGCAGTTTGCCGTCGGCGTCAAACTCGGCTGGGCGAAACCAACGGTCGGCAGCGCCGCTGACTGGGCGGATCTGACTCTGCCGGCCGTTGTTCTCGGCCTGGTTTCCTTCGCTTACGTCCTGCGGCTGACCCGGACCAGCATTCTGGAAAACATGAACGCCGACTACGTTCGGACAGCCACAGCCAAGGGACTGTCCCGGCGCCGCGTCGTCATGGTCCATATTCTGCGCAACTCCCTCATTCCGGTTGTCACCTTTCTCGGTGCGGATCTCGGTGGCCTGATGGGTGGGGCCATTGTCACCGAGGGGATCTTCAATGTCCCGGGCGTGGGCAATACCTTGTACCGGGCGGTGCTCGCGGGCGAGGGACCGATGGTTGTCTCGATCGTCAGCATCCTGGTGCTCGTGTTCGTCCTCGCCAACCTGCTGGTGGACCTGCTGTACGCCTGGCTAGACCCAAGGATTCGTTATGCCTGAAAATATTCCCATAAGTGGTACCTCCAGTAACCACCGGATAGAACACTTTGTCGCGGATATCGAACAGACTCCGCTGCAGGCCACCGATTCGCTGAATGAGCAGGCAGCCCCGCTGAGCTTGTGGTCCGAGGCGTGGAAGAACCTGCGCCGGCAGCCGCTTTTCATCATCTCTGCGCTGCTGATACTCCTGACCCTGACGGTGGCTTTCTTTCCCGGCCTGTTCACGCAGACCGACCCCACGCAGTGCGATCTGATCAACTCCAATGCGGGCCCCGAGGGCGGCCATCCGCTCGGCTTCACCCTGCAGGGCTGCGACGTTTACGCCCGATTGATCCGCGGCACGCAGGCATCCTTGGCCGTGGGCGTGTTTTCCACTCTCGGTGTGCTGATTATCGGCGGTACCATCGGTGCCGTCGCCGGGTATTACGGTGGCTGGCTGGACGCGGTTCTGGCCCGTCTGGCGGACATCTTCTTCGCCCTGCCGCTGATCCTTGGTGCCATCGTGATCAACTCGCTGCCGGCCGTCCGTGAGCACCGCAGCGTCTGGACCGTGGTTGCAACACTGGTGGTTCTTGGCTGGCCGCAGATCGCCCGCATCACCCGCGGCGCCGTCATCGAGGTCCGCAACGCGGATTTCGTGGTGGCGGCCAAAGCGCTGGGTGTATCCAGAGTCAAGGCACTGATCGCGCACGTCATCCCGAACTCGCTGTCGCCTGTCATCGTCATCGCTACCGTCTCGCTGGGCGTCTTCATTGTGGCCGAGGCGACACTTTCCTTCCTTGGCATCGGCCTGCCGGGGACGGTGATGTCGTGGGGTAACGACATTGCTGCGGCGCAGACGTCTCTGCGCAATAACCCGTCGACCCTGCTGTGGCCCGCCGTCGCCCTGTCTATTACCGTATTGAGTTTCATTATGCTCGGCGATGCCGTGCGTGACGCTCTTGATCCAAAGGCACGCAAACGATGAGCAAAGACCGAGTACAGATCACCGAGCAAGATACCGGAGAGCTGCGACCCCTGCTGGAACTGCGGGACCTGGCCATCACCTTCAACACCGCTACCGGAGATGTTCCGGCCGTGCGTAATGCGAATCTGATCATCATGCCGGGTGAGACGGTCGCTATCGTGGGCGAATCCGGATCCGGAAAGTCAACGACGGCGCTGGCCGCCATCGGGCTGCTGCCCGAAAACGGCCACGTCAGTGGCGGACAGATTCTGTTTGACGGCGAGGACCTGACGAAGGCGGACAGCAAGCGGATCCTTGAACTCCGCGGCCGTTCCATCGGCATGGTCCCGCAGGATCCGATGTCGAACCTGAACCCGGTGTGGAAAATCGGCTTTCAGGTCAAGGAAACCCTGCGGGCCAACAATCTGGCGCGCAAGGACGTTGCCGTCCAGGTTGCGGAGGTGCTTGCCGACGCCGGCCTGCCGGACGCCGCGCGCCGCGCCAAGCAGTACCCGCACGAATTTTCCGGCGGCATGCGCCAGCGTGCGCTCATCGCCATTGGTCTTTCCTGCAGTCCCCGGCTGCTGATTGCCGATGAGCCCACATCCGCCCTGGACGTAACGGTCCAACGGCAGATCCTGGACCACCTGGCGACGATGACGTCCGAGCTGGGAACGGCGGTCCTGCTGATCACCCACGACCTGGGTCTCGCCGCCGAGCGCGCCGAGAAGGTGGTGGTGATGTACAAGGGGCGCGTGGTGGAATCCGGACCGGCGCTGGAGATCCTGCGCAACCCGCGGCACCCTTACACCAAGCGCCTGGTCGCTTCGGCGCCGTCGCTGGCTTCGCAGCGGATCAAGTCCGCGAAGGCAGCCGGTATCGAAACCGCGGAGGTACTGACGGCCGAGATCGGTGCTACGTTGGCGAAGTCCGACGACGTCATCGAGGTCAAAAATCTGACCAAGGTGTACAAGCTCCGAGGCGGCAAGGGGGGCAGCTCGGATTTCAAGGCCGTGGACGACGTCTCCTTCAACATCAAGCGCGGGACCACCTTGGCCGTGGTCGGCGAGTCGGGGTCGGGCAAATCGACGGTAGCCAAAATGGTGCTGAACCTGGAAAAACCCACCGCCGGCAACATCATCTTCGACGGCGTCGACCTGACCGCGCTGGACAAGAAGTCGCTGTTCAACTTCCGCCGCCGGGTGCAGCCGATCTTCCAGGATCCGTACGGTTCGCTGGATCCGATGTACAACATCTTCCGGACTATTGAGGAACCGCTGCGCGTGCACCGCATCGGGGACAAAAAGAGCCGGGAGGCGAAGGTCCGCGAACTGCTGGACCAGGTTGCCCTGCCGGCGTCCTCCATGCAGCGGTTCCCGAATGAGCTCTCCGGCGGTCAGCGCCAGCGCGTTGCGGTTGCCCGCGCACTGGCTCTCGATCCGGAAATCGTGATCTGCGATGAAGCGGTGTCCGCCCTGGACGTGCTGGTGCAGGCGCAGATCCTGAACCTGCTTGCCGACCTGCAGTCCGAGCTCGGACTGACGTACCTGTTCATCACCCATGATCTGGCCGTCGTCCGGCAGATCGCCGATCACGTCTGTGTCATGGAGAAGGGCCAGGTCGTCGAAACGGGGACCACAGACGAGGTGTTCAACTCGCCCGCGAAGGCGTATACCCGTGCGCTGCTGGATGCCATTCCCGGCTCCCGGCTGGAACTGCCGCCCGAGGTGGCATAACAGCGGTCCGCCGGAACGGGTCGTCTGGAACGAACGGCTCGTCAAGAACAGCAGGCCGTCAGGAAGCGGCGCCACCCGATCATCGGATGGCGCCGCTTCTGTCCGGCCCCCGCCGGTGCGGGCGGGCCGGTGCGGTGTTTTCAGCCCACCTTTGACAGCCGGGCGACGACGGCGCCGGTTCCTTTGGTGGGCGGCGTAACTCCGAGGGCAGTCAGTTGCCGGCTGAGGACATCCGTCAGCACCTTATGGCCGGCAGCGGTGAGGTGAACGCCGTCGACCAGTTTGTCGCTCAGACCGTACCGGGTGATCCAGTCGCCGACGCTGACGAACGGTATGCCGTTTTCAGCCGCGAACGTTCCGAGCAGCGCATCGACCTGACTGCGCCGTCCGCCGCCATAGTCGGCGCCTTTGGCGAGGGTTCCGATCATGACGAACTGCGAATCCGGGTAGGTCTGCCTGAGATCCTTGAGCAGCCGGGCGGCATTGGCCATGATCTGCGTGTTGGTGGCGCCGCGCGCCGCATCGTTGCCGCCGCCCTGGATCACCACCAGGGGAACCTGGCCATAGGGGAGATACCAGTTGCCGTTTTCCAGCGCATCCGGATAACTGCCGATTTTCCCGTTGGCCGCAACGAAACCGGTTCCGCCCCGGCCGCAGAAGTCCACATCGTAGCCCAGATTTGCCAGGGCCGAGGTGGTCCACGTGTTTTTTGTGACGACGCCGGCGGCACCCTCCGATTGTGAGTCCCCGATTAACACGGCCGTGCGCCCGATGTTGGGTTCGACCATCTCTTTGCGGCCGGAGACCGGATTGAGGTACAGTGCGCCGGCGGGCAGGGCCGCGGTGCCGGTCGGCTGAGCAGAAGCAGAAGCAGAAGCAGAAGCAGAAGCGGTGGCGGTCGTGGCTGCCCGTGTCACGATGCCCTGCGTCTGGGTACCGGTCCCAAGGCCCGCCGACGGCGGTGATGAGGCCACGGGAGCGCAGCCGGCGCAGAACAGCGTGAGTGCAAAGACCGGTACGGCCGCACGGGACAGAGCCGTGGATCTGAGCATTCTGACTCCATCTGATGCACGCGGGCTTACCCCCGCAACTATCCGGCAAGCGAGACAAAAAATCCACTTGCTCGCGGACCCGAATGCGATGTTCGCGCAATCGTTACGAACCGTTGCCCGGAGTCTTCCAGCCGCCCTGAACGGGCGCGGATCCGGGCCTAACGCGGGCCCTCGTAGAGGCCCGGTCTGAAGCGGCCGGGGAGCTTAATTTAGGCCATCGATTGCTGCACCCAGTAGAATAAATTCATGTGCCCATTTTGAGGGCCACCAGATGTCCGCGTTTAGTGCCGAGATATCTGGGTTTAACACCGTGACGGCCTACGGGTCTTCCGCCGGGAACATACTGAATCGAGCCATAGCGCATGTCTGAAACCACCGCCAAATTAGCCTCACGCAATGATCTGCGGAACGTCGCCATCGTGGCGCACGTTGACCATGGCAAGACCACTTTGGTGGACGCCATGCTCAGGCAGACCCATTCGTTTGCTGCCCACGGCAACGTGGCGGAACGAGTCATGGACTCCGGCGACCTCGAACGTGAAAAGGGCATCACGATCCTGGCCAAGAACACCACCGTTGCCTACAACGGTCCGTCCTCCAACGGCGAGACCATCACGATCAGCGTCATTGATACTCCCGGTCACGCCGACTTCGGCGGCGAGGTAGAGCGCGGCCTGTCCATGGTGGACGGCGTCGTCCTGTTGGTTGACGCCTCCGAGGGCCCGCTGCCGCAGACCCGCTTTGTGCTCCGCAAGGCGCTGGCCGCGAAGCTGCCGGTGATCCTGCTGGTCAACAAGACGGACCGCCCCGACTCCCGCATCGACGAGGTCGTGCACGAGTCCATGGATCTGCTGCTGGGTCTGGCCTCCGACCTGGCGGACGAGGTCCCGGACCTGGACCTGGACGCCGTCCTGAACGTTCCGGTGGTGTACGCCGCAGCCAAGGTCGGCGCGGCCTCGCTGGATCAGCCCGAAAACGGCCATGTGCCGAACAACGATGACCTGGAACCGCTGTTCAAGACCATCATTGACCACATCCCTGCTCCGACCTACGACCCTGAGGGTGTTCTGCAGGCGCATGTGACCAACCTGGACGCTTCGCCGTTCCTCGGCCGCCTGGCGCTGCTGCGTATCTACAACGGCACGTTGCGCAAGGGCCAGACCGTTGCCTGGGCCCGCCATGACGGTGAACTCAAGAACGTCAAGATCACCGAGCTGCTGGCCACCAAGGCACTCGAGCGCGTCTCGGTCGAGTCCGCCGGCCCCGGTGAGATTGTCGCCGTCGCCGGTATCGAAGACATCACCATCGGTGAGACGCTGACGGATCCGGACAACCCGCAGCCGCTTCCGCTGATCAAGGTGGACGATCCTGCCATCTCCATGACCATCGGTATTAACACCTCCCCGATTGCCGGCCGCGTCAAGGGCCACAAGGTCACCGCCCGCCAGGTGAAGGACCGTCTGGACAAGGAATTGGTCGGTAACGTTTCGCTGCAGGTGCTGCCCACCGAGCGTCCCGACGCCTGGGAAGTCCAGGGACGCGGCGAGCTCGCGCTGGCCATCCTGGTGGAGCAGATGCGCCGCGAAGGCTTCGAGCTGACCGTGGGCAAGCCGCAGGTGGTCACCAGGACCATCGACGGCAAGATCCACGAGCCGATGGATCACATGACCATCGACGTGCCCGAAGAGTACCTCGGCAATGTGACCCAGCTGATGGCCGCCCGCAAGGGCAGGATGGTCAACATGGCCAACCACGGCACCGGCTGGGTCCGGATGGAGTTCATTGTTCCGGCGCGTGGCCTGATCGGTTTCCGCACCCGCTTCCTGACGGACACGCGCGGAGCCGGTATCGCGGCATCGATCGGCGAAGGCTACGAGCCGTGGCACGGCCCGATCGAATACCGCACGAACGGTTCCATGATCGCGGACCGCGCCGGTGTGGTCACTCCGTTCGCTATGATCAACCTGCAGGAGCGCGGCTCGTTCTTCGTCCAGCCCACCACCGAGGTGTACGAAGGCATGATCGTCGGCGAGAACTCCCGCGCCGATGACATGGACGTGAACATCACCAAGGAAAAGAAGCTCACCAATATGCGTGCTGCTTCCTCGGACACGTTCGAAAACCTGACCCCGCCGCGCAACCTGACGCTGGAGGAATCACTGGAATTCTCCCGCGAAGACGAGTGCGTAGAGGTCACGCCCGAGTCCATCCGGATCCGCAAGCTCATCCTGGATGCCAGCGAACGCGCCAAGGCATACCGCAGCCGCGCCAAGTCATAACAGGGCCGGCCGATCCGTGTCAGCCGGTGCTGACATACGCGGGCTGAAAAGTCCGGCAAAATAGAATCATGATGCAACAGCAACCCGCCCCCGAATCTGCCAGGGGCGGGTTGCTGCCGTTAACAGGACCTGCCGGCCACCGGCTGCTCTTCGTGCACGCGCACCCGGACGATGAAACCCTGGTCACCGGTGCCACCATGGCGCTGTACGCCGCGCAGGGGGTCGACGTGGCACTGCTGACGTGCACGCGGGGAGAGCTGGGCGAGGTCATTCCGGCCGAACTGAGGCACTTGGAAGTGGGTCAACCGGGAAATGCCGACGACGGCGCCGGGCTGGCTGCCGTGCGGGAGCTTGAGCTCGCCGCTGCCCTCCGTGCGCTGGGAGTGCAGCGGAACTTCTGGCTGGGCCGGGGGCCTGCAAACGCCGATCCGGGCGCGGACATGATCTACCGTGACTCCGGCATGTCCTGGGGCCCCGACGGCCGCGCGCGGGCCGCCGCAACCGTACTGCCGGGGTCGCTGTCGCGGGCCCCGTTGGATGAGGTGGCCGGTCATGCGGCAGAGCTCATCCGGACGTTTCGCCCGCACGCGGTCATTACGTATGCCGGGGACGGCGGCTACGGGCACCCGGACCACATTCGAACGCACGAACTAACCATCCGGGCCGTTGCGCTGGCGGCGAAGGATGGTTGGCCGCTGACTCCGGCCCAAGGTGCCACCCGCACGGTGCCAGGCATTGCGGCTGCGGACGCGACTTATGATCACGGCGCTGCCCATACTGGGCCCGGTGTCCCGACTACTGGCGCGGACCGGTCCTGGCGCGTGCAGGCGGTGTACACGATACTCAGCGACCGGCCGGAACGCCCGTTGGAGGGGAACGCCGCGCTGATTGAGGTGCACGGGGACTTCACGGCCAAGCGCGCCGCGATGTCCGCGCACCGAACGCAGGTTACCGTCGACGGCAGCCGCTATGCACTGTCCGACGGTGTATGGAAAGACATTTCGGGCGTGGAAACCTTCCAGATTTACCGGACAGCTGACGGTGATCGGACGACTCCTGCCGACGGCGATGTTGGAGATGTGTCCGCCGTCGGCGCGGATGGTGACGTGTCCGCCGTCGTCGGCGCTGCAGGCCACTTGCCCGCCGCTGTCGGCGCTGCAGGCGACTTGTCCGCCGTCGTCGATTCTGCAGGCCACTTGCCCGCTGCCGTAGAAACGGGAGTATCAGATCGGACTGTGCCGCCGCTGGACCCGGTGCCGCCGCGGCGCCCCCAGCCCTCACGACTTCGCAGATCCGTCACTGCCGTCGTCGCCGGCCTCGTGGCAGGACTGCTGGGTACCGCACTGCACGGCCACGTGCTGGTGGTGGGGGATCTGTTGGTCCCTTGGGGTGCCGCGGCGGCACTGCTGCTGGTCCTCTCGCTGAGTTTGTTCATCGGGCTGTGGGCGAGGTCCGGCTGGCTGAGCGCGGTCAGCGGATTTGCCGCTTATCTGGTGGCCGGCCTGCTTTCCATTCCGCGCGGCGAGTATGGATTGGTGATCGCCAATCTGCAGGGCACGGTCTGGCTTTATGGCATCGCGGTGGTGACGCCGCTTGCGGCGCTGGGCTGCGCATATATGCTCCGCCGCCAGCCGCGTCGGAACCGGATCCCGGGGTAGAGCACCCGCCGGGTCCCGCCCGGGTTTCCCGCCGGGTCCCGCCCGGGTTTCCCGCCGGCGCAGGGCCGGGGATGTCAGGTCTGCGGTTTAGCGCGTTGGGCGCCGTCGTTCCGGGGCGGGTGGAACCGGCTTTGCGGCCTGCACATCGTCCAACGCGATCACCACATCCCCCGATCTGGTCTGCACGGTGCACTGCACCGTATCCAGCGCGCTGAGAAAGCCCAGCGCATCGGTCACGCCGCCGTCGATCCGGTACCGCACCACTACACGGGTACCCAGTGAAAGGAGCCTGAGTCTGTTCACGGGAGTGTCCACGTGTTCATAGTAGGTCTTGAATGTCTGGTGGTTTGTCGGCGGTGGGGGATAATGAAGACAACCCACCCCATTCCCGGGTATTCGTTTCCCCGGGCGCACAACTTTGTTAAGGAAGGTCGGGACGTGACGTATGTAATCGCGCAGCCGTGCGTGGATGTCAAGGATAAGGCATGTGTCGAGGAATGCCCGGTCGACTGCATCTATGAAGGTGAGCGTTCGCTCTACATCCATCCCGACGAATGCGTGGACTGCGGTGCATGCGAACCGGTCTGCCCGGTCGAGGCCATCTACTACGAGGATGACACCCCGGAAGAATGGGCTGAGTACTACAAGGCCAATGTCGAGTTCTTCGATGAGCTCGGTTCGCCGGGCGGAGCCGCGAAGGTCGGCAATACGCACCGCGACCACCCTATTATTTCTGTGCTGCCGCCGCAGAACCAAGGCTGACGTCCGTTTGATGACGAGACCAGTCACGGAACCCAGAGCACGCATAGACACTCCCGACTCCGTCGTGGCGGCCGCTGCCGCGGACAGGAGCACTGCTGCGAGGTCCTTTGGCCTCGCGCTTCCCGAGTACCCTTGGGACGCCATGGGCCCCTATGTCCGGGCGGCGTCCCTGCATCCCGGCGGAGCCGTCAACCTCTCCATCGGGACCCCCGTCGATCCGACGCCGGCCGTGATCCGGCAGGCGCTGGCCGGCGCGGCGGACGCTCCGGGCTACCCCACCACGCACGGCACTGTGGCACTGCGCCAGGCGATCGTGGACTGGTTTGACCGGCGCCGCGGTGTCTCCGGGCTCGACCCGGCGGACGTCATGCCCACCGTTGGGTCAAAGGAACTCGTGGCGTGGCTCCCGCTGCTGCTCGGGCTGGGGACCGGGGACGTCGTGGTCCGACCCGCCGTCGCCTACCCGACCTACGATATTGGCGCGCTCTTGGCCGGCGCCACGGCCGTTGCTGCCGACTCGCTGGATGAGCTGGACGACGCTACCCGCGCCCGGGTGCGGTTGGTGTGGATCAATTCCCCGGCGAATCCGACCGGGATCGTCCGCACCGCGGGCGAGCTGAAGATCCTGGTCGAGCAGGCCAGGGAGCTGGACGCGGTAGTGGCCTCCGACGAGTGCTATGCCGAGCTGGGCTGGGGGAAATGGGACCCGGAGCGCGGCGGCGAGCCCGTTCCCAGCGTGCTGGATCCGCGCGTCTGTGGCGGTTCCACGGCAAACCTGCTGGCAGTGTACTCACTGAGCAAACAGTCCAATGTCGCCGGCTACCGCGCCGCTTTTGTCGCCGGAGACGCGGCCATCATGGCCAATCTGGTCAATAGCCGCAAACACGCGGGCATGATCGTGCCGTATCCGGTGCAGGAAGCGATGCGCGTTGCCCTCGCCGAGGACGATCACGTTCGAGTACAAAAGGATCTGTACCGCAGCAGACGCGAGCGCCTGTTGCCGGCCCTGCAGTCGTTCGGGCTCACCATCCATCACTCCGAGGCGGGGCTGTACCTATGGTGCACCGCGGGGGAAGACACCTGGCTCACCATCTCCCGGCTGGCCGAGCGTGGCATCGTCGCAGGGCCCGGCGTTTTCTACGGGTCCGCGGGGAACGGATTCGTCCGCGTTGCACTGACCGGAACGGATGAACGCATCGACGCGGCGGTGGCCCGGCTCCACGCGTAGTGACCCTGCGGAGTGACGGTCATCTCATTTGGGGCCAATTGGCACGCTTTCCGGTCGGCAGGATTAGTCCCGATGGCCTGCTGCGCGGTAGTTTCTTAACTGACTGACCCGGTGCACTGACCGCCATGCGTAAATGCTGACTGAAATGCATAAACACTGACTGAAATGCATAATATTCTCAATACGGCCTCTGCGAAGAGGCTAGGCTACCTCACGAAGGGACTCCATGACTGATTCGACGAGCGCATCCCTGCGCTACGACGGCGGAGAGCTCGTACTGCCGCGGATTGCTGCCGTAGAGGGCAATGACGGGTACGACGTTTCAAAGCTGCTGAAGGTCACCGGTGCTGTCACCTACGATCCCGGTTTCATGAACACCGCAGCCACCACCTCGGCCATCACCTATATTGATGGCGACAAGGGCATCCTGCGGTACCGCGGCTACCCAATTGAGGAGTTGGCGGAACACTCGAACTTCCTGGAGGTTTCCTACCTCCTGATTTACGGCAACCTGCCGACGCCGGCGGAGTTTGCGGTCTTTGACCAGCGCATCCGCCGCCACACGTTGCTGCACGAGGATCTCAAGGGCTTCTTCGGTGGCTTCCCGCGCGACGCGCATCCGATGCCTGTGCTCTCCTCGGCGGTCTCGGCGCTCTCCACGTTCTATCAGGACTCGCTGGACCCCTTCGACGATGAGCAGGTGGAACTGTCCACGTATCGTTTGTTGGCCAAGATGCCCGTCATCGCCTCCTACGCGCTGAAGAAGTCGCTCGGTCAGCCGATGCTCTACCCGGACAATTCCATGAATCTGGTGGAAAACTTCCTGCGCCTGAGCTTCGGCCTGCCCGCGGAACCGTATGACGTGGATCCCACGGTCGTCAAGGCCCTGGACCTGCTGCTCATCCTGCACGCGGACCACGAGCAGAACTGCTCGACGTCAACGGTGCGCCTGGTCGGCAGTTCCAATGCCAACATGTTTGCCTCCGTCTCCGCCGGCATCAACGCCCTGTTCGGCCCGCTGCACGGCGGCGCCAACGAGGCGGTGCTGAACATGCTCCGGCAGATCCAGGCCAGCGGAGAGCCGGTGGAGAAGTTCGTGGAGCGGGTGAAGAACAAGGAAGCCGGCGTGAAGCTGATGGGCTTCGGGCACCGCGTTTACAAGAACTACGATCCGCGCGCCAAGATTGTCAAGGCCACGGCCCACGAGATCCTGGCCAAACTGGGCGGCAACGACAAGCTGCTCGACATCGCCATGCGGCTGGAAGAGGTTGCCCTGACGGACGAGTACTTCGTCTCCCGCAAGCTCTACCCGAACGTGGACTTCTACACCGGCCTGATCTACAAGGCCATGGGCTTCCCGGAGAAGATGTTCACCGTGCTCTTCGCCATCGGCCGGCTGCCGGGCTGGATTGCCCAATGGCGCGAAATGATGAAGGATCCGCAGACCAAGATCGGCCGTCCGCGCCAGCTGTACACCGGCGAAGCGGAGCGGATGTACCCCTCCCGCTGAGATGGGTATTTGAAACGTTCTCAGTACGACCTCAGTACGACGACGGGGGGTCACCTTTTCGAAGAAGGGCGACCCGCCGCCGTCGTACGTTCGACGACCCGCCGCCGTCGTACGTTCGACGACCCGCCGCCGTCGTACGTTCATCGACTGAGCAGCAGATGTCCTTTAGAGGGGCCAAACGGACATCTGCTGCACAGTCGATAGTCAGGGGGTGGGGTAGCCTTGGGGGTTGTTTTTCTGCCAGCGCCAGTGGTCCTGGCACATCTGGTCCAGCGTCTTGCTGGTGGACCAGCCCAGGTCGGCCAGGGCAGCCGAGGGGTCGGCCCAGAACGCCGGAAGGTCCCCGGCCCGACGGCCGGTTATTTCGTGCGCCAGTTCATGGCCCACGGCGCGTTCAAAGGAGTGCAGGACGTCAAAGACGGACGAGCCGATGCCGGAGCCAAGGTTCCAGCGGAATACGCCGGCCTTCTGCGCTACGTAGTCGACGGCGGCGACGTGGCCCTCGGAAAGGTCCATGACGTGGATATAGTCGCGCAGGCAGGTTCCGTCGGGCGTGTCATAGTCACCGCCGAAGATCATCAGTTTGTCGCGCCGGCCGACGGCAACCTGGGCGATGAAGGGGACCAGGTTGTTCGGAACACCCAGCGGATCCTCGCCGATCCGGCCGGATTCGTGTGCACCGACGGGGTTGAAGTAGCGCAGCAGTGCAATGTGCCAGCGGCTGTCCGCGGCGCCGATGTCACTGAGGATGTCCTCGATCTGCTCCTTGGTGCGCCCGTAAGGGTTATTTGCGCCGATCTCCATCTTTTCGATGTACGGCACCGGGTTGCTTTCGCCATAGACAGTGGCGGAGGAGCTGAAGACCAGAGTGCGCACGCCGTAATCATCCATAACCCGAAGCAGATTGAGGGTTCCGCTGACGTTGTTATGGTAATACCGCAGCGGCTGGGTGACGGACTCCCCGACGGCTTTGAGCCCGGCAAAGTGTATGACGGCGTCGATCCGGCCTTTGGAGCCCTCTGCGCCGCTGTTCTGCGCGAAGATATCCCGCAGCGCCGGTTCATCCAGCAGGTCGACGGCGTAAAAAGCGGCATTCCTGCCGGTGATCTCCTGCACGCGGTTCAGCGACTCGCGGCTGGAGTTCACCAGATTGTCAACGACCAGTACGTCATGGCCCGCCGCCAGGAGGGAGAGGACGGTGTGTGAGCCTATGTAACCGGTCCCGCCGGTAACCAAAACCTTCATGGTTCCAACCCTACCGGGCGAGGCGCCGTCGCCGTGCCGGGCCGGGCCGGGCCGGCAGCTTGGGCCGCGGATCCGCCGGAGCCGGTTGTGCCACGTAATTTGGACCAGTTGTGCTAAAAAAGAGTGTGCCTAAAATAATTGATCCTCTGATCCGCCGCGACGATGTGGTGCAGGCGCTTTTCCGCGTGGTTGCCGAGTCTGGTCTGGAAGCGGCCTCGCTGCGCGCGGTCGCGGCGGAGGCGGGGCTGGCGGTGGGATCCGTACGGCACTACTTTGATGGCCAGGCGGAGCTGATGATTTTTGCGTTTCGCACGGTGTCATCACGGATCCGCGCCCGGCTTGCGGACAGGGTCGCGGCGCTGGAGAGGGGCAACGACACCCGGACGGACGCGGGCCACGACGCTCAGCCGGGTCCGGGCGATGACACCCGGCCGGGTCACGGCAAGGCCACCCTGCGCCGCCCGGACGGCGGGCTCAGCGCAGCCTGTGCCGATGTACTGGCGGAGCTGCTGCCCCTGGATGAGCAGCGGGAATTGGAATCGAGCGTCTGGCTCTCCTTTGTCACGGCGGCCCGTACCGACGCAGTGCTTGCCGCCGAGGCTGACAGCAGCTACCGGGGAACGGCCATCCTGGTCGGACGGATCATTATGGTGCTGCTGGCTTCGCCGGCGACGCGGGCGGCGCTGGAGCCGGTGGTTGAGGCCGAACGGCTGCTGGCTCTGATCGACGGGTTGTGCCTGCACATGCTGCTGCAGCCGGGCTGGACGACGGAAGAGCTGAGCCGGAACGTGCTCGGCGCCCACCTGTCGTCCCTGCGTGGAGCCTAAGCGGAGTATTCTGGTACTGCAGCGCAGACGACGGTGGCCGCGGCCAACCGTTATCGGCTCGGGCAGAAAGGCAACGCAATGCATCACACCGGGGGCCCCGGCTGGCGAATAACGATGGACACCTCAGGGCCGATGATGATTGCGCTCTATCTGCGGGATCTGGCATCACTGGCTGGCGCGGGCAGCCCGGCGTTGTGCGCTACCGAACCTGCAGCCCATCCAACGGATCCGCATCGACTGGTGGCCGAAGTCGGCGGAACCGAAACACTCCGGCGGGAGTGGGAGCACTGGTGGAACCTGCTGCTGCGCAACCACCCCGATATGTACCTCGAACTCTCAGCCCCGGAATTCCCGGCCTTTAGAGAATTGCCTGCGCTGCAGCGTCTGCTGCAGGCCCACTTCGGTGCGGCACTGAGCTGGGCCCGGGAGAGGCAGAGCGAATACACGCTGCTGGCCGCAGGGCGGGAGACGCTGGGCGCGACAGCGGTGTTGGCGGAGCTGGTGCAGGACCGGGAGATGGAGCTGGGGCGCAACGCACGGGATTTCACCCTGACGATCGTCGAGCTGCCGCTTGCGGAGCCGAGGGCGTGGTTTCTGGAGCCGGACCGCCTATTGATGAGCGCGCATCTGCTGGACGACCAACTGAATTTCCGCAGCTATGTCCAGCCGGTGGTGGAGCTGCTGGTCTGACCGGCACTCCCCGGACGTCACCGCGACGGAGCGTTGAGCGTAATCCGGACCTGGTCTACCGCCGCGTTGGAGGCCTGCCACCCCTTGTCGACTCCGCCGTCGTTCTGTGTTCTGAACCACGTCTTGCCGTCGAAGGCGACCTCGGTGATATTGAGCGAGTCAGCGTTGGCCACGGCCCACTGAGCGTAGCCCCAGCCGGCGGTTTCTGCGGCGCTGACCGTCACACTTCCGGTGTCGCTGGACGCCGTCACCGGGCCGTACGCACGCTCCAGCTCACCGAGCACCGCTGCCGGATCCCCAGCCCCCGTCGCGGGATTCAGTGTGCAGTTCAGCGCGGCAGGGGAGAGCCCGGACAGCGCGGAGGCGAACGCCTTGCCCTGCGGCTCGCGCTGCGCGTAGGCCTCCGGATAGGCCGAACGCTGCACCTTCTGGGCGGCCTGCGTGATGGGCAGCGTTTCATAGCCATTGACCGTGATCAGGGCGTTGAAAAACGCATTCGTGGAATAGACAGGGTCCAGGATCTCATCGGCCGTGCCCCAGTCCTGGGACGGGCGCTGTTGGAACAGGCCCAGCGAATCGAGATCACCATGCGTAATATTGCGCAGCTTGGATTCCTGCAGAGCCACCGCCAACCCGATCGAGGCCGCGCGGGCGGGAAGGCCGCGCCGGACGGAGATCGCCGTGATCAGGGCGGCATTTCCGGCCTGGTCGGGAGCCAGCGAATAGGATCCCGTACCGGTGCTCGCCGTACATCCGACGGAAAGCGGATGTACACCCGGTTTGAAGAAACTCACGGCCCAGAGACCGGCCGCCACGACCAGAACGATGACCACGCCGATCGAGAGAAGCCAGATCATGGCGGCGCGAAGGCGACGTTGTTTGCTCATGTCAGGATTCCGGGGCGGCCGTCGCCGGGCTAGTTGGCGTGCAGGGCAGCATTGAGCTCCACGCTCTGGCCCTTGCGCGGGAAGACCTCAACCTCACCGGTGCCGGAGTTGCGCCGGAAGAGCAGGTTGGGCACGCCGGAGAGTTCACTCGCCTTGACAATGCGGGTGGTGTCTTCGCCGTTGGCGTCCTTCGGCCCGGTCAGACGCACTCGGGTGCCGGCCGTGACATAGAGGCCTGCCTCGACCACGGAATCATCACCGATGCTGATGCCTACGCCGGAATTCGCCCCGAGCAGGACACGCTCACCGAGAGTGATCTTTTCCTTGCCGCCGCCGGACAGCATCCCCATGATGGACGCACCGCCGCCGACGTCGGTGCCGTTGCCGACCACTACACCAGCGGAAATACGTCCCTCCACCATGGATTCGCCCAGCGTGCCGGCGTTGAAATTCACGAAGCCCTCGTGCATCACCGTGGTTCCCTCCGCCAGGTGGGCTCCGAGACGCACCCGGTCCGCATCCGCGACCCGCACGCCGGAAGGAATAACATAGTCCACCATCCGGGGGAACTTGTCCACACCGAAGACGGTCACCGGCCCGCGGCGGCGGAGTTTGGCACGGGTCAGCTCAAAGTTTTCCGGGGCCGCCGGCCCAAAGCTGGTCCAGACGACATTTGGCAGCTTGCCGAAAATCCCGTCCAGATTCATGCTGTTTGGTGCCGCGAGCCGGTGCGAGAGCAGATGCAGGCGCAGATAGGCGTCCGCCGTGTCCGCCGGGGCCTGATCCAGATCGATTTGCGCAAAAACCACCTTCTGGCCCACCCCGCGGTCGGGATCGGTCCCGACCGCAGCGAGGGCGGTCAGCTCAGGATCGGCTTCCGGAGCGTCACCGAGGGAGCCGACGGCGAAACCCAGGGCGGGCGCGGGGTACCAGACCTCCAGTACAGTTCCGCCGTCGGTCACTGTTGCCAGCCCGAATCCGTGGGCGGTACGGGCGTGGTCGGCGGGGGCTGTGGGCCTTGCTGCGGCAGTCTCAGTCATGGAGCCAGTTTACCGGCCAGCGCAGCCGTTGCTGAAAACCCGTCATCGGTGACCGCGGCGGAATCGTGCTGTCGGCCTGGTCCCGCTCACATATCACTGAGCTGGCCCAGGCCAAATTCGTTGCCTTCCGAGTCCTTGAATTGTGCCCACCAGGCACCCCAGGCCTCCACCTTGGGAGCCTGGGTGAACTCCACACCCTTCTCCACCATCTCCCGGTGTGTCTCCTCAATGTCCTCGCAGGTGAAAACGCATGGGGCGAAGGACGGTTTGTGGCGATCGTCCTTAAACAGCACGACGCGGGTCTGTGCGCCGGGGGGTGAAACTTCAATCCATCGCGCCCCATCCGGTTCCCCCATGGGCTGGTCCGTGTGCAGAGTCCACCCCAGCACCTCCGTATAAAAGGCCTTGGCCCGCTGCTGATCTGCGACGTTGACGGTGACGAAGCTGACGGACGAAATCATCGGATTCTCCCTGATCGGTGAAACGGCTTGACGGAACCGGAACCCTCCAAAGCTACGGCGTCGAGGCCGAGTAGTAAACGCGAAGCCCCGATAGGCTTGAGCGATGACTTATTCATTGGACCTGCACCAGGATGTTGCCCGGTTGACGGCTGACCTGATCGACATTCAGAGCGTTTCCGGCGGCGAAGGTCCGTTGGCCGACGCCATTGAAGCGGCACTGTGCGCTCTGCCGCATCTGGATGTGCTCCGCAATGGTGATGCGATCATGGCGCGGACCCGACTGGGGCGGGCTGAACGGGTTATTCTTGCCGGCCATCTGGACACCGTGCCGCTGCCGACGGCGCCGGGCTCCCGCGGCACCGTCCCGGCCAGCTGGGACGGCGGCGAGATCGAGAACGCCGAGGGGCGCGAGAATGCCGTGTTGTATGGCCGCGGTGCGACCGATATGAAGGGCGGAGTTGCCGTTCAGCTGGCGCTCGCAGCCACCATGACCGAACCGAGCAAGGATGTCACCTTCATTTTCTATGACCACGAAGAGGTGGAGGCGTCCAAGAGCGGACTCGGCCGGCTGGTCCGGGACAACGCGGACTGGCTGCGGGCGGATTTCGGCATCCTGCTGGAGCCAACGAACGGCACCGTGGAGGGGGGCTGCAACGGCACCATACGCTTCGACGCGGGCACGCGGGGAAAGGCGGCGCATTCGGCCCGGGCATGGATGGGGGAGAATGCGATCCACGCCGCCGCCGACATTCTGGTCCGGCTGCGCGACTACCAGCCGCAGACGGTGACAGTGGACGGACTGGAATACCGCGAGGGCCTCAATGCCGTCCGGATTAAGGGCGGTACCGCGGGTAACGTTATCCCGGATGCGTGCGTGGTGGAGATCAACTATCGGTTTGCCCCGGACAAGACACCCGACCAGGCCGAAGCCGTGGTCCGCGCGCTGCTGGCCGGGTTCGACGTCGTCCGCACCGATGCCGCTGCAGGTGCCCGGCCGGGACTGAACCATGCGGCCGCGGCCAGCTTTGTGGCCGCCGTCGGCGCGGAGCCCAAACCCAAGTACGGCTGGACGGACGTGGCCCGTCTGAGCGAGCTGGGCATTCCAGCGGTGAACTTTGGTCCCGGAGATGCCCTGCTGGCGCACAGCGACAACGAGCATGTGGCGGCGGCAGACATCCGCGCCTGCCTGCGGGCCCTGACCCGCTGGCTCGGCTAGCTTGAACTTACGCGTCAGCCATGACCTTGGGCTGGGGCATCTTGATGGCCTTCGGTCCGCGGCGCAGCCGCCACTCCAGCCATTTCGCGATCCCGGACAACAGCAGGCACAGCACGATGTAGGTTGCACCGGCGACCATCAGAGCCGGGAGCACGGGGGAGCCATATTGGGCCTGCGTGCCGAAGTAATTGGCCTGGAACAGGATCTCATTGAAGGTGATGATGAAGCCCAGCGCGGTGTCCTTGAGGATAACCACCAGCTGGGCGATGATTACCGGCAGCATCGCCCGCACGGCCTGCGGCAGCAGGATCAGTCGTTGCACCTTGCCCTTGGACAGGCCAATGGCGTATCCGGCTTCCTTCTGCCCCTTCGGCAGCGACTCGATCCCGGCGCGGAAAACCTCGGCCAGGACGGAGCCGTTATAGGCAATGAGGGCGACGACGACGGCAGTAAATGGTGTGATTCCGTGCACTCCCAGCGGCGGCAGCCCGTAGTACAGGATCATCATCATGATCAGCACGGGAATGGCGCGGAGCAGCTCCGTGACCCAGTAGCAGGGCAGACTGATCCAACGGAGGTCCGAAAGCCGGCCGAACGCGAGCAGAATGCCGAAGAGCAGGCTTCCGACTGCCGCGACGGCGAAGGCGCTGAGCGTGACGCCAATGCTGGAGATGATGGTCTTTTGGACCAGCGGGAACGTGAAGATCTTCCATTTGGCGGCGGTGAACTGGCCGCTTTCGTTAAAACGCAAAATGATGAAGCCGATGATCGCCAGCACCACCAGGACGGTGATAACGCTGAGCACGCGGTTTCGGGACCGCGCCTTGGGGCCGGGGGCGTCAAAAAGAATCGAACTCATCGTGCAACCCTCCACTTGTTCTCGAAATAGCGCTGCAGCGTGGACAGGACGCCGATGACCAGGATGACAAAGATCAGGGCTACCCACAGCAGACCGACGAGCGCGGGATAGCCGCGTTCGCTGAGATTCGCCCGGATGGCACCGGCCTCGAGGACGGAGAACCCGGCGGCGACGGTGGTGTTCTTCAGCAGGGCGATGAAAACGCTGAACAGCGGCGGAATGACGGAGCGGAAGGCCTGCGGCAGGATCACGAGCGTCAGGGACTGCATGAACGGCAGGCCGATGGCCCGCGCTGCCTCCGCCTGTCCTACGGGCACTGTGTTGATGCCGGAGCGGATTGCCTCGGCCACGTAGGTGGCGGTGTAGAGGGACAGGCCGATAATGGCTGCAGTGAGGAAGTTGACCGGGACCAGCCCGAGCTTGGGGTAGCCCAGGGCGAAGAAAGCCAGGATCACAGTAAGCGGCATGTTCCGGACGGTGTTGACGTACAGTGTTCCGGCCGCCCGCATGACGGGTACCGGAGAAACGCGCATGGCGGCAACAATGGTGCCGAGGATGAGCGCAAAAACGGCCGAAACAACAAAAAGTATCCCGGTGTTCCTGAACCCCGTGGTGAACAGTTCGAGGTTATTGGTAAGTGTGTCCACAGTGCCCTGTCTTCTTCAATTCCGCCCGGTGCGGGTGAAACCGGCCGTTCCGGCAGCTTCGCGCTGCCGGAACCGCCGGCCGGTGATCCGGTTTACCTGGAACTGGCGTTTTTTACCTAGGACCAGCGCTTAGTACTGGTCGACCTTGGGCTGGTCGACCTGGGTCCCGGACTTGCCGAGCGTGTCGGCGTAGATCTTCTTCCAGGTATCTCCGCCATCGGTCAACACCTTGTTGATGAACGTCCGCAGCGCGGTGTCACCCTTGGGCAGACCAATGCCGTACTTTTCGGTTGTGAACGGCTCTCCGACTACCTTGAAAGCATCCGGCTCCTGGGCCGCGTAGCCGATCAGAATCGCCTGATCAGTCGTAACCGCATCCACCTGGCCGCCCCGGAGCGCCTCGATGCACTTGGAGTAGGTGTCAAACTCAGTGGTCTTGGTGTCGGGGAAGTTGGACTTGATGTTCTGGATCGGCGTTGATCCCGTAGCCGAGCAGACGTTCTTGCCGGCCAGGTCCTTCTCGCTCTTGATCGCCGTGTTGTCCTTCTTCACCAGCAGGCCCTGCCCGGTGACGAAGTAGGGGCCGGCGAAGTCGACCAGCTGCTTGCGCTTGTCCGTGATCGAATAGGTGCCCACGTAGTAATCGATGTCGCCGTTGGTGATGGCGGATTCACGGCTGGCCGAGGGGATCGGCTTGAACTCGATTTTGTCCTGGGCGACGCCGAGGGAAGCGGCGATCCACTCGGCGATCTGGATGTCGAACCCGGTGTATTCGCCGGTGGCGGCGTCCTTGAAGCCGAGTCCTGGCTGATCCTGCTTGACCCCGATCCGGACCGTACCGCTTGACTTGATCTTGTCGAATGTCGGGCTGCCGGTCAGGCTGACGTCCTTGGCGACGGTAAAGGAGGGTGCCGAGCTCGCGTCGGCTCCGGGGGTTGCGCCGCCGCCTCCGGATCCGCCGCAGGCGGACAGCGCCAATGCTGCCACCGCGATGACGGCCGCGGCCCCCAGCCGATTCTTGGCAAAGAATGCCTTCATGGTGTTCCTTTCATAGGCGGACCGTTTTATCGGTCCGGATGTGAGTTCACTCAGTGTGAGTTCACTTAGCGTGAGTTCACCTGTGCAGGTCCGGCCCGCAGCCAGCGGCGACGGGACCGGTCCAATGGGTCAGTGGGTCAGGATCTTAGACAGGAAGTCCTTCGCGCGGTCGCTCTTGGGATGGGTGAAGAATTCTTCGGGCTGGCTGTCTTCGACGATCTGCCCGTCGGCCATAAAAACAACCCTGTCGGCGGCCTTGCGGGCAAAGCCCATCTCATGCGTGACGACGATCATCGTCATGCCCTCCTTGGCCAGACCGATCATGACGTCGAGAACCTCATTGATCATTTCCGGATCCAGCGCCGAAGTCGGTTCGTCAAAGAGCATGACCTTGGGCTTCATGGCCAGAGCCCGCGCAATGGCAACGCGCTGCTGCTGCCCGCCGGAGAGCTGTGCCGGCAGTTTGCCCGACTGCTGGCCCACCCCGACCCGCTCCAGCAACGCCATGGCCTGCCGGTCCGCTTCGGCCTTCGCCACGCCCTTGACCTTGATCGGTCCAAGTGTCACATTTTCCAGAATGGATTTGTGCGCGAAGAGGTTGAAGGACTGGAACACCATGCCGACGTCGGCGCGCAGGCGCGCCAGCTCCTTGCCTTCCGCGGGGAGCTTCTTGCCATCGATACGGATTTCGCCGTCGTCGATCGTCTCCAGACGGTTGATGGCGCGGCACAGCGTTGACTTCCCGGACCCCGAGGGCCCGATGACAACAACTACTTCCCCGCGTTTAACCACCAGATTGATGTCCTGCAGGACATGCAACGCACCGTAGTGCTTGTTAACCGCGGTCAGTTCCACGAGCGCAGGCGCAACAGCTTCACTTGTCATAAGGCGAATCTACCGAACGTTACGGGCTAAGCACCATCATATGGGTGTATGCAGAATATCGTGACGCGATAGAGACCTTGAAAATGGCGGTTTGATGCTTGCACAAAGGGCAGTGGATGGTGGCATAACCTTAGGGAATGAGTGCACCAACCGAATCTAACCGCCGCAGGTCCCCGCGCCGTAAAGGCCCCATCGAGCTCCGCCGTGACCAGGCGCAGGGCACGACGGCGGACGCGCGGCTGCTTGATTCGCGCAACGGCGGGGACTTTACGCATACCGATCCCTGGCGTGTGATGCGGATCCAGAGCGAATTTGTTGAAGGATTCGGTGCGCTCGCGAATGTGGGGCCGGCAGTTAGCGTTTTCGGATCGGCACGTACGAAGCCAGGCACCGTCCACTACCAGATGGGCGTGGATGTGGGCCGGCGGCTCGCCGAGGCGAAAATCGGCGTCATCACCGGTGGCGGCCCGGGATCCATGGAAGCCGCAAACAGGGGCGCCTGCGAGGCCGGTGGGCTCTCCGTTGGGCTGGGGATCGAACTGCCGTTTGAGCAGGGCATGAACGAGTGGGTGGATCTGGGCATCAACTTCCGGTATTTCTTTGCCCGCAAGACGATGTTCGTCAAATATGCGCAGGGATTCATCGTGCTTCCCGGCGGCCTCGGGACGCTCGATGAACTCTTTGAAGCCATGGTGCTGGTGCAGACGCAGAAGGTCACCTCGTTCCCGATCGTCCTGATCGGCAAGGAATTCTGGGGTCCGATGATTGAATGGATTAAAAACACGCTGGTGGCGGACGGACTGGTGTCGCCCAAGGACGTGAACATCGTCCAACTGGCGGACTCCGCCGACGAAGCGGTGGCCATGATGCTGGCAGGCGGAGTCACGGGCAGGAAGTAGCGGGCCCGGAGGCGCTCTTTCTCCAGCAATTGTCCATCCGGATCTGGCACCATGGATCAGTGACATATTTCCTGATCTTCCTGGCCATCGCGGTGGCCGGAACCGTGGCCCTGTACGTCGTCGGGCTCAACAAGGCTCCCGTCGGCACGTCCGCCGCGGCCGAAGACGGATTTACCTCACCGGTGGCCAACCTGCCGCCGGTGTTGCTGCCCGAAATCCCGCAGCCCGAGGATGTGGACAGACTGCGATTTTCGCTGGGACTACGCGGATACCGGATGGACCAGGTGGACGAGGTGTTGGACCGGCTGAGGGACCAGCTGGCGGCCAAGGATGCACGCATCGCCGAACTGGAAATGCCGCCGCGGGGGGAACACGGGGAATCAGCGCCGTGAGTACCCTGATTGTCGGTCCGGATGGGAAAGCCCGCTGCGGCTGGGCCGGAATGAGCTCCAATGCCGAGTATGAGCGCTACCACGACGAGGAGTGGGGCCGCATGGTCAGCGGTGAACGGGATCTGTTCGAGCGCCTGAGCCTGGAGGCATTCCAGTCCGGTCTGAGCTGGATCACGATTCTGCGCAAACGTGAGGCCTTCCGCCGCGCGTTCAACAACTTCGAGCCGGTGGCCGTGGCCTCTTTCGACGAGACCGACGTGCAACGGCTGCTGGGGGACGCGGCAATAGTCCGCAACGTGGCCAAAATCAGGGCAACCATCTCAAACGCTCAGGCCATTCTTGACCTTCCGCACGGCGAAACCCTTACCGGCATCGTGCACTCCTTCGCACCTGGCGCTGCACTGCCCGCTGTTCCCGGGACAGCGGTGCCGTCCTCGACACCGGAATCTGCGGCGCTCGCTGCGGCACTGAAAAAGCGGGGCTTCCGATTTGTCGGTCCCACCACCGCGTATGCCATCATGCAGGCGATCGGGCTGGTCAATGACCATCTGGACGGCTGCTGGGTCCGCGGCAATGCCTAACCCCGATGATGCCCCCGGGCTGCTCCCCGGGACAGTGACGGACCCCGGCCGCGCGACAGCCCCCGGCCGCGCGACAGCCCCCGGGAACACGGGCATCCGTGCTCCGGAGCCAGCTTCGCGTGAAAGGTCCGCCGTGCCGACCATCAATGACATCCTGTGGCTGCAGGCCCTGCGTGCCGGAGCCAGCGCACGGCGCTGGCCGTGGTGGCTGCAGATCACCCTGATCTATCTTGGGGCCCGATTCGTCTCCTATTGCATCTTCGAAGCGGTTTCACTTCACCAGGGAGCCAGCCCCTGGGGGGCGGCACACCCGGACTATCTGCACTTTGTGGGCATCTGGGACAGCACCTGGTACAAGGACATCTTTGACAACGGCTATCCCCGGTCCATTCCGCGCGACGCTGCGGGCGTAGCGCAGCAGAATCCGTGGGCATTTTTCCCGCTGTACCCGTTCCTGGTCCGTGGGTTGAGCGCGGTGACCGGACTTGGCTGGCTGGTGCTGGCGCCCACGGTATCGTTGCTCGCCGGCCTCGGGGCGTCGCTGGTGGCCTACCGGCTCTTCCGCCGCTTTGTCTCGGCGGCGACGGCGATGTGGGGCATCGCTTTCTTCGTCACCTTCCCGATTTCTCCGGTCCTGCAGGTGCCGTATGCGGAATCGCTCAGTACCCTCCTGCTGGCGGCCGCACTCTATCTGCTGGTCCGGCGTCGTTATCTCTGGGCCGCCCCGGTGGTCATGCTGATGTGCCTTTCGCGGCCTGCAGGTGTGCCCTTCGCCGCTGTGGTCGCGGTTCACTTGCTGCTGCGTTTTTTCCGTCGGCACACGGAGCAGATGAGGCGACCCGAGCTGGTCAAAGGTCTGGTGCTGCTGCTGGTGAGCGGACTTTCCGCCGTGGCCTGGCCGCTGATTGCCTGGGCGGTGACCGGGGAAATGAAGGCCTACACAGACACCGAAACGGCCTGGCGCGGAACTGACCTAGTGCTCGTTGCGCCGTGGTTCGACACCGGCCGGGAGTTGTTCGGCCCGGCACTGGGCCTGCTTGCTCCCATCGTATTGGTGCTGCTCTTTGCGCTATATATTAATTCCCGGGCGGTCAGGGCCATCGGCACGGATCTGCAGCTGTGGTGCGTGGCGTACTTCGGCTACATTATCGTGGTCCTGCAGCCGCAGACCAGCACCTTCCGGATGCTGCTCCCGCTCTTTCCACTGGCTCTGGCCGGCGCGTTGGTTTCGCGCTCCCGCGCCTACCGCGTCACGGTGGTGGTGCTTTTTGTCCTGCTGCAGATCGTCTGGGTGACCTGGCTATGGTCATGGGCACAACTACCCGGCGGCGGAGACTATCCGCCGTAGATCCGTGCTTCGGCTGGTCCGTCGCCGGAGGGCGCGATTAGCACCGCACCGCGTTCTACAGGATAATGGTGTGAGCGAACAAACAAGGGCAGACCGGATTGCCCCGGCCGCACGGCCCGTCATACGGCGGTGCGGCTGACGTTACCTCGCGGTCGGGGGATCTGCAAAGAATCCATCGTCCGCATACTGTGAAGGGGAATTCCTTATGGCGGCGATGAAACCCAGAACCGGCGACGGTCCGATGGAAGTTACAAAAGAGGGACGCAGCCTCATCATGCGTGTCCCCCTTGAAGGCGGCGGACGCCTGGTTGTCGAGCTGAAGGTCGCCGAGGCGGTCAATCTGAAGGAATGCCTGATCGGCGCCACGGAGTAAAACCGCACCTGAATAAAGCGTTACCGCAGCAGCCCGCTGACCAGCCATGACGATGGACGGTCCAGCTGGCTGCTGTTCTGTTGTCGAGGCTCAGTTTGCGGCTGCTCCGTTTCCGGGATCCGGTATGCCGGGGCTCGGTTTCCCTGGAACCAGTACAGCCAGGATTCCGGCACCGTCGGGGACGCCAAGGCCAGTGCAGGCGTCCCAGCCCGGTGCCGCGGCAAAGGCGCCGTTGTTCCCGCTGATTATGTCCCTGAAGCCGGCCGGAACCGCGCCCTGCCCGGTTTTGCCGTAGAGGGCAGGCTGCACCAGACCCAGTCCATGTCCGGCCGCCTGCGCCAGCCTGGCGATGAGCGCCGCCCACAGGGGCGCCACGGCACTGGTCCCGCCGATCACCATATCCTTGCCGTCCACCCTGACCCGGTACCCGGTTTGGGGGTCTGCTACGGCAGAGACATCGGGAACGCCTCGTCCCGTTTTTCCTGCCGGAGCCGGGACGCCTACGCTGCCCTGCCAGTCCGCGAGCGCGAAGGTGCGGCTGACTCCGCCTCCGGTTGCTCCGCCGGAGGCCTCGTTGTTCCAT
>CAJDTL010000019.1_pt1 | contig 42752 bp, 35 predicted proteins | sample 7389871 | NCBI WGS metagenome assembly CAJDTL01 (sample SAMEA7055650, study PRJEB34461) | soil metagenome | biome: terrestrial ecosystem; feature: Peninsula; material: soil | place: Antarctica | collected 2016 | reverse complement strand
TCCATCGTCAGCCTGACGCCGCCAACGAAGAACGTCAAGAGGCCACCAAGGAAAACCAGCTCACCACGCCACATCGTCAGGCAACGCAGCTACTCATGGCCATCCACTGCGACGCGTAACACATTAGGACCGCCCGGCGACGTTCATCCTTTACCAGCCGAACCGGAACGGGGCCTGATTGTGACGGGTGGTCAGAAGCTCCATTCCCAACCTGCGCTACCAGAGGTCAGGTAGCTCTTGAAAATGAGGACACCCGTTGTTGCCGGCAGGTCGAGTGCCAGCTTGCCCGTAACCTTTTCTCCCGGGCCTACGCCGCTAGAGGCAATCTCTTGCTCATCTGGCAGACAGGAGTACGCACCGATAGTGCCCAGGTCACCGTTGAACGTCGTACCGTTGGCACCCACGAATTTGAACATGTGACCGTTCATGTCGAAAGTGTCGTAGCCCTTGCCATCACTAGCCAGTTCTGGCGTGGTTTCGATCGACACGTCCAGCACAACAAAGTGTCCATTCTCTGCAGTCTGAGGGTAAGGACCAGTGCAGGGAGCGTCAGGTGTTATGGAGTTGACGGCGAAGTTGACAGTTGGCTTGCCGTCCTTGTCTGTCATACCTGCAGGCTGACCTGTCACCTTGACGATGTTCCCTCTTGGGGACTTCTGGACGGCCGGGGCAGCTGACGTGGTTGTGGCGGTTGCAGGAGCGATGGCCTCAACTGACGGCGAAGTAGCCGTGGCTGAGGGCGAGCCGCTACAGGCCGTAAGACTCAGACCGAGAGTTGTGATTAGGGCAAGGCAAGATAAGGACTTTGTGTATTTCATTGTTAGAACCCCCAGGATATGAACAGTGCGAATGGTGCCTGCGTTGCGAATGAGGCCTAAATCATCTCACGCTTTGAGCTCAAATAATTTTCGGGACATCTTGACGCTCGTCCTCTTGTTTCCGCATCCCGAATGTGCCAAAACACGGCAAAGTCCGGCTGTCGTGGTCTCAGATAGGTATTCTTTTGCTCTCATTCAATACTCATCGACAAATACCTTCTTCCACGAATTCGACCATTGATGCATGAAATGCGCTCGAACTTCCGGTTCCAAATAAGCGATCACTGCACCGTGGAAGATTAAGACTGGGTCGTATTGTGCGGCTAGGTCAATCCGAGTTCTCGGGGCGTTAGGAGATTTCCGCGGGCGAGGTGGGTAGGACCATCGCTACCGATCTCAGTGGCGGCTTCAAACCAACTATGTCGACCGTGTTTCCCCGGACATAAAAGGTTAGTTAGCCACGCAATCGCGTCGCCGTTCCGAACGCGAGAGCCAAGATCGATCCCGTCAAGTCGGGCGGTTGTTGAGAGCTTCGAAGAATGTGACGGTCTTCCCCGGACGAGAAAAATGTTGCGGCGGCGAACTTCCGTTTGTCCAATCCCCCACTGCTCCACTGTATTGCGACAGAGAGTTTCAGCTTTGGAATTGAAGTGGCGGCGTTTCGATGCGATGCGGCGATACTTCTTCTGGAAGCTACCATTTTCGAATGCCCTTGGGTGGCGGGGCGTACTTACGAGAGAGGTCGGCACGAGTTACTCATAGGTGACACCCCGTGTGTTCCTAAAGTCAGTCGCAACGCTGATCGACCGCGAATACAGCTCCGAGCACGCAGCAGCCCAACTCGGCCACTCAGGCATCGCCATTACAGAAAAGCACTACATCGCGATAGCAGCCGAGACGCCTGACCTCACCAAAGCCCTGGAACAATTCGGTGGCCCAGTTCCTGTTGATGGGCCCACCAGGGAGACAACCGTATTCGTGTCCGGAACGGCATCGACTCGGACACCGTCCGCGCCCCGCCAAAGAATCTTTGCAAATGACTCACCACGCGTTTCTGTAGGCAACGCCCACCCCAAAATTCATCAACGACTGGCAACATCTTCCAGCGCCTTCTACTTCAAAAGAGGGGGGTAAAAGGGGGGTTCGACCCATTTCACCCAAACAAAAAGCCCTCCGACTCAACGTTTCCGCTGGTCAGAGAGCTTTCGGTGGTGGAGCTAAGGAGATTCGAACTCCTGACCTCTTCGATGCGAACGAAGCGCGCTACCAACTGCGCCATAGCCCCGCGATGGCACTGCCATCGACGTCTTTAGAGTATCTCCCCTAACCCGCACTTTCCAAACGCAGCACTCCCATGCAGCACTCCCATTCAGCAGTCCGGCAATTCAGACGCCCCGGGATTCGAGCCACTGGCTGAAGGTCACGGTCCCGTCGGCATGCTCGGGCACCAGGTTCCCGCCCTGCCGCAGGAATCTGCCCAGGCTTCCCGGCAGCGGCAGCGGGGTAGTCATGCCCTTGCGCCCGGTGGCGGCCTTCCATTGCTGGACCAGCTGGCGCATGGTCAGCACCTCGGGTCCGCCGATGATGCGGGTGCTGTGCGCCGGGGCGGGGTCGTCCACCGCTGCGTCCAGCAGCGCGCGGGCAACATCGGCGGTGGCGATCGGCTGGAATGAGACGCCGCGGATCACGGGGATCAGTCCGTATGTGGCGCCGGAGCTGAAGATGCCGGCCACCAGATCGTGGAACTGGGTGGCGGCGACGACGGCGGCGACGGGAACCTCGGCCCGCTGGTACTGCCGTGCGCGTGCGGCCTGTACCTTGTAGTAGCCGTAATCGGCGTTCCCGGCGTTGGCGATGGTCAGCAGAACCGCGCGCCCGACGCCCGCTGCTGCGGCGGCACGGAGCAGCCGGCCGCTGGTGGCCGGCAGGATCTTCAGCGCGGCGCCGCTTTTGGCGTCCAGGGTTTCGATCAGCACGTCCGCCCCGGCCAGCGCTTCGGCAAGTCCCCGGCCGGATGCGGCGTCGGCGGTGACATAGTCGGCTCCTTCGATGCGGGACGGGTGGTCCGGCGCGGGCAGCTTCCTGCTGATGGAGCGGACGCCGTAGCCGCGCCGTACGGTCTCGGCCACCACCATCCGGCCTGCCGTTCCGGTCCCGCCGACCACCACTATTAACACCATGGGAGCAGACTATCCGGCTCTGCCCGTCAGCGGAATGCCGCGCGCCGCGCCGGCGCCGCCGGACGTCGTCGAGGTCTGTGCGTGCGCTTGGTACCAGCGGGTGAGTGATGGCCGACGGCGGCAGGCCCGGGCGCCGCTGCGAGGCGGCTGGTGCTTTAGGGCAGGGCGGCGGGGTCGTCCGAGATATGCGCGGCGGCGGCCAGCAGCTCGCGCCGCACCGAAGCCAGAAATGCCTGCGGATCCGGCTTCGCGGCATCTATCTGGGCCTGCATGGAGACGTTGATTGTTGCGGCGACATGGCCGTCGCGTCCACGGATTGGTGCGTCAACGGATTGGTGCGTCCACGGATTGGTGCGGCCATGGACATCAGCCCCATCTCGAGCTCCTGGTCCAGCAGACACCAGCCCTGGGCGCGCACCTGATCGAGAGCCACCACCGGATCGTCTTTTGTTCCCGATCGCCTTCGGGGTCAGCGCTTTAATCTCCGTGTGCGCCAGCTAGTCTGCCAGCTCCGCCGCGGGCAGCCCGACAGCAGCACGCGCCCCATCGAGGTGGCGTGCGCCGGGAACCGCGTCCCCACGGTGATGCCCACCGTCATGATGCTTCGCGTCGTGACGCGGGCGATATACGCAATGTCCCCGCGGTCCAGTACGGCGGCGGACGTCGATTCATCCAGCGTCCTGGATAGTCCTCCAGATGAGGCCGGGCCAGTTCCGAAAGAGCACGGCCTCGTCAAAGTGCTGCCGCGGCCGGGCAGGTTGACGTCGTCGCTCACGGCTCTGGCGGCACCCGCCTGGACGTTCTCCAGCCCCTCGCCGAACTCCTGCCTCCAGGCAGCGGTGCCGTCAGGACTGCCCTGACATAGGAAGATTTCCGTCGAGTCGGACGCGGCAATGCCCGCAAAGACTTCCTCATTGGCCTGGCTGGGCCGCGGGACCGCGGGTGCCTTGAGCTGCTGCGCCCGGGCGGAGGCAATCACGGGATGTTCGACGTCGAATCCCACCGCCGTGATGGCCGACGCCGTTTCTGCCGGAACAGTTTCCGTCGGTGCCGTTTCTGCCGGTGCCGTTTCTGCCGGTCCCGTTTCCGCCGGTCCCGTGGTTTTTCGGCCTGCCGTGGGTTTCCGGCCTGCGGACCGGGCCTGCTGTTCATTGATGATTTCGCATAGCGGACCGGAGGGCCGTGCACCCGGCCCCTGGCTTCCGGACCGGCGGGCTTAGTCAAGCTTCCGGCCCGGCGGATTCAGTCAGGCTTCCGGACCGGCCGTCAGGTAGTTGTGGACATCGAAGAATGTGACTTCTGGCGGTCCTTCGACACCCGCGGCGGCCGCGGCCGGGCCGATCTTGTCGCGGGCGAATGCCTCAAAGGTCTGCCGGGAGTCCCATACGTCCGTGATGCGCACATCGCCGTCTGCTTCAGTCACCCAGTGGAACAGACCGCCCGGCGCGCCCTGCCCGCCCGGAGTGAAATTCAGGTTCGCTATTACCTTGTCGTATTGCTCCAAGGTGCTGCCGCGGAAAACTTGGACTACTGCTATTGCCATGGTTCGCTCCTCATTAAATGAGGGTTGACGGGCGTCAGCCCAGAACTTAAACGCTAGACCCGGCTGTCCTCGGGGTCAATGACCACTGACATCTGGCCAGGTCCGGCCCGGATGACTGACGCTTCTGTGCCCCCTCCCTTTGCACCGCCCGGAATCGCACCGTCCACCATCCGCCATGCCGTTCTCGGCCGCAGCAATGCGGCCGCGGGCGTAGCCGGGCGCCTCGCCAGGGTGCCGGTCCGACCGCCCAGTTCCGTGTCCAGCATTTTCCGCCCGTGTCCGGACGATGAATCCCGCAGTGCGCCAGGCTTGTAGCGCAGCCGCTCCGCGACGGCACCTGATCGCCCTGATCATCCACCGCAAGGGCATGCAGCTGGTCAACGGCACAGCCCTGACCGGGCGGCTGATGAAGTCCGCGGATGTTCTGGGCGTGGAGATCCGCGTTTCCACTCCGGCCATCCGCCTGCTTACCGACGACGACGGCAGGGTCAGCGGCGCCGTCGTCGGCTCCCCTGGCGTCGGTAAGCAGGCGGACGAACTTCGGATCAATGCCTCCCGCGGCGTCGTGCAGGCCACCGGCGGATTTCCGAACGACGTCGACGCGCTGTTCAAGGCCACACCGGAGGGCGCGGCCGTGCAGTCGTGGCAGATTGCCGACGCCGGCGTTGTCCGCCGCTTTCCGCTCGGCATAGCCAAACCGCTGCCGGTGCCCTGGTTTCCGTCCCTCGCTCCGGCTACCTGAAGAAGGGCCCCACACAATCGAGGAGCTGGCGCGGAACACCGGAATCGACCCGGACTTCGGGCGCGGTGAAACCGCCGCAATGGCAATGATGTTGCCGACGATGCTGACCATCAGCATCGTGCTGGCGTCAATGCCCACCGAAACGGCGTAAGCCGGACCGAAAGACATCATCAATGTGTTCGTTACCGTTTCAAAAGACATCATCGCGACGTGGCTGAACTGCTGGGGATGCGTACGGAACATTTCGCGATAGGCAGCTTGACGATTTCTCCTTCTTCAATCTTTTCCTCGAAGACCTCCGGCTCGTGCAGCGACCGGCGAACCCAGAAGGCCACACCCAGAACGACGATGGGGAGCCAGAACGGAATCCGCCAGCCCCAGGACAACCGGACGGCTTCACTCATCGCGGCTACAAGAAGGAAGGCCAGCGAGGCCAACACGATGCCGGCGGACATTCCGCCCATGGCAAAGCGGGCAAAGAATCCCCGGCGTACTGCCGGTGGATGACCCCATCAGCACAAGCGTCAGGACCAGCGTGTGCTTGCGGCCGACTTGTCTCCCAGATGACCGAACAGGATGGCTCCGAAGGGCCCGGCAACATAGCCGACGCCCAAGGTTGCGAAGGACGACAGGCGGCTGATGGTCGGATCGCCGGATGGGAAGAAGATCTTGGAGAAGATCAGCGATGCGGCCGTGGCATAGACAAAGAAGTCGTAGTACTCCAGCGCACCTCCGAGGAATCCGGCCAGAAGCTTACATCAGCTGTGGCGCGCGCCACACGAGGCACCGCCACCTGATAGTTTCGTGGCATGGACACCGACGAAATCAACTTCAACACGCGGAAGAGGACCAGTTGATGCGTTGGCCGGACGAGCGGGCGATCGGCGGACGGAGAATGCCGTGGCACTGAGGATCTTGGCCGCGGTAGCAGTGCTGGTTTCGGCCGCTGTGCACCTGGCGCTGTGGTTCGACGGAGTGCGGTACCAATATGTGATCGGGCCGGCGTTTATAGTCAACGTCATCGGCGGCGTCCTGACCGCGATCCTGCTAGTTTTTTGGCGGCACTGGGTGCCGCCGCTGATCGCCGTGGTATTGGGTGCCTCCACTCTCGGTGCGTTCGTCATCGCCGCGACGGTTGGGCTGTTCGGCATCCACGATCACTGGGAAGGTGCTGCGGTGTGGACGGCTGCCGTGTCCGAGGTCATCGCGATCCTCGCCGGCGTCGCCGTCCTGGTGCGGCTGGCCCGACGGCGGTCACAGGCCTAGCTTCAGCTCCGGCGTGCCGCCCGGACCGCCTCACGGGCCGAAGGCGGCGAGGAACCGGTCGCGGAAAACGTCCATCCGCCAGACCGGTGCATCCGGGCCGGGACGCAGGCCCTCCTGCCAGCCCCACCCGTGGATCCGGTCCAGGACGCCCGGGTCATGGGCCAGGATCGTGATCGGCACGTCGTGGTCGCTGTTCACACCGGAGACGATCGTGGCGGGCTGATGGTCGCCGAGGATCACGAGGACGAGTTGGTCGTTCCCATATGACTGCACGAAGGAAATCACGGAGCTCATAGAGTACTCGATGGACTGTCCGTAGGCCGCCTGCACGTTCTCCGGATGAGCTTGGGGCGGTATCCGGTCAAACACCGAACCGTCGCCGATCTGGTTCTGGCTGATCAGCTGGGGCGTTGCCGACCACGGCGTATGGCTCGAGACGAGGTCTATTTCGGCCATCACCGGCCTGCGGTCAGAGTTGCTCAGCTCCAGCCGGTGGAACGCGTCGAGTGTGTACTGGTCAGGCATCGTCGCATAGCCGAATCGCGGGCCGGCGTACCCGACGTTGCGGGCGTCATAGATTTTGTCGTAGTGGTAGAAAACCCCCTGCGGCCAATCATGGGTGTTGGAAGGAATGTCCGCAACGGTCCGCCAGCCTGCGCGCGCGAAGGCGACGCTCAAAGTGAGCCGCTGGCTCGCCAGGAGGACGTCGTACCGCTCGGGGCTGTCGACCCACAGCCCGGACTGCAGCGTCGAGTGCGCGAGCCAGCTGGTCCCGCCGAATGTCGGCGAGGTCAGGAAGGCGCTCTTGGCGGAGAACCCTGCAGCACGCAACTGGCCGGTTCCCGAGTCCAGCACCGCGTTGACCCCGGGTGACAGCGCCGGGTTCCCCAGCGCGACGCGTCCGTAGCTCTCGACGAAGACGAACATGACGTCCTTGCCGGCCAGTCCGGACAGCAGCTGGTCGCCGGGGGTCGAGCGGACCGGGTCTTGGGCGGCGGCGTTCGCGAACTCCTGCCGGTCCCGGATCGCGGCCGGGATGCGGCTCACCTTGCCGTAGGCATACTCCGTCACAGTCGTTGACGCGACCCGCTCGCCGTCGTCGACGTGCACCCCCAGAACGGCACACAGCAGCCACAGTGCCGCCAGGGCTGCGGTGGTCCGGAGCCAGCCGGCCCGGTGCCGGGACACGGCCCTCGTAACCCTAAGGACCGACAGCGGCATGAGCACAAGGACGGCGAGGGTGAGTACCCCGGCTGCCACCAGCAGCGCCACCGCGGGAAACCGACCGACCGAGTCGACGAGCAGGCTCGCGGCGGGTCCGAGATACGTCCAGTCGATCACAGGGTCGAACTGCCGGTCCAGTGCCGCAAAGGAGGCCATGTCCAGGACCTTCAGAATCGCCAGCAGGCCCACGATCACGCCTGCCAGCAGCGCTGTTATCCGTCCGGCCCGCGGCGGCAGCACCAGCACGATGGCGAGGAAGATGATGGCCTCAAGCGGGACACGCACGAACGCTGTCGGCGTGAGCCGACTGATGTCGTCCGGGGCGGTGATGGCAAACCAGACCAGACCGAAGGCAAGGCAGGTAAGCACCACCGCAGCAACGCTGCGGCGCCTGCTGTGCCTGCTGGGACGACTGGGGCTGCTGCGGCGGCTGGGGCGGATCTTCCCGCGGCCGCTCCCGGCCGACCGCGCCGCATCCCCTTGAGGAGGGCCGTCACCGTCGGCAGCCACACTCATGTCGGCCCGCTCATGTCGGCCCGCTCCTGTCAGGCCCGCTCACGTCGGCCCGCTCCTGTCAGGCCCGCTCCTGTCAGGCCCGCTCCTGTCAGGCCCGCTCCTGTCAGGCCGCTCCCGTCGGCCCATGCCTGGAGTGGCCGCTGCCCGTCGATCGACTGCGGCCGCGGACGGCCTCCGGACGGGGCCGTGATGTCACGATGGCGCCACAGCCACCACACCTGCCGTCCGAACGACTCGGCCAGCAAGACCAGCGCGCCGAGGAGCGCGGCGTCGGTCACCGGGTGCGGTAGCAGCTCCGTCACCGCAACGGTCAGCACGATGCCCTGCGTCGCCGCCACGACCTTGGCCCAGTAACGTGGCGGCATGGTCCCGCACAGCCAAGGAAGCAACCCGCCCGCCACGACGAACGCGTACCGCGCCACGCCGATGGCGAGCACCCAGGGGCCCACCGAGCGGCTGACGTACACGCTGAGAATCAGGATCAGGAAAGCGTCGACTTCCATGTCGAACCGGGCGCCGAACCGCGAGGCCGTTCGGGTCCGGCGTGCGACCCGGCCGTCCACGGCGTCGAGGACGAGAGCGACGACGGCGAGGAGCACCAGCGTCGGCACCGGTGCGGCCCGGTCGAATGCGTCCGCGACCAGCGCCGCCACGCCGCAGACCAGCGTGGCCCGGAGGAGCGTCACCCAATCTGCCGGCCCCAGCCGGTGAATGCGGTGGCGGCCAAGGCTGCGGGCCAGGACTGCGGCCATACCCAAGCAGCACAGGACGCCGACGACCCAGCCGGGGCCGCCGAGGCCCACGGTCGCCGAAAGGACACCGAGCAACCCCGATTGGGCGAGTAACCCGATCAGCGGACCACGTTGAACCGCACGCACCCGGACTCCGTTCTCAAGAGATGAGGGACAGTATCATCAAGTATCAAGAAGGAATACGGCGCTGTCACTGTGCCGGTTCAATTCAGGCCGGTTCAATTCAGAGGAAACGGAGCGGGTGATGACCAGTGAGGCGCTTGCATTCTGGCTTCGTGCACCCGGCATCGGCGAAATCCGGCCGGTCCCGCTGGCCACGCCGGGGCGGGACGAGGTTCTCGTACGTACGCTGCGGTCCGGGATCAGCCGGGGCACCGAGACTCTGGTATTCAACGGGCACGTCCCGGCGAGTCAGTACGACACCATGCGCGCGCCCTTCCAGGACGGTGACTTCACCGGGCCGCTCAAGTATGGCTACCTCAGCGTCGGTGTCGTCGAGCAGGGGCCGCCGGAGCTGCGCGGGCGCACAGTTTTCTGCCTCTACCCGCACCAGAGTGCGTACGTGGTGCCGGTCGGGGCCGTCACCGTCGTCCCCGACGATGTGCCGGACGCACGAGCGGTGCTCGCCGGGACGGTGGAGACCGCGGTGAATGTGCTCTGGGATGCCGCGCCTCTTCTTGGTGACCGGGTCACGGTTGTTGGTGCCGGAATGGTCGGCTGCTGCGTCGCGCGGCTCCTTGCCCGGATGCCCGGCGTGCAGGTCACCCTCGTCGATGTCGACCCCACCCGGGCCGACACGGCAGCTGCTCTCGGAGCCGAATTCGCGTTGCCCGCCGACGCCGCGGACGGCCGCGACCTGGTCGTGCACAGCAGCGCCACGTCCGCGGGGCTCCAGCACTCACTGGAGCTGCTCGCCCCGGAAGGCACTGTCATCGACCTCAGCTGGTACGGCGACGCCGAGGTGAAGCTCTCACTCGGCGGCTCATTCCACACCCGACGACTCTCCATCCGATCCAGCCAGGTCGGCACGGTGGCGGCCGCCCGGCGCGGCCGCCGCACCTCCGCCGAGCGCCTCGCACTCGCGCTGGACCTGCTGCGCGACACCGCCTTCGACGCGCTGCTCAGCGGCGAGTCCCGCTTCGACGAACTGCCCGATATTATGCCCAGGTTGGCAGCCGGGACGCTGCCCGCGCTCTGCCACACCCTCAGCTACGACGGCATACCTTACGACGCGGGATCAATGACATGTTCAGCGTGACCGTCCGCGATCACATGATGATCGCCCACAGCCTGCACGGCGACGTATTCGGGCCCGCGCAGCGCCTGCACGGGGCGACGTACGTCGTCGACGCGACGTTCCGCGGGCCCGCTCTCGACGACGCGGGAGTGGTTGTCGACATCGGGCGGGCCACCGAGGCATTGCACGGTGTTGTCGCAGCGCTGAGCTACCGCAACCTCGACGACGAGGCTGCCTTCGCCGGGATGAACACCACTACCGAGGCGCTGGCCAAGGTGGTCGCGGACCGGCTCGCCGAACGGATACGTGCCGGTGCCCTGGGAGACGCAGCCCGGACCCTGACAGCCATCGCGGTCACGCTGCACGAGTCCCACATCGCATGGGCGAGCTACGAGCGGGCACCGTGAGGGCGGTGCACTTCATCGTGCCGGACGGCATCGACGACCCGACGCGGCCAAGCGGCGGTAACACCTACGACCGCAGAATCCGTCGGGGCCTCGCCGCCGCCGGTTGGTCAGTGCACGAGCGCACCATGCCGGGAGTGTGGCCCCGACCGGGAGCCGTGGCGCTCGCCGCGCTGGCCGGCGTGGTCGCCGGGCTGCCGGATGACGCCGTCGTACTTGTCGACGGTCTCATCGCCTCGGCGGTCCCGGAAGTTCTGGTGCCGGAGGCCGGGCGCCTGCGCCTGGTGGTTCTCGTGCATATGCCGTTGGGGGAACGGGAGACAATCAGCTCGCCCGTCCGGTCCCGCGAGTGCGCCGTCCTTTCGGCGGCGGCCGCGGTGGTCACCCCCAGTGCGTGGAGCCGGCGCTGGCTGCTCGAGTCGTACCTGCTGAGCCCGCAACACGTCCATGTCGCGGCGCCCGGCGTCGACACCGCCGACCTAACACCCGGCACGCAGGCCGGGCAGCAGCTGCTGTGCGTCGCCGGGGTGACACCGGACAAGGGACACGATGTGCTGATTTCGGCCCTGACCAAAGTGGCGGACCTTCCCTGGCGGTGCGTGTGCGTCGGGGCGCTCAGCCACGATCCGGCCTTCGTCGGCCGCCTCGTCCGCCAGTGTTGGAGCAGCGGGATTGCCGACCGGGTGAGTTTCGTCGGCCCACGCACCGGCGGCGGCCTCGGCACGTACTACGACGCCGCCGACGCGCTGGTTTTGGCGACCCGCGTCGAGAGCTACGGCATGGTCGTCACCGAGGCGCTGGCGCGCGGACTCCCGGTACTCGCCACATCCGTCGGTGGGCTGCCGGAGGCCCTCGGCCATTTGCCGGACGGAAGCCGGCCCGGCATGTTGGTGCCACCCGGTGACCCGGTGGCCCTCGCCGAGGCTTTGCGCTGCTGGCTCAGTGACGGCGGGCTGCGGCACCGGCTTAGGGAGGCGGCACGCGAGCGTCGCACAGATCTGTCCGGCTGGCATGTGACCTCGAGCCGTATATCGCAGATCTTGGCCGAGGTGGCAACATGAGACGTACCGTATGGACCTGGCTGCGCCTGCTCGGTGGCTCGGCGATCCTCGGAGTGTTGCTCTGGCGGGTCGGCACCGGCCCGTTCCTCGACGGCCTCCGCACGATCGACGTCCGGTCCCTGGCGGTGGCGGCCGGCATCGCCGTGCTGGGTACGATGTGCTGCGCCTGGCGGTGGAGCCTCGTCGCCCGCGGCCTGGGCATCGGCATCCCGTTCCGCGCAGCAGTCACCTACTATTACCGGTCGCAGTTCCTCAATACGACACTGCCGGGCGGCGTGCTCGGCGACGTGCATCGCGGCCTGCGCCACGGCCGCGACGTTAATGATTCGTCCCGCGCCCTGCGGGCGGTGGCCTGGGAACGCTTCGCGGGGCAGATCGTCCAGGCCGTGATCACGCTGGCGGTGCTGATGCTGCTCCCGTCGCCGGTGCGACCGCTCATGCCGTTCGTCGCGGTGGTTGTCCTGGTGACCTTGCCGCTCGCAGCCTTCCTGGCCCGGGTACTGCCGCGCAACGGATCATCGTTGCTGTCGCGAACCGTGCGCACGGCGACCCTCGACATCCGCGACGGGCTGCTGCCGCGGCGGTCCTGGCCCGGCATCGCACTTGCGTCAGCCCTTGCCGTGACGTGCCACGTCGCCACCTTCCTCGTCGCCGCGCGAACCGCCGGCGTGAGCGCGTCGCCGTTGCAAATGCTGCCACTGGCGCTGTTGGTGCTGCTGGCGATGGGAATCCCGCTGAACGTTGCCGGCTGGGGCCCCCGCGAGGGCGTGGCCGCCTGGGCCTTCGCTGCCGCCGGGCTCGGCGCGTCGCAGGGAGTGACCACCGCTGTGGTTTACGGTGTGATGATCTTCGTTGCCAGCCTGCCGGGCGCCGTCGTCCTGGTGCTGGCATGGCTACGTCGGGACGGCCACACCGCGGGAGTCATGGGCAAGTCGCGGGCACGGTCGTCGCGGGCACGGCCGTCGTTGGCACGGCCGTCGTTGCCGCCCCCGGGTCCCACCGCGGCGCTGGAGGGTGGTCCGCGTGGCTGACCGTCCCTACACCCTGCTGTCCTGTGCCATGTCGATCGACGGGTTCATCGACGATCCCGCCGCGGAGCGTTTGTTGTTCTCCAATGGCGCGGACCTCGACCGCGTCGACGCCGTCCGCGCCGACTGTGACGCGATCCTGGTCGGCGCGGCTACCGTCCGGAACGACAACCCGCGGCTGCTGGTCAGGGCGCCTGAGCGGCGAAAGGGGCGGGTCGCACGCGGCCTTCGGCCGACGCCCATCAAGGTCACGCTGACCGAGCGGGCGGAACTGGACGCGTATGCGAACTTCTTCGCCACGGGTGATGAAGAGAAGCTTGTGTACTGCGCCAGCGGGGCCGTTGGCCGGGCCCGCTCGCGGCTGGGTATGGTGGCGACGGTGGTCGACGGCGGCCAACCGGTGGACGTCCGGTACGTCGGTGAAGACCTCTACGCTCGCGGTGTTCGTCGGCTGATGGTCGAAGGCGGCGGGACGATACACACGCAATTCTTGGCCGCCGGCGTGGCCGACGAGCTCCAGCTGGTCGTCGCCCCATTCTTCGTCGGTGACTCCCGCAGCCGACGGTTCGTCGATGACGGCAGGTTCCCGTGGAACCCGGATCGGCGGGCGACGCTGGCCGAAGTACGCCAGATCGGGGACGTGGTGCTGCTGCGCTACGCGCTCTCAACGCGCTTCCAGAGTGAGTGACCGAGGAAAGCTGAGGCGCCAAACCCGGCACATCCAGCCAAGAGACACGCCCTGGTCCCGCACCCCAAGAGCCAGCCCCATCCTGATGCCGTCTAAGCGCGCCGGCGCTGCAGGACGTCGTCGAGGTTGCTCAGGCCGTGCACCGGCTTGGTCTTGGCGGGAACAACGGGAGCGGGGACGACGACGGCGCCGTCGGCTTTCTGCCCCGCGGAGAGTTTTGCGGCGGCCTGCTCACCGGACGGATCCGCGGTGGCCGGACCGGCTGACGGTTTCACGCTGGCGGCGGCGGCTTCGGTCGCTTTGATGGAGGTTTTTGCGGCCGGTTTGGGGGCCGCCGGGAGGTCCAAGGGCTCGGGGGCCGGACGGTCGGCCTTGCGTGCCTGGACGTAGCCCGGCGCGGGGATTTCGACCGGTTCCCAGGTCGGGGATTCGGCAACGACGTGAGTGTGGGCCACTTCGGCGTCTGCGGCGCCGCGGGCGGCGACTTCCAGAGCGGCCCGGCGGAGTTCGGCAGCGGTCAGCGGCTTCCGGGCCGGCGCTGCTTCCGTGGCCGCGGCATCGGCAGCGGCGTCGAAAACGGCGACGGCGCGACGCTCGCTGGCCGGCCGTACCGCGGTTACGGCGCCGTCGGGCTGTCCTGCGGTTACGGCACTGGCCGGGCGGGCGGGCGCCTCCGAGGACCCCATGGCCGCGCGGAAGGCGGCCTGGACCTTGCGCCTGCGGCTCCGAATGGCGAGGACCCGGAGCAGTCCCAGCGATGCAAAGAAGACGACCCCGGCAGCGGCCGGAATCAGGCCGGATGCCAGGCCCAGCAGTTTCAATCCACCGCCGATGACAACCGTCAGCAACGCCAGCACGCCAATCAGTGCAACGGCGGTGCGGCCGTAGCGGATGTTCAGTCTGGCCGGCCGTGCGGCCGACGGCCGTGCGGCGCCCGCTGACGGAGCGTGGGAAGTGCCGGTGTTCTTCATCTGTGTCTCCTGCGTCGGCGGAGTTTCCATGGCCATGAAAACGTCTGGGCGAGGGGCCGGGGCAACCTCAAAGGTTATGGCTTGCTCCGGGATCGCGGCCGGACTGTCTGCCAGCGGAATCGGCTTCTGTCTGCGCAGCACATATGGACCCACCCACACCAGCCAGAGGGTGACAGCGACCAGCAAGATCACAGAGGTATTCACAGGGACGTCCACGGTTCAACTTTAAGGGGGATTCACGGGCACCCGGGCATTAGCGGCGGGCGTGTCGTAACGAACCGGAGAGCAATACACCCGTCCGGTGCGCCAACCGCGCACAGAATGCTCCGGACCGGTGGGCAAACGGGTCAGTTACCGCGGCTGAGCAGCCAGCGGGACAGCAGACCCTCCGGGACTTCCTCGGCCGTGAGCGCGAAGCTGCGGTGATCGGCCCATTCCCCGTTGATGTGCAGATACCGGGGCCGCAGCCCCTCGTCGCGGAACCCCAGTTTCTCCACCACGCGCAGGCTCGGTTTGTTTTCCGGCCGGACATTGATTTCCATCCGGTGCAGGCCGAGCCGTCCAAAGCAGTGGTCCGTGGCCATCGCGACGGCGGTCGGGGTAATTCCGCGGCCGGCACGCTCCTGTCCCACCCAATAGCCGAGTGTGGCGCTCATTGCAGAGCCCCAGACGATCGAGGAAACTGTCAATTGGCCGATCAGCTGCGGGTCCGTGGAGCCGGGGAATCGTTCCGTGATGACGAACGGCAGCGCCGTGGCAGCGCGCGCCTGATTGTTCAGGGCCCGGACCATGCCGGCAAAGGTGGGCAGCTGCACCCCGGGGATGGGGCTGGTGGCTTCCCAGGGCACCAGCCACTCGGCGTTGCGCCGCCGGACTTCGCTCCAGGCCCTTTTATCCCGGTACCGTACCGGACGCAGCGCAATGTCGCCGCACTCCAGTGTCACCGGCCACGCGGCGTCCCCCCACATGTGGCTAGGCCGGCAGCTGCGCCGTGAATCCGCCCAGCCACTTACGCAGTTCCGGACCGAGATCTTCACGCTCGCAGGCCAACGTGACGACGGCCTTGAGATAGCTCAGCTTGTCACCGGTGTCATAGCGCCGACCGCGGAAAACGACGCCGTAGACTCCGCCACCCTCGCCCTCTTGGGTCGCCATCGTCTGCAGCGCATCGGTGAGCTGGATTTCCCCGCCACGGCCCGGCGGGGTCTTCTCGAGGATGTCGAAAATACTCGGATGCAGCACGTACCGGCCGATCATCGCCAGATTCGAGGGCGCTTCCTCAACGCTGGGCTTCTCCACGAGCCGTCGGACGCGTACGTAACTTTCGCCGTCGATCTCCTCTATTTCCGCACACCCGTAGGCGGAGATCTGCTCGGGCTCCACCTCGATCAGGGCGATGACGGACCCGCCGGTCTTGGCCTGCACGTCCATCATGATGGTCAGCAGCTCGTCGCGCTCGTCAATCAGGTCGTCACCGAGCAGGACCGCGAAAGGCTCGTTGCCCACATGGGTCTTCGCGCGCAGCACAGCGTGCCCGAGGCCCTTCGGGTCGCCCTGCCGGACGTAGTGGATCTCGCCGAGTTCGGTGGCGTGCTGGACTGCCGCGAGCCGATCCTCATCTCCCTTGGCCTCAAGCAGTCGCTCGACGCCCGGCACACGGTCAAAATGGTCCTCCAGTGCCCGCTTATTGCGGCCGGTGATCATCAGGACGTCCTCAAGACCGGCGCTGACTGCTTCCTGGACGACGTACTGGATGGCCGGCTTGTCAACGACGGGGAGCATTTCCTTAGGCATGGCCTTGGTGGCCGGAAGGAAGCGCGTACCCAGACCCGCAACGGGGATTACGGCCTTGCGAACTCGATGTGCAGAAGTCATTGTCTTAGGCTACTGGAGGATATTGAAGTTTGGTGACAGCGTGGCACGGATTGCGCCGGCACCGGAACTGCGGTCCTCGCTGCCCGGGATGCCGCAACTGCGCAAGCCAGGGGTATAATCCGCCCGGGTGCAGGAGAGTTCCAATGGCTTGGAGCAACGACTTCGGATGCAGCACGGGTGCGGAACGGGAGAGAAGATGACCGGCAAGAGCAGGCTGCGCGCACTGCTGCGTACCAGACGGCAGGCAATGAACGACGGCGACCGCGAGGACGCCGGGCGGCTTCTGGCCGGACAGGCCCTGCTCTGGGCGCGCTCGTTGGACAGTGCGTTGGACGATGCGTTGGACGATGCGTTGGACGATGCGCTGAACGATGCGCCGGGCAACGGGTCCGGCAATGGGCCGTCGTCGCCTTCGAAGGGCAGCGTCACGGTGCGGTCGGCCTCCGGTCCGACTCCTGTCCGCATCGGCGCATACATTTCCGGCGGGACCGAGCCGCCGACGGCGCAGCTTCTGCGCACCCTGGTCCTGGCCGGCTACGAGGTTCTGGTGCCCGTGTGCGAGCCGGCCTTCACGCTCGCCTGGGTTCGTTGGCGGCCGGACATACCCCTGCGGCGCAGCCTGCTGGCTCCCGTGGACGAACCGGCCGGGGAACGGCTACCCGCGGGCGTCATGGCCGATGCCGCCGGAATCCTGCTGCCGGCGCTGGCCGCCGATGCCGAGGGGAACCGGCTGGGCCACGGCGGCGGATACTACGACCGGTTTCTCGCCACGCTGAGCCGCACCGGACATCGGCCTCCCACTGCTGCGGTGGTCTTTGACCACGAGCTACTGGCCGCCGGAGAGCTGGAACACGACGCCCTGGATGCCCCCGTGGCTGGCATCCTGACCCCCCGCGGCTACGCTGCAGCAACCGAAGCCACACCTGAGAGGTGCTAGAATTGGCACTCAGGGCCTTAGACTGCTAACGTATCCCGGTTCAGCCACGGCCCTGAACCGTGTTTTCAGGAGGAAAATCAGTGCCAACCTACGCTTACGCCTGCAAGGACTGCGGCCACGCCTTCGACGTCGTGCAACCGTTCAGTGACAATTCCCTGACCGACTGCCCGGAGTGCGATGGCGCGCTGCGGAAGAAGTTCAACTCCGTGGGCGTCGTATTCAAGGGGCCAGGCTTCTACCGGACTGACTCACGCGCCGGCAAAGGCTCCGGCGTGCCGGCGGCTCCGAAGGAAAGCCCCGCGAAGGAGTCCGTATCGGCGTCGGCCTCCGTAGTCGGGGGTTCCGGCAGCTCAGGCGGCGGCTCAAATGCGAGCTCAAATGGCAAGGCAGGATCGGCCGGGAAGCCGTCCAAGGCCACTGCCGCTGCCAGCTGATTTAACCCAAAGATGACTGCCGCTCCCAACTGATTTAGCACAGCCGCGCTAAACCTGCGGCGTTCCTCCACAGGGACCGATCACATGAGTTCCTGACACAAAACCGTTCTTCTGCTCCCCCGCGCCGGCAATGAAACCTAGCCTCGAGACATGAAGCTATTCGACCGCCAATCGCCCCAGGGACGCTATCCGGGCGCCGCGCCGCGGGGCTCCCTGCGCCATCGGTTGAGCAGGCTGCTGCGACGAAGACGGCGCCTGCTTGCCGCGCTCCTGTTCTGCGCGGCGGCCGCCACCATCGTCCAGCAAATCACACCAGCTCCCCTTGCCACTTCCGAAACTGTTGTCGCGGCCAGAGATCTCGCAGGTGGGACAAGGCTGGGATCGGCGGATCTTGCCGTGCAGAAACTGCCGCAGTACGCCGTACCGTCGGCGGCCTTCCGCTCGTTGGACGGTGTCGCAGGTCAACAGCTCTCCGGACCGCTGCGCAAAGGCCAGGTCATCACGGATGCGGCACTGCTGGGTTCCGGCCTGCTGGTCGGCACGCCGCCGGGCAGCCAAGCGGTGCCGATCCGGCTGGCAGATGCGGCCACCGTCGCGCTGATCAATCCGGGGCAGCTGGTCAACGTGGTGCTGAGCACCAGCACCGGGCTGGACCAGGCCGTCAGCAATCAACTGCTGGCCGAGCGAGTCCCAGTGCTCTGGAAGCCCCCGATAAACGGGGCGTCCCAGAATCTGCTGCCCGGAAAGGAAACCGACGGTCTGGTGGTCGTGGCTGCCGATGCGGAACAGGCACTTGAGCTGGCGGGCGCATCCGCCCGCGGCAAGCTCTTCCTGGTGTTAATTGACTCCGGCTGACCGGTCCCGGCCGGACCCCGCCGGCCGATCTGTTCCGGTCAGTCAGTTCCGCGAGACTAATCCGGGTCGGACCAATCCCTGCCGAATCAATCCCGCGGTTTAGCCCCAGTGCGGTGGCCGCTGCGCCTTCAACCAGTCGTCATAGCCCTCATCCGTCTTGTCGCCCCAGGTCCGCGGATCGTCCTTCGCCGCAACCGTCGGCAGCAGCGGTTCAGCCGCAGCGTTGCTTTCGGAGCCCGCCTGCGTGTCGACATCACGCCCCGGTCCGGCGCCCCCGTCGGCTTCCTGGCCGGAAGGTCCCCCGCCGGAGAGCGGCTGCGAGCTCACCCGCTTTGGCTCCTCAGATGCCCCCGCTTTTTCTAAAGGGCCTGCTGCTTCAGACGCGGCCGCTTTTTCTACAGGGCCTGCTTCTTCAGAAGCTGCCGCTTGTTCAGAGGGGTCTGCTTGCGCCGACGCCTCGACTTCATCCGAGGACTTGGCTGTTGTTGCCGAATGATCTGAGGTTTCTGAGGCCGATTCTTCCAACCCTGCGGCTAGCTGCACCGTGTTTTCCTGCACTGCCATTTCCTGCACTGACTTTTCCGACGGAGTGGTTTCCTGCGCAGCAGTTCCCGGCATTGTTCCCTCGGGCTCTGCGCCCTTCTTTGCCGGATTCGCAGCCACGCCGTCCTCCTCCGCTGCATTCTCCGGCACCATTTCGTGCGCCGACCGAGAGTGGGATGTTGAGGTCCGCGTTATCGTTGAGCCGTTCCGGCTGCCCGCCGCGCCCAGCAAAGAAGAGACCTCGCCCTCGTCCAATGCCGGTGAAAGACCCAGATAGCCCCCGATCCGGTCCGCACACAGAGAGGGGTCGGTGAAGACTTCGATTGTCCACAGCGGCATATAACGCCAACCGAGTTTCTCCAGCAACTGCGGGCGGAGACGGCTGCGCTCCCTGACGCTCATTTTCTTGTATTTGACCGTACCATCGGATTCGACGGCCACCGGGGTGGGGATCTCGTCGTCCTGCTTGCCCAAATTCTGCAGCGGATCCGCGGCGGCCACCATGTCGATGACACCGTCGTAGTGATGCCAGACGCGCGCCCCGCGGGCCCGTAGCCGTTCTGCGAGGTCGGCCACCAAAGGGTCTTCGCCCAGAGACTGATCGCTGGCCGCGGCCCTTGAAGCAGTGGTTCCGAGCCGGGAATTGCCGGCCAGTTCTCGGTCCAGAAGTTCATAGAAATCGCGGGCGCCATGGCTCAGCCGGGCCTCATCGAGATCCTCGGGCCGAAAGCAGGTGATGATCTGCAGGTGGTCCCGGGCCCGGGTCATGGCCAGTGCGAACTTGGACCGCCCGTCCGGGGCCGAGAGCGGGCCGAAATTGTGCAGCGCGCGCCCATGGGGTGTGCGCCCGTAGCCCAGCGAGAAAATGATGCTGTCACGGACCAGTCCAGCCGCGCGGTCCACCGTCACCACGCGGAACGATTCCGGGCCGGAACCAAAGAAATCGGCCAGCAGGGGATGGTTTGGCATCTGCATGCGGATCGCCTGCGCAACTCGGGTTGCATGCCGCTCGCTGGCCGTTACCACGGCCAGGGAGGAACGGGGGCTGACCCGCGCGTGTTCGAACACCAGATCGACAACCCGATTAACCTCAGCGACGACTGACTCGACGCCGTCGGTGCCGCTCCCGGGCAGGCCGGTGCCGTCCGGCAGATAGTCGACCACCAGGGACCTGTCCAGTCCGGTGACGGTGCGGCCGTCCGGCATCCGCTCCAGCTGGTCGTCGTAGAAACTCTTGCTTAGCTGGAGGACCAGATCCTCGTCAACCGCGCGGTAGGAGACGCTGAGTCTGCTGCCGGGAAGGACCTTTGCCAGGGCGCTGAAGATGCTTTCGGGCCGCTTGGAGTCTTCCTCGCCGCGGGCCACCCTTTCGATCGCCACGGAGAAGGACCGCGGAGCGGCGGTCTGCTCGTCACCAAAGGCAATCACCTGGCGCGCGCGCGCCACGGCCGGCAGCGCAGCCTGCAGGGACGTCGACTCGGCATCAAGAATAACCACGGCGTCAAAGCGCTGTCCCGGTGGAATGACCGACGGAAGCGTCAGCGGACTGGCCGTCCAGACCGGCAAGAGGTTCGCCAGCAGAGCGGGCGTCTGCGCGGTGAGGGCTTCAAGGGTGACGCGGCCATCCTTGAGCAGATTGCGCAGCAGTTCGCCCTGGCGGTTTCGGCCGGAGACCGTGGACGCCCACTGCTCGGCGAGCCGCCAGCGCAGCCTGGCGCCGCCGCTGGAAACGTGGGCCTGATCGGCCAGCCGGAATTCTGCTTCCAGGCGGCGCAGGTTCTCTCCATCGGACATGGCCAGGTAGTCGTCGCCGCTGATCATCGCTTCCAGCGCGGACTGCCACCATGCCAGTTCAAGCTCGGTCCGGGTTTCGGCCGGTTCCACCTCGCGCTCCGCCAGATCATCGAGCAGTTCACCGAGCCCGTGTTCGCGCATGCTCTCCAGCAACAGCGTCCGTTCCGGCAGGGTTTCCAAGGTCTTCTTGTCGGCCACTAGGTCCTCGAGCCGGCCGATGAGTACATCGAAGTCCGTCCGGTCCAGATCCCCGCCGGCGGCGGTTCGTTCCACTGCAGTGCTGAGTTTGTGCAGGGCATTGCCAAGTTCGGTATGCCTGGTGCGCAGATCCGCCAGTCCCGAGGGCACCGCCGGGTGGCGCTGGGTGGTGGCGTAATCCGCCCACAGCACACGCTGTTCCTGCACCAGCACCAGCGAGCTGTGCAGATCGGAGATGTGCACGCCCGGGCGGATGTATTCTTTGGCCACCCGACGCAGGCGCGAGCGCTGCATGGCCGCCATCTCAATATTGTGTTCCCGCCGCCAGCCGGAGCCGGCGGTGGCGGAAATCAGATCCGTGACCGGACGGTCGAAGATATCGGGGGTGAATTTGTCCAGGCTCTCCCGGACGGCGACCAGCAGTTCCAGCTGCTGGTCCCATTCGAGGAAGGTGTGCCCCTGCCGGATTTCGGCGAAGTCGGCGACCTCGCTCATCTTCTGGTTGAATTCGGGCAGCTTTTCCAACAGCCCGACGGCAAGTGCATGGGCCTCTTCGGTTTCCTTCCGGGTCACCAGCCGCGCCCCGTGCCAGGCACTGGTGGTTGCGGCCTTGCTGAAGCTGCCCAGTTCAGCGGCGCGGCGCAAACGCCCGGCCAGCTCGTCGCGGTCCGCGATGTTATCCAGGACGCTGCGCTTGAGCCGGACCGTGGTGGCCGGTGCCGGGTGGATGGAGGTCAGCTCCGCCAGGGACTGCATGGCCTGGTACGGCGAACAGCCCCAGCGCTGGCGGATGTTGTGCAGCGATGCGACGTGGTCCATCAGCTGGTGCCGGTGCTCGGTCAGGGTGCGGTGCAGATTGGCCAGATTCGGCGCGGTCGCCTTTTCATTGCGGACAATGGCCCGGACCAGCGCGGATTTGATCTGCTGCGGACCGGTCTGCGCGCTGAGCTGCAGAAGCAGGGAATCCAGTCCCAGATCACTGAGCTGCTGCGCTAGTTCGTTCAGCGTGGCCCGGCGTTCCCCGACGACCAGGACGCTCTTGCCTTCCTGGACCAGAGCGGCAACCGCGTTGATCGCCGTCTGCGTCTGCCCGGTACCGGGCGGCGTCGACACGACCAGCGAGTCGCCGGCACGGATCATATCCAGCACCTGCTGCTGCCGGGCGTCCGCGTCCAGGACCAGGAACTCGTCCTGCGGGGCGCGCGCATCCAGCGGCGGGAACCGTCCCGGGGCCGGCTCCGACGTGCCGGCGGCACGGGCACCCGTGCCGCCGGCATTGGTGGCCGTGTCGTCGGAACTGAGCGCCGCGATGAACGGGTTACCGGCCAGCAGCGCAGGATCGTGCAGGTGCTCGGCCAGATCAGCGAAGGTGGATACCAGCAGATGGTGCTCCACCTCGGCGCCCCTGATCGGCTGAACCAGCATGCGCAGCCGTTCCAGCACGGGCGCCGGATCAAAGCGTGCCGTGCTGTAGGCCAGCCTGGCTAGCGCCTGCGGATCTATCGTAATTCCATGGATCTGCCGGAGATTGCGGATCAGTGCCGGGTTCATCCGGGCCTGCTCGGTGAGCTGCAGTTCATAGTCGTCCTGGCCCGGCCGTGCGGTCAGGACGATGGCGGTGAGCATCACTGGGGCACAGACATGGTGCGGCTCCGTGCCGCCGGCGTTCGTTCTGTTGGCGTTGCTCCAGCTGGCCGTGCCGGCCGCCAGATAGCCGACGTCGATTCCCCGGTCGGAACCGAGCTCAAAGATCTTCGCGCGCAGGGTTCCAGCCGTGCGGACCGCGACGGCGTAGTGGCCCGAGTCGCGGATCAGGGTCGAGAGCCTGGTCCGCCGACCGGCCAGCAGCTGCGCCAGACCGGAGGGGTGGGCATGGGTCAGGTCGATGCTGCCCTCGGGCGCCTTCGTGAACTCCAGCAGCGTGTCAGGCCCGGAGTAGGAGCCCAGCCCGGCTAGCCATGTCCGGAGCTCCTCGGAGCTCTCACCATGACTGACTTTTTCGGACACTAGTGCCTTCTTCTGTTTGCTTGAGCTTTCGGGGCTTGAGCGTAACGATCTGGACCATACGGGCATACTTTTGAGGCTATCCCGGATGGCTGGCTATCGCGGTAACGGCACACTGAAACGGGCAAGAAAAGCCTCAAATTCGGCTTTTCCCGACCGATCAGCAACACCCGTCGCCGCTACTCCCATTCGATGGTTCCCGGCGGCTTACTCGTGACGTCCAGCACGACCCGATTGACGCCGTCGACCTCGTTCGTGATCCGGTTGGAGATCCGCGCCAACAGGTCATACGGGAGCCGGGACCAGTCCGCGGTCATGGCGTCCTCGCTGGAGACCGGGCGGAGCACGATCGGGTGACCGTAGGTGCGGCCGTCGCCCTGCACGCCCACGCTGCGCACGTCGGCGAGCAGCACCACGGGCATCTGCCACACTTCGTTGTCCAGGCCGGCCGCAGTCAGCTCGGCACGCGCGATAGCGTCCGCCTTGCGCAGCAGTTCCAGACGCTCCCGGGTGACGTCCCCGACAATGCGGATACCCAGGCCGGGCCCGGGGAACGGTTGACGTCCGACAATCTCAGCCGGCAAGCCAAGCTTTGCACCGACGGCGCGGACCTCGTCCTTGAACAGTGCCCGCAGCGGCTCCACAAGCTCAAACTGCAGGTCTTCGGGCAGGCCGCCAACGTTGTGGTGGCTCTTGATGTTCGCTGACCCCTCGCCGCCGCCGGACTCCACCACGTCCGGGTAGAGCGTGCCCTGCACCAGGAACTTGATCGCTTCGCCGTCGGAGCCGGCCGCACTGATAAGCGTCCGCTCCGCCTCTTCGAACGCCCGGATAAACTCGCGCCCGATGATTTTGCGCTTGGTTTCCGGGTCGGAGACGCCGGCAAGCGCGTCGAGGAAACGGTCCGCTTCCTTCGCAACGTACAGCTTGACGCCGGTCGCGGCGACAAAGTCACGCTCGACCTGTTCGGCCTCGCCCTCACGCAGCAGACCGTGATCGACGAAAACACAGGTCAGCTGGCCGCCCACAGCTCGCTGAACCAGCGCGGCAGCCACAGCGGAGTCAACCCCGCCGGACAGTCCGCAGATCACGCGGGCCCCGCCGATCTGTTCCTGGATCCGCAGGACCTGCTCCTCGACGATATTACCGGTGGTCCAGTTCGGTTCCAGCTTCGCGCCGTTGAACAGGAAGTTTTCCAGCACCTGCTGGCCGTAGTCCGAGTGCTTGACCTCCGGGTGCCACTGCACACCGAAGAGGCATTTCGCCTCGTTGGAGAATGCCGCTACCGGGGCGCCCGCCGTGCTGGCCAGGACCTCAAATCCGTCCGGCGCCTGCTGGACGCTGTCGCCGTGGCTCATCCAGGCGTTCTGGTGATTCGGGGTACCGGCGAGAATCGAGCGGCCATCCCCCACTGTGGTGACATCCGTAGCCCCATATTCACGCAGACCGGTCTGCGCCACGGTGCCGCCCAGCGCTGCGGCCATGGCCTGGAATCCGTAGCAGATCCCGAGGATGGGAACGCCGGTTTCGAAAAGATCCGCACCCACGTACGGAGCACCGTCTGCATAGACGCTGGCGGGGCCGCCGGACAGGATGATGGCTGCCGGGTTCTTGGCCATCAGCTGTTCCGTGCTGAGGGTGTGCGGCACGACCTCGGAGTAAACGTTGGCCTCGCGGACGCGGCGGGCGATCAATTGGGCGTATTGGGCGCCGTAGTCAACGACAAGGACAGGCTGTTGCGCGGTCTGGGGCATAGCAGGGTTAGTCACCGTTCAATCTTAACGCAGGCGGGCAGCCCGGTTGGAACACGGGCCGCAGGGCATGTTCAGTAGCGCTTGGAAGCCTTGGGAAAAGCGGCCAGTTCGGCCTCGACCTGCTTGTGGATCCGGGTCTCCAGGAAAAAGGACAGAAACGGGATGACTCCGCCAAGAGCGATCAGGATGAATCTGCTGAACGGCCAACGCATCAGTGACCACAGCCGGAAATCGGCGATCAGATACACCACGTACATCCAGCCGTGCACAATCAGCACCGTCGTGGAGATATTGACGCCACCAATGACACTGAAGCCGCCGTCCTGCACCGCGGCAAAGCCGAATCCATGGGCGGCACCCGACACCGCGTCCGTACCGCCGGCCATGAGCACCGAATGGAAGCCATAGCGCACCACGAGTTCGGCGGTAAGCAGGAGCAGCATGGATCCGGTCAGGTAGGCGAGCACCTTGTAAAACCCAAGTGCCGATCTAATCTGCGTGGCGGTGCCGCCGAAGCGGCGCTTTGGGGTCTTGGATGGAGCTGTCACTGATGTACCTCACTGGATTTTTGGGCCGGCGTGCCGCCCTCGTTTTGGGTCCCTGCGTGGTGCCGTCCGCGGCGGCCAGCAGCGTCGTCGTCGTAATCGTCGTCGTCGTCGTCGTCATAATCTTCGCCGTCGTCGTAGCCCTCCTCACCCCGGCGATACTCATCGGACACCAACCGCCACCAAAGGAATACAGCGAAGCCGGCAAAGACGAACCACTCGATCGCGTAAAAAATATTGAGCCAGTTGAACGGTGCTTGATCCGGCTGCGCGGTCACCGTGATGCCGTGCAGGTTCCCGGCGACGGCGTGCGCCCCCACGTCTTTCCCCGCGGAAATTTCGCTGTTGGAAATCACGAATCCCGGGTAGCTGCTGACCTGCCAGACGTTGATCAACTGCGCGGTGGACAGCGCCGCGACCTGACCGGCCGGGACGTTGGGCTTGGGGTCGGGCGCCTCGGAGGGTATCAGCCGGCCGTCCAGGGTGACAGGGCCCGACGGCGGAGCCTGTGCCTGCGCCGGATCGCTCAGCCAGCCGCGGGCGACGGGAATGACCGTTTCGCCCGTAGCACCGGCACCCTTGAGGACCGGGGCGCCGTCGACGATGAAAGCCGTCACGACCCAGTAGCCGCTGACGCCGTCCTGCAGCCTGTTCTGCACCAGCATCTGCCGGGAAGCATCAAAGTGCCCGGCGACCGTCACCAGCTGATCCGCCGCATCGGAGTGCATCGGAACGCCCGGGTCCAGTACGGAAAGCAGTGGTTTGGTGCTTTCCAACACCACCGGCGGAGCATCCGTGCGCTCCGTGGACCGGGAAAACTGCCATTGGCTGAGCAGTACGAACACTCCCGAAATTGCGAGCGCAAGGATCAGCGCGGCAATCCAACGGGGTTTCAGGGCAGTTTTCAACACCCCTTAAAGGTACTTCTTCCGCCTGTAGAAGTCCCAATGCCGGTGCCGTCGCGCCCCGGTGGTCAAGCCCAACGCCGCCCGCGCCCCGGCCAAGGCTGCGCAGCTTGCCCCGCCGCGCCCCGGTGTTCGGTCACCGGGAGAGGTGGTCAGTGGTCGAAAAACACCAGCGTTGAGTTGATCAGCTCGGCTATGACCTCGGTGTCGTGGGCGCGCCGCAGCGACTCCCGGAAGTTCTCCTTGAACAGCGAGCGGGCCAAGGTGGCGAGCACCTCGAGATGTTCGGAAAAGGAGCTGGCCGGAGTCGCGATCAGCAGCACCACCGTTGCGGGGCCGTCCACGGCGCCGAAGTCCAGGCTGTATCCGTGCCTGGTGACGCCCACTGCGATGGAGGTACGGGTGACAAAGTCGCTGCGGGCGTGCGGCATTCCGATGCCGCCCGGCAGCCCGGTCGCCATCTGGTGTTCGCGGGCGTTGACCTGTGCAAGGAAGCCGTCCAGGTCCGAGATTCGCCCGGCATCGTAAAGCCGTGCGGCCAGCTGTGCGGCGGCGTCCTCTTTGGAACCGGCTTCCATTTCCAGGATCACCAGTTCCGGAGTCGTCAGCAACGCGTCGTACCGCTCGAATGAGCCCTCTGTCATAACTGCCTTTCCGGCCGCGCATACGTTTGGTGCCGGACGTATCGTCAGGTATGCGATGTGCCGCGTTCCACACTCAGCCGGGCCGCATCCGCGGACTCATCGTCCGGCTGTTCCTGGCTGAGACGCTCCGCTTCCACACGCGCCGCGTATTTTTCGATTTCGGTTTCCTGCTGTTCCCCAGTCCAGCCCAGAATTCCACTCATAAGTTTAGCCACTACCGGTGCGGCCGCGACGCCGCGGTCCCAGGATTCTATGGAAATCCGGGTCCGTCTGGTCAGCACATCCGTCACGTGCAGCGCGCCCTCGTGGGTGGTGGCATACACGACCTCCGCCTCCAGATAGTCGTCCGCGCCCGGAAGCGCCCGGCCCAGCCCGGCGTCGTCGGCGATCAGTTGGAGCACATCCGCCGCCATCGAACCGTAACGGTTCAGCAGGTGCTCAACCCGGGCCACGTGCACGCCGGTCTCTTCCGCGGTGCGGTTCCGGCGGTTCCACGCCGCCTTGAAGCCCTCCGCGCCCAGCAGCGGAATGGTGGACGTGACGCTGGCCGGGACCTTTTCGTCCAATGTGCGAGTGGCTTCATCCACGGCGTCCTTGGCCATCACACGGTACGTGGTCCATTTGCCGCCGGCCACCACGACCATGCCGGGAACCGGATGCGAAACCACATGTTCGCGCGAGAGCTTGGCGGTGGAATCGCTCTCCCCCGCCAGCAGCGGGCGCAGCCCGGCGTACACGCCCTCCACATCTTCCCGGGTGAGAGGCCGCTTGAGCACCTTATTGACGTGGTCGAGCAGATAGTCGATATCCTGCGCCGATGCGGCCGGATGGGCCTTGTCCAGCTTCCAGTCCGTGTCCGTGGTTCCGATGATCCAGTGCCGCCCCCACGGGATCACGAAGAGGACCGATTTTTCCGTCGGCAGGATAAGCCCGACGGTGGACTGGAACCGGTCCCGCGGCACCACCAGATGGATGCCCTTGGACGCGCGGACCTTCAGCTGCCCGCGGTCGGTGACCATGCCCTGCGTGTCGTCCGTCCACACACCGGTGGCGTTCACGATCTGCTTGGCGCGGATATCGAACTCGCTGCCGTCCTGGTTGTTCCTGACCTTCGCTCCCACCACCCGCTCGCCTTCGCGAAGGAAGTCGACGACGGTCACCTGGTTCACCGCGTGTGCTCCGTACTTTGCGGCGGTACGCACCATGTTGGCCACATACCGGGCGTCATCGACCTGCCCGTCGTAGTAGCGGATGGAGCCGATCATCGCGTCATTTTTGAGACTCGGCGCGGCGCGCAGGGTCCCTTTTTTACCCAAGTGCTTATGCATGGGCACGCCCCGGCCGTTGCCGGAGGTCAGCCCCAACGTGTCGTAGAGCAGGATGCCGGCGCCGACATAAGGCCGCTCGATGAAGCGTTTGGTCAGCGGATACAGGAACGGCACCGGCCGGGTCAGATGCGGGGCGATGCGCTGGAGCAGCAGGCCGCGCTCTTTCAGCGCCTCGGTGACGAGCGCGAATTCCAGCATCGGCAGATACCGCAGGCCTCCGTGGATGAGCTTGGAGGAGCGCGACGACGTTCCCGCAGCCCAGTCGTTGGCCTCCACTATGCCCACCTTCAGTCCACGGGTCACCGCGTCCAGCGCGGAACCAACGCCGACGACGCCGCCGCCCACCACCAGGATGTCCAGTTCAGCGCCGGGATCGGCTGTGGCCCTCAGCGCTGCCAGTGCGGTCTCGCGCGCCCGTGGACCAAGATCACCGGTGGGATGTACTGGAACAGACATGCGGACCTCCTGAAAGACGCAACGAACTGGTGCTTTCACCCTACGTTGTTGCGCACCAGAAAGGCAGACCCCTGGATATCCGCTTTCGGGATTCCGGCCCGCAATCAGCGGCCGGTTATGGGGAGACCACGACCTCCACGCGCTGGAATTCCTTCAGGTCCGAATACCCCGTGGTCGCCATGGAACGGCGCAGCGCGCCGATCAGGTTGGAGGTTCCGTTGGCCTGGTGTGCCGGCCCGAAAAGAACCTCACTCAGCGGTCCGACGGCGGCCAGACGGACCCGGTCTCCGCGCGGCAGTTCCGGGTGGTGCGCCTCGGCACCCCAGTGCCAGCCCTGCCCCGGAGCCTCATCGGCACGGGCCAGCGCGGCCCCCAGCATCACGGCGTCGGCGCCCATGGCCACAGCCTTGACGACGTCGCCGCTGGAGCCCATGCCGCCGTCGGCTATCACATGCACGTAGCGTCCACCGGACTCATCCATGTAGTCCCGCCGCGCGCTGGCCACGTCCGAAATGGCGCTGGCCATGGGCGCTCTGATACCCAGGGCACGGCGGGTGGTGGTCGAAGCGCCGCCGCCGAAACCGACGAGGACACCGGCGGCGCCGGTACGCATCAGGTGCAGAGCCGGGGTGTAACCCGCGGCGCCGCCGACGATCACCGGCACATCGAGCTCATAGATGAACTGCTTAAGGTTCAGCGGTACGGAGGTCTTGGAAACATGCTCGGCGGAGACGGTCGTGCCGCGGATAACGAAAATATCCACCCCGGCAGCCACCACGGTTTTGTAGAACTCCTGCGTGCGCTGCGGCGTCAGTGCGCCGGCAACGGTAACGCCGGCCGCCCTGATCTCAGCCAGGCGTGAGGTGATCAGCTCGGGCTGAACGGGCGCTTCGTACAGCTCCTGCATGCGGCGGGTTGGGGCCGGGTCCGTGACGGAGGAATCCAACGCGGCAATTTCATCGAGCACCGGCTGCGGATTTTCGTATCTGGTCCAGAGTCCTTCCAGATCGAGCACACCCAGGCCTCCCAGGTTGCCCAGGGCGATCGCGGTAGCCGGGGACATCACCGAATCCATCGGGGCGCCGATGACAGGCGTTTCGAACTGGTACGCATCAATCTGCCATTTGACGGAAACGTCCTTCGGATCGCGGGTCCGGCGGGACGGAACTATTGCGATGTCATCCAGGGAGTAGGCACGACGCCCACGCTTGCCTCGGCCGATTTCAATGTCATAAGTCACCGCTCAACACTATCCCAGGTAGGCCGAGCGTCCGGCGAACGGACGCCGCCCTGGAGCACTGCACGAGGTATGGACGGACGCCCCCGCTGGAGCAGGGGCATCGGTCCGGAGCTGGTGGGCCCACGACCGCGAGGGCCCCGTGCCGAGGAACGAGGACCGGGAGCGGTTGGGTGGGCCCACGACCGCGAGGGCCCCGTGCCGAGGAACGAGGACCGGGAGCGGTTGGGTGGGCCCACGGCCGCGAGGGCCCCGTGCCGAGGAACGAGGACCGGGAGCGGTTGGGGCCTATTTGGAGCCGTAGTTGGGCGCTTCCACCGTCATCTGGATGTCGTGCGGGTGGGATTCCTTCAGACCGGCGGCGGTGATGCGGACGAATTTTCCCTTCGCCTTGAGCTCCGGGACGGTGCGTGCGCCGGTGTAGAACATGGTCTGGCGCAGTCCCCCGACCAGCTGGTAGGCCACGGATGAGAGCGGCCCGCGGTAGGCCACCCTGCCCTCGATGCCCTCGGGAATGAGCTTGTCATCGCCGGAAACATCGGCCTGGAAGTAGCGGTCCTTGGAATAGGAGGTGCTCTTGCCGCGGGTCTGCATCGCACCGAGCGAGCCCATCCCGCGGTAGGTCTTGAACTGCTTCCCGTTGACAAAAATGAGCTCGCCGGGGGCTTCTTCGGTGCCCGCCAGCAGGGAGCCGAGCATGACCGTATCCGCCCCGGCCACCAGTGCCTTGCCGATGTCGCCGGAATACTGCAGGCCGCCGTCGGCAATCAACGGTACGCCTGCAGGGATGGCGGCCTTGGCGGATTCGTAGATGGCGGTGATCTGGGGGACCCCGACGCCGGCCACCACACGGGTGGTGCAGATGGAGCCTGGGCCAACGCCGACCTTGATTCCGTCCGCACCGGCATCGATCAAGGCCTGGGCCCCCTCGCGGGTCGCCGCCTGGCCGCCGATGATATCCACATGCGCGGCGGCGGGCTCGGCCTTGAGCCGCGCGATCATCTCCAGCACGCCCTGGCTGTGACCGTTCGCCGTGTCCACGAACAGTGCGTCCACGCCGGCATCGACCAGCTTCATCGCCCGCTCCCAGCCGTCGCCGAAGAAACCGATCGCCGCACCGACGCGCAGCCGGCCGGCGTCGTCCTTCGTCGCCAGCGGGTACTGCTCGGCCTTGGTGAAGTCCTTGACCGTGATCAGCCCGCGCAGCCTGCCGCTGTCGTCCACCAGCGGCAGCTTTTCAATCTTGTTCCGGGCCAGCAGGCCGGAGGCATCCTCCCGGCTGATCCCCACCTTGCCGGTGATCAGCGGCATCTTGGTCATGACCTCGCGGACCAGGCGATTCGGGTAGTCGGCGTCCGGGATGAAGACCGTATCGCGGTTCGTGACGATGCCCAGCAGCCGGCCGTCACCGTCGACGACGGGCAGACCCGACACGCTGTAGTAGCTGCACAGGTCGTCCAGCTCGCGCAAGGTGGCATCCGGGCCGATGGTCACCGGGTTGGTGATCATGCCGGACTCGCTGCGCTTGACGCGGTCCACCTGCTCCGCCTGGTCGTCGATGGAGAGGTTGCGGTGCACCACGCCCAGTCCGCCCTGGCGCGCCATGGCTACGGCCATCCGGGCTTCGGTGACGGTATCCATCGCGGCGGAAAGCAGCGGCGTATTAACGGTAATGCGCCGGGAGACACGCGAGCTGGTGTCCGCCTCGGACGGGATGACGTCCGTGTGGCCGGGCAGCAGCAGCACGTCGTCGTAGGTCAGTCCGATGAAGGCGAACGGGTTGTGGATTTCGGGCTGGGTCATGAGTGCTCCTCAGCAGTGGCGCCGGGTGGGGTATGCACTGATGGCCAGATGCGTGATTACGGGTCTGGTCTGTGCGTTGAATACATTCTAAAACGAAAGAACACGGCGCCCTATTCCGGGCCGCGGCCGGTGCTGCGTCACAGTGGCGCCCGTGCCGGCTGCTGCCGGCAGGCCCGTGCCGCTATTGCCAGCCGGTCCCCGCCAGCAGCCGCTGTTCAAAGATGGCTGACATGGATTGCGTATACGTCTTGGTCAGATGGTTATCGTCCTTGTAGACGTATACATTTCCCACCACCGCCGGGCAGACCCCGTTAGCGCAGATGTAGTCGCTCAGGTCCATCGCGACAAAGTTCGGCACATACTGATAGGCATCCATCGGCGCCGCCGCGGCGAGGCTCTCGGACAGCGGCGGATTGCAGGCCGGCGCCCCTGACCCCTTGGTGGAGGCACAGTCGGCCATGTTGAGCGTAAAGCGCGGATTGTCCCGCATCCCGATCACATGGATCCCGGCGTCGGTGAATCCCTTGATGCCGTCCAGATAGCCCGGCACCTCGGTTTCAAACGGCGCCTGCTCATGCGTCAGTGATGCCAGGGTGAAGACGGCATCGGGCTTGAGCGAGGTGACATAGTCCCGGTCCAGGGCGTTGAATTCATTGCAGTCGTCCGCACGGGTCGGTGCGTCGGCACCATAACGGCAGCCTGACTTGATCAGCATCACAATCTGCCAGTTATGTTGGGCTGCGATGGCGTCCCAGTCCGGAAGCCACTGCTGCGAGTGCGAGTCACCCAGCACCACGATCGTCTTGGCCGGCGTTCCCACCGGCTGGTTGGCATGGCAGATTTGCGCCAGTACCGCCGGGGCCGGAACCAGCCGGCCCGTGCAGTCGCCCTCGATGGTGGCAAACTCGTTCTTGAGCTCGGCCGGGGCCGGAATCACCTTGGCGCTCGGCGACGGCGTTCCCGCATAGCCCGGTTCCAGCGATGCGGCGCCGGGGTTATCGGAGGCCGGCTGCGCGGCAACGGCGTCATCATAGGCGGTGATGCGGTTCTGCCAGAGCGCCACCGGACCGGCCAGCAGCGCACCGCAGGCCACAAGTACGACGGCGGCACGCCAGACATGGTGCTCGGGCCAGTTCCAGCGTCGCAGCGGTGTCTCGACGAACTTGGTGGTCAGGAATGCCAGCAGGATGGATGAGCCGATGATCGCCAGCCCCTGCCAGACGTTGACACCGCTCTGACCGGCGGCGACCAGGAAAATGACCAGCACGGGCCAGTGCCACAGATACAGCGCGTAGGAAATATTTCCCATCCCCACCAGCGGGCGGGCGGACAGGATCCGGTCGGCCCCCAGCCTGCTGCCGGTCTGGCCGGCCACGATGATGAAGGCCGCCGAGAGGGTGGGCCAGAGCGCAATGTAGCCGGGAAACTGCTGGTCCACCACCAGAATCAGGCCGCAGCTGAGCATGCCGGCGACACCAAGCCAGCCCATTATGATCCGCAGCCGGCGCGGGAGCTTCAGGTACGGCAGCGCCAGTGCGAGCAGCGAACCGAGGGCGAATTCCCACAGCCTGGCCCGGGTGTCAAAGTATGCGTAGGCCTGGTTCGCCGCGGTTTCGCGCACCGAGAACGCCAGCGAGAGCGCGAACACGAGAGTAAACGCGGCGGCCAGCAGGGCGCGGTAGCTGAGCCATTTTTCCGCAGCGGGGTACCTCGCAAGCAGGCCGGTGCGCCGCAGCAGCCGCAGGATCAGTGCCGCAACGGCAAAAATCAGCGGCCAGAGAATAAAGACCTGCCCCTGAATGGACAGCGACCAGAAGTGCTGCAGCGGGCTCGCCCCGGAATGATCGATCGCGTAGTAGTCCACCGAGGTGTCGGCGAGAACCCAGTTCTGGAAGTACAGCAGCGACGCCCAGGCCTGCTGCAGGATGTCCGGCCAGCGCCGCGGCGGCAGCACCGCCCAGGTTCCCGCCAGCACCCCGACCAGCACGACGACGGCGGCCGGCAGCAGCCGCTTGAACAGGTGCAGCCAGTGCCGGACCAGCCGCAGCGGCTCCCCGCGCTCCACCTTGCGGGTGAACTGCAGGGTCATCAGGAACGCCGAAATCAGCAGGAAGATGTCAACGCCGCCGGAAACCCGGCCCAGCCAGACGTGATACGTGACCACCATCAGCACGGCCAGGGCGCGCAGGCCCTGGACCTCCGGGCGGAACCCCTTCTTCGCCGACGCAGGCCTTCCGCCGGCCCGCGGCGCTGGCGCGGTTGGGGCGGAACCGATCTGTCCGGAAATCATCATTTTCCCTGCTCCCAACCGGTTGCGGCGAAGACGGTCTGCTCCACCACAGGAGTCAGCGTTTTCATGTAAGTACGGGTGACATGGCTTCCGTCCTTGTAGACCACGACGTTTCCGATCACCGCCGGGCAGCTCTCGTCGGGGCAGAAATAGCGCGTGAAATCAAGGAAAATCACCCCCGGCAGGCTCTCCCGCAGCGCGTCCGTGGGGGAAACGTCCGCAAAATTCTGGTCCTGTGCGGTGGCACACACCGAGTAGTCCTTGAGGTTTTTCGCCACGCATTCGGGCCCGGATGCCGGCGGGGTCTGGTCGAAGCGGGGCGTGTCCCTGATGGCGAGGACGGCAATCGACGCGGCGGCAAACTGCCGGACCAGCCCGGCCCAGGACGGGTCCATGTATTCGCCGGTCGTGAAGTCGTAGGCTGCGCGGGTGCTGGTGGTGACGACGGCGTCCGGTTTGAGTTCCAGCGCGGCCTTCATCGAACTGCTGATGAACTGTGTACAGCCGTCGGGGACGGTGCTGTCCGCTCCGTCGGTGATGGGGCAGAATCCAGCGGTGTAGGCAACCACGCGCCAGTTGTTTTTCTTCGCCATGTCCAGCAGCGGCGTGCTCCACATCAGGGCATGGGAACTGCCCACCACCACGATGGTCCGCACCGGATTGGCATCGTTTCCGTTATCACAGCGGGTCCGGGATTCGTCGGATTCATCCAGCACCGTACAGCCGCCATCCCACTGCGGCCATTCATCGGCGATATTTGTCAGCGCGGGAACCAGCGGAGCGGTCTTCGCGCCGGCTGCGGGCGAGTAGCCGGTAAACAGTGCTGCCGCTCCCGGGTTTTCCGGCGTTGATCCGGCCCCGGCCTTCGGGCTGATGGCCTGAACATGCAGCTGCAGACCGGCCAGCGGAACGGCAATCAGCGCCAGCGAGACCGCCATGACGACCCCGGCGCGCAGCCTGCTGGACTCGGCCCATTTCCATTCCCGGATCGGCTTCTCCGCGAACCGGGTGGTCAGGATGGACAGGACAATGGCGGCCACGATCACGACGGTGCCCGAGACCAATCCCGCCTTTTCCTTGTCGGAGACAATCAGGTAGATGATCAGCAGCGGCCAGTGCCATAGGTACAGGGCGTAGGAGTTGCCGCCCATGTAGACCAGCGGCCGGGCACTGAGGATGCGGTCCATACCGAATCTGCTGTCAGTCCGGCCGGCGATAATGATCAGAGCGGCCGCGAGCGTGGGCCAGAGCGCAATAAAGCCCGGAAACTGCTGTTCGATTTCGAGCACGATGCCGCAGCTGATCATGGCAATGATGCCGAGCCAGCCAAGAACGACGCGCACCCGCCGTGGAATGTTCAGGTAGGGCAGCGCCAGCGCCAGCAGCGAGCCGAGCGCAAATTCCCAGAGACGGGCCCGGGTGTCAAAATATGCGAACGCCTGGTTGCTGCCGGTCTCCCGGATCGAAAAAACCAGGGAAACCACGAAGATCAGACCGAATATGTAGGTCAGCAGCACCCGGTAGCGCAGCCGGAACATCTTCGCCAGCAGCGCCGCGGCGGCAAAAATCAGCGGCCACAAAATAAAGACCTGGCCCTGGATGGACAGCGACCAGAAATGCTGCAGCGGGCTCGCCAGACTGTGGTCGGCAGCGTAATAATCCACCGAGTTGGATGCCAGCGCCCAGTTTTCAAAGTAAAGCGCCGACGCCCAGGTCTGCGAAAAGATGTCCTTCCACCGTGTCTGCGGGACCCACAGACAGGTCGCCGCCAGCACCGCTAGCAGAACGACGACGACGGCGGGCAGCAGCCGCTTGAACAGGTGCAGCCAGTGCTTCAGCAGGTCCAGCGGTGCCCCGCGTTCCACCCTGCCAACGAACTGGCGCGTCATCAGGAAAGCGGATACCAGCAGGAATATGTCCACCCCGCCGGATACCCGGCCCAGCCAGACATGGTAAATCACCACCATCAGCACGGCCAGCGAACGCAGCCCCTGGACCTCGGGCAGGAACTTCCGGTTTCTCAGTCCCCGCCCGTCCGCGGCTTTCACCGCTGACCGCCTGCCGTTGCCGGCAGGCCTTGCCAAGGTCCTGCTTGTCACTCGTAAATCACCTAACGTTTACCAAAAGTCCATTCCGCGCTTCCTCCGCGTTACCGGACCGCAACGTCCCATCTTACCGGAGCGTGATCTTTCGCTGCCACCTTAAGTGTTTGTTGACACTTGCAGGGCGGAGTTGCGGGGCGGAGTTGCGGGGCGGACCGGCAAGGCAAACCCCGCGGCAAACAAAGCTGCCCCGCAGCCGCTGCGGGTAAACCGGAGTTTACGAGCAGCCGCTGCGGGGCAGTGATGCCAGCGGGAACGTTAGTGCTGGTGACCTGATTCGTCGTCGTCGTCGGCGGCCTTCTCCGTTACCAGAGCCTCGGTCGTGAGGACCAGGGCGGCAATGGAGGCGGCGTTGCGCAGCGCGGAACGCGTGACCTTCACCGGGTCGATGATGCCGGCGGCAATCAGGTCGCCGTACTCACCGGTGGCGGCATTGAAGCCGTGACCGTCGGGGAGTTCGCCTACCTTGTTGACCACTACGTAACCGTCATGCCCGGCGTTCTGGGCGATCCAGCGCAGCGGCTGCACAATCGCGCGGCGGACCAGTCCGACGGCGGTCGCGGCGTCGCCGTCGAGCTTGGAGACGTAAGGATCATCATCAAGAGCCTTGGCCGCCTGGACAAGTGCGGAACCGCCACCGGCCACGATGCCCTCTTCGAGCGCTGCGCGGGTGGAGGAAACTGCATCCTCGATGCGGTGCTTCTTCTCCTTGAGCTCGACCTCGGTGGCTGCACCAACCTTGATCACGCCGATGCCTCCGGCCAGCTTGGCCAGACGCTCCTGCAGCTTCTCTTTGTCCCAATCGGAATCGGTGCGCTCGAGTTCGGCACGGAGCTGCTTGACGCGGTCCGCAACGTCCTCGGCCGAGCCGGCGCCGTCGACAATGGTGGTGGTGTCCTTGGTAACGGTGATCCGGCGTGCGGTGCCCAGTTCGTCGAGACCGATCTGATCCAGGGACAGACCGATCTCCGGGGAGATCACCTGTGCTCCGGTCAGCGTCGCGATGTCCTGCAGCATAGCCTTGCGGCGGTCGCCGAAGCCCGGTGCCTTGACGGCAACCACGTTCAGCGTGCCGCGGATCTTGTTCACGATCAGCGTGGACAGGGCCTCGCCATCAACGTCCTCGGCAATGATGAACAGCGGCTTGGCGGCCTGCAGCACCTTTTCCAGCAGCGGCAGGAAATCCTGCAGCGAGGAAATCTTGCCCTGATGGATCAGGATCAGCGCATCTTCGAGCACCGCTTCCTGGCGCTCGACGTCGGTGACGAAGTACGGCGAGAGGTAACCCTTGTCGAACTGCATTCCCTCGGTCAGCACCAGCTCGGTCGCCGTGGTGGAGGATTCCTCGATGGTGATCACACCATCCTTGCCGACCTTGTCGAATGCCTCGGCGAGCAAGTCGCCGATCTCTTCGCTCTGGGCCGAGATGGCGGCAACCTCCGCCACCTGGCGGCCCTGGACTTCGCGGGCATTCTCCAGCAGGCGCTTGGCAATCGCATCCACCGAAACCTCGATACCGCGCTTGAGCTCGCCGGGAGCGGCTCCCGCGGCAACGTTCCGCAGGCCTTCCTTGACCAGTGCCTGCGCAAGGACCGTCGCCGTCGTCGTACCGTCGCCGGCCACGTCGTTGGTCTTGGTGGCAACTTCCTTGGCCAGCTGCGCGCCCAGATTCTCGTACGGGTCGTCAAGCTCAATCTCACGGGCGATGGTCACACCGTCGTTGGTGATGGTGGGAGCACCCCACTTTTTATCCAGCACAACGTTGCGGCCGCGCGGCCCCAGGGTCACCTTGACGGTGTTCGCCAGCTTATCGATGCCGGCTTCCAGGGAACGGCGGGCAGCATCGTTGAATGCAAGCTGCTTTGCCATAATTCTGTGTCCTTTCAAGGCGAAACCCCGCACCCCTTGGATCCCTGGCGGGAGCGGCGGTGCGGGGATCCGTCAAAGCGATATTTGCTTCAGGATGGTACTTGGCTTTTGGTTAGCCAGTTGACCGGTTTGTTACTTAACTACGATGGCGAGAACGTCGCGGGCGGACAGAACCAGCAGTTCTTCGCCACCCGTCTTGACCTCGGTTCCACCGTACTTGGAGTAGATGACGACATCGCCGACGGCTACATCGATCGGGACGCGGTTGCCATTGTCATCAATGCGGCCGGGGCCGACTGCAACAACTTCACCTTCCTGAGGCTTTTCCTTGGCGGTATCCGGGATAACCAGACCGGAAGCAGTGGTCTGCTCCGCTTCCAGCTGACGGACGACAATACGATCCTCAAGAGGCTTAATAGAGACCGACACTCGGACCTCCCCTTCACATGAGTAAAATCTGCGGATGATTGCGATGAATGCGTCAACATGGGTGCTGCCGACCGTCGTCGCGGTGCCGGTGGCAAAACCGTTTGCCGCATTCATCTTCAATTAGCACCCTACGGGTGAGAGTGCCAACTCTGACTCTATTGTTTGGTTAGCACTCGGTCAAGGCGAGTGCCAGATCCGGCTTTGGATGCATTGGTCTTCGGTACGTCCTGGCCTGTGGATAACCGGGCGCGGCTTGCGGCATATTTGAAAGATCTGGCCAAGGATGAAACGCCTGACGTCCGTTTGGGGTGTACCCCAGACTGACGTCGATTTGGTCCCCGGAAAAGTCGCTGCTTAAACTTCCCATCGTGGGCCCGGTGATGGAGTGCGGGTCTTCCTTAAGCCATTGGGCGAAATGGACAATTTCTAAGGTCCGGCGCCGCTCGTGAACTTGCCATCCGGCCAGGCGGTTCTGGCCTCCGTGGGTCCGTTGGATGTGCCTGGGCGGTCGAAGTAGGCTCACCTTGCCCAGGAGCTTACGGCTGGCCTGCGGGCGGTCGGTGAGCCACGCCTTGAACGCCTGTTTCGGGCGGCCTTCGAGCATGTCCTGCAACCTCGCGGATCGGGGTCAGGTCGATGATCACGACCTTCTTGCCCTCGGCCAGGACCGCGTCGTTCGCGGTGCTCGACGACATACCTAGACCATCATCGGTCCGGACGTCGGTCAAGTGCTGACACCCGATGCCCGCCAGTGCCCACCGCAGCCCACGACGCGAGAGCTTCGCCCGCGGCTGCGCAGCCTTGGTGATCCGGCTCGAGGCGACTTGGTTGCATGACTGTCCGACCTGGGTGAAGAATAGCGGAATCAGCACTTATTGACGTTTGGACACCCAACCTGACTTGTTTGGACACCCAACCTGACTTAAGGAGCCACGTGTGAGCACATCAGAGTCTCGCCCGCCCACGACGACGGACGCAGGCGTACCCGTCGCCAGCGATGAACGGTCACTCACGGTCGGACCCGACGGCCCGCTGCTGCTGCAGGATCACTACCTGATCGAGCAGATGGCGAACTTCAACCGTGAGCGGATCGCGGAACGGCAGCCGCACGCGAAGGGAGGTGGGGCGTTCGGTGTGTTCGAGGTGACCCAGGACGTCAGCGCGTTCACTCGGGCGGCGGTGTTCCAACCGGGCGTTCAGACCGAGGTGCTGGCGCGGTTCTCCACGGTCGCCGGTGAGCGGGGCAGCCCAGACACGTGGCGGGACCCGCGCGGTTTCTCGCTGCGCTTCTACACGGACGAGGGCAACTTCGACTTGGTGGGTAACAACACCCCTGTGTTCTTCATGCGAGACCCAATGAAGTTCCAGCACTTCATTCGTTCGCAGAAGCGGCGGGCGGACAACAACCTCCGCGACCATGACATGCAGTGGGACTTCTGGACGTTGTCGCCGGAGTCGGCTCATCAGGTCACGTGGCTGATGGGCGACCGGGGGATCCCGCGGACGTGGCGACACATGAACGGCTACTCCAGCCACACCTACATGTGGATCAACGCCCAAGGCGAACGGTTCTGGGTGAAGTACCACTTCAAGACCGACCAGGGCATCGAGTGCTTCACCCAGGACGAGGCCGATCAGATGGCTGCGGTCGACACCGACTACCACCAGCGTGACCTGTTCGAGCACATCGGTTCCGGGCAGTACCCGAGCTGGACGCTTAACATGCAGATCATGCCGTTCGAGGACGCGAAGACCTACCGGTTCAACCCGTTTGATCTGACCAAGGTCTGGCCGCACGCCGACTACCCGTTGCAGGAAGTCGGCCGGCTGACGCTGAATCGTAACGTCACCGACTACCACACCGAGATCGAACAGGCCGCGTTCGAGCCCAACAACCTGGTCGCCGGTACCGGTCTGTCGCCGGACAAGATGCTGCTGGCTCGTGGGTTCAGCTACTCCGACGCGCACCGGGCACGCCTCGGCGGGAACTACCGGCAGATTCCGGTGAACATGCCCCGGTCCCCGGTGCATTCCTACTCCAAGGACGGCCAAATGCGGGTGCAGAATGTCACCGACCCCGTGTATGCGCCGAACTCTTACGGCGGCCCGAAAGCCGATCCCGCGCTCACCGACGACGGCGGCCTCTGGTACAGCGACGGTGAGATGGTGCGCGCCGCGTACACGCTGCGCGCCGAGGACGACGACTGGGGCCAGGCGGGCACGTTGGTCCGCGAGGTCCTCGACGACGCCGGCCGGGAACGTCTGGTCCAGAACATTGTCGGACACCTGCTCAACGGTGTCAGCGACCTCGTGCTGGAACACGCCTTTGAGTACTGGCGCAACGTCGACCAAAACCTCGGTGACCGAGTCGAGGCCGGCGTCCGGGCCAAGCAGAACGAGAAAGACCCCAAAGCGGCCCAGCAGGCCAACCCCGCCCGATCAAGCATGCAAGCCAAAGCCTGACGCGCTGTGTAACCCTGGCTTGAAGACCGAGATGCTCGGGTAAGTCACGCTAAGGCCAGATAGTAGAGGTTCTGGTCGGCACCGCTGTCGCGCCGGGTCACGGCGCTGGGGTGGGTCGTCGTCCGTTGCTTGTCTTGTTGAGGTGGCCGTAGATTGTGGAGCGCGGGACCTGGAGCAGGGCCCTTGCGGCGGCGAGGCCAGTCACGGAGCGACGCGGGCCTCGGCCGTCGGCCACACGGCAGGGTTACGGCCGGCCCGGGCTAGGCTTGTCCCATGCCCCAGGAATCGATTGCGCCGCTACTTACAACCGAGGGCTGGAAGCTGCTGAACTCGCTGGGCCCTTACTCCGACAAGGACGCCCTGGAGCTCAATTCCCGTCTGCGCAAGGCCGGGCATTCCGCCGAACTAGTCTCCGCCGTGCTGACCCAGTCCCGGCTCCGCACGCGAGCCGAAGCCAAATTCGGCGAATTTGCCCGTCAGATGATCTTCACGCAGGCGGGCCTGGAGCAGGCCACCCGGCTGAAGGTTGCCGCCCGGCACGCGGAGCGCTTCATCGCCGCAGGAATTACCCATGTGGCCGACCTGGGCTGCGGGATCGGGGCTGATTCGATGGCGCTCTCCAGCATGGACATTGCCGTCACCGCCGTCGAGCTCGATGAGACGACGGCGGCCTGCGCCACCTTGAATCTGATGCCGTTTCCGTCCGCCACGGTGGTCCAGGCGGACGCCACGGCAATTGACCTGACCGGCGTCGACGGCGTTTGGCTTGATCCGGCGCGGCGGACGACGACGACGTCGGGAACCACGCGCTTATTCGACCCGGAGGCTTTCTCCCCGCCGCTGTCCTTCGTGGAGTCCCTGGCCGCGCGCGGTCTGGCGGTGGGCGTGAAAATGGGCCCCGGCATCCCCCACGAATCCGTCCCCACGGGGCGAGGCGCACAGGGGGGTGAGGCACACGGGGTTGAGGCACAGTGGGTATCCGTCGACGGAGACGTGGTCGAAGCGGTCCTGTGGTTCAACGCCCTGGCCCGTCCCGCCGTCAGCCGGGCCGCGCTGGTCATCGGCCCGAACGGGTCAGCCGAACTGACCAGCCAGGTGCCCTATGATCCTTCCGCCCAGGACGTGGAGATTGGTTCGGCCGAGGGGTACCTCTATGAGCCCGACGGAGCCGTCATCCGGGCCGGGCTTGTCGCGGATCTGGCCCGCAGCCTCGGCGGACATCTGCTCGATCCCCATATCGCCTATATTTGCGCCGCAGAGCTGCTGGATACTCCGTTCGCCAAGGTCTACCGGGTGCTGGAAGTGAAGCCGTACAACGTCAAAGCGCTCAAGGCATGGGTCCGTGCCAACCGGATCGGTGTCCTGGACATCAAAAAGCGCGGCATGTCGGTTACGCCGGAGGAGCTGCGCCGGCAGCTGCTCACCGGTTCGGGCAAGGGTCCAAACAAGGCCACGCTGGTACTGACGCGGATCGGCGAAGACCGCGTCGCCGTCGTCGTCGAGCCGGTCAGCCATCCGGCCCTGCCGCTCGCGCTCTGACGCCGCGCTCTTGCCCCAGGCCCGTCCGCTGGCGGAACCGTCCTTGGAACAGCTGGTGCCGGTCAGATTCGCCGGTAGATATCGCTGCGATGGGCGATCCGCAATGCGAGCACGATCAACTCGGTGTCCTTGATCGTGTAGATGACCCGGTAGTCGCCGATGCGGATCCGCCACAGTTCGTCGTAGCCACCTGCCGGTCGAGCTTGCCGAGGTCCTTCAGTGCCGTCGACTCGTAACCGACGCTGTACTTAGCGTCCTCACTCACAAACCGAGGTCCCGGGCGACTTCGCCAGCCGGTACGACCTGGCTGCGGCCGGC
>CAJDTL010000016.1_pt1 | contig 42869 bp, 47 predicted proteins | sample 7389871 | NCBI WGS metagenome assembly CAJDTL01 (sample SAMEA7055650, study PRJEB34461) | soil metagenome | biome: terrestrial ecosystem; feature: Peninsula; material: soil | place: Antarctica | collected 2016 | reverse complement strand
CGTGACGGCTCACCCGCCACGGGTCACCCTGCCCGGCCGGAGCCCACCGCCCAAGGCGGGATGGCCACGCCTCGTCGGGCCGGGGCGAAGCCCCGTTAGATTTCCGGCAGCACGTCCCGGGCTTCCCCGGGATCCATACCGGCGGCCGCGTGCAGGTACCGGGAGCGGACATTGCCGGCCGGGTCCGACATGGCAATGACCAGTTCATCCACTGCGTCCGCTGTCTTCGTCAGCATCTCCGATATGTACTCGGTCCGTCGTCCGAGAGGGCGGCGTTGTTGATGGCGCTGGTCAGCCTGCGGTCAAAGAACCGGCTGTTACGCAGCGCCAGATCGACAAAGCCCAGGGTCTGCGACGGTTCGCCGACTTCCCCGCGGTGGTGCCGGAAGACGGGGAAACCCTCGCCACCTCGTTCGAGGACTTCAGCGACGTCCGCATCGAATCGAGCAGCGTCTGGGTGCCTCTGGTCACCGACGGGCGCCGGCAGGAGCATGACAAGCACGGACTGCAACGCTAATTGCGTGGTTAAGATGACGCCACCGTCGAGGAAACGCGCCAGCATGATGGAGATGAAAAGCACCAGCGCGGCCTGCCAGATCCCCGATCCCAGCCAGCTAAGCAGCAGATCACCGACGACGATGCCCAGGGTGCAGCCGATGCCGACTTCCAGCACCCGGCGCAGCCGCGCCTCGCGCGAGAATCCCAGCGCGATCAGGGAGGACGGGGCCGCAAAAAGCGGACCCGTATGGCCCTGCACATATTCGGCGAAGTCATAGGCGCTGATGGCGCAAAACGTCATCTGCAGTGCGGGCCGCAAGGAGGTTGCACTTCGCCGCAGCCCGATGCGCGTCTGCACCCGCAGATAGCGCAGCGGTGGGACCCCCTGGGACTTGGTATGTGGCAAGTCCAGGTGCCGCCGCGACGGGGTCGGCGGCCTCGTCCCGCTAAAGTCCGGCCGCTGTTCACCGGCCGTTCACCTTCCGCGGACCATCCCGTTACCTGCGGCGCATAGCTTGAAGAGCAGCAAGGCACACCGCATCAGCGCGGGGCCGGTTTGACTCCTGACTCATTCTGGAAACAGTCCCACTCGATAGATTGACCCACCCGATGAACGGCCCCGGATTCCCGACGGGACCACTTGTCAGCTATTCCCTGGAAGGGGCAAAACTCGTGAAGGCTCTTCGCTTTGGCCAGGCCGCAGCAGTAATCGCGGCGGGCGCACTCGCACTGACGGCCTGCGGCGGCAGTTCCAGCGCCGGCGCTCCATCCCCGGTCGGCTCCACCTCGGCCGGAGCGGACTACGGTTCGCTGTCCGGCACCGTCACCGCCGGCGGCTCCAGCGCGCAGGCGAATGCGCAGGCAGCCTGGAGTGCGGGATTCAAGGCCCAGGCCCCGAACGTGACCGTCAATTACGACAAATCCCAGGGGTCCGGCGGCGGCGTCACCAATTTCACCGCCGGATCGTACGATTTCGCCGGTTCGGATGCTTACCTTTCCGCGGATCAGGCCAGCAAAACCCAGGCCGTCTGCGGTACCGGCGGTGCGGTGAATCTTCCGGTTTACCTTGACGGCGTCGCGATCGTCTTCAATCTCAAGGGTGTGGACAAACTCCAGCTTTCCCCCGAGACCCTGGCGAAGATCTTCACGCAGCAGATCAAGACCTGGGACGACGGCGCCATCAAGGCCGATAACCCCGGGGTCACGCTGCCCGCCACGATGATCACCACGGTGACCCGTTCGGACGGCTCCGGCACCACGCAGAACTTCAGCAACTACCTGCACCAGGTTGCGCCCGCCGTCTGGACCACGCCGGTCAGCAACAAATGGCCGGTCGCGGGTTCCTCCGCTCAGCAGGGCGGCTCCGGTGTGGTCAATACCGTCAAGTCCGGCGACGGCACCATCGGCTATGCGGACCACAGCGCCATCGGTGATCTGCCCGCCGCTGCCATCAAGGCCGGCGACAAGTACGTTGTGTTCAGCCAGGACGGCGTCACGAAGGCGGTCGCAGCGGCCGTAACCCCGGCTAAGAGCGCGGCAACGGGCGACCTCGGCCAGGACATCGACTACACCAAGCTCACGTCCGGCGATGCCTACCCGATCCCGCTGATCTCCTACGACATCCTGTGCACCACGTTTAAGGATGCGGCCCAGGCCAAGCTGGCCACGGCTTACGTCGGCTATATTGTCAGCGACCAGGGACAAAAGATTGCGGCGAAGAACGCCGGCTCCGCTCCGATCCCGTCCGCGCTGGCCGAACAGATCAGGGAAACCCTGAAGACGATTTCCTAGTCCCACAACCGACTAGTCCCACAACCAAACCGCGCAGTCCGGCCGCCCGCACGATGGCCGGCCGGGCTGCGCCGGTTGAGCGATATCCAGTACGGGTGAAAAGAAAGCGCGACGTGAGCATTTCTTCTGTAGTTGTTCCGGCCAGGCAGGTTACCGCCAAGGCCAGGCCGGCAGACCGGGTCTTCAGGTTCTTGAGCATCTCCGCGGCCGTCTCCATCATGGTCATGCTGGCCGGGGTGGCGCTGTTCCTGATCATCCGGGCGCTGCCGGCGATCGGCGCGAACTGGACCACCAACCCCGACCTCAAGGCCGGTGTCACGGGTGGATTCTCCAGCTTCTGGGCCTACGTTGGTCCGCTGGCCTTCGGTACGGTCTGGGCTTCGGTGATCGCGCTGCTGATGGCCACCCCGGTTGCCATCGGCATTGCGCTCTTCATCTCGCACTACAGTCCGCGAAAGATGGCCAACTTCCTCGGCTACATCATCGATCTGCTCGCTGCCGTCCCGTCCGTGGTCTACGGTCTCTGGGGCATTCTGGTGATGCGCCCGTTTCTGCTGCCGCTGCAGGAATGGCTCAACACCTACCTGGGCTGGATCCCGTTCTTCAGCGGCAAGGTCACGTCAACAGGCTCCAGCATTCTGACCGGCGCCGTGGTGCTGGCCGTCATGGTCCTGCCGATCATCACCTCAATCTCGCGCGAGATCTTCCTGCAGACTCCCAAACTGCATGAGGAGGCAGCGCTGGCGCTGGGCTCGACCCGCTGGGAAATGATCCGCCTCAGCGTGTTCCCGTACGCCCGCTCCGGCGTGGTCAGCGCCATTTTGCTCGGACTCGGCCGGGCGCTGGGCGAAACGATGGCAGTCGCCATGATCATTTCACCGGCAATCATCGCGTCCTTCAGGATCGTCACCGAGGGGGAAAATTCGCAGACCATTGCCTCCAACATTGCGCTCAACTTTCCAATAGCCACCGGAATCCAGCGCGATGCCCTGATCGGTACCGGGCTGGTGCTGTTCGTGATTTCGCTTGCGGTAAACATGGTGGCCCGGCTGATCGTCAATGCCAAGCCGCGCACGAAGAAAGCCATCAACGGCGCCGAAGGAGGCCGGCTATGAGCACGGCGACCGAAACCGTCAGAATCCCTGCCATTCGTAACCGCCTGACCACCGGGCAGCTGCCCAAGCGCGCGACGCTCTATACGCTGATCGGCGCATTTATCCTTGCCGCTGCGGTACAGGGCCTGACTGGTTTCAACTGGTTCGCTTTGTTGGCCTTTACCGGTGTGTTTTACCTGCCGGCGATTTACATCCTGTCGCTGATGAAGGAAAACCGGAGGAAGGCACTGGACCGCCTGGTCAGCGGACTGGTCTGCGCGGCCTTTATGCTGGCGCTTGCCCCATTGATCTCCACACTGTGGACCGTGGTCAGCAAGGGCCTGGGGATCCTCAGCTGGGAGTTCATCAGCACCTCCGGGGGAGCGGCCCATATCAACCCGGACACGCTCGAGCTGGTCTCCTCCTCCGGAGCGCTGCAGGCGATCGTCGGAACCCTGCAGATCACCGGCCTGGCCACGCTGTTCTCCGTGCCGATCGGTCTGCTGACGGCCATTTACCTGGTGGAGTACGCCGAACCCACCTTCTGGCTGCGCCGCACGGTGAATTTCCTCGTCGATGTAATGACGGGCATCCCGTCGATCGTCGCCGGCCTGTTTGCTTTTTCACTGTTCACCTTGCTGCTGGGACCGAAGGCATTCAGCGGACTGTCCGCCGCCGTCGCCCTTTCGGTTCTGATGATCCCGACGGTCGTTCGCTCCTGTGAGGAAATGCTGCGGCTGGTGCCGGCGGATCTGCGCGAGGCATCGTACGCGCTGGGCGTGACCAAGTACGTCACGATCACGCGGATCGTCATTCCGACGGCAATCGCGGGCATCGCGACCGGCATCACGCTGGCCATTGCCCGGGTGATCGGCGAGACCGCGCCGATTTTCATGGCGGCGAGCTTCACCGACTCTTTCAACGCCAACCCGCTCTCCGGCCCTATGCAGACGCTGCCGGTGATGGCCTACACCGGCTACAAGTTCCCGGGGCAGGACATCGATCTGTCCAACAGCCAGGCCTGGGGCGCGGCGCTGCTGCTGGTGCTGCTGGTGGTTGTCCTGAATCTGATTGCGCGGATCGTCGCCATGATCTTCGCACCCAAAACCCCGCGGTAGTTAAGGAAGCACATGTCTATGAGCAACGGAATGTCCAAAAGCATCAGCGTCAAAGACCTCAACGTCTACTACGGCGATTTTCTGGCCGTCCACGATGTCAGCATCGACATCGCCCCGAAGTCCGTCACGGCCTTCATCGGGCCGTCAGGCTGCGGTAAGTCCACGCTGCTGCGGACCCTGAACCGGATGCACGAGGTGATCCCCGGCGCGCACGTCAAGGGGCAGGTCCTGGTGGACGGCGATGACCTGTACGGTGCCGGTGTCGACCCGGTCACGGTCCGCCGGCAGATCGGCATGGTCTTCCAGCGCCCCAACCCGTTTCCGACAATGTCCATCAGAGAAAATGTGCTGGCCGGGGTGCGGCTGAATAACAGGCGTATCGCCAGGACCGCAGCGGACGATCTGGTGGAAAAGTCCCTGCGTGCCGCGAATCTGTGGAACGAGGTCAAGGACCGGCTGGAAAAGCCCGGGCAGGGACTCTCCGGTGGTCAGCAGCAGCGTCTGTGCATCGCCCGCGCCATTGCCGTCGAGCCGCAGGTTCTGCTGATGGACGAGCCGTGCTCCGCCCTCGACCCGATCTCCACGCTGGCCGTCGAGGATCTGATCAATGAACTCAAGGACAGCTTCACGGTGGTGATTGTGACGCACAATATGCAGCAGGCGGCGCGGGTTTCGGACAAGACCGCGTTCTTCAATATCGCCGGCACCGGGAAGCCCGGGAAACTGATCGAGTACGCGGAGACCACCACGATCTTCAACAACCCGATGCAGAAGTCCACCGAAGACTACGTTTCCGGCCGCTTCGGGTAGGCAGCCCCTCCCGCCACCATCCGCCCCTGGAGGGACATGTGCCTGTGGAGGGTCCGGCCGCCCGCTCCGGCCGCCGCTCCGCCCGGCCGGACGGGAGCCTCAGATCAGCGGAGAGACGGCCAGGTATAGGACCCCGCCCAGCATCGCCGCGGCAATCGGCGTAGCTAACCAGGCACGCAGAATCCGCAGCCAGAGCCGGCCGTTTGTCACCGAGAACCGCTGGTTAAGGCCGGAGCCGATAATCGACGAGGTCACCGTATGCGTGGTGGACAGCGGCAGATGCAGCCCGATGGCTCCGACAAAAAGCAGCACGGAGCTGACCAGCTGCGCGACCATGCCGCGCATCGGGTCGATCTTCGCCAGTCGGCTGGCCAGTGTGTAGGTGATGCGCCACCCTCCGGCCAGCGTTCCCCCGGCGAGCAGCAGCGCAGAAAAAATCAGCACCCAGGCAGGGATTGTGCCGGCTGCGGTGCCCAGGCCAGCCGCCGCCAGCGCCAACAGCAGCACCGTCGTCGTCCGCTGGCCGTCCTGCAGGCCGTGACCGAAGGCGACGGCGGCCGTCCCCACCGCCTGTACCCGCCGGACCCGCCGGTTGATGAGGCTCGGCTGTGAATGGCGGGCCGCCCATACCGCGGGATAAACCGAAAGGAACGACAGTGCAAAGGCGATGACGGGGGAGAGCAGCAGCGGCAGGATCACCAATATCAGCAGGGTGGAGTCCAGCCCCTGCAGCGATTGTTCGCCGACGAGCGTCGATGCACCGGACGCGCCGGCGATGCCGCCGATAAGCGCATGCGTGGACGACGACGGGTAGCCGCGCCACCACTGATACACGCCCCACAGACAGGCGGCAGCGAGTCCGGCGGCCAGCAGTCCCAGACTGGCCGTTCCGGGCGGCAGGCTGAGCAACCGTCCGCCGACCGCCACGGCAAAGGAACCGCTGAGCAGAGCGCCGGCCAAATTGAAGAAGCCGGCCAGCAGGACGGCGATGCTGGGCGTCAGCGAACGGTTACGTACGGCAATCGCGACGGCGGATGAAGCGTCGCGGAACCCGTTCAGGAACGCAAAAACGGCGGCAAGGACGACCACGACCGACATCAAAGCGATGGTCAAGCTAGGATTCCTTGACGATGATGCTGCCTACCTGCGTCGCGATCTGGCGCATGTCCTTTGTGGCGTTGACCAGCTGATCGGCGACGTCGCGGTAGCGCACATAGGCCGCTGACTTATGGTCCCGGAGCAGCTCACTGACGAAGACCCGGTGCGTATGCTCGGCCCGCTTGGCCAGGCGCAGGACCTGAATCCAGTAGTCCTCGAGCTCCTCCAGATTGTCCATCCGGCGCATCGCGTCCACCGTGAGCTCGGCCTGCCGGGCAATAACCTCCAGCTGGTCCGATGCGCGGGCGGGAATGCGTTCCAGCCTGTTCAGCGTGATCAGTTCCGCCGCCCCGGAAAGTTTTTCGATCGCCTCGTTGAGGAACCGGGCCAGCGCGAACAGATCCTCGCGCGGGAGCGGGTTGATGAAACTCGTTCTCATGTGCGTCAACAGCGACACCAGAAGATTGCTTGAGGCTGCTTCGTGCCGGCGCATCTGTTCCGCCAGCGGCTCAAAGTCTGAGACGGGGGCCCCGAGAAGTTCGGAGAGCGTGTGCACGCTGAGCACGATTTCCTGCGCCATCTCGGCAAGAATGCGCAGCCCCGCCCTTTCCTGCGGGAAGAGACGCAGTTTCACGTGGCTACCCTTCCCGAGTCGATCTGCCGTCCGCCCACGGTGCGGCTGTACAAAGCCGGGGCTGTGCCCTAACTTTACGTGCTGCCGCCGGGATCCGGGCATAAAGGTGGCGTCGGACTGGGAGCGCCTCACGGCGTTAGGCCGCTCAAAGCGGCTAAAAGATGGAGCCCGGGGGTTCCCAGCCCGACACCACCTTCAGTGTTCTCCATTGGCGGTTCCATGTCAACAGAACACGAATCACAATTACAAATCACCATCAAAAAACACACGGGAACGGCGGGTCCGCCACCGGTGAGGTGTTGTACCCGCCGCCCTTTCGGCAAAAACCAATCGGGGTGCTATTGCATCGAGAAGAGGTTCTGCCACGCGCCCGCCTGAGCCACCGAACCAATGGTCGCCGCGTTGAGGGCCAGTGCCAGATTGACACCGATCACAGGGGCGACATTGAAATTGAAGTCCAGGAACAGGGTTTCGCGGCTGGGTAGCAGCTCCGCGGTCTCGGCATCGAGATCGATGGAGCATAGCGCAGATGATGCCGTCATGGCGCTTCACCTTTCTGTGTGGCCGGCTGTCTGGCCTACCAGGCATCCGGCATCCGGACTATCAGTATTGGTTGACGTGAATGGTCTGCCAGGCTCCGCTCGTGGCGTCCGAGAGCAGGGTCAGGGCGTTGACTGCGGTCGACGTGTTGTGCGCCATGACGCTTGCCCAGTTGATGTTGAAGTTCAGGAGCAGAGTCTCCCGTGCGGGGAGCAGCTCTACGCTCTGTCCCTCCAATTCTGTGACGGTCAGTTTCTCCATTTGATTCACCCCCTCTCGGGTCTCGTACATTGATCGATCGGCTTTGAAAGTATCGCCTGTACCAGTAGATAGCCGGGACTGTTACTGCCCTGTTATCGCGGCGTTATCGGTCGTGCCCGCGCCGGGACCGGCGTGCTGTGCCGGCCATAGGGCGGTGTGCCGGCGGAGCGCTTGCGCTTGGCGGCCATGCGGCGGCGCGCCACGGTCATGGCGCCGGCAGCGAGGCGCTGGATCATTACGATGATCCCGAGAATCGGCAGTACCAGCAGGAAGATTGACAGCCAGGAAAGCACGACGGCGACCGGCTGGCCCGCGCTCCAGGCGGCACCCGCGGCGTGCGCATGGACGACGACGGCGGCGGCCGCCTGGGCGGCGATGAACGGCAGGTTCCACAACAGCCAGCCAAGGAGCAGGACGAGGGCAGGTACGACGGTCAGTACCCATACCTTGACGATCCGCCGCGCGGCAGGCCTCAGTTCCGTGACCCGGGGGTCTATGGGACGGCCGGGAATGAGGCTGCGCAGAACCGGACCGACGCGGGAAAAAAGATCCGGCACGCCGGCCAGGTCCGCGAGTACAAAGTAGCCGTCAAGCCTGATGGTCGGGGGGAGCTGCTGGAGCATCATGACCTGAGTGGCGATGACGAACAGCACCAGGATGCCATTGCCGGTCAGGACGAAGCCGAAACCTGCCAGCAGCACGCACCAGAGGTTGAAATACAGACCGCCCAGATCCGTCCGCAGCCGGCCCGTTCGGCCCAACCGATAGGAATCGGTCACATTGGTGAAGAACGCGGGGAAGACCAGATAGACACCAAAGCCAATGACGCCCGGCTCGGCGCCGCCATATTTGCAGGCCGTGGCGTGCCCGAGTTCGTGGATCACGGCGCCAACAACCATCATGACAAACAACCCCAGCAGAAGCGTCGGGGTGACGAGGATCTGCTCCAGAGCGGAGATGACGTTGCCGGAGAAGAACAGCGAAATGTCGAGTCCGATCAGGGCGGCGATGCTCAGGATAACGACCGGCGGAAAATACAGCGGTCGCAGCAGCCCCGCGAGCCGATTGACGGCGCGCACCGGGAGGATCGTCCCTTTCAGGCGCAGGGCCAGGATCGGTCGTGCGGTGGGTGCGGGTTCGTCCATCGGCACCAGGCCGGTGGCGTCTTCAATGAGTCCCAGCGGCCGGAGCTTCTGCTCGATCAGCTGCGTCAGCCCGGCCGGATCCAGCTCTTTGCCGTAGCGATCGCTCACCTTGTGGGCCAGCACGTCGGTGGTCGGCTCCGTCGCGGCCATTTTGAGAATCAGGTTCAGCAGTGTGGAGAGCTGGATGACCTGGCCATCGGGGCGCTGCACAAGGAAAGTTTTCTGTACCAGTCCGGAACCGGTCACGGCGCCCAACAGCTCCACTCCTGGGACTAGGCGCCATTGGACCATCCGCTGTTCACTGGAGTCAATAGTCATTGCGTATGCCTTCGATAGACCGTAGCAGGACGTTGCGGCGGCGGGTTCACCGCCCATATGAGTGGTGAACCCGCCGCTGGGGTGCAACTGAAATGGAGCCAGATTCCGTCCGGCGCCTGTCACACCAGTGCCCGATTGACGGGGGCTATCAGTGCTGGTGGACGCTAATGGTCTGCCAGGCTCCGCTCGTGGCGCTCGAGAGCAGGGTCGCGGCATTGACTGCATACGACGTATTCGAAGCCATGACGCTTGCCCAATTGATGTTGAAGTTCAGGAGCAGAGTCTCCCGTGAGGGGAGCAGCTCTACGCTCTGTCCCTCCAGCTCGGTGACGGTCAGTTTCTCCATCTCATTCACCCCCTTCCGTGGAAAATGGTTCCGTTTTCAAGGCCTCAGTGAAGCCAGTACCCAAAGTAAATAGTGGCCCCCGTTACTGCCCCGTTACTGCCCCGTTACTGTTTGATCCCCGCGCGGATCCCGGCGCAGGAGACGTGTCCGGGCAGGAAAATGGTCCCGGCGAGAGGCGGCTCAGCCGCCCCTCCCCGGGACCATTGGTTACCTTGCGGCCCGGATCATTGACCGGCCTGCACGTCGACGTTGCGCTGCACCGTTGCGGCGCCCACGTCCTTCAGGATGATCTGTGCCAGCTTCTCGGCGGTGTCGTCCGTGAGGCTCTTTGCCTGCGGGGCGGACCGCTGCAGCCCCTGCGGGTGCGGAGTCGTCTGAAGTCTGTCCGCGAGCTCGGCCTGTATCTGGCTGATCATGGACTTCGCCTGGGCTGACAGCTCCCGGCGGGTACCCCCGGTGATGACGAACTGGATGGCGGCCGACGTCGTCGTGCAGCTGGTGCAGCTTACATTGAGCGCCAGCGCTCTGTTGTTGACGATCAGCTGACCGGCTCTTCGGGCAACCACTAGTTGCACCGAAACCGCGGAGGAGGTGCACTCCGAACAGCTGGACCAGGCCGCAGCGGAATTGTCTGCCGTGGCCGTATCTCCGTCGAAGTAAACCACCTGGAACGCGGTGGCCTGACCCGAACATCCGTCACAGTTGCTGGTTGCGATGGCAACGGATGCGGCCTTCCCCGTTGAAGAGCCTGTCCGTACCGTGCTCTGGGCGTTGTCCGTTACCGCCGGTTGCGCCGCTGTGGGGATGGCGGACGACGCCGTATCCAGACTGTTGGAACGCCGGTGGTCCCGGTGTGATCTGTCGGAGGACGCATCCGCGGGGCTTACGTCTCCGGTGACTCCTCCTACAAGGAGCATCCCGGAAACCAGGATGAACACGCTGAAGCTACTTGTGATGAATTTAATACGCATTGCCAACCTCTCATCTACTAGGAACTGCCGAATGGTTCGAAGTCGCTGGCGCAGCATATTGGAGGGCGGCGGGAAGGTCCTTATCCGGCGCCGGTCGGGCGGGGTAGTTTGTAGTCGGACGCCGGGGCCGGCGCCAGGGTAGCGGGCTGCGGATCCAATAGCGCCGCAAAACGAGCCGAGGGCCTGACACCGAGTTCACGGCCCAGCCGGCCACGGAAGTCATGGAATGCCTGCATGGCAAAGGCATTGTTGCCGGCCTGAAGGTGGCATCGGAGCAGGATCAGCTGGGCGCTTTCGCGGAGCGGTTCGATTGACGTTGCCGCGAGGGCGGCCTCCGTGGCACGGCCCAGCGCGCCCATCCGCAGGTAGTAATCGGCCAATGTCTCAAGCCCGTCGAGCCGCAGCTGCTGCAGCCGTTCCTGTTCGAAGATCACCCAATCGTCATACCAGCCGGGCAGGAGGTCGGCGTTGTGCAGAATGTCCGCCGAACCACCGGCCACACTGGCGCCGCTTTCCTGGATATCCGCGATAAGCCAGCGGATCTGGTGAAAGTCAACCTCAACGTCCGGTTCCAGGAACAGGGAATCGTTGGAGGCGCAGATGAACGACGGGAGTTTATGGGTGATGTGAAAGACGCTCGCACGCAGGTTTCCTGCTGCCTGTGTCTCGGAGCTATCCGGCCATAAGAGGCCCGCGAGGGAGTGGCGCGACCGCGCTCCCAGGAGCGCCAGCGCTGCAATGACGCGCTGTTGGCGGACGCCGACGGCAACGGGATGCCCGTCCAGTCTGAGCTGCCAGAAACCCAAGAGCCTGAGCTCCCAATGTTGGCTGCCAGAGCCGCCCATTCTGCCCCCCCTACTCTGCGCCGTTTTGCGGTGCCGACAACTAAGGTTGATTTGAGCCCGGGAATCAAATGTATGATTCCCGGTCCATCCCCCAGCATGGCCACTTGACCTTTAGTTGTCAATGAAATATCGCCGGGATATTGCTGATCCTTTTTGACGTGTAAAGGCTGGCCGATTGAGGCTCAGCCGTCGAACTCTTCCAGCCACTCGTGCACCGTCTGAAGTATCGCGTCGCGGCTCCGCGCGACGCGCACATGCGGTTGGTCCTTCACGGTACGGCTGAAGGTCAGACGCGCCCGGAAGCCACCCTCGTCGCCCTCCCCCGACCAGATCCGGATCACCATCGTGCCGCGCCCGGTGGTTTCACCCGCTGCCTCGTCGGCTCCCTCGCCGTCCGCTGCTTCGTCGTCGACTGCCTCGTCGTTGTCCATTGCGACTATCGCCAAATCCTTTTCAGTCAAGTCAGCACCCCCTGCCTAGAGACCACACGTACCCGTCGGTAATGTGCCCAGTGTAGGCCCCAATATCGGTTCTAGCCACGGACGAATCGGAGCTGTGCAAAACGCGGCTTCCGCGGCGCGTTGATTCAGTTGAGTGCCGCCGGAAGCCGGCCGCTAAGAGCCGTGGGGCGCCGTCCGGCCCGTGGCGGCGCTAGTCCAGCTCGTTGCGGCGCCAGGCTCCGGCCGCCTGCTCCAGGTCCTCGGCTGTTTTGATCAGTTGCGCGGCATTGCGGGTCAAGCGGTCCCCGTGTGCGCCGTCGGCGTGCTCCCGCTCGTCGGCCACCCGGGACTGGCCCAGGGCCACGACCCGGCAGAAGGCCGCCGAGCGCTCCAGCGCGACGTCGAAGTCGCCGTCGAACGCCCCGGACAAAATGGCATCCGCCATGGTCTTGAGCTCTTCGGCCCCGGGCGGCTCCGCCACACCGGCGACCGCCTCGGAGACCTGCGCCGTGTCCTGGCCGGCGCGGAAGAAAACCGAAATACGCTCGGGATCCTTCTGGGTGGCGGCGCGGAGGGCATACAGGCGCCACAACGCCCCTGGCAGCGACCGCGCCGGGCTCTGGGCCCACAGCTCAGCGATGGCTTCCAGTCCCTGTTGATCGGCCAGCTTGACCAATCGCTTGGTCACGGCGGGGTCGTCGCTCTTGCGGCCCCGGTGGACGAGCGCCTGGGCTGCCAGATGGGCGGCCTCGGACACCCGTGCCGGGTCCGGACCGCCGGCAAAAGGTTCAAAATCCGCGGGAGCAAAAGGCTTGGGCTTATGCGGCCGTGGAACGTTGGAACCGGGTGTTGCACTCATGCCATGACACTACTCCTGTGCGCTGCACCGGTCGAGATTTCACCGATTCCCGGCACCGCCGATGTGTGCGCTATTCTAGGTAGCGTCGACCGCAGGAAACTGCGTGGACTGGTGAGGGCCTTTAGCTCAGTTGGTAGAGCATCGGACTTTTAATCCGTGGGTCATGGGTTCGAGCCCCATAGGGCCCACCACTGCTGCAGGTCAGGGGAGTTGAGCTTCTGGCCTGCAGCTTTTTTATGCCCCGGCATGTGGGTGCATGGCACCAGGGCGCAGCCGCCACGGCGCGCCGAAGCATTGACCAAACCCGTACGAAGTACTCCAATGGAGGTAGAGGTAACCGAGCGCTTCAAGCGGACGTCCCGCCGGGTCAGGGTGCTCCGGGTCGGAGGTGGTGGCATGTCCGCGCTAGTGGCGGAAATCGTCCAGCTATTGTGCTGCGCAGTGATTGTGACGCTCAGCGTTGCGGTCACGGTCTATGCGCTGAGATTGGAGCTGGGCCGGGACGGCGGCGCCCGCGGTGACGCCGTTTTCTGGCACAGTTTCCTTGGTGTCGCATTCCTGCTGCCGGCGGTGATCATCCCTGCCGTTAACAATCCTGTCGCCGGCGCCGCACTGACTGTGTTTGCATTGCCGACAGCCGTGCTGGCCTACCGCGGCGCGCCCCGTCTGGAGCGGCTCCGCAGGAGCCGTTCGCAGTTGCGTGCGAACCGGATCGGGTTTGCTGCCGTGGCCGCACGGCATGACGACATCCTGACCCGTTGGAGTGCCTACGAGCTGGACATCGGCAACCTGATCGATTACCCCGCGTTATCCGACGTAAGCCAGCCGGATACCGCGGCACTGTTCCGTGTCATGCGTCAGGCGGCACTGCTGCGCTCCGGTGCCGGTCCGGCGTATGAGCGGGCCGTGGCGGATCTTGAGGCCGCGCTGGCGGCTGCTGAACTCGCCGCGGGCGTTCCCGCCGTAGGGCAGGCAACCACAGTCGGACGCCCGGCGCCTGCGGAACTCCCGGCGCCTTCGAAACTCCGTGCCGCCGTCGACCGCCCGACCGCAGGCACTCCCGCTGCCCCGCAACCCGCCGTCGGGTGTGCGGAACTGCCGCGCAATAGCGGTCCTGAAGCGGCGGATCTCCATGCCCGCTGGGCAGGATGGGGGGATTCCGCCCGGGCATTGCCAGCGCGGGCCAGCCGTGCCAAGGTCGAGATATGACTGACACGGCCGAGACTTTCCACAACGACGTGACGATGCTGCGCAACGACAAAGACCATCAGTACGAGCTGCGGGTGGGGCAGACGCTGACTACCGTGGCGCAGTTCCACGACCTGCCCGGTCATGTGGATTTCTTCCACACGGAAACGCTGGATCCCTTCGGCGGCAAGGGTTTGGCGAAGATCCTGACCCGTTATGCGCTTGACGATGTGGCCGCGTCCGGGAAGCGGATCATTCCGCATTGCTCGTTTGTCGCCCGCTTCCTGGGCCGGCATGAGGATTATGCCCAAGTTACGGATTGGCCCGAGCCGGGCTAAGCGGGTAGTCGCAAACTTGTCGGTATGCGTGCGTAGCATAGGAGAATGACGGATTCTGCGAAAAATGAAACTGCCCTGATCACGGGTGCGACGGCGGGGCTGGGCGCGGAGTTTGCCCAACAGCTGGGCGCCAAACGCTACAATCTGGTGCTGGTGGCCCGCGACACCGGGCGGCTGGAAGCGAAGGCTGTCCGGTTGCGCCAGGACTTCGGCATTGTGGTGGAAACTATCTCCGCCGATCTGCAGACGGAAGGCGGGGTTGCTGCCGTGGCGGCACGACTGGCGCAGCCGGAGAACGCCGTGACAATGTTGGTGAACAATGCCGGTTACGGTCTGGCAAAACGGTTTGAGCAGAACACGCTGAAGGAAGAGCTGGACCAGCTGAATATCCTGGTCAGTACGCCGATGCACCTCATGCATGCTGCACTGGAACCGATGCTGGCGCGTGGCCGGGGACGGATCATCAACGTGGCGAGCGTGGCGGGCTTCATTCCGCGCGGCAGCTACGGGGCGAGCAAGGCGTGGATCATCAGCTTCAGCAAATGGGCCAACGTCAGCTACGGACCGCTCGGTGTACACGTGACAGCCGTCTGTCCCGGCTTTGTGCACACCGAATTCCATCAGCGGATGGGCGCCTCCACCGCCAGAATTCCGGCCTGGATGTGGCTGAACCCGGACCGGGTGGTGCGCGAGGGGCTGGTTGCGGCGTTTGCCGGAAAGAGCGTTTCGGTGCCGTCCAAACGCTATGCCGTGTTGGCTGCCCTGAGCAGGTTTGTACCCGAGCGGATGGGTGCGTCTGCCGGAAACCGCGGGCGTTAGCGCGCTGGCCCCGAAAACCGCACCTGTTACGGGCGAGCAGGCAGAGCTCAGCTTCCCGCCCGATGCCCGGAGGAAGGCGGCTTGTAACTGGAATCGAAGGGCATCATGTCCATGTCCACGTGCGGATTCGCATCCTGACTGGCCACCAAGGCATGCGCCTCGGCTGGGGTATCCACGCTGGGCATGGAGCCCGGGAGCGGCCTGCGGGCGGATTCCCGCAGGAAGAAAATCGCAATCGCCCCGATGATTGAGGTGAGCATCAGATAGTACGCCGGCATCATGTCGTTTCCTGACAGCCCGATCAATCCCTGGATAATAAACGGCGTGGTTCCGCCAAAAATGGCCACCGAAACGTTGTATGCAATGCCCATCCCGCCGTAGCGGCTTGCGGTCGGAAAGACAGCGGGCAGTGCGGATGCCAGCGTTGGCACAAAGAAGGTTACCGGAAAAGCTACCAGCGCCAGTCCCGCGAGGGTGGACCAGAGGCCCCCGATGGCGATCAGCAGGAATGCCGGAATGGCCAGCAGCACGGTGCTGACAGCGCCGATCCACAGCACGGGACGGCGTCCTATCCGGTCCGACACGCGCCCGGTGAGCGGAATGCACACGGCCATCGCAACGAGCACTGGGATGGTGAGCAGGGTGCCATGCAACGGGTCGTAGCCCTTGGACTGCGTCAGATATGTGGGCATATACGACGTGAGCGTATAACCAAGCGTATTAGCCGCGGCGGTCAGAATAATGGCCAGCAGAATCTGCCGCCAGTACGCTTTGATTACGCCGCCAGGGCCCTTGACCACGTCCTCGTCGTCTGCCGCGGCCCCGTGCGAGATTGCTTCCTGCGCGTCCAGAGTGGCTTGGAACTGCGGGGATTCCTCGATCTTGTTCCGGAAATAGATGGCGATCAGCCCCAGCGGACCGGCCGCCAGGAACGGCACGCGCCAGCCCCAGTCTTCCATCGCCTGCTGCCCCAGGAGCAGCTGCATGGCCGACACCAGCGAAGCGCCGATGGCAAAGCCGAAGTAGCTGCCCATGTCCAGGAAACTGGCAAAAAAGCCACGGCGCTTGTCCGGGGCATACTCGCTGACGAAGGTGGTCGCCCCGGCATACTCGCCGCCGGTGGAGAAACCCTGGATGAGTTTCAGGGCCACCAGCAGCGCTGCCGCCCAGATGCCGATCAGCGAGTAGCCCGGCAGGAGGCCGACGGCGAATGTGGAGGCAGCCATGATCAGCAGCGTGGTGGCCAGGACCTTTTGCCGCCCGATCTTGTCCCCGAGCCAGCCGAACACGATGCCGCCCAGCGGCCGTGCCAGGAACGTGGCGGCGAACGTGCCGAACAGGAACAGGGTCTGGACGGAGGGGTCCGCCTCGGGCAGGAAAACCGGGCCCATGGTCGTGATCAGTTAACCGAAAATGCCGATGTCGTACCATTCCATTGTGTTACCCACAATGGTCCCGCGCAGCGCCTTGCGCAGCATCGGCTGGTCCACGATGTTGATGTGGCTGAATGTGAGCCGCCGGTTCTTGAGCTGCCGGTTCTTGAGCTGCAGTGCAGGCTTGGGCCTACGCGCCGGTCCGCTGGCCTTGGCCGGCCCGGGGCTGCTTCGGTCGTTGGACATTAAACCTTCTCCGGTTCCCTCATACGCCGGCGGACAGCTGGCTGCCGTTCGGGCACACCATTGATTTTATCGACGTACGGTCGACCAAGGCAATGAATTCCGTTCAGAAGTACGACGGGGTGGTTACCAGCACGACGGCGGCCGGTTACCAGCACGACGGCGGCCGTCGCTCACCGCGCGTGCCGCCGTCGTCGGTGTTCCCGTTTGTCAGCCCACGAGGGCGGTTTCGGGAATGCCCTTCGCCGGGGTCGACGGCTCATACGTCTCATCGAAGGGCAGCTCGTCCATGTCCAGGTGCGGATTGTCATCCTGACCGGCCACCAGTTCCAAGGCCTCCGCGGGGGAGTCTACGCTCGGCATCGAACCGGGCAGCGGTTTCTGCGCCGATTCCTTCAGGAAGTAGATGGCCACCGCGCCGATGGTGGACGTGACCATGAGGTAGTACGCCGGCATCATGTCATTATCGGTCAGCGCAATGAGACCCTGCACGATGAAGGGCGTGGTGCCGCCGAAGATGGCCACCGAGAAGTTGTACGCGATGCCCATGCCACCGTAGCGGCTGGCTGTCGGGAAGAGCGCCGGCAGTGCGGAGGCCAGATTGGCCACGTAAAACGTGACGGGGAAGGCAACCAGGGCCAGCCCGAGAAGCGTGGACCAGACGTCTCCGACGCCGATCAGCAGGAAGGCCGGCGCGGCCAGGACGACCGTGCTGATGGCGCCCACCCACAGTACGGGGCGTCGCCCGATCCGGTCGGAGAGCCGGCCGGTCAGCGGAATGCAGAAAGCCATGATGACCAGGACGGGGATGGTCAGCAACGTGCCGTGAACCGGATCATACCCCTTGGATTCGGTCAGATATGTCGGCATGTAGGAGGTCAGGGCGTAGCCAACGGTGTTGGCGGCGGCGGCCAGGATCATGGCCAGCACGATCTGGCGCCAGTACGCCCTGATAATGCCCATCGGCCCCTTGGCCGCGGCCGCGTCGCCGGCCTGGGCGTCCTTGGCTGCGGCCTCCTGAGCATCCAAAGTGGCCTGGAACTGGGGGGATTCCTCGATCTTGCTCCGGAAGTAGATGGCAATCAGACCCAACGGGCCGGCCAGCAGGAACGGCAGGCGCCAGCCCCACTGTTCCATGGCATCCTGCCCCAGCGTCAGCTGCAGCACGGAGACCAGGGCTGCGCCGACGGCGAAGCCGATGTAGCTGCCCATGTCCAGGAAGCTGGCGAAGAAACCGCGCCGGCTGTCCGGGGCGTATTCGCTGACGAAGGTTGTGGCGCCGGCATACTCCCCGCCGGTGGAGAACCCCTGGACGAGCTTGAGGAGCACCAGCAGCACGGCGGCCCAGATGCCGATTTGGGCATAGCCGGGCAGCAGCCCCACCGCAAAGGTGGAAGCGGCCATGATCATCAGAGTCGTGGCGAGCACCTTCTGCCGGCCCACCTTGTCTCCGAGCCAGCCGAAGATGACCCCGCCCAGCGGGCGGGCGATGAAGGTCGCGGCAAACGTGCCCAGCAAAAACAGCGTCTGGACGGATTTGTCGGATTCGGGCAGGAAGACCGGCCCCATGGTAGTGATCAGATAGCCGAAAACACCGACGTCGTACCATTCCATGGTGTTTCCGACGATGGTGCCGTTGATGGCCTTCTTAAGCATCGGCTTGTCAACAACGTTGACGTCGCCGACGGCCAGGCGCCGGCGTTTCAGTCGCGGCAGCCGCGCGGGGCGCGTCTGTCTTGGGGTGTCCTGTACACCTGTATTTGAGTCGTTCGAGCTTCGGTCTATGGGCATTTGTTCAACTCTCGTGGAGGTCATTTGCTTGCGACGTGTAGCTGCCCCGCTCCGGGCAGACCTTCAATTTTACCCGATTTCGGGTCATATCCACAGTCGGCGCATCCAGGTGCCCATGCCGGGGTCGCCGGGAATCCGTCCAAAAACGGCGAAACCCCGGTGGATTTCCGGGGTCTCGCCGTGACTGGAAGAGGGCTGCGCGGATGGTGTCCGGACTACCGGAATACTACGCGTCGTGGTCGGTTTCGAGGATTTTCACCAGTGTCGCGAGTGCCTCGTCGGCGCCGTCGCCCTCGGCCCTGAGCACCACGACGTCGCCGTACGAAGCGCCCAGGCCCATCAGCGAGAGGATGCTGCACGCATCGAGCGCATCCTCGGCCGGATCGCCCTGCATGGCAATGGTGATCTCAACCGGAAGTTCCGCCGCGGCTTCGGCAAAGATGGCGGCCGGCCGGGCATGCAGCCCGACGCGGCTGGCAATGGTTGCGGTGCGTTCTGACATGGTCTTCTCCTGATTGGTTATGGGGTGACTGGTCGAGGGATGTGCTGTGGATGAGGTGTCTGCTAGAGACCGAGCTGGTCGAGGGCCGGGAGTCGTTCCCGGACCGCGGACCGCGCCCCGGCGGCGCTTGCAGCGTCGAGTGCCAGTGCAGCAAGGTCCCGGGCCTGCTCCAGTGTGACGCTGCGCAGGACGGCGCTGACGGCCGGCAGTGCGCGCGCCGTCATGGACAGGGTGCTCACGCCCAGGCCCACCAGTACGACGGCGAGGGCAGGATCAGCGGCTGCCTCACCGCAGACCCCCACCGGCTTTCCGGCTGTGCTGCCTGCCGTGCTGTCGGTCATGCCGGCACGTGCCGCCGCGGCGCCGTCGACCGTGGCTTTCACCAGCGCCAGGACCGCGGGCTGCCACGGATCGTTCAGCGCGGCGAGCGGCCCCAGCTGCCGGTCCGCGGCCATGGTGTACTGCGTCAGGTCATTGGTGCCGATGCTGGCGAAACCGACCTGTGCCAGCACATGGCGCGAGGTCAGCGCGGCGGCGGGCACCTCCACCATGACGCCGGGCGTTTTCAGGCCTGCGGCGCCGCACAGCGCGGCGAAATCCGCGGCCTCAGCCGGAGTCGAAATCATCGGCGCCATCACCCAGATATCCGCGGCCGACTCTGCCGCCGCAGCGCCGATCGCCTGCAGCTGGCGCTCCAGAACGCCGGGGGAGGTGAAGTCCGTGCGGTACCCGCGGACCCCCAGTGCGGGATTGGGCTCGGTGGCGTCGGTCAGGAACGGCAAGGGCTTGTCGGCGCCCGCATCGAGGGTCCGGATCACCACCTTTTTGCCGGCGAAGGCATCAAAGACACCCCGATAGGCGCTCACCTGCTCCTCGATGGACGGTTCGGTGTCGCGGCCCAGGAAACAGAACTCCGTGCGCAGCAGGCCAACGCCCTGGGCCCGGGCGGCAGCGGCAGCCAGTGCATCCTTGGCGCCGCCGACGTTGGCCAGCAACGGCACGGCCGTACCGTCGGCTAACCGGCCACGGCCGTCGAAATCGGCCAGCATGGATGCCCTGCTGTTCCACTGCGCGGCCTTGGCCTCCAGTGCGGCATCGGGCTCGACCGTCACCTCGCCGGCGGCGCCGTCCACGTAGACCGTGGTGCCGTCCGCCAGCTGTGCCACGCCCTGGGCTGCTACGACCGCCGGCAGCCCCAGTGCCCGGGCGATGATGGCCGTATGCGACTGCGGGCCGCCGCCGGCCGTGACCAGGGCCAGCACCTTGTCCGGGTCCAGGGTGGCGGTGTCCGCCGGCGCCAGATCCTCGGCGAGCAGAATAAACGGCACCGCGGAGTCCGGAATGCCAGGGGCCGGGACCCCGCGCAGGGCCGCGACAATCCTGGCCCTGACATCGAGCACATCGTGGGAACGCTCCGCCATGTAGCCGCCCAGGTTCAGCAGCATCGTGGCGACGCCGTCGCCTGCGTCCCAGATGGCACGTTCGGCCGAGGCACCGCCGTTGATCAGCTTGATCGCCGCCTTGAGCAGCATCGGGTCAGCAGCCATCAGGGCTGTCGCCTCGAGCACATCCCTGGCATCCCCGCTGGTCTGGGCCGCGCGGTGCTTGAGCTCGGTCTGCACCGCAGCGGCCGACGTCCGCAGCCTCGCGGTCGCCGCCTCCGGAGTAGTTCCAGGTTCCAGCTCTTCGCCGGCTGCGGGCGCGGGCACCGCGGGTGGCATCTGGCGTACCGGGCCGATCACGCGGCCGGGAGTTACCCCGACTCCTTGAAATGTCTGCATGAAATTACCCCTTACTGGCTGACCAGGGCCGGCGCCGGACCGGCTGCTGCAACAGTATCAACAGGCTTCCTTACCGCCCAGCGCTTCAGCGCAAGGACCGTCAACGCGGTCACCACCATCCCGGCCAGGATGGAAACGACGAACATCAGCACGTTGCCGATGGCGAAGAAGACGAAGATGCCGCCGTGCGGTGCCTGGGACGTGACCCCGGTGGCCATGCACAGTGCACCGGTCACCGCACCGCCGAGCATGCTGGCCGGGATGACACGCAGCGGATCAGCGGCGGCGAACGGGATGGCACCCTCGGAGATGAAGGAGGCACCCAACAGCCAGGCGGCCTTGCCGTTTTCGCGTTCGGCCAGGCTGAATCGGCTCCTGTCCAGCGCCGTCGCAAGTGCCATGGCCAGCGGCGGAACCATGCCCGCTGCCATCACGGTGGCCATGATCTGCCACGGGGCTTGGTTTGCGACGCTTCCGGCACCCAGGCCGGCGACGGCGAAGGAGTAGGCCACCTTATTGACCGGACCACCCAGATCGAAGCACATCATCAGACCCAAAATGATTCCGAGGACGACGGCGGAGGCGCCGGTCATCCCGGACAGCCAGTCGTTCAGGACGGTGGTGAACCACGCGATGGGTCCGCCCAGGACCAGGAACATCAGGCCCGAGGCAACGATCGAGGCCAGCAGCGGGATGATTACCACGGGCATCAGACCGCGCAGCCAGCGCGGTACGGGCCAGCTGCCGATCCAATGTGCGATGAACCCGGCGAGCAGCCCGCCGACCAGGCCGCCCAGGAAACCGGCGCCCATGAATAAAGCGACGGCGCCGGCGGTGAAGCCCGGAGCGATGCCCGGCCGGTCCGCGATTCCGAAGGCGATGTAGCCGGCCAACGCCGGGACCAGGAAGGCCAGGGAGAGGCTGCCGATCTTAAAGGCGACGGCGCCCAGATAGATGTGCAGTCCGCCGTCGGGCAGGTTGGTGAGGCTGTTGGCCAGTACGATCTTGTCCGCAATGGCGTTGATGGTGTAACCGCCGAGAAGGAAGCCCAGGGCTATCAGCAGGCCGCCGCCGGCGACGAACGGGATCATGTAGCTGACACCGGTCAGCAGTGCTTTTTTCAGCTTCTGGCCGATGTGCTCGCTGGAGGCCTCCGCGTCGTGCTCGGCCTGCTCCTCGGCGCCGAAATGCGGCACCCGGTGCGCATTCGGATTTACTGCCGCGGCCAGGGCCTCCTGTATCATCTTGGCCGGCTCGTCGATGCCGCGCTTCACCGGGGCGTTGATGACCGGTTTGCCGGCAAAACGCTCCTTGCCGCGCACATCGACGTCGACGGCGAAGATCACGGCGTCGGCGGCGGCGATAACGGCTGGTGCCAGCGGGGTGACGGCGCCGGAACCCTGGGTTTCCACCTGCAGCTCCACCCCCGCTTCCTTGGCCGCGGCAACGAGCGAATCGGCGGCCATATAGGTGTGGGCGATACCGGTGGGGCAGGCGGTGACGGCGACCAGACGGCGGACGTGGTCCGCCGCACCCGGTGATCGACCAAGGCCGTCCGCGGCCGCGTGGAGATCCCCACCCGACGGAGTCGGTGACGTCGTCGGGCCTGTTGCCGGCTTATCCGCGATCGCGCCCTCGACCAGGGCCACGATCTCATCGGCGGACGATGCCGCGCGTAGAGCCGCAGTGAAGTCCTTTTTGATCAGAGACCGGGCCAGTTTAGAGAGCAGCCTCAGGTGCTCCTGGTCCGCTCCTTCCGGGGCGGCGATGAAAAAGATCAGGTCCGCGGGGCCGTCTTTGGCGCCGAACGGGACCGCAGGAGACGGCCGGGCCATGGCGAGAGTGGCTTCGATGACCGCGGTGGATCGGCAATGCGGAATGGCAATGCCGCCGGGAACGCCGGTGGAGGTCTTCTGCTCCCGGGCCAATGCATCGGCATACAGTCCCTCGACCTCGCTCGCGCGGCCGGTGGCCGCGATGCGCTCGGCGAGGTGGCGGATCACGGTGGCAGGTTCGGTGCCAAGATCGGCATCCAGGGTGACCAATTCGGGGGTTATCAGTGCAGTCATTTCAGTTCTCCTTGGCGTCAGCCAGGGCCGTGACGGTAACGGCAGATGGGTTGGTTTGGGAAAGCGCCGGGACGGTGGATCCCGGGAGGGATGCGGCGGCTGCCCCATGGGCCACCGCCTGCTGCAGGCTTTGCGGGCCGGCGGCGCCGGCTGCCTGGCTCAGCAGATAGCCGGCAAGGGCGGAGTCGCCCGCGCCGACGGTGCTTCTTGCTTCGATTTTCGGGCTGCGGGCCAACCAGCTGCCCTCGGCCGTGACCAGCACCGCACCCTTGGATCCCAACGTGGCCAGGACAGCGCCCACCCCGGCATCCACGAGGGTCCGTGCGGCCTTGGCGGCCAGCAGGGGATCGTTCTCCAGCAGGTACGGATCCGGGTAACCGGTCAGCTCGGCCAGTTCCTCGGCATTGGGTTTGAGCAGGTCCGGCAGGGAGCCTGCCGGACCCGCCAGCGATGCGGCCAGCGGCGCGCCGGAGGAATCGATCGCGATTCTGGGAGCCGCCGCGCCGAATCTGGACCGCACATCGGCGCTCAGCCGTGCGTAAAAATCGGCAGGGACACCCGGCGGCAGCGATCCCGCCAGGACCAGCCAGCTGGCCCCCTCGGAGTTTGCGGTCGCCAGCTGCACCAGGGTGCGTTGCCGGGCGTCATCCAGGACCGGTCCCGGCTCGTTGAGCTTGGTGGTGGTGCCGTCGGGCTCGGTGATGGCGATATTGCTGCGCAGCGGCGCCCCGATATGCAGCCCCAGATGCGGAATCTGCAGGGCACGCAGCGCAACCAGTACGGCGTCGTCGTGGTCACCGGGCAGCAGCGCCAGGCAGTCCACACCGGAGGCAAAAAGCACGCGGGCAATATTGACGCCTTTCCCGCCCGGCTCCTGATGTGCGGCGCCGGCACGCTGGACCTCGCCTCGGGCCAGCGGGGCTGTCAGTTCGATGGTCCGGTCCAGGCTGGGATTCGGGGTCAGCGTCACGATCATGCGATCACCAGCTCGACGTCGGCCGCGGCAAGAGCCGCCGCAAGTCCTTCGGAGGGAGCGGCGTCCGTGATGAGGGTGTCGATCTCCCGCAAGGTGGCGAACCGGACGAGTGTCTCCTCGCCGAGTTTCGATGAATCCGCCAGCGCCACCACCCGGCGCGCGGAGCGGACAATGGCTGTCTTGACCGCCGCTTCAACGCTGTCCGGCGTGCTGAAACCGAACTCTTCATGAACGCCGTTGGCGCCAACGAAGGCTATGTCCGCCCGGAGTGCCTCCAACCTGTCGATGGCTGTTGCCCCGACGATGGCGCTGGTGAGCCCGCGGACCCGGCCGCCCAGGATTTCCAGCTGCAGCGCCGGGTTGGCCGAGAGCCTGTGCGCTATCGGCACTGCATTGGTGATGACCAGCAACTCATCTCCCGGACCCGGGGGAGTCCAGCCGGCCAGATGCTCGGCCAGCAGCGCGGTGGTGGTTCCGGAGTCAAGGATCACCGAGCCCGTCCGGGTGGAGGGGATCAGGGCGGCGGCCGCCGCGGCGATCCGGGTCTTCTCCTCCTGATGCTGCGACTGCCGTTCACTCAGGCTCGGCTCGGACATACTGAGCCGGTCCAGTGCGACGGCGCCGCCATGGACGCGGCGCAGGCGGCGGACGTTCTCCAGCCCGGCGAGGTCCCGACGGACGGTTTCCGCGGTGATTCTGAACAAATCGGCGAGTTCGGTCACCGTCACTCGGCTGCGCGTGGCAACCATTTCGGCGATTTTCTCCTGCCGCTCTTCGGCAAACATCGGGCCTCCGGTAGTTTGTGATGGACATCACAGTGATGTTGGTTTCATTGATTTTATCTGTGTTCATCTTTGCTTGTCAAGCAAAACGAAGATAAAGACAGATAACCGGGGATCGCTCCGCTCAACCAAATGATCCTGCTGACGCTCGGGTTCATCGTGCTGCCGATTGTCCTAATCCTGGAAATACACTTCACACTGTCCAAATCTCCGCTGTTCTCCTGGTTCTTCTGGGTCTACAACGCGGGCCTCATGCTGACGGTGGGGATGTTGACGGTGCATGGCGCACTGACCGCATCCGGCGTGGCCGAGGGCGACGTCGGCAGGTCCATACCGGGGATCGCCCGGATGGGCGACATCCTGCTGACAATCGGTATGGTGCGCGCACCGGGCGCTAGGCTTAATCTGACAACCAAAGGGGTACAGATGGCGAAGCAGCCGACAGCACAGGCGCACGGTAAGCGGCGGCGCGGCAAACCGAATCCGGCCGTGCGGATAGCCACCGCGGCGGCGTTTGATCCGCAGGGTAACCCGAAACCCGCCGTCGCGAAGGCACTGCTGCGGGCCGTGGACGTCCAGCGGCCTCTGGTGCTGGCCAATCTTCGCCGGCTCCGGCACAAACATCCGCACCTGTCAACGGCGCAGCTGGGCACCATGCTGGAACGGGATTTCCTGAGAACGGTTTCCGGCGGCGGCGCCGCGATCGGCGCCACCGCGATTGTTCCGGGGCTCGGCACAGTGGCCTCGCTGTCCATTTCGGCGGCCGCAACGGTGGTCTTTCTGGAAACAACCGCGCTTTACGCGCAGTCCGTGGCGGAGCTGCACGGGGTGCGGCTGGCGGATCCGGACCGGGCCCGGACCACGGTGATGGCCATCATGCTGGGCGAGGAAGGCACCTCAATGGTCCAGGGCCTGACCGGCCATATGCTCGGCACGGGCCAGACCCCGATGAAGGCCTGGGGACTCGTGGTGGGCAAGGCCATGCCGGCGCCGGCCGTGAAGGCCGTCGGCGTGCAGATTCAGAAGCGCTTTCTGAAAAAGCTGCTGCTCCGTGAGGGAACGGCGTGGCTCGGGCGGGCCGTCCCGTTCGGCATCGGTGCCGTAATAGGGGGCGGCGGAAACCTGATTATGGGCCGCGCCGTCGTCGCTGCCACACGGAAGGCGTTCGGCCCCGCGCCGTTGATCTTCCCTGCGGAGCTGCATGCCGAACTGGAACGCCCCAGGGGGCGCCGGACCGTGGATGCGCGTCCAGCCACCCCGGCCGGGACGTCCCGCCGTCGTCTGGCATTACCGCATTTGCGCCGGAAAGGCCGCTGACCGGCGCTGTCCCGGGCGGACCTCCTCGCATATCGGTTAAGGGAAGATCAGGCTCGCAGTGGCGAAGATGACGACCCCGGCCAGCGCTCCGACGACGGTGCCGTTGATCCGGATGAACTGCAGATCCTTCCCCACCTGAAGCTCAATCTTCTGTGAGGTTTCCACCGCGTCCCAGCGTTCCACGGTCTCGGTGATGACGGAGGCAATCTCATGTCGGTACGTCTTCACCAGATAGGAGGCGGCGTCGCTGATCCAGGCATTGATCTTGCCGGCGAGCTCCGCATCCTCCACCAGGCGCCTGCCGAAATCGCGGATCGCCGCCGTGAACTTGATCCGCAGCTCGCTCTGCGGATCATCGACGGCGGTCAGCAACGCGGTCTTGACGGTCTCCCAGGTGCGTCCGGCGAGCTCGCGGACCCGCGGATCATCGAGAATCTGTTCCTTGATGGCATCCGCCCGGGCAATCATGGCCGGATCATGCTGGAGATCCTGGGCCAGGTCTTTGAGGTACTTATCCAGCTGCAGCCGGACCTGGTGCTGCGGATTGGTCTGCACGGCGTGCACAAACTTGTAGAGCTCCGTGTAGACCTTGTCCCCGACCAGTCCGTCCACGAAGGTCGGGACCCAGACGGGGGAGCGGTCCGAAACCAGTGAACTGATGACCTCGTGGTTGTGGTCCACCCAGACCGAGGCGGTGTCCACCAGCAGATCGACCAGCTGGTGGTGGTGGCCGTCGTCGAAAATCCGTTCCGCCATCCGGCCCACCGGCGGCCCCCACGGCGGGTCCACCAGATGCTTGCGCACCATCGATTCGATCACGTCGCGGACGTCGTCGTCCTTGAGGATCTTCATCGCGCCGCGGATGGCCGCCGAGCCCTCGGTCGCGACGCGCTCGGCGCTGGCCGGTTTGGACAGCCAGGCGCCGGCCTTCTGCGCGATCCCCACGCCCGCCAGCTTCTCCTGCACCACCGCTTCGGAGAGGAAATTCGTTTCCACAAAATCACCCAGACTGGCTCCGATGGCGTCCTTGCGGTTGGGAATGATCGCCGTATGCGGGATCTTGATGCCCATCGGGTACTTGAACAGCGCCGTGACCGCAAACCAGTCCGCCAGCGCACCGACCATGCCGCCCTCGCTGGCCGCGCGCACGTATTCCAGCCACGGGTATTGCCGCTGCAGCGCAAAGGACACGGTGAAGATGACGGCCATCAGGATCAGCAGCGACAGCGCCAGGGTCTTCATCCGGCGCAGTGCCGCCGCCTTGTCGGCATCGGTGCCGGCCGCCCGGCGGTGCGCGCCGGCGGGACCGGTGCCGCTGCCGGGCGGAAGATGCGCGGAATTGGGCCCTGCGGGCTGGGACTGATCGGTGAGCGCCATCATCTAAGCGTAGGTTAAGCCGCCGGCAGCCGCCTTTACCGCCCGGAGGGCAGCGGATGGAATACGGTGGTGCCATGAAGCCACTGATCTACGCGCACCGCGGCTCAAGCGCTCGTTTCGCCGAGCACACCCGGGCGGCCTATCTGCAGGCGATCGCCGACGGCGCCGACGGGGTTGAGTGCGATCTGCACCTGACGAAAGACGGGGAACTCGTGCTGCTGCACGACGAAACGCTCGAGCGTACGTCCAACGGATCCGGACCGGTAGCGCAGTACACGCTCGCCGAGCTGCGCGCGTTGGATTTCTGCTCCTGGAAGGACTCCCGCATTCCCCTCGCATACGGCGGCGTCCGGGACCAACTGCTGACGTTCGCGGCGCTGCTGGATATCCTGCGCGGCGCGGGACGGGAGATCGGGCTGGCCGTCGAGTTCAAATATACCGGTGCCGCGGAACAACCTGCCGGGCTGGTGGACAAGACGATGGACGTGCTGCGGCGCCGGGGCTGGCGGCCCGGACCCTCCACCGCCGGGAACATTGTGCTCTCCTTCATGAGCTTCAGTCCCCGGTGCGTGAAATATCTGGCCGAAACGGTCCCGGCACGCCATCTTTGCCAGCTGGTGGCCGATATTGCGGCCGCCGACGTCGATGCGATTGCGGCCGCCGATCCGGGCATCGATGCGCACGCGTTTGCGCAGGCAGCCCTGACCGAGGGGGAGCGGCTGCTTGACGACGGCACAGCGGGGATCGCCGGGCCCGGGCTGGCTTACCTGCGGGCCAACCCGGAGCGGATCCGGCGCTGGGCGGCCGCGGGGGCACGATTCCGCGTCTGGACAGTGGATGAACCCGACGACGTCAGGTTCTGTGCCGAACTCGGCATTGAGGAGATCACCAGCAATGCGCCGGCGCAGACCCGCGCCGTCCTGCGCGGCCAGGAGCGCAGCGCTGACCGATCGGTCGGGATCCCGGGGCGGCGGGAAAGTGAATAGTGACGGATGTGATTGCATGGAACCATGGCATCACGCATCGAGGACTACGCCCTGCTTTCGGATCTGCACACCGGACCGCTTGTCTCGCGCACCGGCAGCATCGACTGGCTCTGCTTCCCGCGCTTTGATTCCCCGTCCGTCTTTGGCGCACTGCTGGGCACCGAGGAAAACGGCCGGTGGCTGTTGGCACCCGACGCGGCGAACGCCGTCGTCGTGCACCGGGAGTACATTGACGGCACCTTTGTCCTGCAGACCGACTGGCACGACGACGGCGGCGGCGGCGTCGTCCGCGTCACGGAGTTCATGCCGGTGGGCGACAGGCGCGCCTCGCTGGTCCGCCGCGTGCAGGGACTGAGCGGCAGCGTGCTGATGCATCATGAAATCAAGGTCCGTTTCGGCTATGGCACCGTGCTGCCATGGATGAGCCGGATGACCGATGTGCAGGGCCGCAAGGTGCTCCGGGCAGTGGCCGGGCCGGACGCGCTGGTGCTGCGCGGCGACGTGCTGCCGACGGCCACGGACCACAGGCACAGCGGAGAATTTACCGTCGTCGCGGGTCAGACCGTGGATCTGGAACTGACCTGGTACCCCTCGCACCGGCCGGTGCCGGCCGGAATTGATGTAGACGCAGCGCTCGCGGAAACCGTCAAATACTGGTCCGATTGGGCGGCGGACTGCACCCTGGACGGCGCCTACGCGCACGCCGTGAGACGGTCGCTGCTGGTGCTGCGGGCACTGACGCACGAGGATACCGGCGGGATTGTCGCCGCGCCGACCACGTCGCTGCCGGAGAATTTCGGCGGGGCGCGCAACTGGGACTACCGGTTCTGCTGGCTGCGTGACGCCGCGCTGACCCTGCAGGCGATGCTCACGCACGGGTACGCGGCCGAGGCAATGCACTGGCGGAACTGGCTGCTGCGGGCGGTGGCGGGGGACCCGGAGGAACTGCAGATCATGTACGGCCTCTCCGGCGAGCGGAACCTGACCGAAGCGGAGCTGCCGCAGCTGCCCGGTTATGAGAATTCCGGGCCGGTGCGGATCGGCAATGGCGCCGTGGAGCAGTACCAGGCCGACGTTGTGGGCGAGGTGATGGTGGCGTTGGAGAAGCTCCGGCTGGCCGGCGGTAAGGAGGATCACTTTTCCTGGCCGCTGCAGCGTGCGCTGCTGGGTTTCGCTGAGAAGCACCTGGAGAAAAAAGACAACGGCATCTGGGAGATGCGCGGGGAGCCGCAATATTTCACGCATTCCCGGGTGATGATGTGGGCGGCCTTTGATTCCGCCGTCCGGGCCGTCCGCGACCACGGAATGGCGGGGCCGGTAAAGCGCTGGAAGGAACTGCGCGACCGGCTGCGCGCGGAAATCCTTACGCACGGCTTCAATGCGGAGGTCAACAGCTTCACCCAGACCTACGGCGGCACGCATACCGACGCGTCGCTGCTGTGCATCCCGCAGGTGGGTTTCCTGGCGTACGACGACGATAAAATGCTGGGCACTGTGGCGCGCCTTGAGCAGGAGCTGCTTGATGCGTCGGACCCCGATGCCCTCCTGATGCGCTACCGAACGGAGACCGGGGTGGACGGCCTGGCGCCCGGGGAGCACCCGTTCCTGGCGTGTTCGTTCTGGCTGGTGGAGCAATATGCGCGCAGCGGACGGGTCGCCGATGCCGGGAAGCTGATGGACAGGCTCGTGGGGCTGTCCAACGAGCTGGGGCTGCTCAGCGAGGAATACGCGGTCTCCGAGGGCCGGATGGCGGGGAACTTCCCGCAGGCCTTTTCGCATCTCGCGCTGGTCCGTGCGGCCGACGCGCTGCACGGCGTGGACCGGCTGAGCCTTGTCGCGGCCGGGCAGGGCGGCCAGGAGTGAGCGCGGTGCGGATCAACTATCCAGCGCTGGCGCTGGTTGCTGTGCTGGCCGCGAACACCGTGGCACATCTGCGCAAGCCGAAATTCTTTTACGGCGTGGTCCCGCCGGCGCTGTGCACGGATGCCGGCGGCCGTTACGGTGTGATGAGCCGGGAGGAATGGGTGGCGCTGAGCGCAATACCCGAGGCGATTGCCGCCGTCGGGCTGCTGATTCCGGCCACCCGCCGGCCCGCCGCGACGGCCACCGCGGTGATGTTCGGCGTCTTCACCGCCGGCCACATCACGGCACTAAAGCGTGCCTTCGGGCCCGGCGGATCGCGGCGCTCGAGGCTGATCCATTCCCTCCGGCTGCCGCTGCAGGCGCCGCTGATTTTGTGGGCGTGGCGGCTGCGCCGGCCCTAATGACCTTCCTGCAATCGCCCGCGGTGCGCGTCGGGCTGTCCATCAGCATTGCCACCGGGCTCTACGGCATCTCCTTCGGGGCGCTGTCAGTGACGTCCGGGCTGGACTTCTGGCAGACGATGGCGCTGAGCCTGCTGTTGTTCAGCGGAGGATCGCAGTTTGCTTTCATCGGCGTGCTCAGCGGAGGCGGTACCGGCATTGCGGCCATGAGCGCGGCGGCGCTGCTGGGCATCCGCAACGGCGTCTACGGAATGCAGCTGAATGCCCTGCTGCGCCCGCGCGGCATGCTCAAAATTGCCGCAGCCCAGCTGACCATCGACGAATCCACCGCGACCGGCACCGGCCAGAGTGATCCGCTGGAGCAGCGCCGCGGATTTTGGGTGGCCGGAATCGGTGTATTTGTGCTCTGGAACGTCTTTACCGCCGTGGGCGCGCTGGTGGGAAACGCGCTGGGGGATCCGAAGCAGTGGGGCCTGGACGGCGCCGCCGTCGCCGCGTTTCTGGGACTGCTCTGGCCCCGGATCAGGGCACGCCAGACGGCGGCGATAGCCGGCGTCTGCGCCATCGCGACACTGCTGACCGCGCCGTTTGTACCTCCGGGTATACCCATTCTGGTCGCGGCCGTCGTGGCCGCCCTGATCGGCTGGTTCCGGCACGGGCACGAGCACGACGGTATGGAACCTGATATGGACCCGTACGCCCATGGAGCGGGCGGCCGATGATGAATCTGTGGCCGTGGATCCTGCTCGCGTCGGCGCTGGCTTTCGGGACGAAACTGCTCGGTTACCTGGTCCCGGCGAAGGTATTGGCCAATCCGAGGATGTCACGGATTGCGGGCACCCTGACCATTGGTCTGCTGGCCGCGTTGACGGTGCTGAACGCGGCGGTCAGCGGCCGGCAGATCGTCGCCGACGCGCGCCTGGGCGCACTGGTGGGCGCCGCCGTCGCGCTCTGGTTCAAGGCACCGTTTCTGGTGGTCGTGCTGGTCGGAGCGGGCTCCGCCGCGGGTCTGCGGCTCCTGGGCTGGGCCTGAGTTTCGATGCCGGGTCATCTTCCTGCAATCCGAATCGTTCATGGTCCATCTATACCCGGCGCTGTGCTGTCGGCGGGTAGCCCTGCTGCGGATAATATCCCCACCCGGGCATGTTCGGATCGCGGTAGGACGGCCCGAGGTAGCGCGCATCGCCGAATGAAAGCATGGCAGCAAAGACCAGCGGCACGAACACTAAGCCGGCAGTGAAGCCGCTGTCCTTGCCGAATGATTTGGAGACGTTGTTCAGGATCAGCACCTGCCAGTAGATGCCGGCGTAGGGGATCAGCGTGAGCCAGAAATCGGACTCCCTGCGGCCGCCGATTTTTGCGAGCACCCAGGTGTTGTAGAAGGGTACAAAGCCGACCCAGCCGGGGTGGCCTGCCTTCCTGAACACGCCCAGCCAGGCAACGCCGTAGGCGGCGTAGAAGACGGCGAAAACGACCAGGGTGAGCATGAGAACCAACACGAGAATGCCCAGTACGGTGCCGGGATCGGAATAGTAGGATGTCCTGGAAATAAGGGACGCCGGCGGGAAGGTGGGCATGCGTATGACCCTACGTGAGTGCTGCGGATGGCATCAAGGGGACGACTGCCCGGGCACGGAGCAGGATGCTGCCTGCCCGGCTCAGTAGACTGACTTGGCGCAGTGGGGGAAAACTGGGCGCAGTGGGGGAAAATAGGAAGTGACAGGAGCGGGCTTACAGTCCGCTGGAGTCCTGTTTTAGAGGAGACAACCGATGAAAATTGAAATTGAGCCATACAGCTGCGTCAGCAGCGGCAACTGCATCATTGCCGCGCCTCTGGTGTTTGACCAGGATCCCGAGGATGGACGGGTCATGCTGAAGACGGATGAACCGCCGGAAGACCAGCGCAGCAATGTGGACAAGGCCATTTTCCTGTGCCCGGCGCAGGCCATCGAGTGGGCAGAAGAGGACTGAATCGATGCTTGTTGCCTTTTCCGTAGCCCCGTCCGGAACGCCGGTTTCCGGCGCACCATTGTCCGGCACACCAACGTCCGTGACCGTCACCGACGCGTCCGTCCATAACGCCGTTGCGGCCGCCGTGAAAGTGGTCCGGGAATCCGGGCTGCCCAATCACACCGATTCCATGTTCACCACCATCGAGGGCGACTGGGACGAGGTGATGGATGTGGTTAAGCGTGCGACGGAGGCCGTCGGGGCATTCGGCAGCAGGGTCTCGCTGGTGCTCAAGGCCGACATCCGGCCGGGACACAGCGGCGAACTGGCCGGCAAGGTCGAACGGCTGGAGCGCGCCCTCAAGACCATCTGAGGTGCGCAAGATGGGGCAAAATCCCACGGATGGCCCCATGTTCAGCACCTCAGATGCGGGCTAAGCTGTGGCCATGGTTGACCATCAGACCCAGGACAGTTGGCTCCAGGTGGAGGAGTTTCTCGCCAGGACGCTGGTGAAAGGCGACGATGCGCTGGACCACGCCGTCAGCACGGCGCGTGAGGCCGGGCTGCCGCCGATCGAGGTGGCGCCGACGGCGGGCAAACTCCTGATGCTGCTGGCGCGGATCAGCGGCGCGCGGCGCGTGCTGGAGATCGGCACCCTCGCCGGCTTCAGCACCATCTGGCTGGCCCGCGGTATCCCCGACGACGGGCTGCTGGTGACCTGTGAATACTCACCCGAGCACGCCGCCGTCGCCCGCCGGAACATCGAACGTGCCGGCGTGGCACACAAGGTGAGCATCCGGGTGGGCGCGGCGCTGGAAACGCTGCCCGCGCTTCCGGCCGACGAACCCTTCGATTTTGTTTTCATCGATGCGGACAAGTCGAACAACACCAACTATCTGCGGTGGGCGCTGAGGCTGACCAGGCCAGGGAGTGTCATTGTGCTCGACAACGTGATCTGGGAGGGCAGCATTCTGCACCCGGAAACGGACCCGGACGCCGCCGCCATCCGCGCGTCAATGGAATTTATCGGAAGCAGTCCGAGGCTGGAGGGAACGGCAATCCAGACGGCCGGATCCAAGGGCTGGGACGGGTTCGCCATCGCCGTCGTCTCCTGAACCGCCGCATCCGGGCTCCGCACTCCACCTGGCCGCCCAGCGGTCCGGCCCAGCGGTCCGGCCCAGCGGTCCGGCCCAGCGGTCCCGTTCAGCGGTCCGGTTTCCGGGTGAAATCGGATAATCTTTCCTGATGACCCCGGAACCCGGCCGCGCCCCCGTAGCGGACGCCAATGCAGTCGGCGGAGCCCGCTGATGGGGCGGCAACGGACCCCCAAAACCGGCGTCGAAGCGCCGTCCGGCGGCTCCGGCGGCCCCGTCGCTGGGACGTACGAGATCGATACCGGACGGGCCGAGCTGATCCCGGACCCAGACAATGCCAGCGGCTGGCTGCTCAAGCTCAATGGCGTGCAGAGCTCGCATGTGGATCTTGTGGATCCGCTGCGGCTGGATTTTGAATATATGCGCTGGATCATGGCGCTGGTCCAAAGCCGCTGGCCGGTTGCTTCACGTGGTGATGGGGACAATGCGGCGGACAAGCTCCGCGCGCTGCATCTGGGCGGTGCTGCCTGCTCCATGGCACGTTATCTCGCGGCGGCCTATCCTCAATCACGCAACGTCGTGGTTGAAATCGATGCGAAGCTGGCGGATTATGTGCGCGGCTGGTTCGGTCTGCCCCGTGCGCCATTGCTGAAAATCCGGGTCGGCGAGGCGCGGCACGTCACGCAATCGCTGAGCGACGCGAGCCGGGATCTGATTATCCGGGATGTCTTTGCCGGTGCCTTCACGCCGAAACCGCTCACCACCGCGGAGTTCACCGGTCAGATCCAGCGGGTACTTGTCCCTGGTGGCGTATACATCGTCAACTGCGGGGATGCTCCGGCTCTGACCCTGGCCCGCCGGGAGGCGGCGACAATCTCCGCGGCCTTCCGGCACACGGCCATCATCGCGGATCCGGCTATGCTGAAGGGCCGCCGCTACGGCAATATCATCATCGCCGGCAGCGACTCGCCGCTGGGCCAGAGCCCGACTCTGCCGCGGGAGCTGCTGGCCGGCGCAGTACCGGCGCAGCTGTGGGACGACGCGCGGGTGCGCGGCTTCGGGCGGACCGCACAGGTACTCACGGATGAGGCCGCACAGGTACTCACGGATGAGGCCGCACAGGTACTCACGGATGAGGCCGCACAGCCATAATGGGACCATGGACGGCCAGAGCTCTCCCCCCATCCCACGCGCTGGGGGCCTCACACCGCACTGGTATCGGCGGGCTGCCAGCACCGCGGTTCTCTGGCTCCAACGGGTTTTTGCCTTCGTCAGCACCATTGTTGTCGGCTGGGCTGTTTACCGGCTCCTGCTGGCAGAGATCGACGAGGGCGGCCGCCAGCTGTGGGCGTTCCTGGTCATCTGGGTGCTGGCCTCCTATGTCCTGTTGCCGCGGCTGAATCGGCTCCTTGCCCGGATCTACGTCCCGGACTATTTCATCGGAAGGACCCGGACGGTTGACGGGCTGCTGGGCGATCCGGTCAACCTGGCGGTTATCGGCACGCCGGAGGAGCTGCGCGCCGCCATGCTCGCGGCCGGCTGGACCGAGGCGGACCCGGTCACCTTCGGCAGCAGCTGGCACATCATCCGGGCGTCGCTGCTGCGCCGCAGCTACCCCGCCGCGCCGGTCAGCCCGCTTTTCGTACTTGGGCTTAAACAGGCGCTGGCGTTTGAACAGGAGGTGGACGGCAGCCCCTCCCAACGCCACCACGTACGGTTCTGGTCCTGTCCGCCGGGCTGGAAGCTGCCCGGCGGTTTCGACGTTGATCTCGTCGGGGCCGCGACGTTCGACCGGAAGGTGGGCCTATCCCTGTTTACCTTTCAGATCACCCACAAGATAGCTGAGGATACCGATCAGGAGCGCGATCGCGTGGTCGCCGCGCTGCGGACCGTGGACGCGACCGTGCACACCGTGCGCCACTTCTCCACCGGTTACCACAGCCGCAACGGCGGCGGTGATGCCATCGAAACCGATGGCGACCTGCCGATCGTGTACCTGGGAGCACCGCCATCGCCCGCGTGACGCATTGCCGCCGCGCTACGCCGTCGTCATTTCCTTCTGCCGGCGCGGAGAACCGGCAGCGGCGCGGTTTCATCGACAAGTTCGGCGCGCTTCAGGCCAGGTCCCCTGACCCACAGCTTGTAGGCCACGGCCAGCAGCACCAGCCATGCGCCGCCAACATAGAGTGCCACCCTGGTATCCTCGAACACGCCGAGAATGACAATTACGACGCCCATGAAGGCCATGGTGGCGACGGATGCTGCCGGCCAGAGCGGAACCGGGAAGGCCGACGGCGGCAGGGACTTCCGCGCGATCTCGCGTTTCATGGCAACGTGCGAGGCCAGGATCATGACCCAGACCCACACCGTGGCGAACGTGGCGATCGAGGCGATGATCAGGAAGACGTTTTCCGGAATGACGGCGTTCTGCGCTACCCCGATCAGCAGGATGACGCCATCATCAGCACCGTCAGCCACGGGACGCCGTGCCGCGAGACCTTCCCGAACGCCGCCGGTGCGTGCCCCTGCTGGGACAAGCCGAAGAGGATACGGCCGGCGCCGAAAATGTCGCTGTTGACGGCGGAGAGCGCCGCGGTGATGACCACCGCGTTGAGGATGCTTGGGGCTGCCGGAATGCCCAGCCCGCTGAAGATCTGCACGAAGGGGCTGCCCTGGGTGCCGATCTGGTCCCAGGGGAAGAGGCACATCCGCGCGCCCAGGGTCAGGACGCAGAACAGCAAAACGCGCACCGGCACCTTATTGACAGCCTTCGGGATGACCTTTTGCGGATCGGTGGCCTCGCCTGCGGTGATGCCGATGGTCTCGATACCGCCAAAGGCAAACATGACGACGGCGAATGCCGCCATTAAACCGCCGAAGCCGTTCGGGAACAGCCCACCGTGGTCGACCAGATTCCCGACTCCGGCGTGGACCACGTCCTAAGCGGCTGCGCCCCCGGAGTGGAAGCCGAAGACGATGATGGCTACGCCGCCGGCGATCATGGCGATGATCGCTACGACCTTTATCAGCGAGAACCAGAACTCCAGTTCGCCGAAAACCTTTACGCTGAGCAGGTTCAGGGCCGCGAGGACGAAGATAATGGCGAGCACCCAGATCCAGCGCGGAACATCCGGAAACCAGAATCCCATGTAGATGCTGAACGCGGTGACATCGGCCAGCGCAACGATGGCCATTTCGAAAACGTACGTCCAACCGGTGACGAAGCCGGCGAAGGGACCCAGATACCGGCTCGCGTACTGGCCGAAGGACCCCGACACGGGGTGCCGGACGGCCATTTCACCCAGTGCGCGCATGACCATGAAGACCGCGGCACCGCCGATGATGTAGGCCAGGAGAACCGCCGGGCCGGCCTTCTGGATCGCGGAGGCAGAGCCGTAGAACAGCCCGGTGCCGATCGCCGAACCCAGCGCCATGAACTTCATGTGGCGGACGTTGAGCCCCTGCTCAGCGTGGAAGTTGCTGCTTGCATCTGGATACCTACCATCGGTGGAGAATGTGCCGTTATCCACCTCACCATGGCCGGCCGGGCTGTGATCACCATCACGACGCGTTGGTGTCTGAGATTAGAGACGGTCCCGACTTCCGGAAAGCCGGGCCAATTCCCTGTTGCTTTCAACGATAGGATACTTTCAACGATAGGGCTTCAAAGCGAGGACTTCATGAGCAGCCCAGCCAAAGCGGCATCCAAAGTGCCAGCGGCCGAAAACACCCTGCGGATTCTGAAACTGCTGGCCTCCAAGCGCGGGCCGTTGGCGGCATCCACCATTGCCACGGCGTTGGATCTGCCGCGCTCCAGTGTCTACCACCTGCTGGGAGTGATGGAACAAAGCGGTTTTGTGCTCCATCTGCATGAGGAACAGCGCTATGGGCTCGGTATCAGCGCCTTCGAGCTCAGCAGCGCCTATTCCCGCCAGGAGCCGTTGTCCCGGCTGGGGCGTCCGATGCTGGCGGCCCTGGTTGACGTGATCGGTGAGAGCGCGCATCTGGCCGTATTGCATGGGCGCGATGTGCTGTATGTCGTGGAGGAACGGGCCAAGAACCGGCCCTCGTTGGTGACCGATGTCGGGGTCCGGCTACCCAGCCACCTGACCGCCAGCGGTCGGGCCATCCTGGCCGCGCTGCCGAAGTCCCAGGTGCGGGCGCTGTATCCGAACGCGGCCGCCTTCAGCAGCCGGACGGAAACCCCATCTCCGATCCTGAAGTATTCGGCGCTGCAGTCCCACCTGGACCAGGTGCGGCAGCGGGGCTATGCGACCGAGAACGGGGAGGTCACCGCAGGGTTCGGATCAGTGGCCGCGGCCGTCACCGACCATGTCGGCTGGCCGACGGCGGCCGTGGCCGTGACGTTCCTGGAGGAGAAGGTTCCGGCCGAACGGTGGCCGGAGCTGGCCCGGCGGGTGCAGAAGGTGGCGGACGAACTTTCACACCGCATCTACGGCCGCCCGTCAGCCTGACCGCCCAGGACCGCACCGGCGGGAAATGCGGCGTACGGCGATCGATTGTGCAATAGATGCTCGATACGGGCCTGAAAGGGACATCTACTACACAGTCGATCCGGAGGAGTCTGGAATACCGGACAGCTCCGGCCGGAATCCCCTTGGTGTGTGCCGTCTCACGTTGTTTGATTGATGGATAGAACATTCGCGCACCCTCACCATCCTTTTTTGCGCGAACCCCACCACCGTATTAGGAGTCGAGATGGCACAGGCCGATCTTCGAGGCGTCGATTTTTCCAAGGGCGCCCGGCCCGTAATGGCCGCCCGCGGCACCGAGCTGACCGCGAAGAGCTGGCAGACGGAAGCTCCGCTGCGCATGCTGATGAACAATCTGGATCCGGAAGTTGCCGAACGCCCCGATGATCTGGTCGTTTACGGCGGAACCGGCCGCGCGGTCCGCAGCTGGGACGCCTTCGACGCGATTGTCCGCACATTGACCACCCTGGAAAAAGATGAGACCCTGCTGGTCCAGTCCGGCAAACCGGTGGGCGTCTTCCGGACCAATGAGTGGGCTCCCCGCGTCCTCCTTGCCAACTCCAACCTGGTGGGGGACTGGGCCAACTGGCCGGAATTCCGCCGGCTCGAGGCCGAGGGACTGATGATGTACGGCCAGATGACCGCCGGCTCCTGGATCTACATCGGCACGCAGGGCATTCTGCAGGGCACCTACGAAACCTTCGCCGCCATCGCGGAAAAGCGGTTCGGCGGCACCCTGGCCGGGACGCTGACCCTGACCGGCGGCTGCGGCGGCATGGGCGGGGCGCAGCCGCTGGCCGTCACCCTCAACGGCGGTGCCTGTCTGATCGTCGACGTCGACGAGACGCGCCTGCGCCGTCGTGCCGGCAAGCGGTACCTCGACGACGTCGAAACGGACCTGGACGCCGCCGTCGCCAAGGTGCTCGCCGCCAAGGCGGAGAAGCGCCCGCTGTCCGTGGGCTATGTCGGCAACGCCGCCGCGGTGTTCCCGGAACTCCTGCGCCGCCACAGGGCCGGCGAATTCACCGTGGACATTGTCACCGACCAGACCAGCGCGCACGATCCGCTGAGCTATCTCCCCGAGGGCATCGCGGTGGATGAGTGGCAGCGTGAGGCCGCCGCGGATCCGGACGGATTCACCAAGAAGGCACAGACGTCGATGGCAAATCAGGTGCAGGCGATGGTGGAATTCCAGGACGCCGGCGCCGAGGTCTTTGACTACGGCAACTCGATCCGCGACGAGGCCCGTAAGGGTGGGTACAACCGGGCCTTCGAATTCCCCGGATTCGTTCCGGCGTACATCCGTCCGCTCTTCTGCGAGGGGATGGGGCCGTTCCGCTGGGTTGCACTCTCCGGCGACCCCGAGGACATCCGGGTCACCGACGAGGCCCTCAAGGAACTCTTCCCGGACAACGCCCACCTGCACCGCTGGCTCGATGCGGCGCAAAAGCATGTGGAATTCGAGGGCCTGCCGGCGCGCATCTGCTGGCTCGGCTACGGCGAACGCGCCAAGGCCGGCGTGCTGTTCAACAAGCTGGTGGCCGAAGGCAAGGTCAAGGCGCCGATCGTGATCGGCCGGGACCACCTGGACTCCGGTTCCGTGGCCTCCCCGTACCGCGAAACCGAATCCATGAAGGACGGCTCGGACGCGATCGCGGACTGGCCGCTGCTCAACGCCATGCTGAACACCGCCTCCGGCGCCACCTGGGTCTCGATCCACCACGGCGGCGGCGTCGGCATCGGCCGGTCCATCCACGCGGGCCAGGTCTCCGTTGCCGACGGCACCGAGCTGGCGGCTCAGAAGCTCGAACGGCTGCTGACCAACGATCCGGGCATGGGTGTGATCCGGCACGCCGACGCCGGCTACGACCGTGCCATCGAGGTGGCCGCCGAGCGCGGCGTCAGGATCCCCATGTCAGAGAGAAACTAACTCATCGACTGAGCACTAGATGTCCGATACAGCCCTGTATCGGACATCAACTGCTCAATCGATCGCCGGAACCGGAAGAACCCCAACAACTTAGAAGGTAAGAAATCATGACAGTAGAAGTCCTCGAAACCCGCGAAGTGCTGCTCTCCAGCTCCGGCGTCACGCTGGAAGACGTTATCGCCGTCGCCCGCCACGATGCCAAGGTGACCATCACCGCGGACGCGCTGGACGCCGTCGCCAAGGTCCGCGCCCACATCGATGAGCTGGCGCACTCGGAGGTTCCCGCGTACGGCATCTCCACCGGCTTTGGCGCACTCGCCAACCGCCACATCCCGATGGACATGCGCACACAGCTGCAGAAATCGCTGATCCGCAGCCACTCGGCCGGCATGGGGCCGGCCGTGGAGCGTGAAGTGGTCCGGGCGCTGATGTTCCTGCGTGCCAAGACGCTCGCGTCCGGGCGCACCGGCATCCGTCCCGTCGTCGTCCAGACCATGGTGGACGTGCTGAACGCCGGTATCACGCCGGTGGTCCGCGAGTTCGGTTCGCTGGGCTGCTCCGGGGACCTGGCGCCCCTCTCGCATTGCGCCCTGGTGCTGATGGGCGAGGGCGAGGCCACCGGCCCGGACGGAACGCTCTTTGGCGGCTCGGGTCGTCCCGTTTCCGAGCTGCTGGCCGAAGCCGGAATTGAGCCGGTGGTGCTGGCGGAGAAGGAAGGGCTGGCGCTGGTCAACGGCACGGACGGCATGCTGGGCATGCTGCTGATGGCCATCGCGGACCTGCGTGAACTGCTGGCGACGGCGGACATCACCGCGGCGCTGTCGGTGGAGGGTCTGTTGGGGACGGACCAGGTGTTCCTGCCGGAGCTGCATGCGGCACTGCGCCCGCACCCGGGCCAGGCGGCCAGCGCGGACAACATGTTCCGCGTCCTCTCCGGTTCCGCGATCGTTGCCTCGCATCGCGTCGGGGATAGCCGGGTCCAGGACGCCTACTCGCTGCGTTGCGCGCCGCAGGTGGCCGGCGCCGCCCGGGATACCGTGGACCACGCCTATCTGGTGGCCACGCGCGAGCTTGCTGCCACCATCGACAACCCGGTGGTGCTGCCGGACGGACGCGTCAGCTCCAACGGCAACTTCCACGGCGCACCCGTGGCCTACGTGCTGGACTTCCTGGCCATCGTTGCCGCCGATGTTGCCTCGATTGCCGAGCGGCGGACGGACCGGATGCTGGACCCGGCCCGGTCGCACGGGCTGCCCGCCTTCCTGGCCGGCGACCCGGGCGTTGATTCCGGGCTGATGATCGCGCAGTACACCCAGGCCGGCCTGGTCTCGGACAGTAAGCGGCTGGCCGTGCCCGCCTCCGTGGACTCGATTCCGAGCTCCGCGATGCAGGAGGACCACGTGTCGATGGGCTGGCACGCGGCGCGCAAGCTGCGCCGTTCCGTGGAGAACCTGCGCCGCGTCCTGGCGATCGAGCTGGTGACCGCGGCACGGGCCATTGACATGCGCGCCCCGCTGCAGCCCGGTCCGGCCGGTGCCGCCGTCCTGGCCGTCCTGCGGGAGACCGTGGCGGGCCCGGGCGCAGACCGTTTCCTGTCGCCGGAACTGGAGGAAGCGGACCGGCTGGTCGGCAGTGGCGCCATCCGCGCCGCCGCCGAGTCCGCCGTCGGCCCGCTCAACTGAGTCGGTCGATTTCTGCCCCGTTGAGGCTGCTTCGCCCTGTGTCGCAAAGAGCATCAATATTCGGGAACCCCGGCCCTCATGGACGGGGTTCCTGCGACACAGCTGTTAAAACGAGGTCGCGTGGGGCCAGTAGCGGCATGGACAACCCCTTTGTTCCCACAGCGGTATCCACCCACGCGAAGTGATCGGCCGCAGCGGCCTCCCTGACGAGTTCGAAGACGGCTTCCAAAACGGCTTCGACGCACCCGGGCAAACCATCTTCACTGGGGCCCGGGGCATCGGCAAGACCGTCATGCTCAGTGAAGCCGAAGACCTCGCCCGGGCCGCCGGTTGGGCCGCATCGGCGGCGGCAAGTCGAACAGCTGCTGGGCCTTCAGGCAGGACATGGCACAGGCCTTTTCATCACGGTTGATGAAATCCATGCAGCAGATCGGGCCGAAATCTTCCAGGTGGCTGCCAGCGTCCAGCACTTCATCCGTGAATGCCTCCCCATCGGCTTGGTGTTCGCTGGGCTGCCGGCCATGGTTTCCGACCTACTCAACGACTGCGGTCGCGACGTTCTTGCGCGGCGCCGGTCGGGTACTTCCTATGACAACAGGCAGAGCGTTCACCGAAGTTAACCCTGGAAGTCGTGGATGCCGCCATCGGCCAGGCCGACAGTAAGGAACGCCCGGGTCGTCATCCAAGCCGCCCTGTCCACCGTCTCGGCGTGCGACCTTAATTTTCTGCACACAATGGTCGAAGACGAAGCGGAGTCGACGGCGATGGATATTCTGTCCCGTATCGGCGGCTCACCCTCCATGGTCGGCAACTACCCGGCCCGCCTGCTCGACGCCGGCATCATCGAACCGGTCCGGCACGGGGTGGTGCGCTTCGCAGCTCCTGGCCCGCGCGACTACCTGCGCGTCAAACAAACGGTAGTCCAACGAGGCAAGTGGGCACCGGGCGTCCGCACGCGTAGCCAGATTGCCGGCCAATACTGCGGCCCAGCTGATTAACATGCCAACCGCTTTTGTATCCCGGAGTACAGGCCCGGGTCAGCTCTCTTGGAGCGCGGCGACCAGGGCGGCGATAAATGCCACCACCAAGGCTGACCTTCGCCGGCCGGGCATGGTTTGGATCTGGCCTTCTCGTTGGTTGAGTACC
>CAJDTL010000028.1_pt1 | contig 42910 bp, 43 predicted proteins | sample 7389871 | NCBI WGS metagenome assembly CAJDTL01 (sample SAMEA7055650, study PRJEB34461) | soil metagenome | biome: terrestrial ecosystem; feature: Peninsula; material: soil | place: Antarctica | collected 2016 | reverse complement strand
CGGGCTTCGCGTCCGCTGAAGCGCACCATGGCCAGGTATTGCCGGGGAAATGGACGAATGCCTTGGAAATTTCCACGGCAGCCGTCCATTCAACCGGCAATTGCGGAACCGGCAATTGAGGGCGGCTGAACCGGGCTTCTGCCCCATCCCGGCAAGGAAAGTCCGGGGCAGGCGCCGGCTACGTCCGCACGGATATCGTACAGGCCCGCCCGCAACCGCCAGCGCGTGTAGTCGTCGATGGCAAACGGAGCCGTCACGGAACCGCAGTGCACGGTCCTGCTGTGCAGATAAACGGTGACCTTCGTGCCCGGAGCATTCTCCAGCGCCTTCCAGCGGTGATCCGCTCGATCGATGGCCATCGTTGCCGTGCACGGTCGTTGAGCCGGTAGGCCAGCGAGGACTTGGTCGATTCCGGTATTTGCATCGACCGTCCCCGGCAGCTAACAAAACGCCGGAGACGGCCGACAGTACCATGTGAGGGCCCCCTAGGGTCTGATGAGGCGAGGATGAACCGATGATCGTAGTGACCCGGCTGGACAACCGCGAGTTTGCGATCAATCCTGACCTCATTGAACGTATCCACGCGAACCCGGACACCACCTTGGTGATGGCAGACGGCGCCAAATATATCGTCACCGAATCGCTGCCCGAAGTCATCGAACTGATCGCGCGGTACCGTGCCTATGTCATCGGTCTGGCACGTGATACTCCCGCGGTGATTCCGCAGCATGGCGGGCGCACGCTCAGCATTGTTCCGTCCTCCGACCCCGGCAGCGAGCGGCACGGTAATACCGTCCCGGTGCCACCAGCAAGGTAGTTTCATGGACCCGTCAACACTCATCGGCCTGGCCCTCGCCTTTGGCGCCCTGTTCGGCATGGTCACGCTCGAGGGCGCCCATATTCAGTCCCTGCTCCTGCCCCCGCCCATGATCCTGGTCTTTGGCGGAACCCTCGCCGTCGGCTTGGCCGGCTCCACGTTCAAGGACGTCAAGCAGGCCATGAAGGCGCTGCCAGGCGCTCTCAAGGGCAAGACGACGCCGCCGAAGGCAAGCATTGACCAGGTGGTCAAACTGGCCGAGACGGCACGAAGTGAAGGCCTGCTCGCGCTGGAACAGGAGGCCGCCAAGGTCAGCGACCCCTTCCTGCGCGGTGCTCTGCAGAACATCGCCGACGGCACGGACGGCGATGAACTGCGGATGATGCTCGAAGACGAGGTCGGCACCAAAATCAAAACCGATCACGGTGCTGCCAAATTCTTCAACAGCCTGGGCGGCTACGCCCCGACCGTCGGCATCATCGGTACCGTCGTCTCGCTGACCCATGTGCTGGAAAATCTCAGCAGCCCGGACAAGCTGGGGCCGATGATCGCCAGTGCCTTCGTCGCCACATTGTGGGGGCTACTGTCGGCCAACTTCATCTGGCTGCCGATCGGGAGCAGAATGGCACGGATCTCGGAGCTGGAGGTGGAACGGATGGTGCTGCTGATGGAGGGCGTGCTGGCGGTCCAAGCCGGCAGCCAGCCGCTGCTGCTGCGCGAACGGCTGCGGGCCATGGTCCCCGCCCATGATCTGAAGGACGCTGGCTCGAAGGCCAAGGACGTCGGGTCCAAGAGTCCCAAGAGCAAGGAAAAGGAAGCGGCGTGAGCGCCCGGCCGCGCCGGCGGTCTTTCGGCAAGCCCGCCGAACACCATCCCGACGAGCGCTGGATGGCCTCCTACATGGACATGGTCACGGTGCTGATGTGCATGTTCATAGTGCTGTACGCAATGTCAACGGTGGATGCAAACAAGTTTGAAAGGCTGAAGAATTCGCTCGCCACGGGCTTCGGCGTCGAACAGACGGTCACGGTCGATACGGCCACCGGCGTGGTCGTCCCGCCGGATAAGGTCAACAAGGAGGCCGAGGGGTTTAACGATCCAGTGCCGGCCCAAATGCAAGCGGACCAGAAGGAATTGGCCCAAAAGGAAGTTGCCAGGCTGACCGCGCTCCGGGACAAGATGGAGGCCAATCTTGCAGCCGTCGGCCTGGCTGGCGCGGTCAGATTCAAAATCGACGAGCGCGGACTCATCGTGCGCCTTGTCAGTTCAGAGACGTTCTTTATGCCCGACGATTCCCAGCTCACCGGGCAGACGATCAACGTCCTCGACGCGATTGCCCCCGTCCTGGCGGAGGTCGTAATGGACGTTTCGGTGGAGGGAAATGCGGCCCTGGTCCCGGAGTCCATTCCCGCCCCGCAGTATTGGGAAATCTCCGCCGCCCGGGCCACCAATGTCGTCCGTCACCTGATCGAGGCCGATGGCATTGCCCAGACCCGGATGGCAGCCGTCAGCTTTGGGGCAGCCCGGCCCGCCGGGGCTTCAAACAGTGCCGACGATCTAGCCAAGAACCGCCGGGTGGATATCGTGGTGCTTTCGGACCAGCCGGAGAACGTGCGCTCGCTGATTCCACAGGTCCTCAAGGGCAGCGGATAATGAGGACGTCCGCCCGCTGACAATCCGGCTGAAGATCGCCGTCTGCCAGCCCACCATGGCCAGCGCCCAAACGTTCTGCGGGCTGCGCTCCTGTGCACATATTTCCCCCTCGGGCGGCCTTCGCCCGTCCTGTCATTACGAGACTAGGGCAGGCACTGAGGGCAAGGTCAACGGAGGTATTAGCGGATCAAACGGACCCGGATTGGCAGATCAAGATCGACCCACACGCGATCAGCGGTGAGAACCTCGGCGGGAGTGCTGCGGATTGTCAGGGCGAGGCAGCAGCGGTCTACGAGCGACAGACCACGTCCACCATCGAGGGAGCGCATCGCGCCGGCCAGTTCGGCGTCCGTCTCGGTGACTGGTTCGATCGTGACTCCGGCGGCGGCGAGCAGCTCCCGGACCCGGCTGGGGTCGATATCGGCGTCTACAAGCTTTCCGATAACTTCGGCCAGATTCGCCGCTCCCAGGGAGGCCGAATGCAGCTCGGCGGCAACGGCGTCGGCGCCCGGCTCATTATGAATAAGCGCGAGGACAGCTGACGCATCGAGAACCGTCACTCGGCTGCAGCCGCGAGACGGCGCTCGGCGAGTAACTCATCGACGAGCGAGCGGGCCATTGGGACCTTGGAACCCATTCCGCGCAACTCCGCGACCGCATCCTGCTGCCGCTCAAGCACCAGTCGCGGACCCGCCAGGTACAGGTGCAGACGATCGCCGGGCGCAAGCCCAAGCGCGGTACGAACTTCGACGGGTATGACCAGACGACCCTGCTGACCCAAAATCAACGTGGCATTCATAGCGTATTTATGCCACTACGGGTCGATTCCTGCCACGGTGCGCCGTCCACGAGGCACCGGCCACGAGGCACCGACCACGATGCACCGACGGCAGCGCCGAAGAAAGTTGACGCCAACTGCTAACCCTGCGCACAGACCGGTCGATAGTGGCTGAAGTGAGCGTAGTGCGAGAAAGAATACCCGAAGGTTCTGCCGGCAGGCAGGCCAAAAACGTCGAAGTTTTCGATTTCGGGCGTCCCACGACGCTGGCCCGTGAACATAGCCGCTTGCTGGAACTGGCCATGGAGACCTTTGCCCGGCAGTGGGGCACGCACCTGACCGCCAGGGTCCGGGTGAAGTCACGGATTACCTCCGGCCAGGTCCTCATGCAGACCTACGACGAGTACTCGGCAGCCCTGCCGTCGACGACGGCAATGGTGCTGTGCGCGCTCGAAGGCAACGCAGCCCAGGCCGTGGTGCAGTTTCCGACGGCGGCGGGCCTGGGTCTTGTGGTGCACATGCTCGGAGGCAACGGCGGCCAGGAGCTGCCGAACCGGAAATTCACTCAGATTGAGCAGGCCCTCGTGCTGCATCTGATGGAGGATGCGCTGGAGAACCTGCGCTACTCGCTGGATTCGCTGTTGACGGTGCCGATAAAGCTCGCCGGTATCCAGTACAACTCCCAGTTCGCCCAGGCGGCGGCCCCCTCGGATCTGATGATTGTTTCCTTCTTCACGATCACGGTGGGCGAAGTAAGCGCGCCTGCCACGGTGGCCATTCCCGCAGAAATACTGCTACCTCATCTGGGCGCAGCCAATCCGCTGGATACGGCGGTGAACAACAGCGAACGCATCCTGGCGCAGCTGGTGCACATTCCCGTGGATGTGTCGCTGCAGCTGACACCCACCACGATCCGGCCCAGCACTATTTTGAATCTGACCGTGGGGGACGTCCTTCCGCTGCCGCACCCCAAGGACCGCCCGGTCGACGTCGCCGTGGACGGCCAGCCGCTGGCCTCTGCGGCGCTCGGCTCCAAAGGATCACGTTTGGCCGGCATCATCGTTACTACCGAGGAGAACCCGCGATGAGCGCGAATCAGACCCTGCACACCGCTGCTGCCGCAGCACTGACAGAGCTGCTGCCTACCGTGACCCCATTGAGCGCTGCCGTGCACCCGGGCAGGCTGCCCCTGCAGGTGTCGGTAACCGGCGCCGTTGCGGCGTCCTTCGTCGGTGCGCTGTCCGCGGATATCGCGCTGGTGCTGACAGACTCGGCCTCCCTGGCCGGAGCCGGCGGCCCGGAATCGGCCCTGGTCTCGCTGCAGGATGTGCTCCGTCCGTCCTTCGAACGGGCCACCGCTGTGTTGGGTGCCGGGGTGCTGGGCGAATCCAGGACCGAGGATAGCGCCGTGCTGTTCTCGGATCCCGAAACTGTCATTTTCGAACTCACCGGGGCAGGGGAAACCGCCGGCTGGTTCGGCATCCGGATCCGCGAACACGCCCCGAGCGGTGCCGGCGCCAGGGCTTCCGATGAATCGATGATCGGCAAACTGGGCCGGATCAACAATGTCGAAATGACGCTGACCGTCGAGATCGGGCGCACCCGGATGTCTGTGCGCGACGTGCTCGCACTGGAACCGGGCCGTGTGATCGAACTTGACCGCTCCGCGGGTGCTCCTGCCGACGTGCTGCTCAACGGACGGCTGATCGCCAAGGGTGAGGTCGTCGTCGTCGATCAGGACTATGCCATCCGCATCACCAAAATCCTCGACGTCGCCGAAGCGGTTAGTTAGATGGACACACTGATCCTCGCCTTGCGGGTGGTGCTCGGCCTCGGGGCGGTGATCGCTGTGCTGTGGCTGGTGCAGCGGCGGGTCAGCCGCGGTGCCGGTGTGCGCCGCGGCCCGGACCCGTTGAAAGTGGTGGCGCGGAGGGGACTTGGCCAGAAGGCGTCCGTGGTGGTGGTTGAAACCGGCGGGCAGCGGTTCGTGCTTGGCGTGACCGAGCATTCCGTCAACGTCCTGCACACGACCGAGGTGCCGGCTGAGGAAGTCGCCGCGGAGGCGTTTGCCGGAACTTTGCAGCAGGCACAGGCACAGGCGCAGGTACCCGTGCAGGCGCAGGCCCAGGCACAGGTTTTCCAAAGCGGATCCATGGGCGGATCGATCTTGTCTGCCTCCACCTGGCGGCAGGCGGCCGCGGCTGTCCGGAAAGGGCTGACCGGTTGAAAACCGCCGTCCAGGCGTGTCGGACGGGCCGCCCTGCTTTATGGCTGATGGTCGCTCTGCTGGCCGCCACGGCGCTCCTTCTGCTCGGTGCCGGCAGGGCGCATTCCGCACCGCTTGGCGCGACACCTGCACACCTCGTGCCCGTGGCGCAGGCCTCAACGGTGCTTGCTGTAGTGCCCGTGGCGCAGGCCCGCGTGGTGTCGGTCCCGTTGGCACCTGCTCCGTTTGACCCGGCCGATCCGACGGCGCCGGCGGACCCCACGGACCCCGCGGCGCCGTCGTCGCCCGACGGTGGCGTAACCGTACAGATCAACGGGCCCGACGGCACTCCGTCCGGCGCCGTCGTGACGCTCATCGGCATCACGCTGCTCTCCGTCGCGCCGGCTCTGCTGCTGATGATGACCTCGTTCACTAAGATCTTTGTGGTGCTGGCGATGACGCGCAATGCGCTGGCTCTGCCGAACATTCCGCCGAACCAGGTGCTCGCCGGCCTGGCGCTGTTCCTGTCCTTGTTCATCATGATGCCGGTCCTGACGGATGTGAACAATCTGGCCGTGCAGCCGTACCTGGGCGGCCATCTGGATTTTGGTGCGGCGGTTGAGGCGGCATCGAAACCGCTGCAGACCTTCATGCTTGCGCACACCCGGCAGGAGGACATTGCCCTGATGACGCGGGCCGCGGGGATGGATAATCCTGCCAGTGCTGCCGACGTGCCGATGACCACGCTCATTCCGTCGTTCATGATTTCCGAGCTCCGGGCCGCCTTCATCATCGGGTTCGTCATTTTCATCCCGTTCCTGATCATCGACATTGTGGTCTCTTCGGCCCTGATGTCAATGGGCATGATGATGCTTCCGCCGGTGATGGTTTCGCTGCCGTTCAAGATCCTGCTGTTTGTTCTGGTGGACGGCTGGGGCATGGTCATTACGGCGCTGATCCAGAGTTACCGGGGCGGCTGATGGATACCAATGCCGTTATGGACATCGGAACGCAGGCGCTGCTGACCGCGGCGAAGCTGGCCGCTCCGGTCCTGCTGACCGCGCTGGCCGTGGGCCTGCTCATCTCGCTGCTGCAGTCCATTACGCAGATCCAGGAAGTCACGCTCTCCTTCGTACCCAAAGCCGTCGCCGTGGCCCTGGTGCTGCTGATCGCCGGGCACTGGATGATCACCGAGATGCTCACGTTCACGCACGAAATGTTCGCGAAAATCCCGGCCCTGCTCAATGGCGGCGGCTGAGATGGCGCTCGTGCTGAACCCCGCCTGGCTGGAGGCGCTGATGCTGGCCAGCGTGAGAATGGTGGCGTTCTTTGTGGTGGCACCACCCTTTTCCTACAACGGTTTCCCGCTGCGGATCAAGGCGATGTTGGGGTTGGGGCTGGCGTTGGCCGTATCTCCAAGGGTGTCGCCGTCCTACAAATCCGCGGATACCGCCGGTTTCATCACGGGCCTTGTGCTGGAGATTGTGGTGGGTGCGTCGCTGGGTTTCCTCGTGCTGGTGATCTTTTCGGCCATCCAGTCCGCCGGCAGCCTGATTGATATGTTCGGCGGCTTCCAGATGGCCCAGGCCTTCGACCCGCAGGCCATGCTCAACGGCGCGCAATTCACCCGGCTGTTCCAGATGACCACGCTGGCCCTGCTGTTCGTCTCGGACGGTTATCAGCTGGTCATCGGCGGCATGGTCCGCAGCTTCACAGCCCTTCCGCTGGGCGGCGGGATTGACCTCACACACCCGGTGCAGGCCATGACCGCGGCCACCGGGCAGATGTTCCTGGCGGCCGTCCAGATCGCCGGGCCGCTGCTGGTCGTGCTGTTCCTGGCCGACGTCGGGCTTGGCCTGCTGACCCGGGTGGCACCGGCGCTGAACGCGTTCGCGCTGGGCTTTCCGCTGAAAATCTTCCTCACGCTGACCCTGGCCGGGGCGGTCTACGCCGCACTGCCCCGGATTGTGGCGGCACTGGCCGGACAGGCCTTCGGCCGGCTTTCGGGAGGCGGCTAGATGTCGGACTCACAGGAACGCACCGAGGACGCCACCGCGAAACGGATGAAGGAAGTCCGTTCCAAGGGCCAGCTGTCCCGGTCCCAGGATGTCACCGCGTGGCTGGGTGTGGCCGCGGCCGCCATCATGCTGCCGGTCACCATTGCGCGGGCCGGCGATGCAGCGGCGGATCAGCTGTTCAGCATCCGCGCCGTCGCCGCCAGCCCCGACCCGGGCCGGGCGCTCGCCGCGCTCGGCGCCGGCTGCGCGTCACTGGCCGCGACGCTGACGCCGCTGCTGATCGTGGTGTCGTTGGCCGTGCTGGCCGGGGCCGCACTGCAGGGCGGTGTCCACTTCAAGAAATTCGAACTGAAATTCGATCATTTTGACCTGTTGAAGGGGCTCAAACGGGTTCTCGGGACACAGGCGCTGTGGCAGGGCTGCAAAGCGCTGCTGAAGACCGCCGTCGTCGGACTGGTGCTGTACGTTGTGGTCCAGGGGCTCATGCCGGTGCTGCTCAATGCCGGCGGGCTGTCCATCGCCGCGCTGACGTCCGCCGCGGGCGATGGTGCCGCGTCGATGCTGGAGTTTGCGGTGGCCGCCGGACTGGTGCTGGCCGCCGCGGACGTCTTTGTGATCATGAAAAGGAACCGGAAAAAGACCCGGATGACCAAGCGGGAGGTCAAGGACGAGAACAAAAACACCGACGGCGACCCGCTGATCAAGTCCCAGCGCCGGTCCCGGCAACTGGCGATGAGCCGGAACCGCATGATCGCCGCCGTCTCCAGTGCCGACGTCGTCCTGCTGAACCCGACGCACCTCGCGGTGGCAGTGAAGTATGAGCCGGGAAAATCGGCGCCACGAGTGGTGGCCAAGGGTGCCGGCCACATGGCGGCGCGGATCCGCCGGGAGGCCGAAGCCAAGGGTGTGCCGATGATCCGCGACGTCGCGCTGGCGCGCGCTCTGCACGCCGGCTGCGCGCTCGGTCATGAAATTCCCGTTGGGCTTTACGACGCCGTGGCACGGGTGCTGGCCTTCGTGATGGCGCTGAAGGCCCGCGGCAGGTCCGCCCGGGCGCAGATCATGACCGCGCCCCCACTGACACCCGAACGAACCCATTGACACCCGAATTGACACCCGAAGGAACCGTGTGAACCGCAACTTCTCCAAGCTCGCCGTCCCGGTGGGCGTCGTCGGCGTCATTATGCTGCTGATCGTGCCGATCCCGGCACCACTGCTGGATGTGCTGATCATCATCAACATCCTGCTGGCGCTCGTGACGCTGCTGACGACCATGTTCGTGCAGAAGCCGCTGGACTTCTCGGTCTTCCCGTCCTTGCTGCTGGTGGCCACGCTGTTCCGGCTGGGGCTGAACGTCTCCTCCACCCGGCTGGTGCTCGGGCAGGCGCACGCAGGGGCGGTGATTAATGCCTTCGGGAAGGTCACGGTGGGCGGCTCGCTGATCATCGGCTCGGTGATTTTCATGCTGCTGGTGGTCATCCAGTTCGTGGTGGTGACCAAGGGTGCCGAGCGGGTTGCCGAGGTGGGCGCACGCTTCACCCTTGATGCCATGCCGGGCAAGCAGATGGCCATCGATGCGGATCTCAACGCCGGGCTCATCACCGATGTGCAGGCGCGTGAACGGCGCGCGGAGGTGTCCGCGGAGGCCGACTTCTACGGTGCGATGGACGGTGCGTCCAAGTTCGTCAAGGGTGATGCGATCGCCGGCATCATCATTATTGTCATCAACCTGGTCGGCGGAATCGCGATCGGCATGGCGCAGCGCGGCATGTCCATTACCGACGCGCTGAACACCTACGCGCTGCTGACCATCGGGGACGGCCTGGTCACCCAGATTCCCGCCCTGCTGATGGCCGTGTCCACCGGTATGATCGTCACCCGCTCCAATGCCGAGTCCGACATGGGGACGACGGCATCGGCGCAGCTGGGGCAGTCCCGGACGGCGCTGCAGATTTCCGGGCTGGCCGCCATCGGCATGGGCCTGATCCCGGGCATGCCGGTCATTCCCTTTATGCTGGTGGGGATCGGGCTGCTGATTGCCTCGCAGCGGATCAAGACCAAGGACCGGGCGGCCGCCGCTGCCAGCGCGGCCGTGGCGGCGCGGGAAGCGGCGGTTCCGCGCTCGGAGACGACGGAAGATCTGATCGAAGCGATGCGGGTGCACGCGGTGGAGATCCTGCTGGCCCCGGACCTGGTGGATCTGGTGTCCGGCGCCTCCGATGACCTGCTGGCCAGGGTGCGCTCGCTGCGGCACAAGATTGCGATGGACCTGGGCCTGGTGGTGCCGCCGGTGCGCACCCGGGACAGCGTTGAGCTGGCCTCGGGCAGTTACGTGATCCGGATTGCCGGCGTGGAGGCCGCGAGCGGGACGGCGCCGCGGGGCAAGGTGCTGGCGCTCGGGGAGAACTTGGACGGCCTGCCGGGACAGGCCACCGCGGAGCCCGTGTTCGGACTGGCCGGAAAATGGATTCCAGCCGAGCTGCGGCACAGCGCGGAAATGGCCGGTGCCACCGTCATTGACCGCGTCTCGGTGCTGGTCACGCACCTGTCCGCGATCGTCACTGACAACGCCGCCCGGCTGTTGTCCCGTGAAGATGTCCGGGTGCTCACGGACGGGGTGCGGACGGTCAATCCCTCCGCGGTGGAGGAGCTCATCCCGGGGGCACTGTCGCTGGCCGAGGTGCAGCGGGTCCTCCAGGGCCTGCTGGCGGAGCAGGTGCCGATCAACGATCTGCCGCGAATTTACGAGGCGCTCACGCTGCGGGCCAAGGTGGGCACGGATCCGGAAGGCCTGATCGAGGCCTCCCGGCAGGCGCTGGGGCCGGCGCTGGCGGCACGTTATCTCGATGGGCAGACCCTGTCGGTCATTATGATCGACCCGCTGCTGGAACAGGCTATGCTCGAGGCGGTCCGGCCATCGGAGCAGGGCACCCAGATTGTGATGCACGCAGGCCGCATAGAGGCGATCCTGGAATCGCTGAAGTCGTCCGTCACGGCGGCCGGGGCGCTCGGCCGGGACGTGGTGCTGGTGTGTGCGCCCGCGCTGCGTCCGGCCGTCCGACGGCTGGTGTCCGCGCAGGCCGGCGGATTGCCGGTGCTCTCATATCAGGAGGCGACGGCGGCCAATGTGGCCATTGAAACGATAGGGGTGGTGCGTGGTGTCGAGCAGATTTCAGCTTAGGGGCGAGTCCCTGGAGGGCATTGAATGGAAGCTGTTCAACAGCCATGGCAGCGCGGCCCGGATCATTGCCGCTGAAAAGGTCTCCGAGGGCGGGATCGGCGGGTTCTTCGCGCGCCGCTTCTTCGAGGTCACGGTGGAGGTGGACGACGGCGCCATGCCAGCGGCCGCTGCCTGGCCGGCGGCCGCCGGCACGGGGCAAACCGCGGGGCAAACCGGCGGACCGGCTGCCGGACCGGCTGCCGTGCCGAAGCGGGCCCGGTCGGGGATCGGTGCGCTGCTGAGGGAGGCCGATGCCGCCGATGCCGCCGCGGGTGAGCCACGCGTCCCGACGGTTTCGACCGCGTCAAACGGGTTTGCGGCCCTGCTGGACGAACTCAGCGCGTCGGCCCCGGCGGCGGCGGATGCCGAGGTCCCGGCGGCGCCCGCCCTCGTTTCCGGACCCGGCAAAGTGATCATGGTTGTCGGGCTGGCAGCGGATCCGATGGACATTGCCCGGTCCATGGGCCGGGTCCTCAGAGACGCGGAACTCAGGACCGCCGGTGCCATTAAGGCCGTCGGGACCGAACATGTCGCCGGGCGCATCGGCCTGGCTGACGCCCGCGCGGCCGGAGTGGCCGCCGGGCGGGCGGTGATCATCGCCTTCGGGATCAGCCCCGGGGGACACGTCCCCTCCGCCGCCCTCAGTGAGGTGGATGCGGATCAGATCTGGGTGGTGGTGGATGCCAGCCGTAAGCCGGCCGACACGGCGGTCTGGGTGGACCGGGTCGGCTGGGCCGTCGAGGCCGACGCGCTGGCCGTGCTGGGCAGCAGGGAAACCCTGACGCCCGGAACCGTGCACGAACTGGGGCTGCCGGTGGGCTGGATCGATGGCGGTCCGGGCAGCTCCGCTCAGCTGTAGCGTTGTTGCGCAACGGTCCACCGGCTGTGGCCCTCGGGGGCGCCGGACGGCACATCGTTTTCTCAAGGCAAGGTAGGCTCAAACAGTGCTGGTACTTACACGGAAGCTTGGTGAAAAGCTTCTCATCGGGGACGACATCGTCATCACCGTCCTCGATGTGCGCGGAGATAGCGTCCGGCTCGGAATCGACGCCCCGCGCGGCATCACCATCGCGCGCGCCGAAGTCATTGAGGCAGTCAGCGCGGCCAATATCGCCGCGGAGCAAAGCGACGCCGGGACAGAGGAACAGATTAAGAAGCTGCTCGGCCAGGCCTTTCCCACGAATGGTCAGTAACTGGCGTTATATCGCGGGCATAACGCGGGCATAACGACCGATACTGACCTCTCGCGTTGAAGCGGCAGGGACGCGTCCTACAACGGGCGAACGTCGACCAACTTCTCCAGTCCCAGGAAATCGTTGATGTTCCGGGTGTAGAGGAGCGCGTTATGAGTTAGGGCCGTGGCTGCAATCAGCAGATCGAAGCCACGGGCACGCGGGTTTCGCCCTGATTCCCGGACTGCACTAGCGATCAGACCGTAGTTTCTGGCGACTGCGGCATCCACGGGAAGTGCTACGAAGTGGCTTTCAATAGCTGCCAAGCGGCGCAATCTCAGCGCCCGCTGGCGTGGTGTGGCTACCAGGACCCCGAAGTGCAGCTCCGAGAGGCTGATGGCACTGATGCCGATGTCCTCGTTGACACTTGGAACGTCATCGGCAATCAGGAGGTTGGTGTCGAAGATCGCCCTCATGGCTTGGACCAAGGATCGCTTGCTGGCTGATCGAATCCGCCCAAATCGCTGGCCCAGTCCGGGTCTGACGGAGTGGTGAAGATCCCGGCGACGTGGTCAAAGGAACGCCACGCGCTCCGTGAAACGGGCCCTAAAACCGCCGCGGGTCTGCCGGACACCGTGATGGTCATGGATTCCCCGGCTTCGGCTTGGCGCACAAAATCGCTCGCGTGTTGGCGAAGCTCCCGAAGTCCGATCTCCTTCATGAGTCAATGGTAGCACTAGTGCTACCGGCGGTGGGTCGCTGCTGTATACCGATGTCACCCCTGAACAAGTAACCCCTGACAACGGGGCTGCCCCGCGATGAAGGGGCTCGCCCCCGAAACAGATGCGGCCCCGCCCCGTACTCACGGCCCCGCCCCGTCCTCGCGGCCCCCGCCCTGTCCTCACGGCCCCGCCCCGTACTCACGGCCCCGCCCGGTCGTGGGTGCCGCCGTCGCGCTCTATTCGTACCGGCGATCTGGTCACGACCCAGCCGGCCCCAACGCCTCATTGATGGAGGCGGTGATGGCAGCCAGATCCCCGGTCAGGCCATCGGTGATAAATCCCTTGCGGCGCAGCGACTTGTTTAGAACGTCCACCGAGCCGTATTCCTGATTGGTCGATGACGCAATGGCGGCGTTGTCGAAGTCCGGACTGCCCAAGGCATCCGCGCGCGTCTCCTTGAACCAGCAGCGCGCCATCGCGCGGTTCAACGCCAGCGATGCCGCGTGGCACGCAGGGTGGTCGGCGCTCAGGACGCCGCGATGGGCGGCATCGACGTCAACTCGACGTCAACCTCGACGGCGGGAGATGTGCATCGGCCGGCAGCAGATTAACCCACGAAACGCCGGCCCTCGGTGCCGTTTCGGACCGGAATAGCGGCGCCGATGAACAGCTCCTGCTGCTCACAGAACTCAATGAGAGTGCCATATTCATAGGACGCACAAGCGCTCACAAAGATGATTTCGTGGACAACCCACCGAGGCAGGCCGTCCCAGAATGGACCGAAAACCCCTAGCTTGTACAAGTTTGGTAACGAATCGTACAATTTATGCATGGCAACCATGAATATCAGCGCCGCGCGGGCGAACCTACCCGAGGCGGTGGAGGCAGCCCGGACGGAAGCCGTGTTTTTGGAGCGCTACGGACGCCCCGTTGCGGTGCTGGTCAGTCCCGAGCAGTACGAGAATATGTTGGATGCGCTGGAGGACGCCGAGGATGTGGCAGCCTTCGACGCAGCGATGGCCGAGGAAGGCCCCAACATACCCTGGGACCAGGTGAAGATCGACCTCGGCTGGGTGTGATTTGGGCATGAGCCGGTACCGCATTGAGCTTCGTCCCGCCGCAGCGAGTGCCCTACGCAAACTTGATCCGTCCGTCCGCCGCCGCGTTCAAGGCGCCATTGCCTTACTTTCGGAGGATCCGTGGCCGCCCGGGGCAAGAGCCCTGCAGGGCAGGGCCGGGTTGCGTGTTCGCGTCGGGGACTACCGGATTATCTATTTCGTTGTCGACGACGTGCTTCTCGTGGTTGTCGTAACGCCCGGTCACCGTCGTGACGTTTACCAGGGGTAAGCCCCGGCCTTTAATCCCATCGACTGAGCGGTTGATGTCCGATAGAGCTCTGTATCGGACATCAGCTGCTCAGTCGATGGAGGTGGAAACGGTGAGTGTCCCGCTAAAGCCACTTCTTCCGTTTGAAAATCCTGTACATGAGGGCACAGAGGGCAAGCATCAGCCCGATCGCAAAGGGATAGCCGAATGTCCAGGAGAGCTCCGGCATGATGTGGAAGTTCATCCCGTACACGGAGGCGATGAAGGACGGGGCAAAGAAGATCGCAGCCCAGGAGGAGATTTTCTTGAGCTCCTCGTTCTGTGCCGCGCTGGCCTCGTTCTGCCGGTTCGTGGTCAGCGTGCCGTCCACCGTCAGCGCGTTCTGAAGCAGCTGGCGAAAGGAATCTGCGCGGGCCGTGACGTTCTGGACGTGGTCCTGGACGTCGCGCAGGGAGCGCTCCAGCTCCCGGTGCACGCCGTGTTTTTCAAAACCGATTTCCAGCGCGGTGAGCATATCCGTCAGCGGGTGAATGGCGCGCTGAAACTGGATCACCTCGCGGGAAAGCTGATAAATCCGGCGTGACACGGCGGGATCACCGGCAAAGAGCTGGTCCTCGATCTCATCGATATCGTTTTCCAGGCCGGCAATCACCGGCGCATAGTCATCCACCACCTGGTCCAAAATGGCGTAGAGCACAGCCTCCGGCCCCAGCGCCAGCAGCTCGGGATTGCCCTCCAGTCTATGGCGGACCCGGGCCAGCCCCGGAGTCTCTGCATGCCGGATGGCGATCACGAAATCCTGCCCCGTAAAGATGTGCAGCTCACCGAACTCCACCACCTCATCGGCATCGATATAGTGCGCGGGCCTGAGGACGGTGAAAAGGATATCATCGTAGCGTTCCATCTTGGGCCGCTGGTGGGCCTTGATGGCGTCTTCCACGGCCAGCTTATGGAGCCCGAACTGGGCGGCGACGGAATCCATTTCGGCCGCGGTCGGTCGGAACATGCCGATCCACACCATCCCGCCGCGTTCGGCGAGCGTCGCGTAGGTCTGCTCGAGGCTGAGGGGATCGGCGGTGCGCACCCCGTTGACGTAAACGGCGTTGTCGATGATAGTCACCGGTTCATTATCCGTGCCCGCGCCGGAAACGTCCTCCCGCGTTGCTTGCCGGTTTCGGTTCTGCGGCCATCACTGTTCTGCGGCCATCACTGTTCTGCGGCCATCACTGTTCTGCGGCCATGCCGCCCAGCAGCGGCTGGACCCGGTAGGGGATGTGTTCGTGCAGGGCCAGCGACGTTTCGGTGCGGATGACCCCGCGGATGCGCAGCAGCACCCGCAGGGCATTCTGCAGATGGTGTACGTCGGTGGCGGCCAGCCGGCACCAGACATCGCCGCGGCCGGAAATTTCATAGACCTCCAGCACCTGCGGCTGTTTGCGCAGGGCCGTGATGACGCCGTCCAGTTCGCGGTGTGTCACCTCAATCGTGACGAAGGCGACGACGTCGTAATCGATTGCGGCCAGGTCCACCTCGCGTCCACCGTCGCGCAGCATACCAGAGCGCAGCAGGCGCCGGAGCCGGGTCTGCACCGTGTTGCGTGCCACGCCCAGCGTCTCGCCCAATTCGCCGATCTGGGCACGCGGATCCCGCACCAGTTCGAGCAGCAGCTTCAAGTCCAGGGCATCGAGTTTGCTCATGCGGATCACTCCGGTTGGTCGTTGCGGAAGATGTTGATCATAATCATCAAATACGGAAGCTATATCAGTTCGATTGACTCCCTTTCCTTCAGTCTATAGAGGAAATAGTACAGTCCCGGTTCCACCTCCGGCCGTACCTTGACCCGTGAGGAAATGAGCAGCCATGACCGTCCTGAGTGAATTGCGGATGCGTCCTGTCAACGCAGGCCCCCGGGGCTGGAACGCCTCCGTATCGGCGCGACTGGTGCTGGCCGGCGTCGTCATTTTCACGCTGCTGATCGGCGCGAACCTCGCCACCCCGCTCTACCCCCTGCTGCAGGCGCGGCTGAGTCTGAGTCCGTTGGGCACCACGGCCGCCTTCGCCAGCTACGTGCTGGCACTCGTGGCGGGGCTGATCCTGTTCGGACACTGGTCGGACCATATCGGCCGCCGCGCCGCGCTTGTACTGGCCGTGCTGATCGGTCTGGCCGGCGGCCTGGTCTTCGGTACGGCGGAGAACCTGCTGATGCTCGCCGCCGGCCGCGCGCTGCAGGGACTCGCCGTCGCGCTGGCCACCGGTGCCAGCGCAGCCGCCTTGAGGGATCTGCTGCCCGACCGGCCGGAATGGGCCTCCCGATTCACCCTGCTGTCATCCTCCGGCGGCGTCGCGGCCGGACCGGTAATCGGTGGCCTGCTGTCCCTGCTTCCGGACCACACCCGTACGCCGTTCGTGATCCACTCCGCGGTACTGGTGCTGCTGCTTCTGCCGCTGTATCTGCTCGACGCCCGCCCGGCGATCAGGCCCGCGCCGCGCGGTTCAGCGCTCGCGGCGCTCAAGCCCCGTCGGCCCGCGGTTTCGCGTGAAGCCCGCGGCGCCTTCTGGCTGGCGGCCGGCGTCGGCTTTCTGAGTTTCGCGGTTTTCGGCTTCTGCCTCTCGCTCGCACCCGGCTATTTTGCCCTCGCCATGCACACCGATTCGCGGCCGCTGATCGGTACGCTCGCTGCCCTGGCCCTCGGTGCGTCCGCCCTCAGCCAACTGCTGAGCGTACGGAGCCGCTATCTGGTCCCCGCTGGGCTTTCCGTCCTGGGGCTCTCCGTGCTGCTGATCGCGGTGGCCGGCGCGACGCAGTCACCCTGGCTGCTGGTCGCTGCCAGCATCATCGCCGGAGCCGGGCAGGGCATCGCCTTCCGGGTGGTCTTCAATGACGTGGCGGGCACGGTGGAACCGGCCCGGCATGCGCAGATCATCAGTGCGGTCTACGTCATCACCTACATGGGCAGCGCCCTGCCGGTGATCGGGATGGGGGCGGCGGCCGGCGTGTGGGGGCTGCCGGCCGTGGTGGCTGGTTTCGCCGTCGTCGTCGCTGCAGCCTGCGCAGCGCTCGCCGTCATCGCCTGGCGTGGAACCCGCGGTGCCACAAAACCTTGAATCTGAAGTGCTCAAATTGGGGTGGAATCGCGGAAGTTGCCACATTTGGCGCACCTCAGATTGTGGGCGCCGACCACAAAGCCGACGACTCTCCGGACCATCAGCCGGGCAGCGGCCCTGTGTTGCCCGGGATATGGCTAAACACCAGCGTCGTTTCGGTCTGCCCGACCACCGGATCCGTCGTGAGGTTATCCAGCACCCAGTCGCGGAGCACGTCCGTATTGGGCACGGCAATATGCAGCAGGTAATCCACGGATCCGGAGACGTGGAACGTGGACAGCACCTCGGGCAGCAGCGTTACCGTCCCGGTAAACCTGTCGATCTGGTCCCTGTCATGGGCACGCAGCCGGACGGCGATCAGCGCCTGCACGGACCGGCCGATGGCGCTCAGGTTCAACTGCGCGTGGAATCCCTCGATGGCGCCCCGGTCCACGAGGGCTCGGGTGCGCATCAGTGCGGTCGACGGCGCAATGCCGACGGCGTCGGCCAGGTCGCGGTTGGTGATCCGTGCGTCCGCCACCAGTGCGTCGATGATCTGACGGTCGACGGCGTCCAAGGGTTCGGCGGTCCGCACGGTTGCGGACGGGTCACGTCGGGCGTTCTTCGCGGCCGAGGCCATGCGGGCTCCTGGTTCGTTGCGGACCGGCCGGCCGGCAGTGTTCGGTACCGGGCCCGGTCTTTAGGTTGAATTCTACGCGGCTGCCGGACTCCAACCCTGTCGGGTCAACGTTGCCGGACGTCTATCCGCTCGGTCCGCCGTTGCCGGATGTCTACCTGCTCGGACCACGGTTGCCGGGCACTTCTATCCGGTCAGTGCCACTTTACGCGCGACGGCCGGGACCGGGCCTCCGCCGGGCAACAGCAACAGAGCGGCGGCCGCGGCGAGCACGGAAAGGACCGCAAGTGCCAGCACCAGCGCGGGCCAGCCGGCGGACTGGAAAACGAACCCGGAGACCCATCCCACGACGCTAGATCCGGCGTAGTAGCTGAGGTTGTACAGCGACGCGGCCTGCGCCCGGCCGGTGGACGCGACGCTTCCGGTCCACCCCGAAGCGATGCTGTGGGCGCCGAAGAACCCGGCGGTGAAGAGCACCAGTCCGAACAGGATCAGCGGCAGCGCGGCGAAGAGTGTGACCAGCAGGCCGGCTGTCATGACGGCGATGCTGCCGAGCAGGATGTTCCTACGCCCGGCCCGCAGCGACAGCGACGCCGCCCAGCGCGAGGATACGGTGCCGGCGAGGTAAGCCAGGAAAATCAGCGCGACGGCGGCCATCGGAAGCAGGTAGGGTGGCGCCTCCAGACGGAAGCCCATGTAGTTGTAGACGCTCACGAATGAACCCATCAGCAGGAACGCCTGCGCGTAAAGGGCCAGCAGCCGCCGGTTGCGTAGGGCCGGGACCAGCCGGGACAGGGCCCGGCCGAAGCCGTTCCGTGGCGCAGGGGTGAAGCCGTGCGGTTCCGGGGCCAGCAGCAGGAAACCGGCAGCGGCCGCCGCGGACACAATCGCAACCACCAGGATTCCCACCCGCCAGCCGGCGAGTTCCCCGATCGGACCTGCCAGCAGCCGGCCGACCAGCCCGCCCACGGTTGTCCCGGCGACGTAGGCTCCGGCGGCCATCGCCGCGTGCACCTTGGTGATCTCCTCATTAAGGTAGGCAATGGCCAGGGCCGGGATGCCGCCCAGCGCCATTCCCTCCAAGGTGCGCACCACCAGCAGCACCGGAAAATTCGGCGAAAGCGGCGCCAGCAGTCCCAGGATGGTGGCCACGATGATGGCGGTTCCCATGACCGGAATCCGGCCGAACCTGTCGGCCGCGAAGGACCAGGGGATGACCGTCACTGCTAGCCCGATGGTGGCAACCGAGATGGTCAGCCCCGCCTGCGGGGCGGTGATCTGCAGGTCGCGCGCGAGCAGCGGCAGCAGCCCCTGGACCGAATACAGCTGGGCAAAGGTGGCGATTCCGGCACATAACAGCGCCAGCAGAATCCGACGGTACCCTCGGCTCCCTTTGCCGTGGCCGGGCCACGGCTGCCCCGGCTGCCGGGATTCATGCAGGGATTTGTTCATCCTTCCAGCGTAGAAAACTCAATCCAAGGCGTCTAATGCATAACTGATGGACAATTGATAGCAATTCGTCATGCATTAGGTCGTATTGGGCGGGCGGCCTTACATGTTGGTTGGACAGCGCATGTTGGTTGGAGAGCACGGCCCCGGTGCGCCGGTTGGGACCGCATTACGTGTCGGAACGGCGTCAGGGAGCAGCAATGCGTCAGGGAGCAGCAATGGATGAGGCAGATTACCGGGACCTGCTGCGGCTGCTGCCGGTGATCCCGATTCTGGTGACGCTCGGCGGCACCGGCCGGGTCACCGAGACCGCGGAGCAGCTGGGCATTCCCCAGCCCACGGTCAGCCGCGCTCTCGCCCGGGCTTCCGCCGTCGTCGGCACCGAACTGACAGTCCGGGACGGACGCGGCATCCGGCTGACTCCGGCGGCCCTGCTGCTGATTCCCCGGCTCCAGGCCGCCGTCGCCGAGGTGCAGTCCGGGCTCCAGGAGGTGCGAACGCGGTCGGAGCAGGCGCGCGGCCGGGTGGCGGTGGCATTTCAGCACACCTTCGGCGAGGCCACCTTGCCGCTGTTGATCAGGGCGTTCAGCCGGCAGCACCCGGCGGTGACCTTCCAGCTGCTGCAGGGCTCGCGCGCCGGATGCCTGGCGGCGCTTACCGAGGGCCGGGTGGATCTGGCCATCGTGGCACCGGTGCCGGAGGCCACCCGCACACTGGGCGCCGAACTGCTGTACGCCGAACCGCTCCGGCTGGTGGTGCCGCAGCATCATCCGCTCGCGGCCCGCGGCAGTGTCCGGCTGGCGGAGGCACGCGGCGAAGGTTTCGTCGTGCTCGGGGCCGGATTCGGGCTGCGGGCAATCTTCGACGGACTGTGCCGGGAAGCGGGGTTCAAGCCGCGCATCACGTTCGAGGGCCAGGATTCGCATACCCTGCGCGGGCTGGTTTCCGCGGGACTGGGCGTCAGCGTGCTGGCGCCCTCGGGCGTGGACCACCTCACCCCGGCGGCGAGCCCGCTGGGCTGGAAGGAGCTGGCGATCGAAGCGCCGATAGCCCGGCGGGAAATCGGTCTGGCCTGGCGTGTCCGGGCCACAGAGCCGGATCAGGTCAGGCGTTTCCGCGAGCTGGCGCTGACCGACGGGAGGCCGCTGCTGCGCCGGGCATTTGCCGGCAGCGCGGACCTGGATGCCGGGCGCCGCGGCGCCGATGGTTAGTCTATGGAGGTGACTATCGACGACTCCAGCAACAGCCACCCCGCGGCCATCATCGGCCTGGACATCGGCGGCACCAAGACCCGAGGCATCCGCTGGCGCGACGGCGCGATTGAGGCGGACGCGGAGGCAGGCAGCGCCAACGTGCAGAACGTCAGCAGCAAGGCAGCGGCGGCGAACCTCAGCGAACTGTTCGGGAAAATCGGTGCAGCCGGCGTGGCGCAGGTGTACGCCGGCTCGGGTGGTGTTGACACGGACGACGACGCCGCGGCGCTGGCTGCGCTGATTGCCCCGCATGCACCCGGTGCCCGGGTGAGCGTGGTCCACGATACTCGTCTCCTGCTCGCCGCCGGTGGTGCCGATACCGGGGTGGCGGTGATTGCCGGCACCGGGTCGGCGGCCTGGGGGACCAACGCCGCGGGTGCCCAGGCACGCGCGGGCGGTTGGGGGTACCTGCTCGGTGATGAGGGCAGCGGATACTGGTTCGGGCGCGAGGCGGTGCGGCACAGCCTGCACCGGATGAATCTGGGGCTGGCACCGGATGCGCTGACACGCGCTCTGCTGGCCGAATGCGGGCTGCAGGATCCCGCCGGGCTGATTGCACATTTTCATGGCGGTACCAACAGGCGCTACTGGGCTGGGATGTCCCCGCTGGTCTTTGACGCCGCGTCCGCAGGGCACCCCGAGAGCCTGATGATGATTGATGGGGCGGGCCGGGACCTGGCCGCGCTCGCCGCCCAGTGCGCGGACCAGTTGAGGATCCGCGGCCCGATTGTTCTCGGCAGCGGGCTGGGCATGAACCAGCCGCGGCTGCAGGAGTCGTTTAAGTCCCACCTGGCCGAGGCCGGGTTGATCGATGTGCACGTGCTGACCCAAGACCCCATTTTTGGTGTCCTGAAATTAGCCTCGGCGGTTTAGCCGCGGGATATCAACTTTGCGGCCGGGAGCCGCGCCGGCTAAATACCACTCCGGCGGCGTGGCGACAGCCGCACGGCAGGCAGCGGCGGGGCCGGAATCCGGCCGGCCTCGGCTCCTGCTTCCGGACCGTGCCCCGGAACAACGGGAAACCGGCTGCTGCCGTCCTCCCAATCATGCCGGGCCCGGACGATCTCATCGTGCGTCCTGCCGACGAAGTTCCACCACATCAGCAGTTCTTCCTCGAACGGTTCGCCGCCGATCAGGATGAACCGGGTTCCCTCCGCTGCTGCGATATCCAGCCCGCTCCGGCCGGTGCCCAGATGCGCCAGCGGACCCGGCGGCACCGGCACGCCGTCGATCTCCAGCGCACCGTCCAACACCAGCACGGCGTGCTCAAAGCCCGGATCGAGCGGCAGCGCCATGCGCCCGGCACCACCGACTGATACGTCCGCGGCCAGCAGCGGCGTATGGATCAGGGCCCGGGAGACGGCTCCGCCGAGACTGCCGATGATCACGGTCGCGGCACAGTTGCCGGCGCGCAGCACCGGGAGCCCGGTATGCTGCTCAAACCGCGCCGGCTGATTGCGCGCCCGATCCGGCAGCGCAACCCACAGCTGCAGACCACTGATGACGCCGTCGTCGTCGTCCTCCTCCGACAGCTGCACGGAAAATTCGGAATGCGCGACGCCGGCCCCGGCAGTCATGAGATTCAGTGCACCCGGGCGGACCAGCACATCGGAGCCGAGACTGTCCCGGTGCCGGATCGTGCCGCTCAGCAGCCAGCTGACCGTCTGCAGCCCTATGTGCGGATGGGGCAGGACCGTCATGGCGTCCGACCCGGGGCCGTAACTGTCCAGGAAACACCACGCGCCGACGGTGGGCAGCGCGCGTTGCGGCAATGTGCGGGAAACGGTCATGGCGCGGATCCCGCCCAACGGAACCTCCCGGGCCGGCCACAGCCGCACGGACGGGCCCGCTGCGTCGGAAGGCGGGCAGACCGTCTCCTGCGGATGGACCTCCAGATTGCTCATGGCGCCAGTCTAGATGCGCGCGGCGCGGGATGGGGTGACCTGCCGCGCCGGCGAGGAATCTGCCGCCGTCCCCCCTGCCGCCGTCACCCGCTGCCTTTCCCTCGGCGTCGCCGTATGGTTACGGTAGGTCTATGAGTTCATACAAAAGTGTCAACCCGGCCACCGGCGAAACCGTGCAGGAATTCCCCTCCGCCACGGACGCGGGCATCCAGAATGCATTGGACCGCTCGCATGCGGCGTTTGCCTCCTGGCGCAGCACCGAGGTCGCCGAGCGCAGCCGAATTCTGACGAAGGTCGCGGCGCTGTACAGCGAACGCAAGGAAGAGCTGGCCGCATTAATCACTTTGGAGATGGGTAAACCCGTCCGCGAGGCGCAGGGCGAGGTCGGGCTTGTCGCCAGCATCTACAGCTACTACGCCACCAACGGCCCGCGGTTCATGGCCGATGAAACCCTCGACGCGGTCGGCGGCGGAGAAGCGGTCGTGCGGACCGAACCGATCGGTTCCCTGCTCGGCATCATGCCGTGGAACTACCCGTACTACCAGGTGGCGCGGTTCGCGGCACCGAACCTGATGCTCGGCAATACCGTTCTGCTCAAGCACGCCGAGAACTGCCCTCAGTCGGCGCTGGCCATTGAGCAGATTTTCCAGGATGCCGGGCTGCCCGCGGATGCGTACATCAACATCTTTGCCAGCAAGGAACAAATTGCGGACATGATTGCCGATCCGCGCATCCAGGGCGTGTCCCTGACCGGCAGCGAGCGGGCCGGATCGGCCATCGGCGAGGTCGCCGGACGCAATCTTAAGCGCTATGTGCTGGAGCTGGGCGGCTCCGATCCGTTCATCGTGCTGGACAGTGATGACATGGACAGCACCGTCAAGGCCGCCGTGGCCGGGCGGATGGGCAATGCCGGCCAGGCCTGCACCGCCTCGAAGCGCTTCATTGTGCTCGAGGATTACTACCAGGAGTTCGTGGAAAAGTTCACCGCCCGGGCGGCGGCCCTGCAGCCTGGCGATCCATCGGATCCGGCGACGAGGATGGGACCGCTGTCCTCGCAGAGCGCCGCCGACGGTCTGGGTGAACAGATCGACGACGCCGTGGCCAAGGGCGCCACGGTGCACACCGGCGGCGCTAAGGTGGACGGGCCGGGCTACTACTTCGCCCCGACGGTCCTCACCGGGGTCACGCCGGATATGCGTGCCTACTCCGAGGAGCTGTTCGGCCCGGCCGCCGTGATCTACAAGGTCGCCAGCGAGGACGAGGCAGTGGATCTGGCCAATGCCTCGCCCTTCGGGCTGGGCGGTTCCGTCTTCAGCGCCAACGCCGAGAAGGCCAAAGAGGTGGCGGCGCGGCTGGAAACCGGGATGGTCTGGATCAACTCGGTGACCGGGACGCAGCCGGATCTGCCGTTTGGCGGAGTGAAGCGTTCGGGCGTGGGCCGGGAGCTGGCCAAGTTCGGGATGAACGAATTCGTGAATAAGAAACTGATCCGGCAGCCGGCGGCGCGGCCAGCCAGGGCCGCGGGCTAGCGGCGCGGCCGGCACCGTTGTGAGGCCGGTGGGGGGGCGTGTGACCCGCCGCCGTCCCGCTCTTACTAGACTGGTTCCGTAGACCGGCTTCTGTATACCTGCGGGGTTTTGGTTCGTAAAGCTGCGGGGAGGCTTTACAGTGGAAAATTACCCTGCTTATGATCATCTGGCACGGGGACTGAATCTTGATCGCGATGGCCGCCAACAGTGAGGAATCCACGATGGCAGTATCAGACGCCCGAGCATCCGTTCCCGAGGCTGCCATGCGGACCGTCGGCGTCCCTGCGGTTGCCGGATCCGGTGTTCGGCCGATGATCGAATTCTCCCGGATCACCAAACGGTATCTGGAGAGCCAGGCCGCGGTCGAAAACCTGACCATGTCCATCGACAAGGGCGCCATCACGGTGTTCGTCGGACCGTCCGGCTGCGGCAAAACGACGTCGCTGCGCATGATCAACCGGATGGTAGAACCCACCAGCGGGACGATCACCGTGGACGGCAAGGACGTCTCCACGGTGCCCGCCGCAGCCCTCCGCCGGTCGATGGGCTACGTCATGCAGTCGGCGGGCCTGCTCCCGCACCGCACCGTGACGGATAATGTGGCCACCGTTCTGCGGCTCAACCGGGTGCCCCGGGCTCAAGCGCGGCGCCGGGCCGAGGAGCTGCTCGACGTGGTCGGGCTCTCCGCCGGGATGGGACGGCGCTACCCCAGCCAGCTCTCCGGCGGCCAGCAGCAGCGCGTCGGCGTGGCCCGCGCGCTGGCGGCGGACCCGCCCGTGCTGCTGATGGACGAGCCATTCAGCGCCGTCGATCCGGTGGTCCGCGCCGAGCTGCAGCAGGAGCTGCTGCGGCTGCAGCGTGATTTGGACAAGACGATCGTTTTTGTCACCCACGACATCGATGAGGCCACGGTGCTGGGGGACAAGGTCGCCGTCTTCGCCACCGGCGGGAGGCTGGCGCAGTATGCCTCCGCGGAGGAGATCCTGCGGGCGCCGGTGGATGATTTCGTCGCCAATTTTGTCGGCCGTGACCGCGGCTTCCGGCACCTGGCCTTTTCCGGGGCTGATTCCGTGCAGATCCATCCCGTCCCCACCGCCGGCCCCTCGCAGCTGGCGGCCGGATTTACCGCGGCCGCATGGACGCTCGCCGTCGACGACGCGGGTCGGCCGCTCGGCTGGCTCTCCCCGGCAGGCGGCGCCGACCTAGTGCCCGGCGGCTCTCTGTTCCAGGAGGGGGAGACGCTGCGCCGCGCGTTGGACGCCGTGCTGTCCTCGCCCGCCGGGCTCGGTGTGGCGGTGGACGACGACGGCGCGGTGACAGGTGTGGTCAAGGCACCTGCGGTGCTCGCGGCCATTGAATCCGCGCGCCGGACCCGCGAGGGTGGTGTCTGATGGCCTGGCTGGTCGCCAACTTCGGCCATGTGCTCTCACTGGCGGGACTGCACCTGTACCAGTCGGTGGTTCCGCTGCTGATCAGCGCGGTGATTGCCATTCCGCTGGCCCAACTGGCGCGGATGAACAAGACGCTCAGAGGTTTCCTGCTCTCCGCGGGTTCGGTCCTATACACGATTCCGTCGCTGGCGCTGTTTGTGATCCTCCCGGTCATTCTGGGCACCCGGATCCTGGACATGGCCAACGTCATCGTGGCGCTGGTGATCTACGCGGTGGCGCTGCTGCTGCGCTCGACGCTGGATGCGCTGAATTCGGTCGATGAGAACATCCGCCAGGCCGCCGTGGCGATGGGGTACAGACCGCTGATGCGCTTTTTGACCGTAGACCTGCCGCTGTCCGTGCCCGTCCTTTTTGCGGGCCTGCGGGTTATCTCGGTCAGCAACATCTCACTGGTCAGCGTGGGCGCCCTGCTCGGCATCGGGAGCCTGGGCTCGCTCTTCACCGACGGGCTGAAGCGGGATTTTGTGACCGAAATTGTCATCGGCATCATCGGGACACTGCTGCTGGCGCTGCTGATGGACGCGGTCCTGGTGCTGCTGCAGCGGCTGCTCACCCCGTGGCTGCGCACTGCCGGCCCCCGCGTCAAGGTGGTATCCGTATGACTATCGGAACCGTCCTGGAGACGTATTCCTCGGACAATCCCCTGGTCCAGGGCTACGAGTGGCTGATGAACCCGGCACATTGGCAGGGCAGGGACGGCATCCCGCTGCGCACGGTGGAGCATCTGGGCTACACCTGCCTGACGCTTGCCATCGCCGTCGCTATAGCCGTGCCGATCGGACTGTACGTGGGGCACACGGGCCGGGGACGCGTCGTCGTTATTGCCCTTGCGGGAGTGCTGCGCGCGCTGCCGACGCTGGGCGTGCTGACGCTTTTCGTGCTCCTTGCCGGGCTGGGCCTGATGCCTCCGATCTGGGCACTGGTGCTGCTGGCCGTGCCGCCAATACTGGCCGGAACGTATGCGGGAATCTCCGCCGTGAGCACGGATACCGTGGATGCAGCCCGGAGCATGGGAATGACCGAAACGCAGATTCTATTCCGGGTGGAGGTGCCTAACGGGCTCCCGGTGATTCTTGGCGGCTTCCGGGCCGGTGTCCTGCAGGTGGTGGCAACCGTCGCGGTGGTCGCCTACATCAATCTGGGCGGCCTCGGGCGTTTTCTGATCGACGGGCTCTCCGTGAGTGATTACGGTCGCGTGCTCGGCGGGGCGGTGGTCATCGCCGTCCTGGCCATCTGTCTGGACACCGTGCTCGCGGGTGTTCAGCGGCTGGCCATATCACCTGGTTTGAAGGCCGTCCCGCACCGGACGGACGATTCATTGACTGGCCGTGAAACCATCACAGCCGGCGTACAAGGAGGAAATTCATGACGCATATTCAGCGCCGGATGGTTGCACGCCGTGCTGTCTTTGGCCTCGCGGCCGGAATCTCGGTGGCCCTGACCCTGAGCGCCTGCGGCGGTGGCGGCGGAAGCCCACTCGGAAACGCCACCGGGAGCAGTTCAACCGGCGGCGGCGGCGGGTCCGTCATTGTCGGCAGCGCGGACTTTCCGGAAAACGCGACGATCGCGGAAATCTACGCGGGGGCCCTGAATGCGGCGGGGGTCACGGCCACCACCAAACTCAATATCGGCTCCCGCGAGATCTATTTTCCGGCCATCAAGGACGGCTCCATTGACATCATTCCGGACTACAGCGGCAATCTGCTGACCAAGGTTGATCCGAGCAGTACCGCAACGGATCCGGATGCCATCGTGAAGGCGCTGCAGGCCAAGCTGGACAGCGGCCTGAGCGTGCTGGAGCCTTCCAAGGCCGAGGACAAGGACGCCATGGTGGTCACCAAGGTGACGGCGCAGAAATACAATCTCAAGACCATCGAGGATATGGCCAAGGTCTGCGACAAGCTCACCGTAGGGGCGCCGCCGGAATTTGCAGAACGGGCCAACGGTCTGGCGGGCCTGAAAACCAAATACAATTGCGTCCCGGCGAACTTCGACCCGCTGCCCAGCGGGCCGGTGACGGTGAAGGCACTGATCAATGATGACGTGCAGGTGGCGGATATCTTCACCACCACCCCGGACATTGTGGATCAGGATCTGGTGGTTCTGCAGGACACGAAATCGAACTGGGCAGCACAGCAGGTATTGCCGCTGATCAAAACCGACAAGGTCAGCGACACGGCTAAGGCGGCGCTGAACAAGGTTTCGGCTCTGCTGACCACCGATGACCTAATCGATCTGAACCGTCAGGTCAGCGGAGACCAGAAGATGGATCCCAAGGATGCTGCCGCCAAGTGGCTCAAGGACAAGGGAATCACGAAGTAGTCGCCGCCGTTTCCGGCACACCGGGCCAATTTCCTTATATTGGACCGGGCGCCGCGGCCCGATGTGCCGGTTCCGGCCGATACTCCTGTGCGATATTGGGTGAATGGCAGAATTCAGGCAGTCCACCAAACTCCACAATGTTCTCTACGACATCCGGGGGCCGGTGCTCGAACACGCCCAGAAAATGGAGGCTGAGGGACAGCGGATCCTCAAGCTCAACATCGGAAATCCTGCGCCGTTTGGGTTTGAAGCGCCGGACGCCATTCTGGTGGACATGATCCGCCACCTGCCGCATGCCCAGGGCTACAGCGACTCGCGCGGGATCTTCTCCGCCCGCACCGCCGTCGTGCAGTATTACCAGACCCGGGGCGTCAGCAACATCGACGTGGATGACGTTTACCTGGGCAACGGGGTCAGCGAACTCATCACTCTCTCCTTGATGGCGCTGCTCAATAACGGTGATGAAGTGCTGGTGCCGACACCGGATTATCCGCTGTGGACCGCGTCGGTGAGCCTGGCGGGCGGGCGGCCGGTGCATTATATGTGCGACGAAGGGAATGAATGGTGGCCGGATCTGGCGGATCTGGAGGCCAAAATCACGCCGCGGACCAAGGGGATTGTCATCATTAACCCGAACAACCCCACGGGTTCCGTCTACCCCCGGCACATCCTGACAGGGATGGTGGAGCTGGCCCGCAAACACGGACTCGTGATCTTTTCAGACGAGATCTACGAGAAGATCCTCTATGACGAGGCCATTCACATCAACACCGCAACGATCACCGGTGACGACGTGCTGTGCATGACCTTCAGCGGACTCTCAAAGGCATACCGCATCTGCGGTTACCGTTCGGGCTGGCTCGCGATCTCCGGGCCGAAGACGGCGGCCGCCGACTATCTGGAGGGCATCAATCTGCTGGCCAATATGCGCATGTGCGCCAATGTCCCGGGTCAGCACGCCATCCAGACCGCGTTGGGTGGGCATCAGAGCATCACGGATCTGATACTGCCCGGCGGCCGGCTCAAGGAGCAGCGCGATGTCGCCTACCGGATGCTCAACGCCATCCCTGGCGTCAGCGTGCAGCAGGCACATGGTGCCTTGTACCTGTTTCCGCGGTTGGATCCGGAGGTTTATCCGATCAAAAGTGACGAGAAATTCGCCCTGGACCTGCTGACGGAGCAAAAGATCCTCATCTCCCATGGCACCGCCTTCAACTGGATCCGCCCGGACCACTTCCGGCTGGTCACCCTCCCGAATGTCAAAGACCTTGAAGAGGCCGTGGGCCGAATCGGTGAATTCCTCAGCCACTACCGCCCCTAGCGCTCCTCTCCTTCCCATACCGCTTCCCCGGACAGGTCGCGGTGCTTGCACTTAAAAATGGCGATTTGGGTGCAGGCACTGCGGCCCGGTTGGGGATTCGGGTACGGTGGAACGATCTGCTCCGGCGCAGGCACCGAAACCGGCAGCAGCGCCCGAAGGGAAGGTACATCGTGGCAACAAAATCCGCGGCAGTCAAAGATGGATTCAGCAAAGACCCGGCCAAGCTGCTGAAGGTCGGCCCCGATTTCAGCCTGGCAAAGGCCTCGACGGACGCGTCTCCCGGCTTCAGCGGTAAGAAACGTGACGGTCAGCTGCTGCTGGCGGTGCAGGCGCGGAAACTTGCGGCGCTACAGGAACAGCTGTTCGCCGAAGGCCAGTACGGCGGCACGAAATCGGTCCTGCTGGTACTGCAGGCGATGGACACCGCGGGCAAGGGTGGAATTGTTTCCCATGTAGTGGGCTCCGTTGATCCCCAGGGCGTGCGGCTGAAGGCCTTTAAGGCGCCCAGCGCCTCGGAGAAGCGCCACGATTTCCTCTGGCGGGTCGAGAAGGAAGTCCCCGCGGCGGGCATAATCGGCGTCTTTGACCGATCGCACTATGAGGACGTGCTGATTCATCGAGTGCATGGATGGGCCACTCCGGAGGAGCTCGACCGGCGTTACAAAGCCATCAATGAGTTTGAGGCCAATCTGGCCGCTGGCGGTACCCGGATCATCAAGATCATGCTCAACATCAGCCCGGAAACTCAAAAGGAGCGGCTCACGGCCCGCCTGCACGACCCCACCAAGTACTGGAAGTACCGCGCCGATGACCTCACCGAGCGGGCGTTCTGGCCGCAGTATATGGAGGCTTACCAGGTTGCCATCGAGCGGACCAGCACGACCGCGGCGCCGTGGTACGTGGTGCCGGCGGGGAAGAAGTGGTACGCCCGGCTTGCGGTGCAGGAAATTCTAATGAACGCGCTCGGGAACATGGAGCTGATCTGGCCGGCAGGGGAGTTTGATTTGGCCGAGGAGCGCAGAAAGGTCGCTGCGTCCTAAGCCCGGGACGACGACGGCGTCAACGACGCAGGCGACGGCCGGCAGCAGCGCTGACCTTCGAACGCGGCGACGAGGAACGACGGCGGCGGCGGTTACCTGCCGCCGCCGTCCGCGGCCGGGCCCTGTGACCCGGCCGTGCTGCGCGCGAGCCGAGCCTTGGCTCCGTCCAACCATTCCTCGCACCGCTTCGCCAGTGCCTCCCCGCGCTCCCACAGAGCCAGTGATTCTTCCAGGCTGGCTCCACCCGTTTCGAGCTGACTGACGACGCTGACGAGCTGTTCACGGGCCTGTTCATAGCTCAGTGCGGACATATCGGCCTTCGGCTGCGCCGCTGATTCGTTGCTGGTTCCGGTATTCATGATGATCCGTTCATCGGTGATGGCCGTTAGCGGCCGGCGGGTGGGGAAGGACTGCCGGGCCCGGGTTAGCCCGGATCCGTAGCTGCGGATGCAACGGCGGCGAATTCACCGGCGGCGACGCGGATCCGCAATGCGGCATCCGCGCAGACCTGCTCCGGGGCACGGACCACCGATCCGTCCGCCAGCTGCACGACGGCGTAGCCGCGGTCCAGAGTTTTCTGGGGGGACAGGGCCCGGACCTGGGCCCGAAGATGCAGGATACCGTCAATATGTCGTGCCAGCGCGGTGTTCATGGCGCCGCCGGACCGGGACTGCAGGCGCGTGATGTCTTCATTGCGGACGGTAACCATGCCCGCGGGATTGGCCAGGACCGGCCGCGTGCGGAGCTGGTGCAGCCGCTCCGTTTCGCGTTCGATCAGCCCACGAACCCGGCGGTTGAGCTGTTCACGGACCTGTTGAACGCGGGCGCGCTCCTCCGCAACGTCCGGGACTATTCTCTTCGCCGCATCGGTGGGGGTGGACGCCCGGAGGTCTGCGACATCGTCCAGCAGCGGATGGTCCGCTTCATGACCGATCGCGCTGACCACGGGGGTGCGGGCCACAGCCACTGCCCGGATCAGGCTTTCATGACTGAACGGCAGCAGGTCCTCCATCGAGCCGCCGCCGCGGGCGATCACGATTATGTCAACGGCCGGATCGGCGTCCAGCTCGGCCAGCGCGGCGCTGACCTGGGCGACGGCGCTGACTCCCTGCACCGCCACTTCGCGGACCTCAAACTGTACCGCGGGCCAGCGCAGTGAGGTATTGCGCAGTACATCCTTCATGGCATCGGAGTTCCGGCCCGTAATCAGGCCGATGCAGTGCGGGAGCAGCGGAAGCTTCTTTTTCCGCGCGGGAGCGAAGAGACCCTCGGACGCCAGAGCCTGACGGAGTTGCTCGATCCTCGCCAACAGATCACCCAGGCCGACCGGACGAATATCCCTGCCCTGCATGGACAGCCGGCCCGTTTTGACCCAGAAATCCGGTTTGAGCTGGGCAACCACACGGGCACCGCGCTCCAACGGGTGCTCCATGGCGGCAATGACGGAGCCCCAGACTGTGACGCTGAGCGAAACTTCCGCGTCAATGTCCCGTAGCGTCACATAACTGACATTGGCCCGGCGGTTGAGTTCGATGATCTGCCCCTCCACCCAGGCGGAGGGAGCGCGCTCAATGTGTGTTTTGAGTTTTTCGGAGAGCAGATGCAGCGGCCAGGGATTTTCGGCACTCGTCTCGCCCGCCGTCGCCGCGATCACCTGCTGCGCCGGGAGAGCGGGTTCGGGTCCGGTGGCTTCCGTCCCGGCGGGTACCAGCCGGGCTGCGGGTCCTCCTGCGCCACCACGGCCGCTGCCGGCGGAAAGCGGATCCTCAATCACGGGCCGTACCTCCAGATTCAGTCACAATTCAACTCTAACCACATCATGTACCCGCCCACCGACACATCCACAGCATCTCCACATCACGTCCGCACCGTGACCGCGCGCCGATCGGCTGCGGGTAAGGCGGAGGTTTACGGCAGCGGAAGATACAGTTATCGACTGACGGGTGATTTTATGGGAGACAAATGCGTAGTTTTTTTGCGGCCATCATGGTGCTGCTGGCATTGGCGCTGACGGCGGTGGCCATTCCGGCCATCTGGGCCGACCGGAACATAGTGCAGGAATCCGGCTTTGTGGCGATGGCCTCACCGCTGGGCTCCGATGCCAGGTTCCAGAAGGCGCTTGCTGAGGCGGCGACCAAGACGGTGTCCTCGCAGCTCAAGCTCGACTCCGGACTGTTGGCGCTGGTTCAACCCACCATCGAATCGGCGGCCAACGCGCTGAGCTCCGATCCGGGGTATCCGGCCGCGTGGACCGAGACACTGCGTCGCAGCCACCGGCTCACCGTAGCGGCCACCCCGCCGGCCGGCCAGCAAGGCAGCGGGCAGGACCGCGTGACGCTCGATATTGCCCCGCTGCTGGGCCTGGTCGAGAAGAAAGTCGCGGCAGGGCTCGGCGTAGAGGCGACAACCCCGGCACAGGTTCTGATCGAAGTCGGCCAACCGGAACAGCGCGCGGCGATAATCAAGCTGGCCACCTACGCCCCGCTGGGCTACTGGCTGGCGGGCGGAGCGCTGCTTGCGCTGCTGCTCGCCCTGGTTATTGCCCATCGGCGTTCCACTACCATCCTGCTCGCGGGGATCGGTCTGGCCGCAGTCGCGGGCGTGTGGAAGCTGGCGACGGGCCGCGTGGCGGACACTGTACGTGCCAGCACCAGCGGCAATGACGTCGCGGACCTCTTCAAACAGCACTTCCTCACGGCCGCCACCGGCAGCTTCGACCATTGGATCGGCATTGCGCTTGCCGGGGCCGGGCTGCTGGTGGTTGCCGGCGCCCTGGGACGGGTTTTCTCACGGCGCTGAGGGCGCCAACCTGCATTGACGAAAGAACGGTTTTACCGCGCGGAAGGCACGTTTTTGGGCCGGCACGTAGGATGGAACCATGACCAGCACTGCCATTTCCATCCCTATGCCTACCGTTCCGCGCCGGCGGCGAGCCCCTGCAGAGGTGGCGGCCGCCGCACCCGTCACCGGCCCCAGGCGTGTCCTGCTTGCCGCCCCGCGGGGTTACTGTGCCGGCGTCGACCGGGCGGTCATTGCGGTGGAAAAGGCGTTGGAGCATTACGGGCCGCCGGTCTACGTGCGCAAGCAGATCGTGCACAACGTGCATGTAGTCAGCACTCTGGAGGCCAAGGGTGCCATTTTTGTGGACGAAAACGAGGAGGTTCCCGAGGGCGCGCTGGTGGTCTTTTCCGCGCACGGCGTGTCACCGGCCGTCGTGGCGTCCGCGGCCGAGCGCGGGCTGCGCACCATTGATGCCACCTGCCCGCTGGTGACTAAGGTCCACCGGGAGGCGGTGCGTTTCGCCAAGGATGACTACGACATCCTGCTGATCGGGCATGACGGGCATGAAGAGGTGGAAGGCACCGCCGGTGAAGCTCCCGAGCATATCCAGATCGTCAACGGGCCGCACGAAGTGGACAAGGTCCAGGTCCGTGATCCGGACAAGGTCATCTGGCTTTCCCAAACGACGTTGAGCGTGGACGAGACGATGGAAACCGTCCGGCTGCTCAAGGAACGCTTCCCGACGCTGCAGGATCCGCCCAGCGATGACATCTGCTACGCGACCACGAATCGTCAGGTTGCGATCAAAAATATTTCCCCGCGCGCGGATCTGGTCATCGTTGTTGGCTCGGCAAATTCCTCCAATTCAGTCCGGCTGGTGGAGGTTGCGCTGGAATACGGCGCCAAGGCCTCACACCGGGTGGATTTTGCCAATGAAGTGGACGAGAGCTGGTTCGAGGGCGTGGCGACCGTCGGTGTCACCAGCGGTGCTTCGGTCCCGGAAATCCTCGTGCAGGATGTACTGCACCTGCTGGCCGAGTACGGTTACGCGGACGTGGAGGAAATTGTGACGGCGGAAGAGGATCTGTTGTTCTCCCTGCCGAAGGAACTGCGGGCGGCACTGAAGGCAGCCGGCGACACCAGCCGTGCGCTGGGCGGCAGGGGCACGCGTCCGCCGGACTAGATCGACGGATCGGTCCGGACCGACGGACCCTATCGACCTGGCCGACCACCCAGCACAAACCAGGCCGGCAACCGCAGGAGTACGACGGCGGCGGGGCCGGCTAGTGGATGTCTGCCGTGAGCTCCGGCGCGCTGAGCGAGCGCGGTGAGGCATCAACCTGCGACGGCGTTGCCAAGGTGTCCGGGTCCAGCGAATTCAGTTTGCGGGCCGTGGGGAGCACACGGGCTTCCAGTGTTCCCACCAGCGCGTTGTAGCGGTCCACGGAGGACTTGAGCGACGAGCCGAGTTTCCCCACATTGTCCCCTAGGGTGCCGAGCCGGGTGTAGAGGGCGCTTGAGTGCTCGAAAAGTTCCTTGGCGCTCTCGGTCAGCACATCCTGGCGCCAACTGAAGGCCACGGCCTTGAGGATGGCGAGCAGGCTGATGGGGGAAGCCAGCACGACGTTGCGGGTGATGGCATAGTCCAACAGCGCCGGATCCGCCAGCAGGGCCGCCGAAAGGATGGACTCGGCGGGCACGAAGCAGATCACTAGGTCCGGCGTATTCGTACCCGTTTCCCAGTACTTTTTACCCGCCAGCGCGTCCACATGCGCCTTCAGCGCTTTGGCATGGCGGAGCAGTAGCTCCTCGGAGCCCAGCGCTGCGCCGACGTCGTCTGCCGCGGAGCCGCGCTCCCTGCCGGCGGGGCCGGACAACCCGGAGTTTTCGTGTGCCTGCAGATACGCGGAGAGCGGCACCTTGGCATCCAGTACCAGCTCCTTATTGCCCGGCAACCGGACCACCATGTCCGGGCGGCTGGCCCCATCTGCGGTGGCCGTGTGGACCTGCTCGGTGAAATCCACGTGTGCCAGCATGCCGGAGGCTTCCACCACGCGCCGCAGCTGCACCTCGCCCCATTTTCCGCGCGCACTGTTGGACCGCAGCGCGGACGCAAGTGACGTCGTCGTCAGCAGCAACTGTGCATCCGCGTCCTTGGCATCCCGAAGCTGCTGGGAGAGCTGGCCGTACTGCTCCACGCGGTCCCGCTCCAACAGGCCCACCTGCCGCTGCACCTCCGAGAGTTTCTCGGCCACCGGTCCCAGCGCATTCAGCACGGAGGCGTCGGTGGCCTGGCGTTCACCCAACTCCCGGTTCGCAGTCCCGAGCAGCCGGCGTTCGGCGTCGGCCCCGGCCAGCTGCGCGGTGACCTGCCCCAGCCGCGAGCTGACGCCGTCGAAATCCCGCTCCGTCTCCGCCAGCCGTCGGCGGAAGTACACGGCCGCAATGACGGCGCCGACAATAAGGCCGATCAGAAGCATCAATAATGCCAGTAAAACCACAAATCCATCCATATAAATACCTTCGCACGCCGCACCGACAGTTTCGCGAGGCGCATCGGTGTCGCACTCCGCGCCCATGTCTGCCGCCGGCAGCGGGAACCTTGGCGCGGCGATCAGGGCCCTGCCGGTAGGATTGCATACCGTGGCTCTTACTATTGGCATTGTCGGACTGCCCAACGTCGGCAAATCAACCCTATTCAACGCGCTGACGCGCAACAACGTGCTGGCGGCGAACTATCCGTTCGCGACGATCGAGCCGAATGTCGGCGTCGTCAGCCTCCCGGACCCGAGGCTGGCAAAGCTGGCCGGGGTTTTCGGTTCGGTGCGGCTGCTGCCGGCCACGGTGTCCTTTGTGGACATCGCCGGAATCGTCAAGGGCGCATCCGAAGGTGAGGGTCTGGGCAACAAATTCCTGGCCAACATCCGTGAAGCCGAGGCGATCGCCCAGGTCATCCGCGTTTTTGATGACCCCGACGTCGTGCACGTTGACGGCAAGGTTGATCCCCGCTCGGACATGGAAACCATCAACACCGAGCTGATCCTGGCGGATCTGCAGACCGTCGAAAAGGCCCTCCCGCGCATCGAGAAGGCCGTGAAGCTCAAGCAGCGCGGGGCGGCGGAGCTGGCGGCCATTCAAAAAGCGCAGACCGTGCTGGAGCGCGGAGACACCATCTTCTCCTCGGTCGCCAGCGACAAGCTGGAGCCGGAATACCTCGGTGAGCTCAGCCTCCTGACGGCCAAACCGTTCATCTACGTCTTCAACGTCGACGACGCCGTGCTGGGCAGCCCGGAGCGTCAGGCGGAGCTGCGCGCGCTGGTCGCCCCGGCGGACGCGATCTTCCTGGACGCCAAGCTGGAATCGGATCTGGTGGAGCTGGACGAGGCCGAGGCCCGCGAGATCCGGGCTGGATCAGCTGGCGCGCGTCGGCTTCCACACGCTCGGTCTGCAGACCTACCTGACCGCCGGCCCGAAGGAGACGCGCGCGTGGACCATCCATCAAGGTGATACGGCGCCGCAGGCCGCGGGTGTGATCCATACAGACTTCCAGCGCGGATTCATCAAGGCCGAGGTGGTCAGCTTCGATGATCTGATGGCGGCGGGCACGATGGCAGAGGCCAAGTCCCGCGGCCAGGTCCGGATCGAGGGCAAGGAGTATGTGATGGCCGACGGCGACGTGGTGGAATTTAGATTCAATGTGTAGGACTGGTTGACTAATTTAGGGGCGCCCCTGATGTTTTAGGCATTGCGGGCGCCCATGGCTCGCTATGTGTCGAGGTTGTTTTCACACCGAGACGCTCTTTGCTGACGATGCCCAGTTGAGATAATCTTTCGTCTCGAATTGGCGCGCTAGTGTCCCGTCGGCGATTGTGAAACGGTGTGGATGCTGGCGAGGATCATCCGTCTGCCGTGTAGGAATGAAAGCGGGCAGTTCTATGTCTGCCCTCATGGAATGACACCAAGCGGCTTTTCGATAGCGTCAGCCACAGCACGAAGTCGCTGGGCCGTCGCTCTCACGTCTCCAAGAACATAAGTTACGAACTTGGGATCGTCGTGGTGATCGACCATGCGCAGTGCGCCATTTCCGAATTGTGACAGAGTTGCTGCTGCTGCGAGGACCTCGTCAACTGATGGAGTTAGTTCTGTTCTGCGGCCATCTCTTGAAATATCTCGGGCGGTTATTGCGTCGCCCGAGTCGTTGGCTTCATCGATGAGTTGTGCGACCACCAATGAAAGAACATTCAGCTCTCGTCGTCGTTGTGAAATAAGATCCTCGATTTCAGAGAACCCATTGGGAACCTGAAATAGGCGGCCCAGTTCATGAGGCCGGAGCCCGTACTCGATGGCACATTCGACGAGAGTTCCGAGTCGCTCCGCGTCTACAAGCGACCACTCACGTTTGGCAGCCATGTTTTTGATCGTGTCTCCGCTGAAATCGGGGCCAACCACGGCTGCGAATAGTGCCCCATGTCGGCTCTTATGCGTCTCGAGGGCCACATCGCTGATGTCCGAGTGGGTGATGCTGCCAGTTGATCGGGATTTTGCTTCCACGATTGCGGTCAATTCGGAACCAGCTTCATCCCGCCAGCGAACAAGTACATCGGTGTTCCCGGCGCCACCGATCGTTTCGGCATTGAATCCCATGGCGCGGAATGCGTCACGAATAGCAGTCTCAAATGCTTTACCCGGCGCTTCGCCCAAAGCGCGTGGATCTCGCGCAAACCTGATGAGATTGTCCTTGTAGGCACAAGGGGGCGCTTCGCTTGGAACCAATTTGTGTTTTGCAGTTAAGTTAGCTTCTTTCGGAACGTCAGGTGGCTCAGCAAGCGGTAATTCGGTTGAAATGGCAACACCGTATGGGGTTGCTCGGATACTGCCGTATCGCGGCTTCTCGATGAGACCAGTGTCCTCCAGAAATGAGGCGATCCAGCGCGCTTTGTCGATATTTAGACCGAATCGTTTGGCTTCAGAGTACATTTCATGACGAGTGACGTCCCCTTCGACTGCGCGTATCATTTCCCCAACAAATCTCATGTTCGCATGGAGAATTCTAACAAAATTGATGTCGTCCCCAGATTCAAGCCACGCCTGTGCTGATGGGGTCGCCTGATATATTCCGAGTCCAACTTCGTGGAGAAGCCCCGAGGCCCGCATGAACGGCATCATAGAATCTACGCTGCTTCGTTTAAGGTTGAACGTGTCTGAAATGAAAGCGAGGAGTTCGCTACGACCGATCGGATTGAGCGCCGCATTTACGATTGTTCTGAGATTTTCGACCTTATTGGGGTTAAGGGCAGGGCTGGGTACCCAGATGTTGTATGTGCTTCGTGAGTCGTGAGTCCGTGTTGACGTAACGAGTTCATTGAGGAGTGCAGAGATTTCGGCTGGAGTATCCGCCACCGTTACGCCATGTGCTTGAGGTTGGGAAATGGCCTCGGGTGTCACGATTGTGCGGCCCCGAAGGAGTGTCTGTCCGGATGCAGTTATCTGCCAGCGTCGGTTTCCAATCCCTTCAATGAGGTCAAGTACTTCGAGCCAGTCCATTCGGCTACGAGTTCCCCCGAAGCTCTTCCACGAGGTTTCGTACTGGAATTGAAGGTGCTTGTCGACTTCGTCGATAGTGCACGGATGGGACGCAACAAATGACAAGGTTTCCGAAAAGAGGCGAATCTGGTCCGCCAAAATGGTCGCAAGGTGAGCTTGAGTCGGATCAGAATCAAGTTCCAATCCGGTGCTCGTCAAGCGGAGTTCACCACCGGAGCTTTGGGCAAGTCGGAGGCCTTTGAGAAATCTGTAGTATTCGAGCCAGGTCAGGGGCTGTGATTGAGGAGCTGCGCCGCCCGCACGTGGAACTGCGCTCACGATGTTCGGCGGCAACACGGGGATGGCGCTGAGGTCGTCGGCATTCCCAGCACCAACTTGCCTTACGAGTTCAAACACGAGAGCCACCCACACCGCTTTGCCGCCACGCAGCGCAGGGATTCCACCGGCCTGCCTGCGCCAGAGTGCCATCTGCTGTGACAGTTCGTCTTGGGTGCTCTGCGGAGCGATGGAAGTCATGAGAGGAGTCTAATGCGTCATTCGATTGATAGTGTCGCGAATCAGAGATCTTCTTGAGAGTCCATTTGATCGACCATCGCTACGCACAGCTATGCTTAGCGACCGGCCGACGACGGCCCGATGTTGCGCCTTCGAAATCATGTGCAGAGTGGCCCCGGCGGAAACGAAGGGCTAGCCAAATTTGGAAAATGGTGGAGCTCCGATTCAACTTCGGGGAGAGGTACGGTTTGAATATCGAGCGTGCGAGAAAGTGGGAAGGAAGTGACAATGGATTTGAACGCGGCGGCAGCCGTCGTTTCAGCAGTGGGCGCGGGAGTAGCAGCGGTGGGTGCCGTCGCCGCCGCCATTGCAGCTTCAGTTGCACTGAAGCCAGCTCAGCGCGCAGCAAATGCGGCCGAAGGCCAAACCAGGATTCAACGCGAGCTTATGCACCAGGCGGCTCAGCCTTATGTGTGGGCGGACATTCAGCCAGACATCCAACAAGGAACCATGCTTCATCTTGTTGTAGGTAATGCGGGTCCAACAATGGCACGCAACATCCGAGTTGACATTGATCCGGCGATTCCTGAGCATCCTGATTATTCTGGAGCGATCGTGGCTGCCCAGAAGAGAGTCCGTGATGGAATCCTTTCGCTAGCCCCAGAACGTGTCATCCGCTGGTCGATCGGTCGTGGTTTTGACCTTCTCGAAGACGAAGCAGATGAAACCATATACTGCCTCCGAGTGAATGCAGAAGGGCCGTACGGCCCGCTCGAACCCATGGAGTTTGAGGTCCGCCCCAGTGACTGGCGCGAAGCAAGAGACGCGCCTGATGGCAACCTCCACTTCGTTCGCAAGGAAATTGAGAAACTGGCGGGCGAGGCTAAGAGTATCCGGGAGCATATGCAACAACAGGACATCGGGGGACTGGTCGGCAGTGACATTACCGAGACCGCGCTTTCTGATTCCATTGTTCGTCGGCGCCCGCAAGAGAACGATGCGTACACGTCAACAAACGGAGATGATGTGTAGTGGACGACTCGAATTACGCGGCCGGCACCTATGTTGGAAGCTTTTGGAGACCGAGTTGTTGGCACTATTGCGACTCGTCACTACTGCGGGCGCATGGGCCATTTTCACATTCAACTCGAAATCCATGAAGAGGGTTCCCAATGTGATCAAGCTGAAGATGCAACACTCGTTGCAGCGGTTGTTCGTCATAGGATATTCGGCTACGGAACGTGGTGGAATTTAGGTTTGCGATCTAACCCCTGCGCAGCTGAAGCTCGTTATTATCGCCCGGGCTTTGGCTGCGAAGGCAGCGAGTTGGTCATTCCAAGGAGGGCTCCTCGGCGGGTTTCCCCACGTCAAGCAGGAGGTAGGGACCCCGGTCCGCAAGAATTTCAGGGTCCCTGAAGAGACCGTCGCTGCGGCCGCGCTCGGCCGCAGCGCAGGCGAGGTCGCGGGCGCCCTCGCCGAAGCACTGACCTAGGGGGCGCGGGCCACCGCTGAGCCTCGTGCGTCTTGCTGGCGCGGTGAACGGCCCGCGCTAACAGCCAGCGGAATGGACACGCTATCGCAGAGCAGACCGTTAGGGCTTTAGTGGATAATGAGGTGTGCCCAAACGTGCAGACGAACCTGATGGCTCCGCGCCAGGCAGCCGTGATGGTCACAGAGCTCCCAGTCGGCGAACTGGAGTGGGAGAACGTCGAGAGACTGTTCATGCGCATGATCGCCAGCGTGGGTGAAGTCCAGTGGGCGAAGCTTTACGGCACCCGTGGCCAGGACCAAGAAGGCATCGATGCATATGCACGGATGCAGGGAACCGGTTCGAGGGATCCAACGGGCCGTCCGTACGTGGTGCTTCAGTCACGTCGAGTGAAGCAGCTGGGAGCGGCCGATATCGACGCCGCCATTGCAGATTTTCTTGACGGAAACTGGCCCGCAGAAACAAGCAAGTACATCTTCGCGACCAGCTATGACTTGACCGATACAAAGTTGGACGCTGCAGTGCGCCGAGCCGCGAATACGCTAGCCGAACGAAAGATTGAATTCGAACCGTGGGGCGCGGTCGAGATCAGCAACACGTTGAAGACACTGCCCGAGCTCGTCGACGACTTCTTCGGCCGAGCATGGGTTGAACCCTTCTGCGGCCCGGAGGGACTGCAACGCGTACAACGAAGGCTCGAATGGATCGATGCTCAGTCGCTGCGTGAGAAACTCTCGGCGCACTACCTGGCAATTTTTGCGGCACAAAATGCCGTCCCACGGCCAACTCCGCACACCACAGGCAGCTTCGGCGGCGACACCAGCAGGCCCGCGCCGCCCTGTAACGACTTCATCGTCGTCGATGTGACTCCACGCCTTGTAACGGTGAGCCCTAGGGACGAAGCACTGTTGTCTGGCGCAGGCGACCGAGCCGACGCGAATGTTCCGACAGCCGAAACGCCTTACACCTCAGGCCCAGAACCGGCTGACATCGCGGCTACGCGGAAGGGTGAGGGCCGTGCACAAACTGGCTTGGGCCCCCCGCGGCGCTCGTTCCGAGCAGTCGAAGCTCTGCTCGGAGAGAACCGGGCCAGCTCAGGTGACAACAGCTTCCGGCAGGCCGCTGACGATTGGCTCACGAGCAGCCGACGTACGCTCTTAGTCGGGGCGCCGGGATCGGGAAAGTCGAGCCTGCTGCGGTTCGTAGCGATTGACGTGCTGAGCCCAGCTCCGCAGTCGACCGCGCTCCAGCAAACATACGGCGGTCGGCTGCCCGTTTGGTTGCCGTTCGGCTTTCTCACCCGTCACCTCGCCGACGACGACGGAAACTCGCTCGTGTCGGCGGCTCAGGCCTGGATGCAGGCCCGCGGCATGTCCGAAACATGGCCGCTGGTCGAACGTGCCCTTAGCGATGACCGACTCCTGCTGCTGGTCGACGGGATTGACGAGTGGAAGAGTCCAGCCGCTGCTAACGATGCGCTCGGCGCATTGGAATCGTTCCTTGGTCAGCGGCCTGAGGCGGCTGCCGTTTTGTCCTCACGGCCCTACGGCGTCGAGCGGCTGACGTTCTCATTGCCGTGGTCACGGGCTGAAATCGCCGACCTAGATGACCGACAGCAACGCGCCATGTCTGCGCAGTACCTGGCGCCTCCGGTAGCCCCCGAATTGAACTCTGAGGGTGACGACAAGCCAGCAGGCGAGGATGCTTCCGTGTGGGACCGTGCGCACGTAACCCCGTTCCTCGACGAGCTCGCAGGTGTGCCTGAGCTCGCGGTGCTTGCCCGGAAACCGTTATTCCTTGCCCTCCTGGCAACAAGCTGGCACGGAGAGCCGCTGCCGCCAAAGCGTTTTGCGCTTTACGACGAGATCGTCGATCTGATGGTACGTCACCACCCGGCAATGCGTCGCAGATTCTCAATAGTGGTCGACCTTCCACTGGACGAACGTGAGTTCAAGACGTTGATGGAAGCCGTGGCTTACGCCTTAGTGAGCGCCGGCAGCACGTACGCAGTCCCCGTTCTTGAGATGCAGCAGCTCGTGATGCAGGCGCTTTGCGACGGCGATGTCTTGGGCTACCCGTCTGCGGAGTCGCACCGGATGGCTAAGGCAGCGCTGCGGATGGCTGAAGACGAGTTCGGTCTCCTTGTTCCCCAAGGCGCTGACCACGTCGGATTCGTTCACCGAGTACTTCTCGACCACCTGGCAGGCAGGAGACTGGCCCGAATGGCGCAAGCTGAGCAGGAAAGGGTCTTCAAGGAACGCCTCACCGACCCTGCCTGGCTAGACGTTCTTCTGGCATCGCTCACAGCGCAGTCCAATCCGCACACGGTCGCCGACCTGCTGGACAAGATGTCGGTGCCCACCGAGGGCGCCTACTGGCCGCTCAAGGAGTTCCAAACTGAGTCGGCGACCGAGCTAGTTGCTCATGCGCTCGCCTCAGAAGTCAAGCTTCCCCCACGGAAGGCCGCTGCCTATATTGACGAGTTGGTTCGCGAGGTGGAGACGTCACCAATTGTGGAGCACAGGGTGAACGTCGTTGCCGCTCTGGTTCGGGCGTGTGCCAATCCCTCAGTGCGTCGGAGACTCCTTCCGACCTTCATTTGTTGGCTCGACGCAACTCGGCCGTATCCAGCGCCGGCTGTCTATGCGCTGCGGGACCTCGATATCCCGGATGACTCCGCTGCTGCAGTTCTGTTGCAC
>CAJDTL010000015.1_pt1 | contig 43151 bp, 36 predicted proteins | sample 7389871 | NCBI WGS metagenome assembly CAJDTL01 (sample SAMEA7055650, study PRJEB34461) | soil metagenome | biome: terrestrial ecosystem; feature: Peninsula; material: soil | place: Antarctica | collected 2016 | reverse complement strand
GACCGCCGCGTCCGCTTCGAGCGCGATGCCATGCAGTATGTGGATCAGCTGTATTCGGCCGCCATGCGGATGGCCAGGAATCCTTCCGACGCTGAGGATCTGGTGCAGGAGGCGTACACGAAGGCTTTTTCGGCCTTCCATCAGTACCGGCCCGGGACGAACCTCAAGGCGTGGCTTTACCGCATTCTCACCAACACGTACATCAATCTGTACCGCAAACGCCAGCGGGAGCCGCTGCAGTCCAACTCGGATCAGGTGGAGGATTGGCAGCTGGCCCGGGCCGAGTCGCACACCTCGCGTGGTCTGCGCTCCGCCGAGGCGGAGGCGCTGGATCATCTGCCGGACAGCGATGTGAAGCGTGCGCTTCAGTCCATTCCGGAGGAATTCCGGCTGGCGGTGTACTTTGCCGACGTCGAAGGTTTTGCGTACAAAGAGATTTCGGAAATTATGAACACCCCGATCGGCACCGTGATGTCCCGGCTGCACCGCGGACGCAAGATGCTGCGGGACCTGCTGGCCGATTACGCCAAGGAACGCGGCTTCCACGCGAATGGCGCGGACAACACGCCGGCGGTAGCCGGTCGAAAGACCGCCGTCGCAGTGGACCCGCCGATGGGCAACGCAAGCAATGATCAGGAGAAGAACAAATGAGCGACTGCCAGAGCCTGGGCGATTGCGATGACACGCGGATCGCGCGGATTTACGAATATCTGGACGGCGCGCTGTCTTGCGACGATCTCGCGGAGATTAAGGCCCATCTGGACAGCTGCCCGGATTGCGCCGGGGAGCACGATATTGAGTGCGTCATCCGCTCCGTGGTGAAGCGGTCCTGCAAGGAAGCTGCGCCGGAGAATCTGAAGGCCGCCATCCTGGAACGTATTCACCGGACCCGGACCGCCGAGGTCTAACCGCAGAAGTTCAACAGCCGGGCGGCAGCGGCAGGATCCGGACCGGCTGCCGCAGTAAAAGTATATTCCACGCGCGAAAAATGCCTAGATTCCGCGGATTTTTGCAACGTTGACAGCGGGGGTCGTCGGTTCGAATCCGACAAGGGCCCAGTATGGGCTGCTGACCCGCGGTTTTAGTAGTTTGAATGGTCCCGAAAGGGGCCATTTTGACTTTAACTCACAATAGACTCACCAGATTGACCATCAACACTCATAAGTTTTCGTCCTTTCCGGCAGTGCGGCCAGCAACCTTCCGCAGGGCGTGCCCTGGACCGCCCAGCAGAACTGCAGCGCCTCGATCACGTCCTCACCGTAAAGCGGTGGCCTGGAGGCCGCGGCTTGGCCGGTTTCAGCACCAGGGCCTGCCATGGTGCCTTCCGTGCGTGATCGCAGTGCCAGTGCGTCAGCGCACACAACCCAGCCCAGAAGACCTTTTTGGCAGCCATATCAGAACGGGCATACCGAAGTGCGGTGTTTTTCGTGGCTGCTCTACGCTGACAATTCGATTGCTCCTTGGCTCACAGGGCCCCGCCAACAGATGCCAGCACGCCAGACCCACCGCTACGGGGGCATTGCCGAATGATTCCTCGATAGCAGCTGCGCAGGCATCTTTATTGAGTTGAAGCGGGAGCCTTGTGCCTCCGCTATCTAGTGCTACTATGTACTAGTAGTCAGTAATGCAGAGTAGGCGAGGAGGTGTTCGATGGGCAAACAGATGACGGAGATGCTCAAAGGCACTCTGGAGGGCATCGTTCTGGCGATCCTGTCCGTGCGGCCCACGTACGGCTACGAGATCACGGCACGGTTGCGGGAGCAGGGCTTCTCCGAGATTGCCGAGGGCACCGTCTACGCGCTCTTGGTCAGGATCGAGAAGAATGGCCTCGTCGACGTGGAGAAGGTCCCGTCCGAGAAGGGGCCGCCGCGGAAGGTGTATTCGCTCAATGCTCAGGGGCGGGAATATTTAGAAGAGTTCTGGAGGACGTGGAGCTTCCTGGCCGAACGGCTCGAACAGCTCCACGAAGGAGGGAGTTAGCCATGAACATTGGGTGGATCGAGCAGATCACAGGGTCGCTCGAGCAGAAGAGGCGCTACCGGCAGTACAAGGGGCGCACGGAACGGCTGCCCGCGAACTATCACACGGCGATCGATGCGCTGGAGCGGTATCTGATGTACTTCGGGTCGATTTCGAAGGGGGAGATCCTGGTGGCGATGCTGGAGGATCTTGCCGATCTCTTCGAGCAGAGCGCGGCGAGCGGTACCCCGATCCGCGAAGTCGTTGGGGAGGACCCGGTGGAGTTCGCCGAGGAGTTTCTGCAGAACTACTCGGAGGGTCAGTGGATCAACAAGGAGCGGGAACGGCTGACCAACGCCATCGACCGTGTCACGGGAAACGAACCGTAACGATAAGGGAGACCGGAGATCCAGATGACAACCAATCAGGTTCAGGGGCCTGCGATCCATGTGCAGGGTATGGAGAAATCGTACAAGAAGCTGGAAGTGCTGCGCGGTGTGGACTTCGATGTGGCGCGGGGCAGCATTTTCGCCCTGCTCGGCTCGAACGGGGCGGGCAAGACCACGGTCGTGAATATCCTGTCCACGCTGCTCAAGGCCGACGCGGGGACTGCCGGCGTCAGCGGCTTCGATGTTGCGACGCAGGCAGCACAGGTGCGGGAGTCCATCAGCCTCACCGGACAGTTCGCGGCCGTCGATGACATCCTCACCGGGAAGGAGAACCTCGTGCTGGTCGCCCGGTTGCGGCACCTGAAGAACTCCGGCACGATCGCCGATGAGCTACTGACTCGTTTCTCGCTCACTGACGCGGCTGCGCGGAAGGTGTCAGAGTATTCCGGTGGCATGCGCCGACGCCTGGACATCGCGATGAGCCTGATCGGGCAGCCTAAGGTGATCTTCCTCGATGAGCCGACAACCGGGCTTGACCCGCAGGCGCGCATCGAAGTGTGGCAGGCCGTGAAGGAACTCGCCAAGCACGGTACAACGGTGCTGCTCACCACGCAGTATCTGGATGAGGCCGAACAACTCGCCGACCGGATCGGAATCCTCCACCAGGGCCGGATCATCGTCAACGGCACACTGGCCGAGCTCAAGGCGCTACTCCCACCAGCAAAGGTCAAATACGTCGAGAAGCAGCCCACCCTCGAGGACGTCTTCTTCGCCATCGTCGGCGACGACGGCAGAGACCGCAAGGACGTCGACGCTGGAGAACTCCGCGTCGGCATGGACGAGTAAGGAACTACGATGAAAAATCATTTCTTCAGTGACACCTCCGTCCTGCTGGGACGGTCCCTGCGCCACATCTCGCGCAGCATGGACACCATCATCACAACCACGATCACACCGATCGCCCTCATGCTGCTATTCGTCTACGTCTTCGGCGGTGCCATCAAGACTGGCACCGAGAACTACGTCAATTACCTGCTGCCGGGTATTCTGCTCATCACGATTGCCTCGGGCATCGCGTACACCGCCTACCGGCTCTTCCTGGATATGAAGAGCGGCATCTTTGAACGATTCCAGTCCATGCCGATCACACGCTCCTCCGTGCTGTGGGCACACGTGCTGACCTCGCTGGTCGCCAATCTGGTCTCGCTCGTCGTCGTCGTGCTCGTCGCCCTGCTCATGGGTTTCCGCACGGAGGCCGGAGTGCTGGCGTGGCTGGCGGTCGCCGGAATCCTGATCCTGTTCACCCTGGCTTTGACCTGGCTGGCCGTGATCGCCGGGCTCTCCGCGAAGACCGTGGACGGTGCCAGCGCGTTCTCCTACCCGCTGATCTTCCTGCCGTTCATCAGCTCGGCATTCGTGCCCACCGACACCATGCCCGGCCCGGTGCGCGCCTTCGCCGAGAACCAACCGGTCACCTCCATCGTCAACGCGATCCGGGCCCTGTTCACACAACAGCCGGTCGGCACCAACATCTGGATCGCCCTTGTCTGGTGCGTCGGTATCCTCATCGCCGCGTACCTCTTCGCCATGGTCACCTACCGCCGCAGGGTCTCGTAGTAGAGTATCGAGCCGGGTGCTGGCGCTGGGCGTGCGCCGCAGCCGTGCCCGAGCATGAACCAGCAGCCGGGTTCCGAAAGGCTGGCCGGGTGGGGGCCGTTCGACGCCGTCGCCAACGCCCTGAGGCAACCGCGGCCGGGCAGCATAGCAGCTTGCCGGGGCGATGGTCCGCGACTGGCTCACCGTCCTGACCGTTCCCTGCAGGTCGAATTCGGCCCTTTTTTCTAAAGCGTATAGAGGCGGCGCCATGAGAAGGGTAAAGCGGCCAGTATCTCTGGCTGGAGCATTGCGTCCGTTCGGTAGCGGAGGTCTGGTGTGCGCCGGACTCACAGGCCGGAGGTACGCGGGCCGAGGCCCCGGTCTGCCGCTTCCAGGGCAAAAGGAAACCTCCCAAGCCGAGGGCTCAGGAGGTTTCTTCAGCTTTTAAGCACAAAGGTTAAGCGTTGGGACGCTTACCGTGGTTTGCGCCGCCACGCTTCCGGTCACGACGCTTGCGTGCACGCTTGGACATAGCTGCCTCCCATCTTCTAAACGATTTGGAAAAGATCCGCCCTCTAGTCTCCCACACGCTTTACCGGCTGACCTAACCGATGTCTCCCGCCGTCGTCGTCCGTTCCAGCCAGGATTACGGTAATGCCGGCCGGCTAGGGGGCATTACCCCTTCAGCGTTGCCCGAATGGCGATTTTGGCCTGGTCCAGCACGGTCCGCACGGTTTCCACGGTGAGCTCGTTGAGCGTCCCGTTGCCGGCGTGAACGCGCAGCTCCACCCGCAGTTCATCGCGGAAGGACTGCAGCATCATTTCCATTTCCTTCAGCAAACGGTAGCTGGTGGGCGAGTGGCTGCCGCTGACGTCCGGCGTCTGCCCGGCGCCGCCCCTGGCCGCCTCCGCTGTGGCGGCGAGATCGGCACGCAGACCCTTCATGTTGGTCCGGATGTCGCTGCTCAGTTCGTCGGCCAGCCGGTGCACGGACGCTGAAATATCGTGTTCCACTCCCTGAAGTTCATCCCGGCGGCTCTCCAGCTCTGCCAGCCCGGCCGCGGTGAGACTGTACATGGTGCGCCTGCCGTCCGTCGCCGTCGCCACCAGCCCTTCTTCCTCCAGCTTGGCCAGCCGCGGATAGACCGTGCCGGCGCTGGGGGAGTACGTCCCGCCAAAGCGGCCGCTGAGGTCGCGGATCACATCATAGCCGTGCTTGGGCCCTTCCTCCAGCAGCGCGAGCAGATACAGCCGCAGGGCGCCGTGTGCAAAGACCGGGGGCATCAGTGACCCTCCTCCGTCCGCGCCGGTTCTCCGTGGACGACGGCAACGTTGCCGGAAACGGAGCTGGTGCGCAGTTTGAAGACATTTTTCGCCGGACCCGATGTGGTGCGGACGGTCCGTGGCGTTCCGGAGAAGCGCTGGTCATCGACCAGCACGGTTCCGGAAGTTGTTTTGGATTCCACGTCGACGCCGACATTTTGCGGCAACCGGACGGTAACGTCCCCGGAAACAGATTTGGACACCAGGTCCGCGGGGGTGCCGAACAGGTCGAAGCTCAAATCGCCGCTGATGGTGCTGGCACGGACGCTGCTCAGCAGTCCCGAAGCGGTGATTTCCCCGGACACGCTCTTGGCCGACAACGGACCCCTGTGCTGCCGGGCGATGATTTCGCCGCTGATGGTATCCGCCGTCAACATTCCCGTGGTGTCGTCCGCCAATACCGAACCGGAGATGGTTTTCAGGCTTGTACTGGCCGAGGTGCCGCAGACCAGTCCGTCGCCGCTGACCGTTGCGACGGAAACTTCGATGCCCGCCGGGACGGCGATACTGATGACCGCCCGGTCCGAGGTGTTGAGATTGACGATCTTCAGCAACCAGTTGCCGGGGTCCAGATGCTCGACCCTCAGCGTCCCGTTGCTGAAGCTCACCTGCAGCGGCTGGCCGCTGACCTCGGTGATCTCGATTCGGGTGATGGCCTCGTCATGGGTGATGACGTCCAATCGGCCCCGGACAATTGCGGCCCGCAGGGCGGTCACGCCGTCAACTTCCAATGTCTGCGGCGCCGTGATGGACCAGCTTTGCGAGCTCATTGCTCCTCCAAAAAATTGCGATATATCGCGTTACAAACTCACGATATATCGCGTTTGGTGGATCGTCAAGAGGATTTGCCGCGAAAATTCGCCAGCCGCGTTGGCTGTTGTTTCCGCCGTGAAGAAGTGCAAGGCTCACGGTATGACCAAGGATGCCAGCAGCAACGGACCGGAAAACGGTCACCGCATAGTCGACAGCGAGGTTTCACTTTGCCGTCAGGATGGCCGGGAACGTTACGAGGCGAGGGTGGGAGGCGAGCTTGCAGCAACCATCACCTTTGCGGAGCGCCCGGAAAGTATCGACTTTTTGCATACCCAGACGGAGGAGAAATTCCAAGGACACGGGCTTGCCACCAAACTGGCCGTCTATGCGCTGCACGATGCGGTCAGCAATGGCAAACGCATCATTCCGCATTGCCCGTTTGTCGCTGATGTTGTCAGCACCAGGGAGGACTATGAAGGCAGGGTGGACTGGCCGGGGACCGGCGCATGACAGCCGTACGCCAGCCGTCTAAGCAAGCGGTCGGGACAGCAGGGCGCAGCCCCGACGGGTAGAAGGCCGCCCGTCCGAACCGTCCGAACCGTCCGAACCGTCCGAACCGTCCAGAGGGGATCAGTCAATGCCGAAGGCAGATAAGAACGGCCATGCCAGAAAGAGCGAACTGCCGGGGACGCTGCAGCGTTCCAGTGTCCGTGCACAGGCGACGTTTGCGCAGACCTATGATTCCGCGATGGCGGAATACGACGACTCCGAACGCGCGGCACGGACGGCCTACGCTTCGCTGAAATACAGTTACGAAAAAGTCGGCGATCACTGGGAGAAGAAGGAGTCGCCCGGGCCCTCTGATGCCCAGGCGATGGGCGGCAAAGACACTAATCGGCCCACGGCGGGAGGGGTTGATGAAAATGCTTCCAAGGAGCATTTGTACGAGCTGGCCAAAGAACTCGATGTGCCGGGGCACTCGAACATGAGCAAGGACGATCTGGTCGACGCGCTGCAGAAAGCGAATGACAAGAAGACCCGACAGAGCCGCGGGAAGGACTAAACCAAAACGCGGGTCCACCCCTGCAAGGTGGTGCGGACCAGGAACCAGAAGCAGGAAACCAGGACCAGGAACCAGAAGCAGGAAACCGAGAGTAGGAGACCACTTTGAGAACACTTCCGCTGTTGACAGCCGTCGGACGCCTTGAAGACGCCAAGCAGCTGGATGCGCTGGCCGGCGCGGTACGGGACCTGGTGAACAAGGCAGTCCGCCCGCGCTGGCTGCGGGACGTGCTGCACGGAGTCCCGTTGGGCCACCCCCTGCATCCGTTGATGGTGCAGGTTCCTCTTGGTGCCTGGATCTCTGCGGCCGTTCTGGACTGTATCCCCGGCGCTGAAAAACCGGCCGCCGTTCTGGTTGGCCTCGGCCTGGCCGCCGCGGGACCCTCGGCGCTGGCCGGCTACGTCGACTTTTCCGAACTGCACGAACAGCAGCAGCGCGTCGGCGTCGTACATTCAACCGCCAACCTCACCGCCGTCGGCCTCTATTCGCTGTCCCTGTTCCAGCGCCTGACCGGACGACCGGGCGAAGGTCGGATGTCCGGCTTGCTCGGGCTCGGCGTGGTGTCCGCCGGCGGCTGGCTCGGAGGACATCTGGCCTTCCGGCAGGCGGTCGGCGCCAACCATGCGGAGGACGTTCCGCACCGGATCCAACCCGGTTGGCAGCAGCTGGTGCGTCTGAACGAACTCACCGAGGGCAAGATGGAGCGTCGGATGCTGAATGACGTTCCGCTGCTGGTATTGCGCACCGCCGAAGACAGGATCCACGTTATATCCGACATCTGCAGCCACCTGTCCGGACCGCTGAGTGAGGGCGCGCTTCGAACCGAGGCCAATGTGAGCTGCGTCGAGTGTCCATGGCATAAGAGCGTATTTTCGCTCGAGACAGGAGAAGTGGTACATGGCCCCGCTACGTCGCCTCAATCCACGTTCCGAACCCGCGTGACGGACGGCACGGTGGAGGTCTGTCTCCCCGGCGCCGGCTAGGCCATGAGCCGGACGCATCGGTGACGCAGTTGGCGCCCATGTTCCACGGCGGCATGGGCGCGAAATGCTACACCGATGAAGAAGTCGCGGACCGCGGGCGGGAATCTACGGGCGCCAGCCGCGTTGTTTGAGGGCGCGCCGTACCTTGAGGATGGCGTTCCGGCACTCGTCGCGCAGGTCCGCCTTCGAGATCCTGACCTCGGTCCATTGCAGCCCCGCGGTCTGTTCTGCCCGGCCGATGTCACGCTCGTACTGCTCCGCGCCACCGTGATGGACGCCGTCGTATTGCACAGCGATGCGGAACTGCGGATACGCGGCGTCCGGCCACAGTGCCGGCGACCCGGACGGATCCCGTACCAGATAGTTCAGCACCGGCTCCGGAAGCCCTGCGCGCACCAGAGCCAGCCGCAGTTGTGTCTCGGGCGCGGAATCGACCCCCACGCGGATCAGCGCGAGAGCCTGGCGCGCCGTCCGGATGCCACGGACGCCGCGGTGGCCCTGCAGGACGGCGGCCAGTTCGGTTATATTGGTCAACGGAACTTTGGGGACCGGGAAGTCGGCACCATGGCGGCAGACCAGCGCATCCCCGGCAGCGACAAGGTCGTCAAGGGCGAGCAGGGACGCCAAATCCAGCCAGGTCCGCGCCGGCGAGGTGAGCCGCACTCCGTCGAGCGTCACGATCTCGCCCGGGAGCAGTGTCAGGTGATGCCCGACGACGTTAACCCGCCGCGGCGCTGGCGCGCCGCGCTGCCGGGCCAGATGGATCCGCCAATCGTTGGCAGCGAAGGGCGGCAGACAGGCGTTCCACAGCCGGGCGGCCGAGGTGAGCGCCAGGACGGTGCAATCGTCCTGGTCTGTGTAGGCACGCAGCGCCGCAGATCCGGCGGGGGCGGCGGCGCGGGGCATCCGGATGCCACGCGAGATGGTGATCAGATCAGCGGCGCGGGTCCGCTTGCGCGGCACCGATGCCCCGTCCGAGGTACGGAGAGAAAAGGACCCCTGAAGAAGCCGTGAAGGCAATTCGATGCGCTGCATACAAGATTGTGGACAGAGAAATAGGAGCCCGTTGCGTTGTCCACAGGAGAACATTCCACGCACTCATCGATAACGCAGTTGGCGCCCATGTTTTTGAGGCACATGGGCGCCAACTGCGTTATCGATGGTGGGGATGGTGGCGTGGGATGATTTGGTGGGGCTGGGGGAGGTGCGGGGTCAGCTGGCCTCGGGGATTCAGCTGGCCTCGGGGATGTTGAGCCATTGGTACCAGCCGCGGTGCAGCACCAGCCAGGCCATCAGACCGTAGCCGGCCTGGCCGGGAGTTCCCCCGTTGACGGCCAGATCGGTGCGCCACTGCTCGTGGTTCTGCAGCGGAGAAAAAGTATCCACGTAGCGGTGTTTGCGCCGGGTGGTGACGTCGGCGAAGGCCGTGTTGAGATCGGCCAGCTTCTTATTCAACACCGGATCGAGGCTCGGCGGCGGACCGACCACAAACGCCGGGATGCTCAGCTGCGCGGCACCGTCCAGAATATTGGCCAGATTAAGCCTGCTGCGCGCGGTGGACAGGCCAAATTCGATGTCGCGGCCCGACAATCCGATGATCAACCGGTTTTCGTGGAAGTCGTCAAAGCGGCGTCCGGCCTCCTGTAGCCAGCGCGCGGCCAATGCCTCCGTACCCTCTTGGGGGCTGGCCAGCGCATAGGCCTCCACCGAGATGCCCTCCTGTGGGGTTCGGGCCAGCACGCGGCCGAGCCACCCCAGCGCGCGCGGATCGCCCACGCCCGCAATGAGCTCGTCTCCGACCGCGGCAATCCGCAGTTTCCTGTCCTCCACTAGTGACCTCTCGTGTACTGCTGCAAAATGGACGCCTTCAAAAACAGCTGCCCGGCCTGTGGTGGGACCGGGCAGCCGAGGTATTTACATGCGTTCGAACGCCTGCTTGAGCAGCAGCGCCTGTTCAACCGCGTGCCGCTTGGCCGAGCCGGTGGCCGTCGAAGCGGACGCCGGCCGGGAGACCAGCCGCAGCCTGCGGTCCAGCTCCGGCGCCAGGTTCAGGCCCATAAACGGCCACGGACCCTGGTTTGCCGGCTCGTCCTGCGCCCAGACAATGTCCGCGTTCGGGTATTTGGCCAGCTCCGCGTTGATTTCCGCCAGCGGCAGCGGGTAAAGCTGCTCCACGCGAATGACCACTGACTTCTCATCTCCGGCCTTCTGCCGGGCCGCCAGCAGGTCGTAGTACAGACGACCGGAGACCAGCACCACGCGCTCGACGGCGTTGCCGTCAAGTGCTGCCGAATCGCCGATGACCGGGCGGAAGCCGCCCTGGGTGAAGTCGTTCACCGAGGAGGCGGCGGCCTTGAGGCGCAGCAGCTGCTTGGGGGTGAAGGCGATCAGCGGCTTGCGAGGCTTGCTGTACGCCTGCCGGCGCAGCAGATGGAAATACGAGGCAGGCGTCGTCGGGTTGGCGACGATCATGTTCCCTTCGGCACACATCTGCAGGTAGCGCTCGATACGCGCCGATGAGTGGTCCGGACCCTGCCCCTCATAGCCGTGCGGCAACAGCAGCACCAGCGAGGAACGCTGGCCCCACTTCTGCTCGGCCGAGGAAATGAACTCGTCCATGACCGTCTGGGCGCCATTGGCGAAGTCGCCGAACTGTGCCTCCCAGATCACCAGCGCATCCGGACGTTCCACCGAGTAGCCATATTCGAAGGCCATCGCGGCGTATTCGGAGAGCAAAGAATCGTAGATCCACAGCTTGGCCTGGGAATCGCTGAGCTCCGTCAGGGGCGTCCACTCGCGGCCGGTGGCGCGGTCGTGGAAGACGGCGTGGCGCTGCACGAATGTACCGCGGCGGGTGTCCTGACCCGCCATCCGGACCGGCACACCTTCCATCAGCAGCGAGCCAAGCGCGGCAAGCTCGCCGAAGCCCCAGTCGATGCCGCCTTCACGCGACATCTGCTCGCGCTTCTCGAGCAGCGCCTTGAGCTTGGGGTGCACGGTGAAGCCGTCGGGCACGTCCACGTGTGCCTTGCCGATGTGGGCCAGTGTTTCGGCCGTGATGGCCGTTGACTTGGGCGTGCTCACGCCGCCGTCGGCCTGTTGGGCGGATGGGCGCTCCAGATCGGACACGGCCTGCGAATCGCCAGTGATGATCGGGATCGGGGAGGTTTGCGCCGCGTGTGTTTCGGCGAAGACGCGCTCCAGACGTTCCTGGTAGTCGCGCAGCAGTTGCTCCGCTTCGTCCTCGGTGATGTCGCCGCGGCCGATCAGGGCCTCGGTGTACAGCCGGCGGACCGAACGCTTGGCCTCGATCAGGTTATACATCAGTGGCTGCGTCATCGAGGGGTCATCACCCTCGTTGTGGCCGCGGCGGCGGTAGCAGACCATGTCGATGACGACGTCCTTGCGGAACTTCTGCTGGAACTGGTAGGCCAACTGGGCCACCCGGACCACGGCCTCGGGATCATCGCCATTGACATGGAAGACCGGAGCCTGGATCATCTTCGCGACGTCGGTGGAGTACACCGAAGAGCGCGACGACGACGGCGCCGTCGTGAAGCCGACCTGGTTGTTCACCACCACATGGATGGTTCCACCGGTGCGGTAACCGCGCAGCTGGGAGAGGTTCAGCGTTTCCGCCACCACGCCCTGCCCGGCGAAGGCCGCGTCGCCGTGGACCATGACCGGCAGCACCGGGAACGCCTCGCCCCGGTCGAGGCGGTCCTGTTTGGCGCGGACAATGCCTTCCATGACGGCGTCGACGGCTTCCAGGTGGGACGGGTTCGCGGCCAGGTACACGTTGGTGTTGTTGCCGTTGTCCGAGGTGAAGGTACCTTCGGTGCCGAGGTGGTATTTGACATCACCGGACCCCTGCACGCTGCGCGGATCCTGGGTGCCTTCGAATTCGCGGAACACCTGCGCATAGGTCTTGCCGGCGATGTTGGTGAGCACGTTCAGCCGGCCGCGGTGGGCCATCGCGATCGCCACCTCGTCAAGTCCGTCGTCGGCGGCGTCGGAAATGATGCTGTCCAGCAGCGGAATCAGCGACTCGCCGCCCTCCAGGGAGAAGCGCTTCTGGCCAACGAACTTGGTCTGCAGGAAGGTTTCAAACGCCTCGGCCGAGTTCAGCTTGGAGACGATCCGCAGCTGTTCTTCACGGCTGGGCTTGGAGTACGGGTGCTCCAGCTCGTCCTGGAACCACTTGCGCTGTTCCGGATCCTGAATGTGCATGTATTCGACGCCGGTGGTGCGGCAGTACGCGTCGCGCAGCACGCCAAGGATGTTGCGGAATTTGAGCATCGGCTTGCCGCCGAAGCCGCCGGTGGGCCATTCGCGGTCCAGATCCCACAGTGTCAGTCCGTAGGTGAGGACGTCCAGGTCCGGGTGCTTGCGCTGTACGTATTCGAGCGGATCGGTATCGGCCATCAGGTGGCCGCGGACGCGGTAGGAGTGGATCAGCTGCTGGATCCGGGCCACCTTATTGATCTCATCGGCCGGGTCGACCTGCAGGTCGGTGCTCCACCGGATCGGCTCGTACGGGATCCGGAGGGATTCGAAAATCTCGTCGTAGAAGTTCTGCTCACCCAGGAGCAGCTGCTGCACCAGGCGGAGGAACTCGCCGCTGCCCGCGCCCTGAATGACCCGGTGGTCATAGGTCGAGGTCAGGGTGAGAACCTTGCTGACGGCGTTCTTGGCGAGAATCTTGGGACTGGCGCCCTGGAACTCGGCCGGGTAGTCCAGCGCACCGACGCCGATGATGGCGGACTGGCCCTTGGACAGCCGCGGAACCGAGTGTACGGTGCCGATACCTCCGGGATTGGTCAGCGAGACGGTGGTACCGGCGTAATCGTCGGCGGTCAGCTTGCCGGCGCGGGCGCGTTTGATCAGCGTCTCGTAAGTCAGCCAGAACTCGGAAAAATTGAGTGTTTCGGCTTTCTTGATGCTCGGGACGACCAGCAGGCGCGACCCGTCCGGCTTGGGCATGTCAATGGCAATGCCGAAGTTGACGTGCGCGGGCTGCACGGCAACAGGCTTTCCATCGATCTCATCGAAATGCACGTTCATCGACGGGAACTGCGCCAGCGCCCGGATCACGGCGTAGCCGATCAGGTGGGTGAAGGAGACCTTCCCGCCGCGGGCGCGGCCAAGGTTGGAATTGAGCACCATCCGGTTGTCGATCAGCAGCTTGGCGGGGATGGCGCGCACGCTGGTGGCGGTGGGCACCTGAAGACTGGTGATCATGTTCGTCGCGATGGCCTTCGCCGGTCCGCGCAGAACGGTTTTGGTGTCCTCCTCCGGAACCGAGGTGTCCTTTGCCGTGCGCGGGAGCTGGGCCGGAATCGGGGTGGAGCCGTTCCGCGCGGCGTCCTTGGCCGGAGCAGCTGGCGCGGGTGCGGCGGCCGGAGCAGCTGGCGCGGGTGCGGCAGCGGCGTTGGCGGCACCAGCGGGAGCCGCTGCGGTCTTGGCGGGCGTTGCGGCCCGCACGATCGGCAGTTCCCGGGTCACCGGGTTCGCTTCGTTGCCCGCACCAGTGGCGCGGCGTCCGTTGGCTGAATTCTCGTTGGCCGAATTTCCGCCGTCGGAATCGAAGGATTCGAAGAGCGGCCACCACTTGGTATCAACAGAATTCTTGTCCTGCTCATACCGCTCATACAGCTCGTCAACGAGCCACTCGTTTCCGCCAAAATCCTCGGGTAGACGGTGGATAGGTTGATCTGGCACGTGAAATACGCCTCTTCCGTGAGTTCTAGTTGCCCGCTGGCACAAGCCGTCCCGCGCAGGAGGGACTCCTGCGTGCTGACCGTGCGGCTTCTGCCCTTACCAGGTCAGGGTCCTTCAAACCATTACCTCATGCCAGTCTAGTGAGGAGAGTAAGGTGCAGGCCAATCCGGCGCCGGGTTTCGGTGACTTTCTGGCTAGACTCGAAAAATCGGCATCGATGGCCCTTCCACAGCCCGGGGCAGGCTCCTTTATGCTCAGCCTGTTTATGCTCAAGGGGAGGTAGTTTCCATGCGTTTATGCTCAAGCGGAGGTAGTTTCCATGCGGTTCCTCAATGACCCCAGCACGGATCTGACGTATTCGGACGTGTTCCTTGTGCCGTCCCGCTCCGACGTCATTTCACGCCTTGATGTGGACCTCTCCAGCGAGGACGGCACCGGGACCACCATTCCACTGGTTGTCGCGAACATGACCGCGGTGACCGGCAAACGGATGATGGAGACGGTTTCCCGCCGGGGCGGCCTGGCGGTGCTGCCGCAGGATATTCCGCTGGAAGTGGTCCGTGATGTCACCGGTTGGGTCAAGCAGCGGCACCTGCTCTTCGAGACTCCGGTGACGCTGACGCCGCACGACACGGTCATCGACGCAGTGCACCTGATGAGCAAGCGCGCGCACAATGCCGTCGTGATCATCGCAGGTAAAGAGGGCGACGACGGCGATGCCGGCACTTTTGTGGGCGTGGTCCGGGCGGCCGACTGTGAAGGTGTGGACCGATTCTCCTCGCTCCGGTCCGTGCTGCACAGCAATGTGGTGACCCTGGATGCCGCCGGTTTTGACACGGCCAGATGCCGGATCAAGGACGACGGCGAGGCCATAAACACCAGGCGTAACGCCGGGGGTTCCGACGGCGGCGGTTCGGACGGCGCGAAAGGCAGCCAGGCCACCGACGCGGCCCTTCGCTCGGCCTTTGAGCTGATGGACGCGGCCGGCTCCGATTTTGCCCCCGTGCTCCGGGACGGGAAACTGGCCGGCGCGCTGACCCGTACCGGCGCCCTGCGGTCCACGATCTACCGCCCGGCCGTGGACGGCGCCGGGGCGCTCCGGGTGGCGGCCGCCGTCGGCATCAACGGGGATGTGCGGGCCAAGGCCGCTGCACTGCTGGCGGCCGGCGTCGATACCCTGGTGGTGGACACCGCGCACGGCCATCAGCGAAAGATGGTGGACGCCGTCCGGATCGTGCGCGAGGTGGCCCGTGGCGTTCCGATCGTAGCCGGGAACGTGGTGACTGCGGAGGGTGTCCGCGACCTGGTCGCGGCGGGGGCGGACATCATCAAGGTGGGCGTGGGACCGGGCGCCATGTGCACGACCCGGATGCAGACCGCCGTCGGCCGTCCGCAGTTTTCGGCCGTCTATGAGTGCGCCGCGGCCGCCCGCGAGCTGGGTGCGTCCGTCTGGGCCGACGGCGGCGTTCGCTACCCGCGCGACGTGGCCCTGGCGCTGGCCGCGGGCGCGAGCCAGGTCATGATTGGTTCATGGTTCGCCGGCACCTACGAAAGTCCTGGGGATCTGAACGTTGACAGTGAGGGCCGCCGTTACAAGGAAAGCTTTGGGATGGCTTCCGCGCGCGCCGTGCAGAACCGGACCCAACGCGATAGTGCCTTCGAGCGTGCGCGCAAGGGATTGTTCGAGGAAGGCATTTCAGCGTCGCGGATGTACCTGGACCCGGCCCGGCCCGGCGTGGAGGATCTGCTGGATCTGATCACCTCGGGGCTACGCAGTTCCATGACCTATGCCGGAGCCACCACCCTCGCGGAATTCCGGCAGAACGCCATCGTCGGCGTGCAGTCCGCCGCCGGATACGAGGAGGGCCGGCCATTACGCGAAAGCTGGTAGCGGGGGTGCCCGGTCCACCGCTCGACGGCGGCGGTGCCGGTGCGGCGACCTGGGGCCGGGGGCTGGCCCTGCTGGCGGCGGCAACGTTCTTCATGGAGAACCTCGACGGGACGGTGCTGGTCACCGCGGTGCCGAGCATCGCCGGCGACTTCAGCGTGCCGTCCGCCGATGTCAACATAACAATGACGGCGTATCTGGTGATCGTTGCCATGTTTATTCCGCTCAGCGGCTGGCTTACCGAACGCTTCGGGGACCGCGCGGTCTTTTGCGCGGCCATTGCGGTTTTTACGCTGGCGTCGGCGCTGTGCGCGCTGAGCCCGGACCTGACGCTGCTGACGCTGAGCCGGATCCTGCAGGGGATTGGCGGAGCCATGATGGTTCCGGTGGGCCGGTTGGTGGTGCTGCGGAGCACGGCGAAAACGGACCTGCTGCGTGCCATTGCCTATTTGACCTGGCCGGCACTGCTGGCCCCGGTGATAGCGCCGTTGGTGGGCGGCGTGTTCACCACTTACCTGACGTGGCACTGGATCTTCCTGATCAATATTCCGCTGGGCATCGCGGCGTTGGCCGCGGCCGTGCGGATGGTTCCGGTCCGCGAGCCTTCCGCCCGCTCGGGCCTGGACTGGGTTGGATTCGGCTGTACCAGCATCGGTATCGGCGCACTCGTGATCGGGCTGGAACTACTGTCTTCCGGCACCCAGGACGGCGGCGTGCGGCAGGTTGGTGTCGTCGTCGTCGTGCTGATTTTTGCCGCCCTGGCCGGCGGCACAGCGGTGTGGTGGATGCGGCGCAGGACCCGGCCGCTCTTTGACCTATCGACCTTCCGGATCCGCACGTTCCGGGCCTCGAACACGGGCGGTTTCATTTTCCGGACGGCGATCAGCTCGGCGCCGTTCCTGCTTCCGCTGCTGTTTCAGGACGGTTACGGCTGGGACCCGCTGCGTTCGGGGCTGATGGTGGCGGCCGTTTTTGTCGGGAACATCGGCATCAAGCCGTCCACCACGCCGCTGATCCGGTGGCTGGGCTTCAAACCCGTCCTGCTGCTGGCCATCATCGGCTCGGCGGCGACCTTTATTGCCTGCGCGGTGATGCCGGCGGCGACGCCCGAGCCGCTGATTTTCGCCCTGCTGGTGGTCAGCGGGGTGCTCCGCTCCATCGGTTTCACCGCCTACAACTCGATCCAATTCGCCGACATCGGGCCGGCCCGGATGAACTCGGCGAATGCGCTCTCAGCCACGATCAGCCAGCTGGGCGCGGGTCTGGGCATCGCGGCCGGGGCGCTGGCCGTGCGGCTGGGAGCCGGGCTGGCCGACGGCGGAGCCACCGGAACCCTATTCGCCTTCGGGCCGGACCCGTTGATGGAATACCGGGTTGCGTTCCTCGCGATGGCGGCGCTGGTCCTGCTCTGCATCCTCGATACCGTGCGCCTGCCCGCCGCCGCGGCTTCCCACGTCAGTGGTGTCAGGGACAGGGGTGTCCGGGCCAAGCGCGTCCGCGGCAACGGCGTCCGGGACGGGGGTGTCCGGGCCAGGGGTGTCGGGGATAAGGGCTGAGGCTCCTTTCCTGTCGCGCATCCGAGCCAAACTATTCAGCAGATATGGCTCCGATGGGGCGTCATTGGAGCCACAAGTGCTGGCCAGTTGGGTCAGGGTGCCGGGGCCGGCCCGGTAGAGGAGCGGATGGTCAGATGCGTGGGCAGCACGGTCTGGCGCCGGGGGACGGTGCCGTATGTGGGACTGATCTGGCCCAGCAGCATCGTCACCGCTACCCGGCCGCCCTGCTCCACCGGCGCCGTCACCGTGGTCAGCGGCGGGCTGCAGAAATCGGCCCCGAAAATGTCATCACAGCCCACAATGCTCATGTCCTCCGGCACGCGGACGCCCCGCGCACGCAGCCGCTGCAGCATGCCGATGGCCATCAGATCGTTGAATACAATGCAGGCGCTCACACCGCTGTGCACGGCGGCATCCGCGGCCGCTGCGCCCGAGTAGGTCTGCGGAGCGAACGGACCGAGTCGTAACACATCGACTTCCCGTGCTGCCGCCGCTGCGGACAGCGCCCGCCAACGGCGCTGATTGGACCACGACGCGTCCGGTCCGGCGATGAAGGCCACCGAGTGATGGCCCAGCGAAATGAGGTGGTCCAGCGCCTGGCTGGTGGCCGACGGGGTGTCCAGCACCACGGAGGGTATCCCGTCGACCTCGCGGTTGATGGTGACCATGGGCAGTTTCCGGGCCGCAGCGGTGAGGATTTCGTCGCTGAGCCTTGAGGCCGTGAGGATGACGCCGTCCGCCGTTTTGCGCAGTTGGTCCAGGGTGTTGGCCTCGACCTCTTCCGATTCCTCGGTGTCCACCAGCAGCTGGGTATAGCCGGCCGCCTTGAGCTGTAGCTGGGTGCCGCGGATGATGTCGAAGTAGAAGGGATTGGTGATGTCCGCCACGAGGACGGCGACCGCCTTGGTCCTGCCGGAGCTCAGCGCCTTCGCCTGGGAATTGGGAATGTAATTCAGTTGGGCAGCGGCGGCTTCGATCCGTTCACGGGTGCGGAAGTTGACGCGGCCGGGCGTGGTCAGGGCCCGGGAGACAGTGGAGGCAGCAACACCGCAAAGCGCGGCAACGTCATGGATTGTGGCCGGACGCTGTTCGGCGGCGCCGATGGGGGCTTTCGTGGCCGGCTCCTCTCTGGGCTTGGGGTGCCGGTGCCGGGACGACATCCCGGCACCGACGTGGACGATGCATCACCGCTGGCCCGATGCGGCCCGATTGCTGTCGGTGGCCATCTGCGGCTCGTAACTCACTGAGTGCCCGCCGCTCATTTCACACCGCCGGCGGTCAGGCCGCCGACCAGATAGCGCTGGAAAATCAGGTACAACAGCACTACCGGGACCGCACAGACCAAAGCAGCGGCCATCATCTGGCTGTAGACGGGGATCGCGCCACCTTCCTGGCCCGCACTGAACACCTGCAGCGCGATGGCTGCGGTCGCCGTGTCCGGCCGGGTGAAGACCGAGGCGAACAGCACGTCATTCCAACCCAGCAGGAACGCGAAGATTCCGGAAACCACAATCCCGGGCCAGCTCAGCGGAATGATGATCTTGAACAGAATGCCAAGATTTGACGCGCCATCGATGCGTGCCGCTTCTTCCAGCTCCCGGGGGAGCCCCCGCAGATAAGTCACCATGACCCAGGTGGAAAACGGTAGGGCAAAGGTCAGGTAGGCGATGAACAACCCCCATAGGGTGCCGATCACCGTAACGCCCAGGTAGGTGCCGGCCGAGGAGAAGAGGACAAAAACGGGCAGTATCATCAGCGTCCCCGGGATGCTCTGCAGACCGAGGAGCCCGCGCAGCATGGTCAGGCGGCCGAAGAACGTGAACCTGACCAGGACGTACGCGGTCCCTACCGCGATGATGGCCGAGACGATGGCCACCGATCCCGCGACAATGAGGCTGTTGACAATGCCCCTGCCCAGGCCCACGGTGGTCCAGATTTTCGTGTAGCTCTCAAGGGAAAACCGGCTCGGCCAGAATTCCCCGCTTGCCACCCCGGCATCCGTATTGAGGGAGGCCAGGAAAATGTATCCGATCGGGACCAGGACAAGAATGCACAGCAGGGTGGTCAGGATGGCGATCAGCGGCGTCGGCATCAGCCGGGTGACCTGGGCACTGCGCCCGGACCGCAGGGCCCGGCGCGGTTTTTTGTTGATGGTTTCGGCGCTCATTTTTTCTCTCCCTCATGGACATCCAGCTTGACGGCCCGCAGATAGATGAACAGCGGAATGGCAATCAGGATCAGGGATACCACTGCCATGGCCGCGCTCAGCCCGAAGCGGAAGCTCTGGAAGCTGGTGACGTACACCAGCATCGGCAGCACATTGACGTCCGCCGGAGCCGGGGCGCCAAAGAGCACAAATGGCAGCGTGAAGTTGTTGATGTGGTTCAGCGTGCCCAACAGAAAGGCCAGCGACACCGGCCCCTTCAGATACGGGAAGATCACGTAGCGCAGTTTCCGCCACCATAAGGCGCCGTCCAGGGCGGCGGCCTCATGGACCTCATGGTCCACCGACTGCAGCCCGGCCAGCGCCAGCAGGTAGATGAACGGCCACGCCGCCCAGATTTCGACCAAAACCAGTGTCCAGTAGGACTGCGGCCCGTTGAGCCACAGGCCGCCGTCGATCCCGACGTTATGCAGCACACCATTGACAATCCCGTCCGGCTGCAGCATGGTCCGCCAGACGCTTGCCACCACAAAGGACGGCAGGACATAGGGAATCAAAAAGATAGCGCGGACGACGGCGCGTCCCCGGTAGGCGTTTTGCGTCACCACCGCGGCAGCCACTCCGAGCGGCACGGTCACGATGGTGGAAATGAGCGCGAAGGAAACGCTGATCCAGATGGAACGCAGCAGTTCCGTTTTGGTGAGAGCCTCGATGAAGTTGGCGGCCCCGATGAACGGCGTACTGAGCCACTTGCGCAGCGTGTACTGATCCAGATCGATCACCGACATGTAAATGCCCAGCGCCAGTGGAATGAGGATGACCAGGATCATCAGCACTCCGCCGGGAGCCAGCAGCCAGAGCGGGCGGTTCCGTTCCGTCACGCCCTTGCGCTTCCTGTTTTTCAGCGGCGGACCGCCCCCGGCGGAGCGGTTGCCATCGCTCCGCCGGGTCTTCCCGGTTGTATCAATCGACATGGTTTACTTCTTTCGTATGGCCTGCTGGTCTGACCGGTTACTTGGCGCGGTCCAATGCGGCCTGGGACTTGGCCTGGGCGTCCTTGAGCCGGGATGTCAGGTCCGCATCGCTGACGGACCCCGAGGACAGGTCAGGGATGGTCTGGACTGCAACGTTGGTCAGAGCCAGCTGGACATCGCCCCAGGCACCGCTGAACGGCGTCGCCACCGATTTGGATGCGGCGTCCAAGGCCGGCGCGACCATCGGATCGGAGTTGAGGGCCTTGGCAGCGTCGGCATTGGTCGGCAATTCCCCGAAGATTGAGTAGTAGTCGGACTGGGCGTCCTTTTCCGTGATCATCTTGATGAAGGCGAAGGCCAGATCCTTCTGCTTGGAGTAGTCCGCCACCACCAGATTGTCCCCGGAAAGAATGCTCGCCGCTTCAACGCCGCCGGAAGGCCGGCTGGTGGCTCCCGGGGGGACCATCGGCATCAGCGCATACTTGTACTTGCCCTTGACTACGGACTTGTCCAAGGTGGGAATGCTAAGCGGCGACGTCATCGGAAGGTAGGCGGCCTTGCCTGCTGCAAATGCCGCGACGGCCTGCGCATTGCCCCAGCCCACGGACGCCGGATCCACGGCGTGGTCCTTCGTCAGCCAGCCGAAGTAGGTTTCGTAGGCCTTCTTGACGGTCGGATCATCAATCTTTACGCTCTTGCCGTCGATCAGCTTGTTGCCGGCCTGAATGGACATGCCCCAAATGAACTTCCAGGGGTCGAAGTTGTCCTTGTAGGCGATGGCGAGTCCGTACTGATCACCCATGGTGAGCTTTTTGCCCTGGGCCGAGAACTCGTCCCAGGTCGTGGCCGGCTTGTCGATGCCGGCGTTCTGCAGGAGCTCGGTGTTGTAGGCCATCACAAACGGACGGCTGACGAACGGAACACCGATCTGGTTCTTATCATCGGGTCCGGAGATCCCCAGCGACGCGGGGACGAACTTGTCCTTGCCGCCGATCATGTTCCATTCGGCGTCACCGAGCTTGACGAAGGCACCGGTGGAGTATGCCGTAGGGGTGAACGTGGTCCCCAGACCATAGATATCGGGACCGGTGCCCGAGACCACCGAGGTCTGAATCCGGGTCATTTCGTCATTGGCGGTGGGGAATGTTTCCCACTGGACCGTGGCACCGGTCTGCTGTTTGAACGTATCCGCGGTTTTTTTGAACCAGGCCTGCTGTTCCTGCGGGTACTGGGGTTTGGTGCTGAAAAGTACCGTGAGGGTCTTACCTGTCCCGTCCACCTTGCCGTTGCTTCCGGTGCTGGAGCTTGTGCTGTTCCCGCCGCAGGCGGCCAGAGCCAGCGACAGTGCTCCCGCGCCTCCCACCCCAATAAGAAACTTCTTCCTTGTAATTTCCACCTTGTTCCTCCTTGAGCTAACCGAACCTTACGCAGTGATGCCGGACACATAAATGCGGGTAATGAGCCAGACTCTACCGACACGGCAAATAGCGCGCAATGAGTTGCCAAGAATTTGCCAAGGGTGTTGGATATAGCTCAACCGACGGCGTTCTGCACGCCCGAAAGAGTCGCCTGCGGGCGTGCCGGAACACCGGGCCCGGGCTGCCGAAAACGAGGAGCACACATGTCAGAGCGCGAGGCAGGCAGGCGGGCGACCATCCACGATGTCGCCGCCCGGGCGGGCGTGGCGACCTCGACTGTGTCGCGGGCGCTGTCCGATCCGGGCCGGATCAGCCCAAAGACCAGAGCACTGGTGCTGCAGGCCGCCGCCGATCTCAAATACGTTCCGAATTCGCGCAGCCGGCCGCCACAGGCTGTTCGAACGGGGGCCGTGGCTTTGCTGGTCCCGGATATCACCAATCCGTTCTATTTCGATATCATCCACGGCACGCAGGAACAGCTGAAGGCGGCCGGGTATACCCAGCTCCTGGTGGACACGGAGGAATCGGCCGATGTCGAGCTGGCGGCGTTGGAGAGCATGATGGCCGCGGCGGATGGCGTGATTCTCGCCGCCTCCCGCCTGCCGGAAGCCGTTCTGGCGGACGCGGCAGCCCGCATTCCGCTGGTCACAGTCAACCGCAATGATTCCGTGGTTCCCACCGTGCTGATCGATACGACAATGGGCGTGCAGCAGGCGGTGGAACATCTCGTCTCGCTGAACCACCGCAGGCTCGCCTTCATTTCCGGTCCGGCGAAGTCCTGGACCAACCAGTGGCGCTGGCAGGCATTTGAGGCTGCGGCTCAGCGGCATGGCGTACAGGCACTTCGAATCGGCCCGTATGCACCCAAGCCGACATCCGGTGCGGCCGCAGCCGACGCCGTGCTGATCAGCTCCGCCACCGCCTGTGTGGCCTTCAACGACCTGCTGGCGATCGGCATGCTGCAGCGGTTCATCGCCAGAGGAGTCAATGTGCCCGGCGATATCAGTATTGTCGGCTGCGACGATATTTTCGGCGCAAATTTCTGCAATCCGCCGTTGACCACCATTACCGCACCGATAGAGCAGGCCGGACGCGTAGCCACCAGCATGCTGTTGGCCCGGCTCGGCGGCGGATCATCGGCAGGGCACCTGATGACCCGGCTGCCGACCCATCTAACCGTCCGGGAATCGACCGGCCCCGCACCTCACTGAGCACCCGATCCAGGGGGATTATGCGCACGTGTGCGGAACGCGGCACCAACGCTCCCTGCCACACATTCCCTGCCGCGCATTCCCCGCCATGTTTGGCAACCGGTTGTCAAACGTCTCGGCGACGGCTAAGATCGGTTGCAACAGACAAATGTGTGAAGTAGGTCACCGCCCATGAAACTTACCCATGGGATTAGCCTGGGATTTAGCGGCGGGTATACCGGCGGAATTCACCGGCATGAGGCAACCTGGAGGCTCAAATGACGGAAACATCAACGGAAACATCAACGGCAACGTGGACACTGTCCGGGTTTGGCGATGAAATTGACCCCGATCCCGCTGTGCAGGCAGCCGTCATGCTGTCTCTGGGCGCATCGCATATTGAAGTCCGCAGTGCATGGGGTGTCAACGTGGTGGAGCTGGACGATGACCAGGTCGGCCGGCTCAAGGAAATCCTTGACGGGGCGGCCCTGCGGGTTTCCGCCGTAGCCAGCCCGATCGGGAAGGTTGACGTCGCACTTCCTGCAGATCATGAGGTCGCCCGGCTACGCCGTGTCATCGAGGTCGCCAAGGTGCTGGATACCCGCTATATTCGTGTCTTTTCCTACTTCCGCGCCGCGGGCCAGAGTCCGGAGGATATCCGCGAAGCAGTGATCGAACGCATGAAACTGCTGGCCGCCGAAGCCGCGAAATCCGGCGTCGTGCTGCTGCATGAGAACGAAAAAGAGATCTACGGAGACACCCCCGAGCGGGTCCTTGACCTGCTGGAATCCGTGGACTCGCCGAACCTTCGCGCCGCGTGGGACAACGCCAACTTTGTCCAGGTGGGCGTCAGGCCCTACACCGACGCATACGCCATGCTCCGGCCTTACCTTGAATACCTCCAGGTTAAGGACGCGATTGCCAGTACGGGCGAAGTGGTCCCGACGGGTGCCGGCGACGGCGAACTCATGCAGACGCTGACAGCGCTGCGCGATGATGGCTATACCGGGTTTGCCTCCCTGGAGCCGCACTTGGCCCGTGCATATGAATTGGGTGGATTCTCCGGACCTGCTGCCTTTGGCATCGCGGCGCGTGCCTTCCGCGCCGCCACCGATGCCCTTGGCATAGAGCTCGACTGACGGATTCCGATCGGGTCGACCCGTTCGCTGACGGGCACGGGCACGGGCACGGCTCGCAGCCGCCATAGACGACAGCCACCACAGACGACAGCCACCACAGACGACAGCCAGCAGCCGCCACCGAACGAGGGAGTCAACATGCCACGAATTGCCGTCATTGGTTGCGGTGATGTTTCAACCGTCCACTTCGACGCAATTGCCGCCATCGACGGAGCCGAACTCGCGGCCGTGTGCGACAACGACCCGGCGCGGCGCCAAGCCGCCGCGGCGGCGCACGGCGTCCCTGGCTACAGCGATCACGTGACCATGCTGAACGAGGTAAGTGTCGACGTCGTACATATCAGCACGCCGCACAATCAGCATGCCCAGCCCGCCATCGATGCGCTGGCCCGGGGCGTGAATGTCATCGTGGAGAAGCCCCTGGCCGATACGCTGGCCGAGGGCCAGCGGCTGGCCGACGCCGCTGCGGTCAGTACGGCGAGGATCGGCATTTGTTTCCAGAACCGGTACAACGCCACGGCGCAGGCCATGCATGAGCTGCTGGCGTCCGGTCAGCTGGGCGCGGTCGTGGGCGCCTCCGGCACCGTGATGTGGCACCGGCCGCCGTCATATTACGAGAACAGGCCGTGGCGCGGGACCTGGGCCGGCGGCGGCGGCGGTCTTCTGATGAACCAGGCCATCCATACCCTTGATCTGCTGCAGTGGCTGATGGGAGAGGTCCGGAGCGTCGAGGGCCATGTGGCCACGCGGGCCCTGGGCGCCACGATCGGCGTCGAAGACACCGCCGAACTGGTGTTGGAGCATGCCAACGGGGCGCGCAGCGTTTTCTTTGCCACGCTGGCAAATCCGTACAACGCCCCCGTCAGCGTCGACATCGTGACCGAACGGGCAACATTAAGCCTGTGTGGCGACCTCACGGTCAGCCACGCCGACGGGCGTGTCGACGTGATCCCCGAACGACGCGCCAGCAGCGGCGGCCGCGATTATTGGGGGATCTCGCACCGGCTGCTCATCGCCGATTTTTATACCCAGCTGGGGCAGACGGGTCCGTTCTGGATTGATCCCGCCGAAGCACAAAAGACGCTGCGGATCATCAAGGAGGTATACGGTCAGAGCTTCCCGGACACGGCGGAGCTCGTAGCCTAGCAACCCTGGCATGGCCCACAGCAGTAAACCTGGCGCCGCCGCGACGGAGGCGCCCGCAATGGAAGGAATATCGTGGCAAAAATCGGCGTACAAGCGATGATGCTCAAGGACAGTTTTGCAGAAGTGGGAGCCTTCGCCACCCTGCGCAGGGTCAGTGAGATCGGCTACCATGCGGTGGAAATTTCGCAGATTCCCATGACCGCGGCGAATGTGGCGGAGCTTGACCAATCCCGATCCGAGCTGGGCATGGATATCGCGTCTTTGTCCGTGATGCTCGAAAAGCCGAAGGGGCGCCCGGGCGAATCGCTGCGCGATGACTTCGAGAAGATCGTCGACGACGCCAAGCGGCTGGACACAAGCCTGCTGCGGATCGGCATGCTGCCGTTTCCCGCCATGAAGTCGATCGACGCCGTCATCGACTTCGCGAAGGAGGCCAACGGCTACGCAGAGCGGCTGCAGGAGCACGGCATCAGCCTGTATTACCACAACCACCACATCGAGTTCGCGAAGTTTGACGGCCGCTACATGCTGGACATCATCTCGGACAACTCTCCGGCCATGGGCCTGGAAATCGATGTGCACTGGGTGCAGCGCGGCGGCTTGGATCCCGTAAGGACCCTGGACACGTACGCCGGCCGTACCGCCATGGTCCACCTGAAGGACTACCGGATCGGCCAGCTGCCGGAATCCGCGTTCGGGCTCCTCGATGCCGGCGACGTGGCCGGCTTCATGACGGAGTTCAAGAACGTGGTCCAGTTCGCGGAAGTCGGCGAGGGAAACCTCGACTTCCCGTCCATCATTGACCACGCGCAGGCCGGGGGAGCTCAGTACCTTTTAGTGGAGCAGGACGAGCTCTACGGGCTCACCGTCTGGGAGGCCCTGCAGACCTCACACGGGAATCTGGTGGCCATGGGCTTCAAGGACCTGTTCTAGGCAACCGGCCGCTGCACAGCGCGGACACGGCACCTAAATTTCCAGCATCGAATTCCAGCATCGAAACGGAGAATCACCCCCATGAGCAAGAAAGTACGCCTCGGTATTATCGGCTTCGGCACCCAGGGCGGCACCTATGCCAAACTCATCACCGACGGCCTGGTCCCGAACATGGAAATCGGCGCTATCACGGACACCGACCCGGCCAAGAAGGAAGCGGCAGCGGCCACATACCCGGATGCACCCTTCTACACCGACTATGTCGAAATGCTCGAAAGCGGCACGGTTGATGCCATCATCACCTGCGTTCCGCACTACCTGCACCCGGAAATGGGCATCGCGGCATTGGCGCACGGTATCCACGCACTGGTGGAAAAGCCCGCCGGCGTGTACACGAAGCAGGTCAAGGAGCTCAACGAGTTTGCCGCGACCAAGCCGGAGCTGTCGTTCGGGATCATGTTCAACCAGCGGAACAACCCGCTCTACAAGCGGCTGAAGGAGATCGTCGACAACGGCGAGATCGGCAGCATCCTGCGGACCAACTGGATCATCACCACCTGGTGGCGGCCGCAGGGCTACTACAACCAGAGCGCATGGCGCGCCACCTGGGGCGGCGAAGGCGGCGGCGTACTGGTCAACCAGGCCCCCCACCAGCTGGACCTGTGGCAATGGATCTGCGGCGTGCCGAAGTCCGTTTTTGCGAAGGTCTGCTATGGCTTTCGGCGCGATATCGCCGTCGAGGACGAGGTCACCGCCGTCGTCGATTACGGTAACGGGGCGACCGGAACTTTCGTTACGGCTACCCATGACATGGTGGGCACCGACAGGTTTGAAATCCTCGGCGACGCCGGCAAGATCGTGGTCGAAGGCAGCAAGACGGCCACCGTGACCCGGCTGAAGAAGCCCGAACGCGAAATCAGCGCGAACATGGGTATGGAACAGGTCCGCCAGCTGTTCCAGGGCCAGCTGAACATGGACGACTACCTGAGCACCGAGGTCATTGAGTTCGACTCGGCCTGGGGCATCCAGCATGCCGGCGTGCTGGAGAACTTCGCCGCCAACGTTCTGGACGGAACGCCCCTGCTGGCTCCGGGCTCGGATGGCATCAACGGGGTCCGCCTGGCCAACGCGATTCAACTCTCCAGCTGGAAGGGCCAGGAAGTTCCGCTGGACTTTGACGAGGACGAGTTCCTGTCCCTGCTCAACGATCGTATCCGTGAGGAAGGCAAGTACCCCGAGCGCAGCTAGGTTGGGGGGATTGCCGTAGCCCCGGCCCCGGCAATTTCGTGCCGGGGCCGGACCACCCGGGTTTAAGATGGGCTTCGATAACGATAAAGTGGAGGATTCATTGAGCAACGGCCCCGCCGCAGATGACGTACCCCAACCGGTTGCCCGGCCCCGCTCGGCCACACCCAAGGCCACGATCTACGACGTTGCCGAACACGCAGGCGTAAACCCCTCGACCGTCTCCCGTGCGTTGAGCAAGCCCGGCCGGGTCAGTGCCAAAACGCAAAAGAAGATCGAAGACGCGGCCGCCGAGCTCAACTACCGTGTCAATGTCTTTGCGCGCGCACTGCCCACGGGACGGACCTACACCGTGGGCCTGATCGTTTCCGACATTACAAACCCGGTCTTTTTCGACGTCATCCGTGGTGCCGAGGCGGCCGCATCCCAGCGCAATTACACTCTTGTCCTGGCCGAGTCGACCGAGTCCGCGGAGCTGGAGCTGACGGCGGCCCAGCGGATGTTGGCCAGCGTCGACGGCATAATTTTGGCCAGTCCCCGCCTGGCTGATGACGAAATCCAGGCGCTTGCGGCGGAAAAACCCGTTGCCGTCATCAACCGTCAGGTCGTCGGTGTGGTGTCACTCGTGGCTGACACCGACGCCGGCGTCAGTGACGCTGTACGCCATCTGGCCGCTCTCGGGCACACGTCGTTGGCATACGTTGCCGGCCCTGAAGACTCCTGGATGTCGGCGCGGAGGTGGGACAGCATCAAGTCCCGTTGTGACTGGTCGTCCATGCAGGTCATGGTCGTGGCCTCCGGCGTGCCAACGGTCGACGGCGGCCGGCGGGCGGCGGCGGCGGTGCGCGCCAGCGGTGCCACTGCCGTTTTCTGTTACAACGACCTGATGGCCATCGGACTGATGCGGGAAATGCAGCTGGCCGGCGTGCAGATCCCCAATGACCTGAGCATTTTGGGTTTTGATAATATTTTCGGTTCCGACTTCACTACCCCGCCGTTGTCGACCATTAAATCTCCGTTGTTCGAATCCGGCGCAGTAGCCCTGCGGGGGATCCTGGATGACCTCGACGGCACCAGCAGCGAACACAAGCCAGCGGTGCTGAGCACCGAACTGATTCTCCGTGGTTCGACGGGGCGCGCCAGGTAGCGGCAGCGACCTGGCGCGCCAGCGACCGCTGACACCGGCGAACGCAGCACCAGCGACCGTCCGTGCAACGTTTGGCAACCGGTTGACAAAGCCTGCGTCCTGTTCGACGATTGATCTATGTCACATTCCTCTGCCGCTCCCGTGCCGCCCTCCGGTGTGCCGTCTTCCCCTGTGCCTCTGCCGGCAGCGTCACTGGCCGCGCCGCCGTCGTTGGCTGCCGATCCGGACCGTTTGCTGCCGGCAGACCCCGGCACGCGCAGCATCGCCCGCGACCTGCTGGCACTGGTCGAGGACCTGCCCATCATTTCTCCGCATGGCCATGTCGACGCCGCCATGATCCTCGATGACACCCCCTTCCCAGACCCTGCAACGTTGCTGGTGACGCCCGACCATTATGTGACGCGTCTGATCCACGCCAGCGGGGTCCCGCTCGAGGAGCTGCGCATGGGCGGAACCACTGTGGTGGAACCGCGCGAGACGTGGCGCCGGTTCGCCAAGGCGTGGCCGCTGTTTGAAGGCACCGCTTCGGGCTACTGGATGCGTGATTCGTTTGACCACGTCTTTGGGCTGGACCGCGAGCCCAGTGAGGAGAACGCCGATTCGCTCTTTGACGAACTGAACGCCAAGCTGGCGGACCCGGCATTCCGGCCGCGTCGGCTCTTTGCCGACTTCAACATCGAGGTTCTCGCCACGACGGATGATCCCGTGGACGATCTGGCCGCGCATGCGGCCCTCGCCGCCGACGTTTCCTTCGGCCCGCGAGTGCTCCCGACCTTCCGCCCCGACGCCTATGTCAAGGTTGGTCAGACGGGCTGGGGCGAACGCGTAGAGACGCTGACGTCCATCGCCGGCGACGGACTCGCCGGCTACGGCGGGTACATCCGCGCACTGGAAAACCGCCGCCGGTACTTTGTGGAACACGGTGCGGTCTCGGCCGACCACGGGTCCCGTACGGCGCAGACCCTTCGCCTGGACGAGAGCGCCGCGTCGGCGCTGTTCGACAAGGCCCGCCGCGGCGAGGCCACAACGGCGGAGGCCGATGTCTTCGAAGCCCATATGATGTACCAGATGGCCCGAATGTCGGTCGCCGACGGCCTGGTCATGACCATGCACCCCGGCGTGTTCCGTAACCACCACACGTCAACTTTCAACGCCTTTGGACCCGACACCGGCCATGACATTCCGTTCGCCGTCAGCTACACCGAGGCGCTTCGGCCCATGCTGGAGGACTTCGGCACGGCGCCTGGCTTCCACTTCATTCCGTTCACCATTGACGAGACGGTATTCTCCCGGGAGATCGCGCCGCTGGCAGGGTTCTACCCGTCCGTGTTCATAGGCGCCCCGTGGTGGTTCCTCGACGCCCCGGACGCCATGCTGCGCTTCCGCTCCGCCGTGACCGAGACCGCGGGCTTCTCACGCTCGTCCGGGTTTATTGATGACACGCGCGCCTTTTGCTCCATCCCGGCGCGGCACAATACCTCGCGCCGCATCGAGTCCAGCTTCCTGGCCCGCCTGGTCGCCGAACGCCGCGTCAGCGAAGCGCGCGCCCGTGAAATCATCGTCGACATCGTTGACGGCGCACCGCGACGGGCCTTCAAACTGTGACCGGCCGCCATCATGACGACTCCCAGCCGGCCGACCCCAAGCTGGACGACCCCAAGCTGGACCACCCGGATCTTGCCGGCCGCCCCAATCACGACGGCCGGCCGCTGAACCGGGCCACCGCCGGTGTCGGTCCGGGCGCCCCTGTGCGCATCGTCCACCTGGGGCTTGGCGCCTTCCACCGCGCACACCAGGCCTGGTACACCCAGCACGCCAGCGATGCGCCGGAATGGGGGATTGCCGCCTTCACCGGCCGGCGTCCCGACGCGGCCCTCACCCTGGCCGCCCAAGACGGTCTCTACACGGTGATCGAACGGGCAGAATCCGGGGACACCTTTGAGGTCATCAGCAGCATCGTCGAGGCCCATGACGGCGCCGATGTGGCGAAGCTGGCGCAACTGGTTGCCAAGCCGGAAACCGCCATGATCACGCTCACCATCACCGAGGCGGCGTACAACCTGGCCGCAACAGGAACGCTGGATATGGCCAACCCCGCAGTGCTTGCCGACATCAAACTCCTCGCCGCCGCGCTGCGGGACGGGCATGAGGAGAACGACGGCGGCCTGCCGCATTGGGCGGGCACCGCTGCGGGCCGCGTGGTACAGGCTCTGGCTGCCCGGCAGCGCGCCGATGCAGGGCCGATCGCCGTCGTATCCTGTGACAATTTGGCGCATAACGGTGCTGCCGCACGAGCGGCCATCCTGCCCGTTGCCGCCGCGGCGAGTGCCGGGCTGGGTGCCTGGATCGAGGAAAACGTCAGCTTTGTCGGCACCTCGGTCGACAGGATCACCCCGCGCAGCACCGAAGCCGAACGCGAACTTGTCAGGGCCGAGACCGGCTTCGCTGATGCAGCGCCGGTGGTCACCGAACCGTTCCGCGACTGGGTGCTCAGCGGGGACTTCCCGGCGGGACGACCGGCGTGGGAAAGCGCCGGTGCCGTGTTCGTCGACGACATTGAACCGTTTGAGAACCGCAAGCTGTGGCTGCTCAACGGTGCCCATTCGCTGCTCGCCTATGCAGGCCAGCTCCGCGGTCACGGTACCGTGGCGCAGGCCCTGGCCGACCCCGTGTGCGCGGCCTGGATCGCGGAATTTTGGGATGAAGCCGAGCGTAACCTGCCGGCCGAGGGGCTGGAACTTCCGGCGTACCGCGCGGCGCTTCTTGAGCGGTTCAGCAACAGCCGCATCGCCCACCACCTGGCCCAGATCGCGATGGACGGTTCCAGCAAGCTGCGCATGCGGGCGGTGCCGGCGCTCAAGGCCGAATTGGCTGCCGGCCGTTCCGGCGAAGGGGCCGCGCGGTTGATCGCGGCTTGGGTTGCGTTCCTGCGTGAGGCCCACCGCGCCGGGTCGGCGATTTCCGATGCCGCTTCGACCGAACTTGCCGCCGCCCTGGCGCTGCCGGCCGGTGCCGATCTGCGGGCCCTGGTACGGCTCCTGGACGCACCGCTGGCCGCCGATGGGACAGCGATCGCCTTGGTGGCAAAACTTGCTGCGGATACTTCGCTGGCGGCGGTGGCGAAGCAGGACGTCTGACCGGACGGGCGCGGATCACCGGTACGAAAAATAGTTCAGGAAAGTCTTGGCAAACGGTTGCCATTTGTTGCTGAAGCTGATTAACTGTTGGTTGGTAATACAGCTCACATGCCGACCGTGATGTAGCGAAGACCCAGCTTTCAAAAGTCTTCCTGGCATTCCGCTAAATAACACGCGGGCGCAGTGGGTGCAGTACACCGCAGGCAGTAAGGCTGCCGGTGGGAGATGGGTAAAGGAGCCCACAATGACCATGACAGTAGCGAAAAAGTCGACACTAGAGACGAAGCCGACCGGGGATTCCCGTTCGAACGTCAAAAACGACGCGCTCACACCACTTCGCAGGCTCAGCATCGTCGGCTACGGCGCCGGGGACGCTGCCAACAACCTGGCGTTCACGACCGCGACCATGTTCCTGCTCCTGTATTACACGGATGTGGCGGGGATCAGCGCGGCCGCGGCCGGGACCTTGCTGCTCGTGGTCCGGATCTTTGATGCGTTCTCCGACGTCTTCGCCGGACGCATGGTGGACCGGGCCTACAGCAAGAAGTTCGGCAAGTTCCGGCCGTTCATCATGTTCGGCTCCGTTCCTCTGCTGCTGCTGAGCGTGGCCAGCTTCTCCATCCCTCAGATCGGCCAGACGGGCATGCTCATCTGGGCGTACGTCAGCTACACGCTGCTGGGTCTGGCCTACAGCCTGGTCAATATCCCCTTCGGTTCACTGGCCGGTGCCATGACGCAGGATTCCAGCGAACGCGCCAAACTGGCTAGCGCGCGCACCATCGGTGCCGTCGCCGTCGGCTCTTTCCTGGGGATCTTCATCGCCCCGCTGATGGCGCCCGGAGCCAACCTGCAGCCGCTGTTCACTGCACTGACGGTCATCTTCGCCGTCGTCGGCACGGCGCTGTATCTGTTCACGGTGCTCACGGCCAAGGAACGCGTCGCACGGGAAGTGACCCACGTCAGCGTCAAGCAGAGCCTGGCCACGCTCAAGGGCAATAAGCCGCTGCTGCTGCTGTGCGTGAGCTCGTTCCTGTTCCTGACCGGCCAGCTGGCGGTCAGCACCGTGCAGATCTATTATTTTCGGGATGTGCTTCACTCCCTGCCGCTGTACGCCTGGCTCTCCGGCATCAACATAGTGCTCACCTTCGGTCTGGGCGCCGCCCTGCCGGCCGTTGTGCGCCGATTCGGTAAGAAAAACACCTACATCTATGCCGCCGTCGTCGTCATTATCGGTGGACTCCTGGTGTTTCTGGCACCCGCCGGCATGGTGCCGCTCGCCTTTGCCGGCATGGTCATCACCCAGTTGGGCATCATGCTGGTGAACATGCTGGTGTGGGCGCTGGAGGCCGATACGGTGGAATACGGGGAATGGAAAACCGGTATCCGCACCGAAGGGATCACTTATGCGCTCTTCTCCTTTACCCGCAAAACCGGCCAGGCCGTGGGCGGGGCGCTCGCCGCGTTTGCGTTAGCGTGGGGCGGTTACAGTGCCGGGACCGCGCAGCAGAGCGAACATGCCATGCTGGGTATCCGTGCCGGTGCCGGACTGCTGCCGGTGCTCTTCGCACTGTTCGCGCTGCTGGTGATGCTGGCCTACCCGTTGACGGATCTCCGGCACAAGGAGATCGTTGCGGAGATCACCGGCCGCCGCAGCGCGACGGGTGCCGCGGCCGGATCCGCAGGATCCGACGAACATGCCGAGCCGGGCGAAGTAGCCGGGCCGGGCGTTCCGGCTGTTCCACCCGTCTGCACAGATATTCGCTAAACCCGCTCACCTCCGCTGAAAGGAACAGAATGAAAATCGTTGCCGCTGATGTCATTGTGACCAGCCCGTCCCGGAACTTCGTGACGTTGAAGATCACCACGGATGAGGGATTTACCGGGCTGGGGGATGCGACGCTTAACGGCCGGGAGCTCTCCGTCGTGGCGTACCTGAAGGAGCACGTGGTGCCGTTGCTGCTGGGCAGGGATCCGCACCGGATCGAGGATACCTGGCAGTTCCTGTACCGCAGCGGGTACTGGCGCCGGGGTCCGGTGACGATGGCCGCCATTGCCGCCGTCGACATGGCGCTGTGGGACATTAAGGGCAAGGTCGCGGGCCTGCCGGTGTATCAGCTGCTGGGCGGGGCGTCGCGATCGGGGCTGCGGACGTACGGGCATGCCTCCGGCCGGGACCTGCCCGAACTCTTTGATTCCATCCGTGCACACCTCGCCGAAGGGTACAAGTCGATCCGGGTGCAGACCTCGGTGCCGGGTGTGAAGGCGGTGTACGGGGTGGCCGCGCAGGTCCAGTCCAGCGGAGAACGCTACGACTACGAACCGGCCGGGCGAGGTTCGCTGCCGGCGGAGGAGGACTGGGACACCCGGGCGTACCTGCGGCACCTGCCCACGGTCTTTGAGGCAGTGCGCAACGAATTCGGTGCGGATCTGCCGCTGCTCCACGATGGGCATCACCGGATGACTCCGATCCAGGCCGCAAAACTGGGGAAATCACTGGAGCCCTATGACCTGTTCTGGCTGGAGGACTGCACACCGGCGGAAAACCAGGAGGCCTTCCGCCTGGTCCGCCGGCACACCACCACGCCGCTGGCCGTCGGGGAAGTCTTCAATACCGTCTTTGATTTCCAGACCCTGATCAGCGAACAGCTGATCGATTATGTGCGGGCCGCGTCCACCCACTTCGGCGGGATTTCCCCGCTGAAGAAAGTGATGGACTACGCCGCGCAATACCAGATCAAATCCGGCTTCCATGGCCCCACCGATGTCTCCCCTGTCGGGCTGGCTGCCCAGACGCATCTGGGCCTGGCGATCCACAACTTCGGTATTCAGGAATACATGGAACACAGCGAGAAGACCATCAGCGTCTTCGAACAATCCATGACTTTCACCGACGGGTACCTGCACCCGGGCGAGAAGCCGGGACTCGGCGTCGAGCTTAATGAGGAGGCCGCGGCGTCCTTCCCGTACCAGCAGGCCTACCTGCCCTATAACCGCCTCGCCGACGGCACGGTGCACGACTGGTGAGTGCTCCCCATTCCGCCACGGCAGGCACCGTCCCCTCAACCGGCACCGCGACCGGCAACGTCACCGCTCCCACAGCCGGCACTGCGCCGGACACGGGCGCCGCGGTCCCCACGGGCGCCACCGTCCCCATCGGACCGGGACTGAGGATCGTGGTGATGGGTGTGTCCGGCTGCGGGAAAACCACCATCGGCGCGCTCGTCGCCGATGCCCTGAAGGTTCCGTTCGTGGACGGCGATTCCCTGCATCCGGTGGCGAACATCGCCAAGATGGCCGCCGGCACGCCGCTGACCGACTCGGACCGTTGGCCCTGGCTCGCGCGGGTGGGCAGCGAACTGTCGTCCTCCGGCGAAGCCGGCCTGGTGCTGGCTTGTTCCGCACTCAAACGGTCCTACCGGGACGCGATCCGGGCGCAGGCACCAGACACGCTGTTCCTGCACCTGCACGGCAGCCGGGAGGTCCTCGGTTCCCGGTTGGAGGGACGCAGCGGACACTTCATGCCCACCGCCTTGTTGGATTCACAGCTCGCGACGCTGGAACCACTGGCCCGGGACGAAGCCGGCTTCGTCGCCGACATCAACCGACCCGTTGGCCAGATCGTCGCTGAGTCCGTGGCGGGGTTGCGGGCAGTACGCTTACCACGGCGCGAACCGTTCGCCGTTGATCTGGCGGCAGAGCCGTTTAACCTGGATGCGGTAGCCATCGCCTGGGTTGATGACACGATTGCCTCGATGAGTCTGGAAGAGAAAATCGGCCAGCTGTTCATCAACCACAACAACGACTTTTCGTCGGAATACCTGGATGGTGTACTGGAGAACTATCACGTCGGCGCGATGCGCTACCGGCCCGGTCCCGCTGCGGAAGTACAGGAGCACATCCGGTATGCCCAGTCCAGGTCGAAAATACCGCTGCTGGTGGCCAGCAATCCCGAAATGGGCGGTTTCGGCAGCTGCGATGACGGCACTTTCGTGTGCACGCATCTGCAGGCAGGGTCCCACCCGGACAAGAGCATCGCCCGCGATATGGGCCGGGTAGCAGGGGTGGAATGCGCGGCCATCGGCTGCAACTGGGCATTTTCTCCGATTGTGGACATCCACTACAACTGGCGCAACACCGTCATCTCCACCCGGGCCTTTGGCAACACACCCGAGATTGTCGTGGAGCGGGCCAAGGAATACTTTGACGGGATCAGCGAGTCTGCCATGGCGTGCGCCATTAAGCACTTCCCCGGCGACGGCATGGACGAGCGGGACCAGCATGTCGTCACTTCCTACAACACCCTCGGCTACGAGGAATGGGACAAAACCTACGGCCACGTGTACCGGGAAATGATCGGGCACGGCGTCCAGTCCATCATGATCGGACACATCGGTGCGCCGGAGCTCTCCCGCCGGTTCCGTCCGGGCATCCGCGACCAGGAGATCATGCCCGCCACGCTGGCACCGGAACTGCTTCAGGATCTGCTGCGCGGGGAACTGGGCTTTAACGGCCTGATTCTGACCGACGCCTCGCAGATGATTGGCCTCACGCAGGCGATGAAGCGGGCGGACCTGGTCCCGGCCACCATCGCCGCGGGCTGCGATATGTTCCTCTTTTTCCGCAATCCGGAGGAGGATTTCGGTTACATGCTGGAAGGCTACAAATCAGGCGTGATCACGAAGCAACGCCTGGACGATGCCCTGCGGCGCATCCTAGCGCTTAAGGCCTCGCTGGGACTGCACGAGACACCTCGGAAAGAAATGGTCGCCACGGTGGAAGCACTGGCACTGGTGGGCAGCGAGCAGCACCATGCGTTGGCGGCCGCCATCGCGGACAAGACGGTCACCCTCATCAAGGACACCGAGGGCAACCTGCCGATCACCCCGGCGACGCATAAGCGGATCAGGCTATACGGGGTCTCCGGAGGCGCCGACTTCACCCGCAGTGATCCGCTCGCTTACCTGGATACGGTCAAGGGGGAGCTGGAGCGGGTCGGCTTCGAGGTGCACATGTTCAAAACGGCGGCGCAGCGGGAGGCCGATGGCGAAACGGGCGTGAATTTCATGTCCGTCATCGCCGACGAGGCGACGCGGGACTATGCACAGAAATACGATGCTGCGTTCGTCTTCGCCAATGTGAAGGGTTTTGCGCAGGAGGCCGCCATCCGGATCAAATGGTCGACCCCGATGGCCGCGGAGATCCCCTGGTATGTCACCGAGGTCCCCACGGTGTTCGTCTCGCTCAACCAGCCCAATCATCTGATCGATGTGCCGATGGTTAAAACCGCGATCCACGCCCATGCGGGGACACCGGAAGCCATCCGGGCCACCATCGACAAGATCCAGGGTAAATCCGAGTTCCAGGGGACGTTCAATGAGAACGTCTTCTGCGACTCGTTCGATACGAGGCTTTAGGATTAAGGACAGCGCGGGTTCACCACAGGACGGGTTGACCACAGAGCGGGATGATTGACCGCGAGGGAAGGGCAGGAGCATGCAGGAGCCGGGCGCCCCGCTTGGCGAATTGACTGTGGGGCAGGTTGCCTCGCGCAGCGGCATCGCGGTGTCGGCCCTGCATTTTTATGAGCGACAGGGGCTGATCGAAAGCCGGCGGACCGCCGGAAACCAGCGGCGCTTTGACCGCTCAGTACTGCGCAAGGTCGCTGTCATCCGCGCCGCACAACGCGCAGGCGTCCCGCTTTCCACCGTGGCAGGTGCCTTTGCGGAGCTCCCGAGACACGGGGTGCCGGACCAAAGGGACTGGCAGCGGCTGTCCGCGGCATGGCATCAGGAAATTGACCTGCGCATCGCGGCACTGCAGCGCCTGCGCGACAATCTGGGCGGCTGCATCGGCTGTGGCTGCCTTTCCCTTGAACAGTGCGGCTTCGTTAATCCCAATGACGACTACGGAATCCATTCCTCCGGTGCCCGTGAGCTTGCGGAATGAGATGGCGGCCTGGAGACGACACATGACGCAACATGCGCAGCGATGATTTGACCTCAACCATGGTTCAGGTTTTAGCGTAGTAGCTGTGCCCGGGTGATAGAGCCGAAGGCAGCAGTGAAAGGAAGACCCGATGACGGCACAGCCCGAGCTCCTTGCCGGCCCCATGGTCGCCGGCCACTTTAAGGCCGCTTTCGGGAACCATCCTGCCGGCGTGGCGATAGTTACCGCACGAGGACTTACCGGGCCGGTGGGCTTAACGGCGTCATCCGTTTCGTCTGTTTCGGCTGAGCCGCCCGTTCTCTCGTTCTCATTGTCCTCGCGCACCGGCTCCGCTGCCGAAATCGCCGCAGCGGAGACCTTCGTGGTCCACCTGCTCACCGCCGACAACCTCGATCTTGCCAGGATCTTCTCGCGCTCCGGTTCGGGCAATTTCGGGTCCGGGCGGTTCACCGGCAGTATGAACTGGACGTGGCTGGAGTCGGGCGAACCGCTGCTTCTCGACGCGTCGAGGGCACTCCGGTGCCGTGTGCTCAGCCGCACTCCGGCAGGAGATTCCGTGCTGATCGCAGCCTCCGTGCTGGAAATCCAGCACGGGACTGCCGCGGGCAGCCCGCTGGTCTATCACAGCCGGATGTTCCATGCCTTGGGCGCCGGCTCCGTCCTCTAACGTAGCTCGCTGGTAACGTAGCCCGCCCGTAACGAAGCCCGCCCATAATGTAGACTGTCACTCTCATGGACAGTAACTCTAGGGGCCGGCGCCCGGGTTCGGATTGCGGAACTAACCGCAGTTCCTCGAACTCCGCAACTGCCGGCAGACCCCGCTCACGTGCCCATCATTCTTCTACCCCCTGTGCCGCTACCCCCTGTGCCGCCGAAGGCACCGCCGACCGCCCCCCGCCTGCCGCGTCCGGCAGATTCGCTCAGGACGCCCACCGGCCGGCATCCCGGCACGGGGGGATGTGCTGATGGAATGGCTGCTTTTACTGGTCGGCCTGCTGCTGATCCTTGGCACCGGCTTCTTTGTCGCTGTCGAATTTTCCCTGCTGGCGCTGGATCAGTCCACGGTGCAGCGCGCCATCGACCGCGGGGATACCGCCGCGGTCCCGCTGCTGCAATGTCTGAAATCCCTCTCCACCCAGCTCTCCAGCTGCCAGCTGGGCATCACGTTGACCACGCTGCTGACGGGTTTCGTCATGGAGCCCTCTGTGGGGGCGCTGTTGAGCGGGCCGCTGAACGCCGTCGGGCTGCGGCCCGGGGTGGTGCAGCCCGTCGCGCTGACCGCAGCGATGATTCTGGCCACCCTGCTGTCGATGCTGATCGGCGAGCTGGTGCCCAAAAACATGGCGATTTCCCGGTCCTTTGAAATCGGCCGGGCGCTGGCCCGCCCACAGCTGGTCTTCACCACCATTTTCAAACCGGCCATCCTGCTGTTGAACACTTTCTCCAACCGCGTGCTGAACCTTTTCGGGCTGGAGGCGAAAGAGGAAATCTCCGGCGCCCGTTCTCCGGCCGAACTCGCGTCGCTGATCCGCCGTTCCGCGGACATGGGCACCCTTGACGTCCGGACGGCGAACTTCGTGGCCAGGACACTGAAATTTGCGGACCGGACGGCTGCCGACGTGATGACGCCGCGCATCCGGCTGGTCTGTATCGAGGCGGACCAGTCTGTGGCGGACATCGTCGAAGCCGCGCGCCGGACCGGGCATTCGCGTTTCCCCATCATCGGCGATTCGCCCGATGATGTCCGCGGTGTGGTGCACGTCAAGAAAGCCATCGCTGTTCCGTCCCGCAAGCGCGCGCAGCTGCAGGCCGGGGCCATCATGACGGACGTGCTGCGTGTGCCGGAAACGATTCATCTGGATGCGCTGCTGACCGAACTCCGGGAAGGCAATCTCCAGCTGGCCGTAGTCCTGGATGAGTACGGCGGCACCGCCGGAGTGGCGACCCTGGAGGATCTGGTGGAGGAAATTGTCGGCGAGGTCTCCGACGAGCATGACAGGACCAAGCCTGGCGTGCTGCAGAGCGCCGCCGGGGAGTGGTTCTTCCCGGGCATGATGCGCCCGGACGAGGTGTCCGAGCAGGTGCCCGGACTGAGTGTGCCGGACGAATCGAACTACGAAACGGTCGGTGGCTTCGTCATGGCGGAGCTGGGCCGGATCCCTCTGGTCGGGGACCTGGTCGACGTCGGTGGAGGACAACTGGAAGTAGAGCGGATGGACCGGCGCCGGATTGACCGGATCCGCTTCATCCCCACGCATGTTCCCGACGGTGAGCCGGAAACGGACGACGACGACGATATGCGCGGTGCGGATCTGCGCGGTGCTGATCTGCGCGGGCGCAGGCTCCCCAATTCGGGAGGGATGGCATGAGCGACTGGTCCGGAATCCTCTGGCTGGTGGTGCTGCTGCTGGGCAACGCATTCTTCGTCGGCGCAGAATTTGCCATAATGTCGGCCCGACGCAGCCAAATCGAGCCGCGCGCCCAGGCGGGGTCCGCGCGGGCCAGAACCACGTTGGCGGCAATGGAGAATGTTTCCCTGATGCTGGCCTGCTCCCAGCTGGGCATTACCGTCTGCTCGCTGCTGATCCTGAATGTCTCCGAACCGGCGATCCACCATCTGCTGGCCGGGCCACTGCATGCGCTGGGGATCCCGGACGAGGTTACCGGACCGACGACCTTTGTACTGACGCTGCTGCTGGTCACGTTCCTGCATGTGACCTTCGGCGAAATGATCCCGAAGAACATCTCCGTGTCCGTGGCGGACAAGGCGGCGCTGCTGCTGGCGCCGCCGCTGGTGTTCATCGGCAAGGCCGTGAAACCGGTGATCTATTCGCTTAACTGGCTCGCCAACCATATTGTCCGGCTGTTCCGGATCGAGCCCAAGGACGAGGTCACCTCGAGCTTCACGCTGGAGGAGGTCCAGTCCATTGTGCAGGAGTCCACGCGCAGCGGGCTGGTAAACGACCAGACCGGGCTGATTAACGGTGCGCTGGAATTTTCCGCGCAGACGGCCGGCAGCATTATGGTGCCGCGCGACGATCTGGTCAGTCTGCAGACGACGGCGACGCCGGTGGACTTTGAGCGCGCGGTGCGCCGGACCGGGTTCTCCCGGTTCGTGCTCGCGGATGAGACCGGTAATCTGACCGGCTATATGCATGTCAAGGATGTCATTTCGATTCCGCAGGAAAGCTACCGGTTGCCGTTCGCGGAAAGCCGGGTTCGTTCCTTAGTGAATCTGGGCATGGAGGACGAGATCGAGGATGCGCTGGCCACGATGCAGCGCACCGGATCACACCTCGCGCGGGTGATTTCCGCCGACGGCGGGACCAAGGGGGTGCTCTTCCTGGAGGATGTGATCGAGCAGCTGGTGGGCGAAATCCGCGACGCGACCCAGGCCACCGGGGTGCGTCGGTTCGGCGGCCCCGGCGCGGGCGCGGACTGAGCCCGGGGCTGCCGCTTGGTCGACCACCGGGGTCGAGTCTAGGTGGTCGACGGACGCCGCCCGCGGCCGAGCAGGGCCCCCCTCAGTTCGCGGCGGCGGCGGCCCGGGCCGAACACTCCCGGCAGAGGCCGTAGATTTCCACGGTGTGCTGGACCGCGGTGAAACCGTGCGCCTCGGCCGTACTGGCGGCCCAGCTTTCCACGGCCGGAGCCTCGACCTCGACGGCCTTGCCGCAGCTCCGGCAGAGCAGGTGGTGATGGTGCGAGGCCACCGAACAGCGGCGGTAAACTGTCTCGCCGTCGGCATTCCGCAGCGCGTCGACCAACCCGCCGTCGGCCATCGACTGCACGATCCGGTAGACCGTCGCCAGCGACACCGGGAGCCCGTCGTTCTGCAGCACCCGGTGCAGCTCCTGCGTACTGACGAAGTCGTCGAGCCTGTCCAGCGCGGAGCTGACCGCCAGCCGCTGCTTGGTCACGCGCTGTTCCCTGCCGGGGCCGGTCTGGTCTTTCCCAGGGGTGCGTGCTGCCGCGGATCCTGCGGCAGTGGATCCTGTCGGTGTTTCCTCGGACATGGCTACTACTCTCTTTCCGGCAGGGTTTCCCCCTGCCCCTTCAGATTATCAGTGCGTCTCACCGGTCTCTTGGTGCCCGCGTTCGGGCCGACGTAGGCTGATGGCATGAAACTGACAAAGTACACGCATGCGTGTGTCCGGCTGGAAAAAGACGGCCACGTGCTGGTCATCGATCCGGGGATCTTCTCCGAATCGGCGCAGGCGCTGGCCGGGGCGGAAGCTGTTCTGATCACCCATGAGCACCCGGACCATATTGACACCGGCGCCGTAACCGCAGCGCTGGCTGCAGATCCTGCGCTGCTGGTTCACGCTCCCGCGGGCGTGGCTGCGGCGCTGCGGCAAAGTAACCCCGACGCCGCGGACCGGGTGCTGACTGTCAGCCCGGGGACGGAGTTTACCGTCGCGGGCTTCGCCGTCCGCAGCTTCGGTGGCCAGCATGCACTGATCCACCCGCAGATTCCGGTGGTCGCCAATATCGGCTACCTGCTGGACTCCGATGTCTACCATCCGGGCGATTCGTTTATCGTCCCGGATGGCGTCGCCGTACAGACGCTGCTGGTTCCTATCCACGCCCCATGGTCCAAAACCGCCGAGGTCATTGACTTCGTGACATCCGTGCGGGCGCCGAAGGCGTTCCAGATCCACGACGCATTGCTCAATGAGCAGGGCCTCGCCTTCTCCGAGGGGCATGTGAAACGGATCGGGGCCCGGTACGGCACAGAGTTCCGGCATCTGGCGTCGGGCGAAAGCGTCCAGCTCTGAACATCTGAAGTGCGCACGATGGGGGCACGAAGCGGAAAATACCCCATTGTCATTTTTCTCCAAGTCGGCCGCCCGGAATGTCCAAAGTCGACTGCACGTCAGACGTTCACGGCACTCCTCGTTTTTCGTTCTGCTCGTTCGATTGCCCGGTAGGCGGTAGAGCGGCCAACGGAGAAAAGTTCCGCGAGTTCATTTTTCGTGTGCTCGCCTGCGGCGTGGCGCATGCCGAGGTGCACTTCCTGTTTCGCTGACAACTTTGGCTGTTTCCCGCGCGGCCGTCCCTTGGCCTTGGCGACCTTCATTCCTTCGCCGGTGCGGGTACGAATGCGATCGGCTTCAAACTCGGCAACCATCGCCCGGACGTTGACCAACAGTTTGCCGATTGCGTCGGTCGGGTCATGGACGGAACCACCGATGCTAAGCTTCACCTCGCGGCTTGAGAGGTCATCAGCGATCTCGTGGGCATCCTGACGGAGCGGCCTAGCCAGCCCAGTTTGGTGACGACGAAAGTGTCACCGGCCCGGCACGCGGCAAGTGCTTCACGCAGGCCGGCCCGGTTTTTGATGCTCCCGGTGAATCCGTGGTCGACGTGGATTCGTTTGGGTTTGACGCCCAGGTCTGTCAGTGCGTTGCGCTGGGCGGTGACGTCTTGCTCGTCAGTGGAGCATCGGGCGTTAGCCAACCAGTAGTTCAGACACGGGGG
>CAJDTL010000044.1_pt1 | contig 43408 bp, 51 predicted proteins | sample 7389871 | NCBI WGS metagenome assembly CAJDTL01 (sample SAMEA7055650, study PRJEB34461) | soil metagenome | biome: terrestrial ecosystem; feature: Peninsula; material: soil | place: Antarctica | collected 2016 | reverse complement strand
GGGCGGACCGGGCCTTGGCATTGCTGAGAGGCAGCGGCGATACCCGAATGACCACGGACGAGATCATGGCGTTGCCGCGCGGTGATTAGCAGCCGACCGACAACCGCCCGTGATGCGCGGCTGCGATTACTGGATTCCGACGAACCAGACAGCCGCACCTACCGGAACCTCCAGGGAGCAGAAGCATGGCGGAAAAGTCCAGGGGACCCACGCGCACACCCAAGGCGGCCCCGCAGAAGCCGAAGCGCAAGCGGCAGGTGAAGCCGCTGCCGTCATCTGCCGCACGGATACCGGCTTCTGTCCCGGGGATTCCGCCGGAGTTGTCCTTGGCTATCAGCAGACAGGGAACTGCTCACCAACGCGCATTACGCGCCGCGCCGTCCAAGCGGTCCTGACGGACCTCATGCCGGAGGCGTTCGACGACGAAACTGCTGTCCTGCTGTTCTCGTGGCACACCTTCGTGGATTTTCTGGGCGAGTCCGAGCTGTGGACCGGAGATGCGGGAGACTACGTCCTGGTTCAAGAGGAATTGGCTCCGAAGACCGCCGCCATGATGCCTTCGCCCCGGATAACGGTGCACCTGCTGATTTGGCTCGGCGACGGCAGGCCTGTGACCGGAACGGGCTCGGTGCCATGGCTGTCATCCAGATCGGGTCCAGGCGGGCCGTCCTCGGGACTGCAGCCGGCCGCTGGCAACGCGGAAGCGCAGAACAGAGGATTGAGCTTTACCGGGACTTCGTCATCCGGTTCCTGGCGACCAGGCAGGATGAGGCTCCCGACGGCTTGAACCCGCTGCTGCCAGCGGTCCTGGCCATGCAACTGACGGTCCTGATGGGCGCCGTGACGGACAACCCAGTGCCGCTGGCCTCCCTCCTGCCGGCTGACGAGGCCAAAGGCACTCCGGCAGCATCCAATGGTCGGCGCCTGGACGAGCTCCTGCAGGGATATGCCGCGGAGAACGTGCGTAGACGGCTGGAACGGCTCGCCGGGCTGGGGCTCGTGACCGGGGATACCCACTCCCGGGTCCCTACCGTAATCGCCAGGTGCCTGGCCGCTGCACTGGAGGCAATCGTCGAAGGTTTTCACCTTGAAGATTGAGCTGCGCGGAGCCACGCCGCCCATCTGGCGGCGGGTTCAGCTGGCCGGCGGCGCGAGCCTCGGTGACGTGCATTATGTTATCCAGGCGGTCTTCGGATGGGAGGACTGCCACCTGCACAGGTTCAGCGCCGGTGGATCCCGGGGGACCATCTACCGCCCGTCGGATTCGGACGCCGGCCGCTGGGACGATGACGAAGCCACGGACGAGGATACGGTCACCCTGGCCGGGGTCCGCAGCGGACAGGCAGCAAGTTGACCTACATCTACGACTTCGGCGACGACTGGGTCCACGACATTACGCTGGAGACGGTGTCGAAGCCCGACGGCGGGAGGCAGTTGCCGCGCTGCACGGACGGAAGTGGAGCCGCACACTGCGAGGACATCGGCGGAGTGTGGGCATGGACCAAAAAGGTCAGGGCCGCCAACGACCCGGAGCACCAGGATCATGAGTTCTGCCGCGAGCAGCTCGGCCTGGAACCCGGGGAATCGGTGGATCTGAGCGCCATCGATCAGCAGCATGCCGGTGCGGCGCTGGGGCGTCTGCGCTGAGCGGCTCCGCGCATGCTGAGCGGCTCCGCGCATGCTGCGCGGCTCCGCCCATGTTCCGCGCATGCTAAGCGCCTCCGCCCATGTTCCGCGCATGCTAAGCGCCTCCGCCCATGCTGGGCAGCCGTTGGATCCAGCAAGGTCGGCATTGCGCACTGCCGAGGTCAGCGGAGCTGGTTCACGCTCAGACCAAGCCAGACGGCCAGGCTGTCGTCCGGGTTGCCCAGGTCCAGACCGAATAGTTCCTTCAACCGGCGCAACCGGTAGCGCAGCGTGTTCGGATGCAGATTCAGCGCGGTGGACGCAGCCGCCGAATCCCTTCCGCAGTTCAGATACGTGAGCAGGGTCTTCGCGTATTCGGTCCCTGTGCGCCGATCCAGTTCCACGATCTTGAGCGCATGGTGTGACATCAGATGAGGTCGTTTCTGAAAAACCTGGGCCAGTTCCAGCAGGGATATCCGGCTTCGAAAATCGTCCGCACTGGCCACGGCGGCGGTGGCCGGGCTGTTGCCGAGCATCAGCAGTACCAGATCAGCCTCATGCCGGGCATGGCTGATCTGGCCGACGGTGGTCACGGTCGGCCCGATCGAAGCGTGCATCTGCACGCCCAGGGCTGATGCGGCACGGGCAATCAGCCGTTGGGCCAGGGCCTTAGCGGCGCCCGGTTCGCAGCCGGCGGCTCCGGTGAACAGCGCATACACCGTGTTGCCGATGACGCCGCATTCGGCGCCGTACTGGTGCGCCCCGCATTGGGTGGCAATAAGGTCGGTCAGACGCACCATCCTCAACTCGTCGCCGGTTGTTTCCAGCGGAGGCTGGAACGCGAGTACAAGGTACGGACCGGCCGGGTCGAGCCTGAGCTCGCTGGCCACCAGCTGGGACCCGTCACCGCCTTCCAGCAGGCGCCTGAGCAGCTCCGCGCGTTGTTGCCGCGCCAGGTCCATGGTGCTGCGCGCCCGCAGCATATGCAGCGCGGCGATATCGGCGGAGCGCTCCAGTGCGCGTGCTGCGTCCGCGTCCAGGTCGTCGGCTGCGTCGACAACCCAGATCGAACCCAGCGGCTGCCCACCTGCCCGCACCGCAACCGCCAACCGGGGCAGTCCGGGCGGCACGCTGGGCAGCCGGACGACGCCTGTGGCCTTGAATAGGGCAGCATACTGTTCCTCATCATCCGGAAACTCGGGGACCTTGCGACCCAGGATGCCTATCCTGCGGTCGTCGTCGATCGGCTGGCCGGGGAGGGTGGAGTACGCCAGCACGTGCTCTTGCATGTCCTCAATGGCGGTGGCGCCCCCGACCATCGCGGCTATGGCGTTGGCCAGCGCGAACAGGTCACCCACCGCCGGAACGGAAAACGAGCTGTTCGCCTCGGTCGCCGTCGTGAGCGCGGAGTTGATCAGGGCATCCAGCTGCCGCCATTCAATCTCGTCGTCCACCACGAGCAGCGCGATCCCCTCCGCCTCCGCGACCGCGGTGAGGGTCTCGACGCTCAGCGACAATGACTTAACCACGACGGCGCCGAAGCCCAGTCGGGCGGCCTCGCGGACAACATCCGCAGCGCCCGGGGCCGCCGGGTGAAGTCCAATGGCGAGGAGGATGCCGGTCCGCGGGCCGGTTGGTGGCGTCCACGGATCGAACAGCGTGGGGCTGGTCAGCGGCAGCCGGAGCGCCGTCGCCTTGGAGGCCAGGCGTAAACCGGACCCACCGAGGAGGTTCAGGAGTTCGGCCACGGCGATGCCGTGCGGCTTGGCAATCGGACTTATCATATCGGCCACTTTACCTCGGGTATTGTGCCGAACGACAAAGAACCATCTCTTTTCTGGTGCTCCAAGCTGATGATCTGAGTCACAGTATTGGTGATGATTGGACCATGTCGCTCACCGTTGAAATCAGACCGCTTGTCCAGCAAGCACAAAATGCCGCCATCCGTGCGGCAACCCTGGCCCGCGTGCGGACCGTCGACGAACAGGAAATGTGCCGGCTCCGGGATATGGCGGAACTGCTCATCGAGGTATGGGGCACCTCCCAACGGGAGGCACCGATACCCTCGGACCTGCTGCGCAGCCTCAGCCACGCGGGATGCAATGTCACGGCCGCCTATGACGACGCCGGCACACTCTGCGGCGCCGCGGTGGCGATTGTGTCGCCCGGAAGCACGTCGATGTATTCGATGATCGCCGGGGTGGCCCCCGGCGCCGCGGATGCCGGCATCGGCTTCGCCCTCAAGCAGCATCAGCGGGCGTGGGGCCTGGCCCACGGTCTGGACACGATGACCTGGACCTTTGACCCCTTGGTCAGTCGGAACGCTCGGTTCAATCTGACCAAGCTGGGCGCCCACGCCAGCGAATATCTGCCCAACTTCTACGGGATGATGGACGATCACATCAACGCTAATGACGAGAGCGACAGGCTGGTGGCCGTGTGGCCGCTGACCACCGACCGGACCATGGCCTGCAGCGAAGGTGATGTGGAAGCGCTCGATTTACCGGATTTCCACCCGGATGATGTCCGGCAGACTGGACCGGACGGCCAACCGGTGCTGATTGAAACGGACGGCTCCCTGTGGTGCCGTGCGCCCGAGGACATCGTGGACCTGCGCCAGCAGAATCCGGAGCAGGCCGCAAGCTGGCGCCGTTGCATCCGTGAAGTCCTCACCACGGCCTTTGCTTCCGGGCACACGGCAAACGGAGTATCCCGCGCGGGCTGGTACCGCCTAGTAAAGGAAAGTCACCCATGAAAATCGAGAAAATTGAACTCCACCGCGTCGTCATGCCATTGGTCACGCCGTTCCGAACGTCCTTCGGAACCGCGAAGGAACGGGAGACCACCGTGGTGCGGGTGACGACGGCCGACGCCGAAGGTTGGGCCGAGTGCGCCGCTGAACCGGATCCGCTCTACAGTTCCGAGTTTCTGGACGGCTGCGATCTGGTCATGCGGGACCATTTGATCCCGCGCCTGAAGGCACTCGGAGACCGATTGACGGCCGAACACGTTGCCACGGCGCTGGCGCCGGTCAAGGGGAATCCGATGGCGAAGGCGGTGCTGGAAACCGCCATTCTTGATGCTCAGCTGAAAGAAACCGGCGTGTCCTTCGGCGGGTATTTGGGTGCTGTCCACGAAACGGTGCCCGCAGGGGTTTCCGTGGGCATTATGGATTCGATCGACGAAATGCTGGACGCCGTATCGGGCTACCTCGCGGAAGGGTACCTGCGGATCAAGCTCAAAATCGAACCCGGATGGGACCTTGAACCGGTGCGGGCTGTGCGGGAACGCTTCGGCGGGGATCTGCTGCTGCAGGTCGACGCGAATACCGCCTACACGCTCGCCGACGTGCGCCAGCTGGCCAAGCTTGATCCGTTCGACCTTGTGCTCATGGAACAGCCGATGGCGGAGGATGACATCCTTGGTCACGCCCAGCTGGCCAAACTCATCAAGACGCCGATCTGTCTCGATGAGTCCATCGAATCGGCGCGGGACGCCGCCGCGGCCATCACCCTCGGCGCCTGCAGCGTCATCAATGTCAAGCCGGCCCGGGTCGGCGGCTACCTGGAAGCGCGGCGCATCCACGATGTCGCCGCAGCCCACGGCGTACCCGTCTGGTGCGGCGGCATGCTGGAAACCGGCATCGGGCGCGCCGCCAACGTCGCACTGGCCGGATTGCCTAACTTCGTGCTGCCCGGGGACACGTCCGCTTCGAGCCGCTACTACGCCCAGGATCTGACCGAACCCTTTGTCCTGGAGCAGGGCCACCTCCGGATACCCACGGGACCCGGGATCGGCGTCCAGGTCCTGCAGGATGTCCTGGCGGAGCTCACCACGTCCACGGAAAGTATCCGCTTTTAGCCCGTTAGCCCGGCCATCAGCACACCGGCCGTGGAGCAGTTGCTGCACCGCCGGCCACGTCACACAACAGTTGGAGTGCGCACCATGAACACGAAGAAACGCAATCGCCCATCACTGCATCTCATGTTGCCGGTCAGTCTCGCTGCGGCACTCGCCCTGTCCGCGTGCACCAGCGCAGGCGCCGCTCCGACGACCGCAACCACCGGTCCGGTCGGCACAGCGGATGCAGCCGCCGCCGCCGCCCTACCGGCCAAATACAAGGAAGCGGGAGTGATCAAGGTTGCCTCCGATATCCCCTTCCCGCCCATGGAGATGTTCGATCAGAATCAGAATCTGACCGGCTTTGATTTTGATCTGGCACAGGCCCTCGGATCCAAGCTCGGAGTCCGGATGGAGCTGCAGACGCAGGCCTTTGACAGCGTGATTCCGTCCCTGCAGTCCGGGAAACATGACGTCATCATGTCCGGCATGAACGATACCCCCGAGCGCCAGCAGACCCTGGACTTTGTCGACTACTTCCACGCCGGTTTCTCCATCCTGGTCCCCGCGGGCAACCCGCAAAAGATCACCACCGTACTGGATTTATGCGGCCAGAACGTTGGGGTACAGAAGGCGACCATTCAGGCGACCATTCTGCGCGGTTATGACGAGCAGTGCACGACGAAGGGCGCCGGTCCGGTGAAAATCGCGGAACTTCCCCTGGAAACGGATGTCCAGACGGCGGTCCGGTCCGGGAAGGCCGTAGCCGACGTCGTCGATTCGGCCGTCGCCGCATACGCCGCGCAGACGGCCGGCAACGGCAAGATGTTCGAGGTCGTCAAGGATGCGGCCAATCCGGCCGGATATGACCCCGTCTACACGGGCATCGGCGTGCTGAAGAAGGATTCCCAACTCAGCGCGGCCCTGCAGCTCGCCCTTGAATCCGCCATCACCGACGGGACCTACGGGAAGATCCTGCAGAAGTACACACTGACCGATTACGCCGTCGAAAAGGCCGGCATCAACCGCGGGACAGCCAAGTGATGAGACAGAACACTTCGCTCGTTCCGGAGGCAACGACCGTGTCCGGTCCCGCTATCATCGCCGCAGACCGGGACGACGACGATATTGTCGCCGTACCGCTGCGGCATCCCTGGCGATGGGTCGTTGCCGTCATCCTGACGACGGGACTCGTTTGCCTCATCGTCTCGCTGTGGTCGAACAAGAACATCGACCATTCCACGATCACCGAGTTTATTTTCAATCCCCGGATTCTCAATGGCATCGTGCTGACCATTGTCCTGACCGTAGCGGCCATGATTATTTCGACCGTGCTCGGAGTACTCCTGGCGGTCATGCGCCTGTCCGCCAACCCGGTCATGAATGCACTGGCCTGGCTGTATGTCTGGGTTTTCCGCGGGACTCCGCTGCTGATCCAGATCGTCTTCTGGGGTTATCTCGGCCTGCTCTATTCGCAAATATCGTTGGGCATTCCGTTCACGGACTTCAACGTATTTTCCATCGATACCAATACGCTGATTCCCGCGTTTACCGCCGGCCTGCTTGCAATGACCCTGAACCAGGCCGCCTACTCCGCCGAAATCGTCCGCGCCGGAATGCTCTCCGTCGACGCGGGCCAGTTCGAGGCCGCCTACTCCGTAGGAATGTCCCCTGTCTTCACCCTGTTCAAGGTCGTGCTGCCACAGGCCATGAGGGTCATCATTCCTCCTATGGGCAACGAAACGATCTCAATGCTCAAAAACACCTCCCTGCTGTCGGTCATTGCCGTGCTGGAGTTGTACACGGTGGCCACGCAAATCTCGTCGCAGAATCTGCGTCAGGTGGAACTGCTGATCGTGGTCAGCTGCTGGTACCTCTTCCTTACCTCCGTGCTGTCGATCCCGCAGTACTACATGGAACGCCACTACGGACGCGGCCAGGCCAGGCATCATTCCCCGAGGCTGTTCGTCCGTATCCGCGCGGCCATTAAGCCGGCCCGACCGGTCCCTTCCCGCACCCAACGATTGGATGTCCCATGATCAATTCGTCATCCGCCCAGAGTGCAGCGGACCCGCTGGCCGACGCGGCAATCCTGCTCAGCGCCCGCGGCGTGCGCAAACACTACGGCGGCGTCGAGGTACTCAAGGGGATTTCGCTGACGATCAAAACCGGGCAGGTCATGTGCCTGCTCGGTCCTTCCGGCTCCGGAAAATCAACCTTCCTGCGCTGCATCAACCATCTGGAACGAATCGACGGCGGCCGGATCTCGGTCAACGGCGAACTCATCGGATATGCCCAGCGCAATGACCGGATTTACGAAATGAATCCCCGCGAAGTTGCCCGGCAGCGACGGGGTATCGGCATGGTCTTCCAGCGCTTCAACCTTTTCCCGCACATGACCGCCTTGGAAAACATCACGGCGGCTCCCATCGGAGTCCGGAAGATACCGAAAGCCCAGGCCGTCCTGCGCGGCCGGGAACTGCTGGACCGGGTCGGTCTGGCCAATCTCGAACGGGCCTACCCGGCGCAGATGTCCGGCGGCCAGCAGCAGCGCGTGGCGATAGCAAGAGCCCTGGCCATGGATCCGAAACTGCTGCTGTTCGACGAGCCAACCAGCGCGTTGGATCCGGAGCTCGTAGGGGACGTGCTCGACGTCATGCGGACCCTGGCGGCAGACGGCATGACGATGGTGGTCGTAACCCACGAAATCGGGTTTGCCCGGGAAGTAGCGGATCAGGTGGTCTTCATGGACAACGGGGTGGTAGTGGAATCGGGGCTGCCCTCCAACGTGTTCACTAATCCCCGGAGTCCGCGCACCAGGGCATTTCTCGACGGCGTGATCCCGGCAACGGCAGCCATCGGCGAAAAGGTCCCGCTATGACCTCCGCCGCATCTGCGCGTACGGCGGCAAACCTGGACCTCGCCCAGGATGTGGCCGGCATTGCCGTGGATCTCATCAACATGGAAAGCGTTTCCGGCAATGAACGGGCCATCGCCGATGCCATCGAATCGGCGCTGCGGCCGCTGGAGCACCTGGAGGTTGTGCGGGACGGGGATGCCGTCTTGGCCCGGACGAACCTGCACCGTTCCGAGCGGGTCATCCTGGCGGGCCATCTGGACACCGTCCCGTTACCCACGGCGCCAGGGTCCAGGGGAACAGTACCCGCCGCATGGGAGGGGGAGATTCTCTTCGGGCGTGGCGCCACCGATATGAAGGGCGGGGTCGCCGTCCAGCTCGCCCTGGCGGCGTCCCTGCCGGAACCCGCACGCGACATCACCTACGTTTTCTACGATAACGAAGAAGTCGCGTCGGCCAGGAATGGGCTGGGCCGGCTCGTGGCGAATTACCCGGATTGGTTCGCTGCTGTGTTCGCGGTCCTCCTAGAACCCTCCAACTCCGTCATTGAAGGGGGCTGCAATGGGTACCTCCAGGCGGTTGTGACAATCCACGGCGTCGCGGCCCACTCCGCGAGGTCCTGGATGGGGAGCAATGCCATCCACGCCGCGGCGGACCTACTGGTCCGGCTGCGCGACCATGTTCCTGCCGAGGTGGACGTTGACGGGCTCATGTACAGAGAAAGCCTCAACGCCGTCGGAATCAGCGGTGGCTTCGCGGGCAATGTCATCCCGGACAGGGCTACAGTGGAAATCAACTACAGGTTCGCCCCCGACAAAAACGCCGAACAAGCCGCCGAGTATGTCAGAAGGTTGCTCACCGGATTCGATGTGGAGGTGACAGACCAGGTGAGCGGCGCGCGGCCCGGGCTGAATCATCGTGTGGCCCAGGAATTCCTTGGCGCTGCAGGCGGCCGAGCGAACCCCAAATACGGCTGGACGGATGTTGCCCGCCTGTCTGAACTAGGCATACCGGCCGTCAATTACGGCCCCGGAGATGCGCTCCTGGCCCACACGGACAACGAGCACGTTAGGGCTGAGGACATCCGAACCTGCGTGGCCACGTTGACCAAATGGCTGACCTGACCCGCACGAGAGATCAACATCAGAAACATGAGAGATCATCAACAGAAAGAGGATCGGAAATGACGCGCTTTGTCGACGTCCACAACATGGTGCGCTGGGTCGCCGCCGGCGGGCCGGAGGCCATCATCGCCGAGATGATCGGCTACCTCGAGGACGATTACCGCCGCTGGGAACGCTTCGATAAGACTCCCCGCGTGGCCAGCCACACTCCGTACGGTGTTATTGAGCTCATGCCAACGAGCGACCACGAAACCTACGGGTTTAAATATGTTAACGGGCATCCGTCCAATCCGGCCCGTGGGTTTCAGACGGTCACAGCCTTCGGCGTCCTGGCCGACGTCCACAATGGTTACCCCACGTTCCTGGCCGAAATGACGGTCCTGACTGCTTTGCGTACCGCGGCGACGTCCGCCATGGTGGCCAAGAAACTCGCCCGCCCGGATGCGCGCCTGATGGCAATGATCGGAACCGGCAGCCAGTCTGAATTCCAGGCTCTGGCGTTCCGGGCCGCCCTCGGCATCAGCAGTCTGAGGGTCTGGGATACAGACCCCGCAGCCATGACCAAACTGGTCCGCAACCTGGTCCCGCTGGGCTTCGACGTCACCATCGCCTCCTCGGCTGCCGATGCAGTTCTGGGCGCCGACGTCATTACCACCTGCACCGCCGATAAGACCGAGGCCACCATCCTCACCGCCGACCTCGTGGTTCCGGGTGTCCATATCAACGCCATTGGGGGCGATTGTCCTGGAAAGACAGAGTTGGACTCCGCGGTCTTGGGCCTCGGCGACGTTTTTGTTGAGTATGCTCCGCAGACGCGTGTGGAAGGCGAGATCCAGCAGATGCCCGCTGATTTTGCGGTGACCGAATTCTGGCAGGTCCTCGGCAATCAGGCGCCCGGACGCACATCCGCCGCCCAGATCACAATCTTTGACTCCGTAGGCTTCGCCATAGAAGACTTTTCCGCCCTGCGCTACGCCCGGGATGCCGTCGAAGGTACGGACTTCTATGCGGACATCGACCTGGTCGCAAACCCGGAGGACCCCAAAAACCTGTTCGGACTCGTCGGTGCGCTCTCCCCGGTGGGATCCTGACCCGGCATGGAAGACGAGGGCCCAAGCACGGGTCCGCAGTGTCCAGGTACCACGCCGCCTGTCAGCATGCCCGGCATCGAACAAAGTTCCGTTGGGGGAACGCCTTGGATCAGGGGCCAGCCACCAGCGTGAGCCAGCCGTCGATGGCCGTGGTGGCCTTCGTCGGATTGCGGTGGCCTGCGGCATCGCCGGGCCCCTGTGCGAGATCGTCTATTTCGTTGTGCCGACCGTGTCGGGATGGCTCTTTGCGGGCGCTTCACCCGACATTCTGGTCCGTTGCGCCACTACCCACCAGGCCCCTTTTCTACACTGGTGCCTGGCTGCAGGCAACTGGTGCGTTACTGAGCGTTCTTTTCGTCCTGATCCTGGTCCCCCTGACGGGGGCGGGCAACAAACTCGTGGGCCGCGTCGTGGCTGGGCGTGGAGCGCCGTCGATATCGCGGCCTTGTTTGAACTTGCCGGGATCGCGGCGATTTTCGGCTCGCTGGGACTGACCTTCGCAGTTGTCATGTCGGTCGTACAAGGCTTGGATCCTTGCGGCCGCCATCGCCCGCGGCGTCGCAGACCGACGGTACAGCCGTCGGCCTGAGTTGGGGTCGGTCACGGAAAGAAATGGTGGCCATGGATGAGGCCGTAGACGCCGGAGTGCTGATTTTGCTTGGGCGCGGAGGTGTTCTCATCTCAACGGGTCAGCGAGACGAGGATGCGTTCTGCCGTGCGTTGGAAGCGTTCAACATCGTCGAAGGCCCGCGCAATGAGCATCGCACCCTCGATCGCGCCGATCAACGCCGATGCCGCATCGGCTGCGCTTCCCGTTGGACGAAGCGAGCCGTCATCGGCGCCCTGCTCAAGCACGGTTGTCAGCCACGCCTCGTTTCGTTCGAAGAACGCGATCACCGCGGCACGCATCGGCTCGGGCAGGGTCAAATAGTCGGCAGCGAGCATTCCGCACAAACACATCCGGTGCTGGCGGAGCACCTCGGCGTAGAGCTCGGTGTAGCCGATGAGCTTCGCGGCGGCATCCGGCGCGTTTTCATCGAGAGCGTCAAGGGCGCCTTGAAACCGCGTCACGTAGCGATCGACTAGAGCCAGCCCGAGCGCAGCCTTGCTGGCGAAGTGGTAGTGCAAGGAGGCCTTGGTGACGCCGAGTTCGGCCGCAACGTCCGCGTAGCTGAACGCATTGAAGCCGCGCTGCTGCACCAAGCGTTCGGCCACCGCCAAAATGCGAGCCGCCGTATCTGTCTGGGCCGGCTGAATGCTCATGACATCAGTATAGTCAAAATTCCCCTTGTTTTTACCTATCAGTAGGTAGAAACTAGATGTAGGAAAGGGTGAAGGGAGGCGAAAAAACATGAACGGCGTAGAACACGAACATTTCGGGTCGCCGAGTGAGGTCAGGACGTTTCCACATGGCAAGGCCGAGATTCTCCAGATGGGCGACGGCACCATTGGCCGGCTGACGCTGGAACCGGGCTGGCGCTGGTCCAACGATGTCAAACCGATCGCCGGAACTCAGAGCTGTGAAGCCCCGCACTTCCAATACCACGTCAGTGGACAGCTCGCCATCCGGATGGACGACGGGCGGGAGCTCCTCGCAGGTCCGGGCGACGTGACGAGCCTTCCGGAAGGCCACGACGCGTGGGTCGTCGGCGATGAAACTGTTGTCGTCGTGGACTGGTACGGGGCCACGACCTATGCAAAGGCGGCACCCTGATCCGCGCCATCCGCGGATCCAATTCCGCCAAGCAAGTACGATTTCCGCGATTGAAGAGGAGGTGAATGATGGACAGAGTGATGGTCGACTGCCGCAAAACTCCGAGCGATGCGAACTGCCAGGTAACCATAGCTGGCACCCATGACGAAGTGGTGGAGCTGGCAGTCTGGCACGACGTAACAGCACACGGACACGTCGACGGGCCAGAGTTGCGGGCAGCAATTGAGAAGGACATAACCCCGGTGGATTCAGCCATGTCATGACTTTCCCGAAGCACCACCATTGATGGATCCGGTCGGCACGGCATGTCAATTGGTGTGAGGGCCGGTGCCCGCGCCCCTCCGGGTGTACGAGCAGGATCCGCAGCTTTGCCGTTGTCTCATCGGCGCCCACGCAGAAGATGCGCCCGACGCGGTTGCCGTCAATCTCGGCGATCCAGGCCGCTTCGCGGAGCGGTAATCGAATCCACTGAAACGGCTGTTTCAGTGCCTAGAATAGCCCCATGTCCATTCAAGAGGCAACAGCAACGGGGCGACGCGAAGAACTGCTCGAACTCGCCTACGCCTATATCCTGCAGCATGGGCTGGCCGACGTTTCCCTGCGCCCCCTGGCGGCGCAGATAGGGTCAAGCCCGCGGGTGCTGCTCTACCTATTCGGCAACAAGGAGGGCCTGATCCTCTGGGTCGAGGGTTATGCGCGGTCGCTGGCCGATCCGCAGGGGCCATGGGGCGGTTTCGCCCGGGAGACGCTCAACGACTGGCTGTCCATGCTTTCCGAGGCACAACCGCCGCCGTGGCGGGATACCACACAGGCGCTGGCAGAGCGGACCATCGTGCTGGGCCTCCTGCGCGGGGCGCTGCTGGATCTGCTCGCCACCGGCGACACCGAACGTACCACTCAGGCCGTCGAAGCAGAGCTCGAACAGCTGGAAAAGACCAACCGGCTTCCAGCAGCGTGCCCCTGAGCCCAAGATCCCCAGGGAACCCGTTAAAGGAAGAGCAGCTGCACCCGTCTGCATCCCTCCAGCGAAGGAAAACCTCATGACCGGACGCACCATCGTGATCACCGGAGCCAGCGACGGGATCGGCGCCGCCGCGGCGCGGATCCTGACGGCGGCAGGCGAGCAGGTCGTCGTCGTCGGCCGTTCCCCGCAGAAAACCGAAGCGGTGGCGCGGGAACTGGGGGCGGAGCATTTTGTGGCCGATTTCGCCACGCTGCAGGACGTGCGCGGGCTGGCCGCCACGAGCTGACGTTCCAGGTGAACCACCTGGCGCCGTTCCTGCTCACCACGCTGCTGCTGGACGTTCTCGCGTCCAGCGGGGCCAGCGTGCTCAATACCTCCAGCGCGGCCAACCGGTACGGCCGGATCGACCTGGCCGACCTGGCATCGGAGCGGCGCTACTCGGCGAACAGCGCGTACGGAGCCAGCAAGCTGGCCAACATCCTGTTCACCCGGGAGCTGCACCGGCGCTATGCCGCGCAGGGGATTACGACGGCGGCCTTCCACCCGGGCGGGGTGGCCAGCAACTTCGGCGCGGAGTCCACGCCGCTGGTCCGTTTCGCCTACAACGGGCTGTTCCGGCGGTTCATGGTCACCCCGGAGCAGGGCGCTGACACGCTGGTCTGGCTGGCCACCACGGAGCCAGGGACGGACTGGGCGTCCGGCGGATACTATGCGCGGCGCGAGATGGCGAAGGCGAACGGGCAGGCGTACGACGACGGCCTGGCCCGGGAGTTTTGGGAGCGCAGCGCCGAGCTGGTCAAGGGGTAGCACGGCACGAGGTACAGGGCCCTTGTCATTGCCGCGCACGCGGGACTGTCCAGCACCAGGCTGATCTCCTATCACTTCACCGACAAGAACGAGCTCATCGGTGCAGCCGTGGAAGCAGTGGTGGAGTCGATCGGCAGGTTTGTCGGAGCCAAGGTGCGCCAGGGCGCCACTCCGGGGGCGATGCTGGATGCGTACATTGAAAATGTGCTGGCCTTCATCGACACGCACCGGATCCCGATGCGGGCGCTGACCGAAATCCTGCTGTCGGGCGCCATGAAGCTGGCCCCCGGTGATGCCGCAGCGAGCACCAGCCATCTGGAGGAGATCCTGCGCGCCGGCCAGGCCAGCGGCGAGTTCCGGGACTTTGATTCCCGAGTCATGGCAGCAACCATCCAGCGCGCCGTGGACGGGGTGCCGTTCCTGCTCGATTCCGCCCCGGATCTTGACTGCGCGGCCTATGCACGCGAACTCATCACGTTGTTCCGTCTCGGCACCCGAAGGAATCCCGGTGGCACCGAATAGTCCCGGCCGGGGACCCGGTCCCGCTGCGGTTACCGAAGCGGCACCATCGCCTGGCTACCCTGCCGGCGGGCCGCCGTCGTCGTCGCGGGCGGGACGCACGACGGCGGGTGGCCGGCTCCGGACGCTGCTCCGCCCCGCGCTGAGCCTGGCCACCGCACTGCTCCTGCCGGTGCTGCTGTACTACCTGCTGCGGGCCGCGGGTGCAAACGTGTACTTTGCCTTGCTGGTGACATCCGCGGTGTCCGCTGCCCCATCGGCCGTCCAGCTGATCCGGCGCAAACGGGTCAACCGGATCGCCAGCTACTTTGCGGCTATGTCCGAGGCTGCGCTGCTGATCTCCCTGCTGCCGGGTAGCGCCGAATTCCTGCTCGCCAAGGGGGCCGTGCTCACGGCAGTAACCGGCGTGCTGTTCCTGCTGAGCCTGCGTGCCGAGACCCGCTGGTGTTCGTCCTGACCCGGCCGATCCTTCAGGGTCGCCTTCGCTGGCCGGAGCACTGGGACAGGTTGATCAGCGGCTCGAGCCGGTTCCGGCGGATGTGGAGCGTGGCCACGGCGATGTGGGGGATCGGGCTGATCCTGGACGCCGCGGCCCGGGTGCTGATGGCCTTCACGCTCCCGCCGGACAGTGTTCCCGGCCTGGGGACAGTCCTCTACGTGGCGACCGTGGTGATCCTGAATGTGGTCACCAACAGCTACTACGTTGCCTGCGGTGTGTTCCGGCGCGGGTCGGGATTGTATGAGATGGATCTGGAACGGGGGAGCGGCCGCTAGGTCATTTCGGGGCATTCTTCAGTCTCTGCTGCTGGCCGGCGGTGGTGACCCGATGACGACGACGTGCGGCGCGCTGATGTGGTTCCTGTCTGCTGAGATCACAGCACGACGTTGCTGCCGAAGCTGATTGATGCGGCCGCAGCGGCGATGTCTGCAACGATCGCAGGATATTTCAGCGGCACCGAGAAGTCCGGCCACGCCTTTGGCCGTCCAAACGGCGCCCACAAGTTCCTGAATAAAGCCGGATGCTGGCTGCATGCTTGGATGCTGTGCCACCTGAGCTGTCTGGTCCGAGTTATCCACAACCCACCGCGGGTCGGGAGAAATCGGGCCGGCTGGCTGAATCGGCGTCCGGATTCTCCGTCGCGGCGGGATGAAGGTGAGTCCGTCGTCGTATCTACACCTGGTCCCGCCAGCTGAACTCCGGGTCGAAGCCGAGCAGGCGGCGGGCCTTGTCGATGGAGAGCAGGGTCTCGTGCTCGGCAACGTCCTTGGTCACCGTGACGCCGGGGAAGACCTCCGCGGCGAGCTCGGTGCTGGAGCGGCTCATCACGGTGTCAGCGGCGGCGATGATGAAGGCCTCGAAGCCGGGCTTGGCGTTCTCCAGCGCGCGCAGCACGGCCTGGCCGCCGTCCCGGCCGTCGATGTAGCCCCAGAGGTTCCATTTGCGCAGCGTCGCATCCGCGTCGAAGGACGGGAAGGCGGCGTAATCTGCCGGGTCCATGACATTGGAGAAGCGGAACGCGGTAATGCTCAGCTCCGGGTCCCAGCGGGTGAGCTGGATGGCCATCTGCTCCTCCAGGTGCTTGACCAGCGAGTACGTGCTTTCCGGCCGCGCCGGGTACTCCTCATCGACCGGAATGTAGGGCGGGTCGATGTCGAAGGGCAGGCCCAGGACGGTCTCGCTGGAGGCGTAGACAATCCTCTTGATGCCGGCCCGGCGCGCGGCCTGGAAGACGTTGTAGGTGGAAAGCATGTTGTTGTGGAACGTCGCGGCGTCCGGCAGGATCCCCGGTGCCGGGATGGCGGCCAGATGGACGACGGCGTCAAATCCGGTATGTCTGTCGTCGATGCCAAGGAACGCGTCCACCACCTGGCCGTAATCCGCCAGGTCGATCTGGATGAAACCGCGCTCGCGGGCACCGGTCCGGTCCAGGTTCGTCACCTCGTGGCCTTCGTCGCGCAGCCGGGCGAGGACGCTCCTGCCGAGTTTTCCGCTTCCTCCGGTGAGGACTATTTTCATGGTCTGCTCCTTACGCTTCGCGGGATTTGGGGGAGCTGTCCTTGGTTTTTTCGGGATCGCGTTCGGCCAGGGAGCCGATGGCGTCGTCGATCTTGGCCAATACGTCGGCGTCGAGTTTCACGCCGGCGGCCTTGACGTTGGACGCGACCTGCTCGGGACGGGAGGCGCCGATGATGGCGGAGGCGACGTTCTTGTTCTGCAGCACCCAGGCGATGGCCAGCTGCGCCATGGTCAGTCCTGCCTGATCGGCAATCGGCTGGAGCTTCTGCACTCCGGTCAGAACGTCGTCGGACATCCAGCGCTTGATCATGTTCGCGCCGCCCTTTTCATCCGTGGCGCGGCTGCCCTCGGGCGCGGGCTGGCCGGGCTTGTACTTTCCGCTCAGCACGCCCTGCGCGATGGGGGACCAGACGATCTGGGACAGGCCGAGCTCCTCCGACGCCGGGACTACCTTGCCCTCGATGACGCGCCAGAGCATGGAGTACTGCGGCTGGTTGGAGATCAGCTGCACGCCCAGGTCTTTGGCCAGCGCGTGGCCGGCACGGATCTGTTCCTCGGTCCATTCGCTGACACCGATGTAGAGCGCCTTTCCGGAGCGGACGACGTCGGCGAAGGCCTGCATGGTCTCCTCCAGCGGCGTTTCGACGTCGTAGCGGTGCGCCTGATAGAGGTCCACGTAATCCGTCTGCAGCCGTTTGAGGGAACCATCGATCGATTCCAGAATGTGCTTGCGGGACAGGCCGACGTCGTTGTGCCCCTTGGGGCCGGTTGCGCCGAAGACCTTGGTGAAAATCTCGAGGGACTGCCGGCGCTCGCCCTTCAGGGCTTCGCCAAGCACCGTTTCCGCGGCCGTGTTGGCGTAGACATCCGCCGTGTCGAAGGTGCTGATGCCGGCCTCCAAGGCAGCGCGCACGCATTGGGCGGCCACGTCGTTCTCCACCTGCGAGCGTAACGGGTGCCCGTCCGCGCACGCTGGCGACGGGTCCTTCCCAGCCTATGCCCGTCGTCGTCCTGTCGCGGACTATATAGTTCCCGCATTTCCGGACATATGGCTGGCCCGCCTGTGTGCTCCTTAGTCTGTGGATATCCGGAGATAGCCCATGGTGGGTGGCTAAACTTTTACCTCATCCCTATCGGTGGCCAAAGGACCCAATCCCATGCCCAAGGCCAACGCGCAAAAGCCAACGCGGAAGAGCCACCTGCAGGCGGTGCCATCGGCTGGCATCAAGCCATCGGCGCATCTGACCAGGACCGTCCGCACCCGGCAGTGGCTGCTGCCGGATTTTGTGGACTGGTTTGTTCCCGAGATGGGTGATTCCGACGCGGCCTTGGCGTTCCTGGACGATGTCAGGGTTCTGCTGGTCGCCTCCTAATAAGGCGACGGGAAAATGTTCGGCTTCCCGCGTTTCGCCCGCTGCCCTGCTGGCAGCCCTCGAGATCCTCACCGCGGCGCCGTTTGACGACGACGGAAGGCAGCCCTTGTGATGGGCTGGCACACGTTCATTGACTTTCTGTACGCGACCCGGCGCTGGACGGGGTCCGAGGAGGAATATGGGCTGGTCCACGCTCTGCTGATGGCGCACGCCAATGCCGCAGAGCCGGTTCCGCGGGTGACGGTGCGGCTGCCGGCGCTGACAGACACCGAAGAGGCTCTGGCGTTTGCCGACCTGCCGCGGGTTGAACTTACCGGGAATTCGTCACCGCATACCTTAACCTGACGCTGGCCACGGAGCCGGCCGGATGGGACCCGGTATTGCCCACGGTCATCAGCAGGCAAGTTGGCGTCCTCATGGCCGCTGTGACGGGATTGCCGATGCCGATGAACAGCTTCAATGAATTCTTACCCGGGGGCGATCGCGCGGACCGGAACACGGACGATGTCCTGAAGAAATATGTCCTGGAAGCCCTGCGGAGAAGAATGCAGCAGCTCGCCGACCTGGGATTGGTGCGGGCCGACACGCACTACAACGTTCCGCCGGCGACGCCGTCGAACGTGACCACGATGCGACCGGCACGAACGGCGCCGTCCGCGGCCCCCGGGCGAGTTCAGCACGGGCGGCCCCGCCCGCGGGACTTTTTACGGCGCGGTGGACCCGGATGCGGCGGACCTGTTCGGTGCCGACACCTTCGGCGATGAGGAGACCATCGATGAGGACGGCGTCCCGCTGAGTGAGGTTATGAGCCGGGCAGGCAATAAGCTCAGCTACGTGTACGACTTCGGCGGCTGGAGCGAACTCGTGATGGCCGCCAATGATCCCGGGCATGAGGACCATGAGGAGTCCCGCGGGCAGTTTGGTCCGGAGCGAGGGGAGGTCACCGACGCCATAGCCTTCGATCCGCGGAACGCAGATGCGCTACTGGAGGACCTGCGCTGACTGACACCGGAAGCACCGTAGACAGTGCGACCCCAGCCCTGCACTGTGTACGGCTCCGGCACCGCGACGAGGCCGTGAATCCAAAACGGTCCCATAGGAGATTCGGAGCGGTCGGCGCGGGGGATGGTTATTGCGTAAAGGAAAACGCCTGCCGTGAGGCCGGCGGGAAATCCTTTGATGTCCTTACACCTTGGTAAGGGAGAGTGGTAAGCGTACAATTTCAGTATGGCAACCGCAAAAGTGACTTCCAAAGGGCAGATTACGATCCCTCTTGAGGTGCGCAGAAAGTTGGGCTTGCGGCCCGGGAGCCAGCTGGATTTCATTCCGACGCCGGACGGGGGATTCCGCGTGGAGCCGCTGCGCGGGTCTCTTGCATCCCTCGAAGGGATTTTCCACTCCGCCGGCGGAACGAGGCCCGTTTCACTCGAGGAGATGGAAGAGGCAACCGCCGCCGAAGCCGTAGAATCCACCTTCCGTCACGCTTCCGACGGCATCGGTCCCGCGGCATGATCGGGCTGGACACAAACGTTCTGGTGCGCTATCTGGTCCAGGACGACCCGCAGCAGTCGCTCCTGGCATCACAACTGATGTCGCGGTTCACGTCGGCGGACCCTGGTTACATCCCCCTCATCGTCCTCGTGGAAATGGTGTGGGTATTGCGGCGGACGTACAAACTTGATGCGCGGGATATATCACGCGTGCTGCTTGAACTTTCCTCCGCGGAAGAAATCCTGGTGGAGTCACCTGTGCTGGTCCGCAAGGCAGCGCGGCAGGCCGCAGCGGGGCAGGATTTTGCCGATTCGCTCATTGCACTCCGCGGGCTGGAATCCCGCTGTGCCTACACCGCCACCTTTGACCAACGGGCGGCCGATTTGGACGGCATGCAGTTACTCCGCTGAGTCCGCCCCGTTACTGCGTCCGCCCCTTTACTGAGTCCCCCCTTTAAGGGAGCGCCGTCGTGTTATTAGGGAGGGCCGGACGCGGAAGTAAGGGCACGGGACGCCCAGCTTCTTGTAGTGTCAGCCCCTGCTGGGATACTGGAAGGATGCACACTCACCGGGAACCCCAAGGCGCCGCGAGGCGGCAAATCATCCTCCTTGGATCAACGGGCTCGATCGGCACCCAGGCCATGGACGTCATCGGTGCCGCCCGGCTGGACGACGGGAGTCCGCGCTTCGAGGTCCTGGCGCTCAGTGCGGGCGGGGCAAACCCGGAACTCCTGGCGCGGCAGGCCGTGCATGTCCGGGCCCAGGCGGTGGGGCTTGCCGCCGGGGATGTCTCCGGTTTTAAACGGATGCTCGACGACGTCGCCGGTGCGACCGGGGTGCGCGGCTACAATCCGGAGATCCTTGTCGGCGCCGACGCCTCGACCCGAATTGCCGGTTGGAACGAGACCTCGGGTCGGCGGGGAGCGGGTCGCCGAGCGGACGGTGCCGGACAGGCGCAAGGGGGCGCCGTCGTCGTGCTTAACGGCATTACCGGGTCCATCGGACTGGCGCCGACCCTTGCGGCACTGAAATCCGGTGCGATGCTGGCCCTGGCCAATAAGGAATCCCTGATCGTGGGCGGGCAGCTGGTCAAGGACGCCGCGGCGCCCGGGCAGCTGGTGCCGGTGGATTCGGAACATTCGGCGTTGGCACAATGCCTGCGGTCCGGTAGTGCCGGCGAGGTGGACCGGCTGATCCTCACGGCTTCCGGGGGCCCATTCCGCGGGATGAGCCGGGACGAGCTGGCACATGTCACGCCAGCGCAGGCGCTCAAGCATCCCACCTGGGCGATGGGTCCGATGGTTACCACCAACTCGGCCACGCTGGTGAACAAGGGTCTTGAACTGATTGAAGCCCATCTGCTCTTTGACGTCCCACTCGAGCGGATCGACGTCGTCGTCCATCCGCAGTCGGTGGTGCACTCGATGGTGCAGTTCACCGACGGTTCCACGATTGCCCAATGCTCGCCGCCGGATATGCGGCTGCCGATCGCGCTGGGACTGGGCTGGCCGGACCGTGTGCCGGGGGCGGCGATGTCCTGTGACTGGACCAAGGCGGCGAGCTGGACGTTTGAGCCGCTGGATAACGCGGCGTTCCCGGCCGTTGCTCTCGCCAGGGACGCCGCGAGGCGCGGCAGCACCTTCCCCGCCGTCTTCAACGCCGCGAATGAGGAAGCCGTGCATGCGTTCCATGCCGGCAGGATCGGTTTCCTCGATATTGTCGGCACCATTGAGGTAATTCTCAGCGAGCATTCAGCGGATTCGCAGCTCACGCTCGAATCCGTGCTGGATGCTGAGCAGTGGGCACGGACCCGCAGCACCGAGCGTTTAGCTCTTATCAGCCGATAGGCGAACCGGAAAGACTATTGTGACAGTTTTGCTCTTCATCCTGGGCGTCGTCTTCGTGGCCGTGGGCGTTGCCGTGTCCATTGCGCTGCACGAAGTGGGCCATCTGGTGCCCGCGAAGCTCTTCAAGGTCCGCGTGACCAAATACATGATCGGCTTCGGGCCCACCTTGTGGTCCAAGAAGAAGGGCGAGACGGAATACGGGTTCAAGGCCATTCCGGCCGGCGGCTATGTGGCCATGATCGGGATGTACCCGCCGAATGTCAGCGACGGCAGCGTCCGTCCCTCCAGCACCGGGATGTTCCAGACACTGGCCACCGAGGCCCGGAGCATTGCCCACGAGGATGTGGGCCCCGGCGATGAACACCGGATGTTCTATAAGCTGCCGGTCTGGAAAAAAATCATCATCATGCTCGGCGGGCCCTTCATGAACCTGCTGATCGGCGTGGTGCTGACGGGTGTGCTGCTGATGGGCTTCGGCACCCCGCAGGCGACGACGACACTCGCTGAGGTCAACGCCTGTCAGGTTGCGTACGGGAAGCCCGCGCCGACCGATCTGAGTACCTGCGACAAGACGCCCGCCGCGGCGGCCGGGCTGAAACCCGGTGACGTGATCACCGGCTTTGACGGCAGGACGGTCACCGGCTGGTCCGACATGACGGCGTGGATCCGCGCCTCCGCCGGCAAGGATGTCCCGATCAGTGTAGCGCGCGGCGGCCAGGATCTCACTCTGACCATCACGCCGGTGCTCACCGCCCGGCCGGTAACGGACGCCAGCGGCGCCGTCGTGCTCGATGACAAGGGCCAAGCGGTGACTCAGGAGGTCGGGTTCATCGGCGTGGGACCGACCTCAGCGATGGTGGCCCAGCCGGCCGCCGCGGTGCTTCCTTCGGTGGGGGACAGCATGGTCAAGATCTCCGGCGTGGTGCTGAACCTGCCGCAGCGCCTGGTGGGTGTGGCCAAGGCGGCCTTCAGCAGCGAACCGCGCGATCCGAACGGCCCCATCTCGATGGTGGGCGTGGGCCGGGTCGCCGGTGAAGTAGCGGCGATGGAGCAGGTTCCCTTGAGCGCCCGGATTGCCACCCTGGTCGGGCTGCTTGCCGGCGTAAATCTGGCTTTGTGCGTGTTCAACCTGATTCCCTTGCTGCCGCTGGACGGCGGTCATGTGGCCGGTGCGCTGTACGAGGCGGCCCGGCGGCAGGTGGCCAGGCTTTTCGGACGGAAGGATCCTGGCGCCTTCGACATTGCGAAACTGCTGCCGCTGACCTATGTGGTGGCGTCGCTGCTGCTGGTGATGGGCGCGCTGCTCATGTACGCCGACATCGTCAAGCCGATCAATATCTTCGGTTGATGGCTGCCCTGGAGCCTATATCAATGGGAAAGCGTTGATATAGGAACATCATCCTAATTAAGTTGTCTAAAATCGATCTTGTCGGGATGACCTTTGACGGGTCCAAGTGCCGGGACTACCGGATTTACACGTGGCCACGGATGCCGGCCCCCAGCCCCCATCATCCGTTGCGGAATGTAAATCGTCGTCAGCGTGAATTGGTTGTTTTTCCAAAATCAACGATCTATAGTTGATATATGTTTGTATTGACGATGGATCAGAAGGCCAGCCGACAGGGATCTGACCTGGTTCCCAGTTTGCTGGAGCTCCTTCGTGACATCCCCGCCGAGCTGGCGTTTGAGCGTTCGGTGGGCGATGAGGTACAGGGTGTGTTTACGGACTCTGGCGCGATTATTGAGGTGGCCATGCGCGTCCTCCGCACCGGGCAGTGGTACGTCGGGATTGGCGTGGGGCCCGTCGACCTGCCGTTGCCCGCCAGCCCGCGGGAGGCCAGCGGGCCGGCATTCGTCGCCGCGCGGGCCGCGGTGGAGCGGGCGAAGAAAACCGGGGAGCGCGTCCCTCTGGCCGTGCAATGGGGCGCCCATGGGGTGAGCCCGGGGGGGTCCGGTCCGGACAAGCCCGGGTCCGGCACGCCGGGCCCAAGTAACCAAGATCCAGCCGGGACCAGTGGTTTCCTGCCGGATTCCAGCGGAGCTGACCCGGAACACCTGGCGGCCTCGGTCGAAGCCGTCCTCGTCCTGATCGGCCGACTGGTCAGGGGGCGGACCACAGCCGAATGGCGCATTCTCGATCTGCTTCAGCCCGGCGTGCGCGGCCGTCAGGCCGCCGTGGCGGACCGGCTGGGAATCAGCCCGCAGGCCGTCAGTAAGGCGGTGTTGCGCTCCGGCTGGCAGGAAGAACACGCGGGTAGAGCGGCCGCCGCCGTTCTGTTGGGCCTCGCTGCCGCGGCGCCCTTGCCGGGAGAGCCGCCGGCGGAGAAGTAGGACCGGCACGCCGGGAAGTTCCCCCAGAGGACTCCGCTGCCTCCGGTTCAGGACGGCTGGCTGCGCCACCAGCGGACCGTGGCGCCCGCAGCCTCGTCCAGCGGCGTCGGATTCAGTCCGAGCAGTGATTCGCTGCGGCCTGAGTCCAGCACAAACGGCTGCTGAAACTGGTACAGCGTCTCCACCAGCTCCCGGGCATCCACCGAGAGCAGCCCCGCAGCGCGAAGGAGCCATCCCGGCACCGCGCGCACGGCGGGCATGGGCATCCCGGCCGCCGCCGCGAATGCCTGAATCAGCTGCCGCTGGCTGACGGCGGGTCCCGTCGGCGCGTGCAGGACGCCGCACGGGAAGGTCTCCATCCCTGCGGCGGCGATCATCGCCGCAGCCAGATCCGGCACATAGGTGAACGAATGAGGTCTGTCGGCGCTGCCGATTACGCTGACACTCTTGCCGGCCAGGATCCGCGGCACCATCCGCTCGCCGGCGTGGGCGCCCAGGACGTGCGGGCCGAAAAAGTCCGACGCAACCACACTCACGCAAGGGGTGGACGAGGCCGCCCGGGCCTCGAGCAGACGGGTGCGAACGCCGCGTTTGCCGCCGGCCGCGTTCCGCGGACCAGCTTCCGTCATGGGCTCGGACGGCCTGCTGTAGGCATACAGGCTCTCCGGGAAGACGACGACTGCGCCTGCACGGCCGGCCGCCTCCAGTACGTTGCGCTCGGCTCCGGGCAACTCTCGTTCCCAGGTTGTGGCCCTGTAGGAGGAGCCGTGGATGCAGTGGAATACCGCCGAGGCTCCGTCGACTGCATCGGAGAGCTGATTCTGCTGTGCAACGTCGACCTTCCTGCGCTCGATCAGGGGGTGTTCGGGGCCGCTGCCGGAACGTGTCAGGATGCGGACACGGTGCCCGCTCTGGGCAAGCTGTTCCGCTACGGTCCAACCGACCGGGCCGGCTCCGGTCACGACTGCTACATCAGACATTCTTCGCACGCTTTCTGTTGAGGCCCGGTACTTTCGCCCTCACGGCCTTCGGGACTGCAGCTAGTGAGAGCGGTGCTCTCGCTACCAATGATGCAAGATTTCGCAGCCAACGTCAAGAGCGGTGCTCTCTTAAGTTGACGTTGCTCTAATTCGGCACAAAACTGGACGAATGAACCAGACCCCGCGGGAGCGCGCACGGATCCAGACCATGCAGGACATCATCCGTATCGGTCGCGGGCAGCTGGCCCTTCACGGTGCCGCGGCTCTTTCCCTGCGCGCCGTCGCCCGGGATCTTGGCATCGTTTCGTCCGCGGTGTACCGCTACGTCAAGAATCGCGATGACCTCCTGACCCTGCTGGTGGTGGACGGCTATGACGAGCTCGGAGATGAGATTGATCTCCGGCTGGCAGCAGTCAGTGCCGGAGACTTCCGGGAACAATTCCGCACGCTGGCGCGCGCCGTGCGGACCTGGGCGATGCGGGAGCCGGCCCGGTATGCTCTGTTGTTCGGCAGTCCGGTGCCCGGATATGAGGCACCGGCGGAACGGACGTCGGGCCCTGGCACCCGCGTCGTTTCCAGGCTGATCGGGATCCTTGAGGGCGCCCACGTCGCGGGAAAACTGCGGCCCGCGGACAGCGAAAAGGCCCCGCGGCTCACTCCGGGCTTGGCTGCCGATCTGTATGCCATCCGTGCGGAGCGGGCGCTGACCCTGCCGGATGAGATTCTCGCCGACGGCGTCCTGATCTGGGCATCACTTTTTGGCGCCGTCAACTTTGAGGTATTCGGCCAATACGGAATGGCTACGTTCGCCGAGCCCGCGGAACTTTTTGAGCATCATCTTGCTGTGCTGGAAGCAGTCATCGGACTCGTCGACGCGTGACCGAAGCACCGCGTGACCGAAGCACCGCAGAGATCCGGCGACCGTGGGCCAGAGGAAGCCATCGCGGGGCGGCGGTCCGATTGTCGGTGCGGCGGTACCATGCAGCAAAACCGCCGGCTCACTATCAGTGCCAGTATTGCCGACTCGGTATTATCCCCGCATTACTGTCAGAGCCTGACGTTAGGCTGTAGTCGACCGGGAGCGGCTGCCGGTAAGCGAACCGGTTATCGAGGGAGCGGGTACCAGAATGCAGGCGCTATGGATCGTCTTGACGGTTCTGGCCGCGATCGGTCTTGGCTGGCCGGTCACCGCTGGGATCCTCAGACTTGCGCAGGCAGCGGATGCCCAAGAAACGGATGCCCAGCGCAGGGCTGCCAGGGCCGTGCCGGACCAGGTACAGGACGCGGAAGCGGAGGCACACGCCGGGAGGGCACTGGCTGGTCCGCCGGCTGCTGGCCTGCCCGGTCCCGCTGCCGTGGCTGATACCGGTGGCTCGGGTGAGCGTCCGCCACCCGGCGTGCTGCGCGGTGGCCTGGTGATCGGGCTGCTGGAGCGGGCCGCCGTCGTCATTGCGATCCTGGCTAATGAGCCCGTGGCCATCGCCTATATTGTGGCCATTAAGGGCCTGGGCCGTTATCCGGAACTCAAACAAAGCCCGGCAGCCAGCGAGCGGTTCATTATCGGTACGCTCAGCTCCATGCTGTGGGCCGCCGCGGTGGCAACGCTGGCCAAATGGCTCCTGCTGGGAGGATGAACGAAGCCTGATTCATGCGGCCGCGGCGGGCCCGTCGCGACGCTTCGGTGGCACGCGTGATGAACGTGCGGCGCCCGGGCGGATAAGCTGGCTTCATGAGTGCTTATGCAGTGGAATATGTTTACAGTCCAGATGCGGCGGATGTCCGTGACGAGCACCGGCCAGCGCACCGTGCCTGGTTGGCCTCCTTGGTGGAAGACGGGCGGGTGCTCGCAACCGGTCCTTTCATCGACGGCACCGGCGCGCTACTGATCTTCAAGACCGATAATGAGGACGCGCTTAACCGTCTGCTGACCGCGGACCCGTTCAATATTGCCGGCGGCATTGCCGGGCTGAAGGTCACCGAGTGGAATCCCATGATGGGGCTGTTGAGCAGCAGCCTGTAGTGATCCGGATCCCGTGCTGTGGCCGGGCCAACAAGCCTACAATTGAACTGAACGGCCGCCATCCAGCGCGCGCGGCAATGCGTTCATAAAGAGCCAATAGGCTCACGCAGAACCACAAGGAGCACATTTTGACCTCGGTCAGCCTCGGAATGCCGGAAGCACCCCCGCCCGTCCTCGCCCCCCGCCGCAGGACACGGCAGATCAAGGTTGGTTCCGTCGGCGTCGGCTCGGATTCGCCCATCAGCGTGCAGTCCATGACGACGACGCCCACCACGGACATCAACGCCACGCTCCAGCAAATCGCAGAACTGACGGCCTCCGGGTGCGACATTGTCCGGGTGGCCTGCCCCTCCGCCGACGATGCCGACGCCCTGCCGATCATCGCCAGGAAGTCCCAGATCCCGGTTATCGCGGACATCCACTTCCAGCCGAAGTACGTCTTTGCCGCCATCGAGGCAGGCTGCGCTGCGGTGCGGGTGAATCCCGGGAACATCCGCAAATTTGATGATCAGATCAAGGAAATTGCGCAGGCAGCCAAGGACCATGGCACCTCCATCCGGATCGGCGTCAACGCCGGATCCCTCGATCCGCGCCTGATGGAGAAGTACGGCAAGGCCACCCCGGAAGCGCTGGTCGAATCAGCGGTCTGGGAGGCCTCGTTGTTTGAGGAGCATGACTTCCACGACTTCAAGATCTCCGTCAAGCACAATGATCCGGTCGTCATGGTGCGGGCCTACGAATTGCTGGCCGAGCGCGGCGATTGGCCGCTGCACCTGGGCGTGACCGAGGCTGGCCCGGCATTCCAGGGCACCATCAAGTCCGCTACGGCCTTCGGCGCGCTGCTGTCCCAGGGAATCGGCGACACCATCCGGGTGTCCCTTTCAGCGCCGCCGGTGGAGGAGATCAAGGTGGGCAACCAGATTCTGCAGTCGCTCAATCTGCGGCCGCGCAAACTGGAAATCGTGTCCTGCCCGTCCTGCGGCCGCGCACAGGTGGATGTGTACACCCTGGCCGAGCAGGTGACCGCCGGACTCGAGGGGATGGAGATTCCGCTGCGCGTCGCCGTCATGGGCTGCGTGGTGAATGGTCCCGGCGAGGCCCGTGAAGCAGACCTCGGTGTTGCCTCTGGAAACGGCAAGGGCCAGATCTTTGTGAAGGGGAAAGTCATTAAAACTGTCCCCGAGGACCAGATTGTTGAGACACTCATTGAAGAGGCGATGAAGATCGCAGAACAGATGGGGGACGCCGGTGGCGAAGATGCTGTCAAGGGTGGTCCCGTGGTTAGCGTCTCGTAACGGGGTACCCGCCGGTCCGGTCCGGGCCCTGGCCCATCAGGACACGGGCGCGCTCGGCAGACTGGTTGGACTTGACCCGGTGGCCAACGTTTTCATGGCGTCGCAGCTGGAGCAGGCCGGAAGCGCGGTCCCGGCCTCGTTGGGTACCGTTGTGCTCGGTTATTTTGAGGACGACGGCACATTGGCGGGCGCCTGCTGGATCGGTTCCAATGTGGTCCCCGTCCAGGCGACGGCGGCGCAGGCCCGGTCGTTCGGCCGGTGGCTGGCCTCCTCACAACGGAACATCGCCTCGATTTTCGGCCCGGCAGAGGCCGTGCTGGGGATCTACGCCGAGCTGGAGTCCGCCGGGGCGAAGGCCGCGGAAATCAGAGCCGATCAGCCGCTTCTGGTCATGGCGGCCGAGCCGGTGCTGCCCGGTGAGCCCGGGCTGGTGCCCAGCCGTCCGGAGGATTTCGCAGCGATCCTGCCCGCGGCGGCCGCGATGTTTGAAGAGGAGGTCGGCTATTCGCCGTTTCTGGGAGGAGAGGAGCACTACCGCCGGCGGGTCGCGACACTGATCCGGCAGGGATATTCCCTGAGCCATCTCGATGAGGCGGGCCAGGTCATCTTTAAAGCCGATCTCGGTGCGGTTTCCGCCGCGGCCACTCAGATCCAGGGGGTCTGGCTCAACCCCGCCTACCGCGGCCGCGGCCTCAGCGCCGGTTACATGGCCGCCGTCGTCCGGCTGGCACGGTGCCATGCACCGCTTGCCACCCTCTACGTTAACGATTACAACCTCCGCGCCCGCGCCACCTACGAACGGGTAGGCTTCCGGCAGGTGGGGACGTTCGCGACGGTATTGTTTTAGCCATTGTTTCAGCCGCGGGTTCGGGGCACGGGACTGTTTTTGGCCGCCGCGTCCGTCAGGGCATCAATCTCAGGAGGACACCATGACAGCGGCCGCATCCGAGTATCCCGACGGGCCAATTGAGGGGCTGGAGCAGCCGTTTGGCGGGCTGGAGAGGCCGATGGTGTCGCTGCGGGTGAGCCGGGGCGGCGGAGTCGCGGAGGTCGAACTGCTGGGCCCGGGCAAGGGCAACGCGATGGGCCCGGATTTCTGGCGGGAACTGCCTGTGGTGTTTGAGTTACTGGGCCGGGATCCTGCCGTCCGTGCCGTACTGCTCCATGGCGCCGACGGGAACTTCAGCTATGGTCTGGACCTGCCCGCGATGGCGCCGATTTTCGCCGCGCTGCAGGAAGGCACCGGCACGAACGCCCGCCAGCGTGAAGACTTCCGCCAGACCATTCGGGCACTGCAGGACGCGGTGACCTCCGTGGAAAAGTGCGCGAAACCGGTGGTCGCGGCCGTGGACGGTTGGTGCATCGGTGGTGGCATCGATGTGATTGCGGCGGCGGACATACGGATTGCGTCGGACCGCGCTCGGTTCAGCGTGCGCGAGGTGAGGATGGCGATCGTCGCCGATCTGGGTGCGCTGCAGCGGCTGCCGCGGCTGATCGGAGAGGCCGCGACCCGGCACCTGGCTCTCACCGGGGCGGATATTGACGCGTCCAAAGCGCTGTCACTGGGGCTGGTGACGGAGCTGGTGCCCGATGTGCTGGCGCGCGGGCGTGAGCTGGCCGCCGAGCTGGCGGCCAACGCCCCGCTGGTGGTGCAGGGCATCAAGAATGTGCTCAACCACGCCAGCAGCGGGGATGTCCAGGCCGGCCTGGACTATGTGGCGGTCTGGAATTCCGCCTTCCTGGCCAGCGAGGACTTCGCCGAGGTTCTGCATGCGTTTGGCGAACGCCGCCCGCCGCGTTTCAGCGGAGCCTAAGGCCACCTCGGCATCCGTGTTCGGAGCCCGGGTTCCGGCCCGCGTGCACGCAGCGAAGTTCTTGCGGACTTCCGCGCACTGCGGAACAATGTGGTCCATCGGACCGGTCCAACAGGCACCGCTGCGCATCAACAGGCCGACGGGCAACGCTGCGCATCAACAGAAGGGGAGCAGATGACATCCTCTGCCGGCCGCCAGGACGGTGCACGGACCCCGCGCGGCTTCTCCCGAATGGTGAATTTCTGCGACGCAGTGGTGGCCATCGCCATAACGCTGCTGATCCTTCCGCTCGTGGACACGGCCAGCAGCATCGGGACCATGAGCGTCGGAGACCTCTTCACTGAGAACGCGTACAGGTTGTTCGTCTTCGTGCTCAGTTTTGCCGTCATCGGCAACGTCTGGTTCATCCACCATCAGATGTAAGAGCGGTTGATCGACTACACCGTGCTGCTGCTCTGGGCTAATTTGCTGTGGCTGCTCAGTATTGTGTTCCTGCCGTTTCCGACCGAGCTGCTCGGTTCCGGTGACCGTCACGACCTTGCCACATATGCGGTGTACATCGGCACCCTTGTCCTGACCAGTTCCGCCACATTGCAGCAGCAGATCATTATTGTCCGGTCACCGGGCATCCAGGCGGAAGGCATCCGCGGTGAAGTGTCGGTCGTCCGTTCCGTGATCGTCACATTGCTGCTTGTGCTGGCCCCGATCATCGCGTTGACGGTAAGCGGGATCGGCATGTGGGCGCCGCTGCTGCTGGTGGCCGGCGGTCCACTCCAGCGTCTCGTTGAGAACCGGCGCAGGCCGGGGCGGAAAACTCCTCAGCCGGGACAGCCCTGGAGTAGACGGCCGTGACGGTGGTCTCTGCTCGGCCGTGGGCGCCTCCTTCGACCACACCGGCACAGCAGGGGCAGGAATCGGCGGCCACCGGCACACGCGCTGGTGCACGGCCGGGAACCGGCATACGCTTTATGCAATTAGTTGCGCAAAGGAGTGCACCATGGTCGAATACCCCCATCTCATGAAGCCGCTGGACCTGGGTTTCGTCACCTTGCCGAACCGCGTGCTGATGGGATCCATGCATGTTGGCCTGGAAGAACGGCCGCACGGCTTTGAACGTATGGCCGCGTTTTATGCCGAACGGGCCCGCGGCGGGGTCGCCCTGATGGTCACCGGCGGCATTTCCCCCAACGAGCAGGGGCGCCCGGTAGCCGGTGGCGCCAAGCTCAGCACCGGGGCGGAGGCCGCCCAGCACCGGGTCGTCACCGACGCCGTGCACGCCAATGGCGGCAGGATTGCCCTGCAGCTGCTGCACTTCGGCAGGTATTCGGCCCAGCCTGAACCGGTGGCCCCCAGCGCCATCCCGGCCCCGATCAGTCCGCTGGTGCCGCGCCCGCTCAACGCGGACGAGGTGGAGCAGACCATCGACGATTTCGTGAATTCCGCTGCCCTGGCCCAGCAGGCAGGCTACGACGGCGTCGAAATCATGGGTTCCGAGGGGTACCTGATCAATGAATTCGTCACCTCCCGCACCAATGACCGGCAGGACTCCTGGGGCGGAGCCTACGAAAACCGGATCCGATTCCCGCTGGAGATCGTCCGCCGGACGCGGGAACGGGTGGGCACGGACTTTATCATCATCTACCGGCTGTCCATGCTGGATCTGGTGGAAGGCGGGTCCACTCTCGCTGAGGTGATCCAGCTGGCCCAGGCCGTGGAATCCGCCGGGGCAACCATCATCAATACCGGAATCGGCTGGCACGAGGCGCGCATCCCCACCGTCGCGACGTCGGTGCCGCGGGCCGGCTTCGCCTGGGTGACCAAGAGGCTGATGGGCAGCGTGTCCATTCCGCTGATCACCACCAACAGGATCAACACCCCCCAGGTGGCTGAGGATCTGCTGGCCAACGGCTACGCGGATATGGTCTCCATGGCCAGGCCGCTGCTGGCTGACCCGGCCTTCGTGCTCAAGGCCTCGCGCGGCCGGGCGGACGAAATCAACACCTGCATCGCCTGCAATCAGGCGTGCCTGGACCATACCTTCGTCGGGAAAACCAGTTCCTGCCTGGTCAACCCGCGGGCGTGCCACGAGACGGAGCTCGTGATTGCGCCGGTATCGGCAGCCAAGCGGATCGCCGTCGTCGGCGCCGGTCCCGCCGGCCTGAGCTTTGCGGTCACGGCAGCCGAACGGGGCCATGCCGTCACGCTGTTCGAGGCGGACGGCGGGATCGGCGGCCAGTTCAACATTGCGAAACGGATCCCCGGAAAGGAAGAATTTTACGAGACCATCCGCTACTTTGGCCGGCAGCTTCAGCTGCGCGGCGTCGATGTCCGGCTGAACACCAAGGCCAGCGCCGCTCAGCTGATCAGGGCCGGATTTGACGATATCATTCTGGCCACCGGCGTCACACCGAGGCTGCCGGAGATCGAGGGCCTGGACCATCCCAGTGTGCTCACCTACCTGGACGTGATCAAAGACGGGAAAGCCGTCGGTGCCAAGGTGGCCATTCTGGGGGCGGGCGGCATCGGCTTTGATGTGGCGGAATACATTACCGCCGACGGGGAGAGCGCCACGCTGGTTCCGGAAAAGTTCTACCGTGAATGGGGTATCGACCCGGACTATGCCGGGCGCGGCGGGATCCGCCCGGCTCAACGGCCGTCCGCGGCGCGCGAGGTGTATCTGCTGCAGCGCAAGAGCAGCAAAATCGGCGCCGGTCTGGGCAAGACGACGGGCTGGATCCACCGCACCGAGCTCAAGGCCAAGCGTGTGACGATGATTCCCGGCGTGATTTACCACCGGATTGACGACGTCGGCCTGCACCTGAGCGTCGACGGCACCAAACAGGTCCTTGCGGTGGACACGGTGATCTTATGCACCGGGCAGGATCCCCGCCGGGAACTGCAGGCGGAGCTGGAAGCCGGCGGAATGCCGGTGCACCTGATTGGCGGCGCCGACGTGGCCGCGGAGCTCGATGCGAAACGTGCCATCAATCAGGGCACGCGGCTGGCGGCTGCACTCTAGCCATGTCGCTGCCGCATGCCATTCTGACCGCGCTGCTGGAAAAGCCCGGTTCCGGCGCGGAGCTGGCACGCCGGTTTGATAAGTCCATCGGCTACTTCTGGCAGGCCACACACCAGCAGATTTACCGCGAGCTGGCGCGGCTGGAAGGTGGCGGCCTCATCCGGTCGTCGGCCCGCGATTCATCGCGGGGACGGAAGAAGGATTACCTGGTTCTGCCCGCCGGTCGGGCGGAGCTGGCGCGGTGGACCGGCGTGCAGCAGGATCCGCAGCCCGTGCGGGACGGCTTAATGGTGCGGTTGCGCGCAATGGCCGTGCTGCGTGAAGCGAGCCTGCTGGACGGAACGGTCCGTACCGAGCTGGAACGTCACCGGAACCTGCACCTGCAGCAGCTCGCGCTCTACCGCAACGCCGAGGCCCGGGACTTTCCGGCGCTGGGGTCCGGAATGCCGCCCGCCGCGGACCCCACTGGGGCCACTGCGGAGCAGGGCGAGGCACCGGACCGCGGACTGCAGTGTGCCGTGCTGCGGGCCGGGATCATGTTTGAACAGGCCTGGGTTGCCTGGGCCGAAGAGACCCTCGAGGCACTGGAACCCTAAACAGGTTCCGACCAAGCACGTTGGGCGGTCCATCCGGAGCCGTCAGGGCAGCGGCCCGGTCAGATAGTGCTGCAGTGTCGGCGCCACCAGGGCAACAACGTCGTCGGGGGCCGCGGAGGCCAGCGGTTCCACCTTCAGAATGTAGCGGCTGATCATGAGACCGATCAGCTGGCTGGCCAGCAGCGAGCCGCGCAGGCTGCGGGCCGCTGCATCACCGGGCAGGTCCGTCAGCACCAACGAGATAATGCGTTTGTTCAGCACCTCGCGCATCAGGGTGGATTGGGCCTTGGAACTCAGGGCCCCGCGGATCAGCGCAATCAGGGCGGGCTGGGCCGGTGAGTCCCACAGTCTCAGCACAGCGCGCAGGACCTGCTCGCCGCGGTCCGCCGGGGCCGCCGTGGCGACGCCGTCGAGGATCCTGCGCGGATCCGCCGGCAATTCAACGCAGGCAGCGAATAGCTCGTCCTTGTCCTGGAAGTAATGATGCACCATCGCCGCGTCCACGCCGGCGTCGCGGGCGATCCGGCGCAGGCTGGTGGCATCATAACCATGCTCGGCAAACAGTTTCCGGGCGCTGCCAAGAATTACCGCCCGGCTGTTTCCGGTGCCGCTCCGTCGCCCGCGCCGCGGCAGGCCCGCAGTCATGGCGTCTGTCGGCGCAGTGTCGGTGACGCCAGGACCAGCACCGCCAGGACGAACCCGACCATCACCAGAACATCCGCCCACATGGTCGCCGTGGACGTGCCGTGGCCGGCGATTTCCTGCAGCGCGTCCACGGAATAGCTCAGCGGCAGCACATTCGAAATCGCCTCCAAGACACTGTTCATCTGATCCCGTGCCACGAACAGCCCGCACAGCAGGATCTGTGGAATAACCACCACCGGCATGAACTGAACGGCCTGGAATTCGGTCCGGGCAAATGCCGAGCAGAGCAGGCCCAGCGCCACACCGAGCACCGAATTCAGTACGGCTACCAGCACCACCAGGCCCGGATTTCCCTTGATGTCCAGACCGAACACCCAATAGGCGACAGCGGTGGCCACCAGGGACTGCAGCGCCGCCATGATGGAGAACGCCAGCGCGTAGCCGAATAGCAGATCCGCCTTGTGGATGGGCGTCGTCAGCAGCCGTTCCAGCGTGCCGGAGGTGCGCTCGCGAAGCATCGTGATGGAAGTGACCAGGAACATCACCACGAAGGGGAAGATAGCCAGCATCATCAGCCCCACCCGGTCGAAGGTGCGGGGCACGCCCGGCGGCAGTGTTTCGTTTTCGAACAGGTAATAGACAAACGCCAGCAGCACGGACGGAACCACCAGGATCAGGGCGATGCTGCGCGGGTCGCCGCGGAGCTGACGGAGCACGCGCGCGGCGGTGGCGCCCATCATCCGCGGATTCATGCCGCACCGCCCTGGGCGGCGATGTCCGCCTGGATCATGTGCAGGAAAGCGAGTTCAAGATCATCCGAAGCGCCGCGGATCCTGAGCTCGTCCGGTGTGATTTGCGCCAGCAGTTTGCCGTCCCGCAGCAGCAGCAGGGTGTCGCAGTGGCTGGCTTCCTCCATCACGTGGCTGGAAATGATCAGCGTGGTGCCGCCCGCGGCAAGTCGGCCGAAGCGCTCCCACAGGTCTGCCCGCAGGACCGGATCCAGTCCGACGGTCGGTTCATCCAGGATCAGCAGGTGGGGATCGGAGACCAGGGCGCAGGCCAGCGAAACACGGCTGAACTGGCCACCGGAAAGATCCGCTGTCCGACGTTTTGCGAGTTCGGACAGCCCGACGGCGTCGATCGCGTCCCTGACCTGTCCGCGGTTGCGGCGGTGCATGGCGCCGAAGTAGCGCACGTTGTCCTCGACACTGAGATCACGGTAGACACTGGGCGCCTGGGTGACGTAGCCGACGTCGTGCCGCAGGGCCGGGTGGCCGGCCGGCTTGCCCAGCACCCGGACCGTTCCCGAGGTGATGCGCTGGACGCCGACGATGGCACGCATCAGAGTGGTCTTGCCGCTCCCCGAGGGGCCCAGCAGACCGGTGATCCGGCCGGACGGAATGGTGAAGTCGAGCCCGGCCAGGACGGTCTTTTTTGCCCGGCGCACGTCCAGTGCGCGGACCTCGACACTGATGGAGGGCTGCGGCAGGTCCCGGCCGCTCAGCACTTGGCTGGCCGACCCGCCCGCCAGCCGGGTGGCAGACCCGTCCGACGTCCGGGTGGCAGACCCGCCCGCCAGCCGGGTGGCAGACTCGCCCGCCAGCCGGTGCCGCGGTGCACTGGGCCCTGGTGCCGGGTCGTGGCTCATGGAATCCTTCCACGGAATTTCGCCTTAATTCATCAGTTGATGAATTTAAAGTTAAGCCCGCCGGATCCCGTTGTCCAGTGAAACGCCTACGCATTCTGTTTGCGGAAGGTGCGGGCGCCGAACCAGATGCCCACCAACAGCAGCACAACGGCCCAGCCGATGCCCCAGGCTGTCTCGGAGCTGGCCATGTCCCCGCGGAAGGCCGCCCGCACCCCGGTCACAATGTGCTTGACCGGAATGACGTCGGAGACGTTCTGCAGCCATTGCGGGGCCAGCGTCATCGGCAGCAGGATGCCCGACAGCAGCAGGATCGGTATAGACAGTCCGTTGAGCAGGGGAGCCAGAGCATCCTCGCTCTTGAGCGTCAGCGCCACGGCATAGGAAATGCAGGAGAACGCCGCACCAAGGCCGATGACCAGCACCAATCCGATGGTGAGGCCCCAGCCATCGGCGCGCATGCCCATCAGGTAGGCCACGCCCAGCAGCACCAGGCCCTGCACCAGCAGGACGACGACGTCGCGCAGGACGCGGCCCATCAGCAGGGCCGTGCGGCTGGCCGGAGTCACCCGCATGGCTTCGATGACGCCGTCGCGCCACTCCGCGATCAGTCCGAAGCCGACGAACAGTGCGCCGAAGATTCCCAGCTGAACCAACAGACCGGGGACGAAAAGCTGCAGTGAATTGCTGGTGCCCAGATTGCCGGCCAGCGGCTGCAGCAGCGGGGCGAACAGGACCAGATATAGGATGGGCTGGGTGAGTCCGATGAAGACCCAGACCGGATTGCGCAATGAGAGCCGCATGGCCCGGCGGAAAACGATCATGGTGGCGTGGATGAAAGTCACGGCTTTTGTCCTTGTGGTTTGGTGCCCGTAGGGTCAGGCGGATTCGCGCAGCGAGCGCCCGGTCAGGTTCAGGAAAACGTCGTCCAGCGTTGGTCTACGGACCTCCAGGCCCGCCAACGCGATGCCATCGGCGTCAAGCCGGCGGACCAGGTCCGGGAGGCATGCAGAACCATCGGGGACCCGGACCAGGATGGTTTCGTCGCTGACAGTGGGCTCGCCGGCCAGGTCCATGGTGCTCACCAGGGCCAGTGCGGCGGTGAGCTGCACACGGTCGACGGTCAGGGTGATGGAATCGGAGGCGGCGCTGCGCTTGAGCTCGGCAGGCGTCCCGCTGGCCACGATCCTGCCCTCGTCGATGACCATGATCCGGTCGCAGAGCGCGTCGGCTTCATCCAGATAATGCGTGGTCAGGAACACTGTGGCGCCCCGCTGGCTGCGCAGCGCGCCGATATGTTCCCATAGATTGGCCCGTGCCTGCGGATCGAGTCCGGTGGTGGGCTCGTCGAGGAATACCAGCGAGGGGTCGTTGATCAGCCCCATGGCAATGTCCAGCCGCCGGCGCTGCCCGCCGGACAGGGTCTTCGCCGGACGGTGCCACATGCCCGCCAGATCCAGCTGCTCAAGCAATGCTTCGGCCCGTGCGGTGGCCGTGCGCCGGTCCACCCCGTACAGCAGGGCGTGGTCAACGATTTCCTCCCCGGCCCGCGCTTCGGACGAAACGGCGCCGCTTTGGGCAACGTAGCCGATTCTCCGGCGCACCTCCACCGGGTCCGCGAGCAGATCGGCGCCGGCCACCGATGCGGTCCCGGAGGTGGGCGTTAGCAGCGTGGTCAGCATGCGCAGCGTCGTCGTCTTTCCGGCGCCGTTGGGGCCCAAAAAGCCGACAATCTCACCCTTGTCGACGTCAAAGTCCACCGCGTCGACGGCGGCGAAGGTTGCCTTTCCGTTTTTGTCACGGGTCTTGTAGGTCTTGGTGAGTCCCCGAACATGGATCATGGCATTTCCTTTCCCGCGTCGTTCTCTTGGCGGCGTCTTCTTTCTATTTCGACAATTCAAGCTTGATTATTCAACTTTGAATCGTCGTCTGTCAAGAGAAAGTCTGCTGGAATGCTGCAGCGGCTACCGGGCGGTCAGGTTTCCCCAGATCGGATCGTCCGCCGGCGGTGTCCAGCCGGGCGGCTCGCCCGCATAAGAGTATTTCCCTGCCTTCAGCGAACGGATGACTTCGTCGGTCCAGGCGAGGTCGCCGCGGTACAGCCGGCCCGGGAACAGGAACATTTCCACCACGTGCGGAGGGATGACGGTGTTCTGCGCCATGCTTCCTGCGGATGTATCCAGCGCGGAAATCAGCTCACGCAGTTTTCCCCTGCGTTCTTCCAACAGCGCCAGCACCTCGTTCCGGGGGAGGAACGGCATGAAGCTGATGGCCGCCATGGTGGTGGCCATGTCCGGGGACTCGACGGCGGTGAGTGCGGAACGCAGCAGCCGGTCAAACTCGGTCCGGCCGGCACCGGTCCTCCGGTAGGTCGCTTTGGCGGGTGCATCGCCGTCGGCTGCCACTGTTTCGAGGAAGCCGTCCTTGGTTAGTGTGCGAAGGGCGCTGTAGACCGAACCCGGCTTCACATTGGCCCACCGGCCGACCTCCCACGAATTCAGCTCCTGGAGCAGCAGGTATCCATGGGCGGGTTCAAAGATGCTGACGACGCCCAGCACCAGGAGCCGGGTTGCATAGGAGGCCATAGCCCCGATTCTAGGCCAGTCAACGAAGGGTCCGACGCATGCCGATTTTCCTTCCACAACAGATCGACGCAAAGGAAGCCCGCAAATGATCCCCACCGGCACGAGGCGCATCGCGGGCATCAGCGTGTGGGGTGGGTGCAGAACCGGTAGATTAGAAGTTGCCTCGAATTGTCCGGAATTGTCTCGGGTTACCCCGGTAACCACCGACAACCACCGGCAAGTTCAACGAACTCCTCCAGAAACGGAATTCCCGCGTGCTCCTTCGCCTTTCCAGCCTGTTCCTTCGCACCCTGCGCGAAGATCCCGCCGAAGCCGAGGTGGCCAGCCACCGGCTGCTGTTGCGCGCCGGCTACATCCGCCGGGCAGCCCCCGGGATCTATACCTGGCTGCCGCTTGGCCTGCGGGTGCTGCGCAAGGTGGAGGGGATCATCCGCGACGAGATGGCGTCCATCGGAGCGCAGGAGGTACATTTCCCGGCGTTGCTGCCCAAGGAGCCCTATGAGGTCACCAACCGGTGGACCGAATACGGCGACGGCATCTTCCGGTTGAAGGACCGCAAGGGCGCGGATTACCTGCTGGCCCCCACGCATGAGGAAATGTTCACCCTGCTGGTCAAGGATCTGTACAGCTCGTACAAGGATCTGCCGCTGAGCATCTACCAGATCCAGAACAAGTACCGCGACGAGGCGCGCCCCCGGGCAGGACTGCTGCGCGGCCGCGACTTCATCATGAAGGATTCCTACTCCTTCGACATTGACGACGACGGCCTGGAAGTCAGCTATCAGGCTCACCGCGCTGCCTACTTGCGGATCTTTGCACGGCTCGGTCTGGACATTATCCCCGTTGCCGCCACGGCCGGTGCCATGGGCGGGTCCAAGAGTGAGGAATTCCTGCACCCGACCGCGATCGGGGAGGACACCTATGTGCGCTCGGCCGGGGGCTACGCGGCCAATGTTGAGGCGGTGACCACCGTCCCGCCGGCGGAGATTGATTTCAGCAGCGCGTCCGCTGCCGTGGTGCGGGACACTCCTGACACTCCCACCATCGCAACCCTGGTCGACGCCGCCAACGCCATTGCCCCGCGCAGCTCCGGGTCATGGACGGCCGCGGATACGCTGAAGAATGTCGTGCTCGCGGTGGACCTGCCCACCGGAGAACGGCAGCTCGTCGTCGTCGGCCTCCCCGGCGACCGCGCCGTCGACCTCAAGCGGATCGAAGCCAACATCGGAGTCTACCTCCCCACCGCGGGCGAAATCGGCGTTGAAGCCGCCGGCGAGGAAGACCTTAGGAAACATGCCTTGCTGGTGAAGGGCTACATCGGGCCGGGGCTGAGCCTGGATGCTGCGGTCCTGGGCACCAGCGGATCCAGCAAGATCCTGTATCTGGTGGATCCGCGCGTGGTTTCCGGCAGCAGTTGGATCACCGGCGCCAATGAGGCAGGGAAGCATGTGTTTGGTCTGGTCGCGGGCCGCGACTTCGGTTGGGACGGCACCATTGAATCGGTGGAGGTCCGCGCCGGGGACGAGGCGCCGGACGGCTCCGGGCCGCTGGAAGCGGCCCGGGGGATCGAGATGGGCCATATTTTCCAGCTCGGCCGTAAATACGCCGAAGCGCTGGACCTGAAGGTGTTGGACCGCAACGGCAAGCTGGCCGTGGTCACGATGGGATCCTATGGCGTGGGCGTGACGCGCGCTGTGGCGGCCCTGGCCGAATCGAATCATGATGACAGGGGGCTTGTCTGGCCGCGGTCCGTCGCCCCGGCGGATGTCCATGTCGTCGCCGTCGGGCGCGGTGAGGAAATCTTTGCCGCCGCGCAGACGCTGGCCCAGGAGCTGGAAGCCGCGGGCCTGGACGTCATCTACGACGACCGGCCGAAGGTCTCGCCCGGCGTGAAGTTCGGCGATGCGGAGCTGATCGGTGTCCCCACCATCCTGGCCGTGGGCCGCGGACTGGTGGACGGCGTCGTCGAAATCAAGGACCGGGCCACCGGCGAGGCGGACAACATTGCTGTCGCCGAGGCTGTGCAGTATGTGCTTGACGCCGCGCGGCGTTGATCTCCGGATTTGAGAACATCCAGCTCGCCACGATCATTTTGGTGGTGTTGGCTGGGTTCGCGGCCGGCTGGGTGGACGCCGTCGTCGGTGGAGGGGGACTGATCCAGCTCCCCGTGATGCTGATGATTCCCGGTATTGCACCGGTACAGGCGCTGGCGACGAACAAAATGGGCTCCATTTTCGGCACCACGACCAGCGCCGTCACCTATTACCGGCGGGTGGGACCGGACCTCAAGACCGCCATTCCGATGGCCGTCGTCGCCCTCGGGGGCAGTTTTGGGGGCGCCGTGCTGGCAGCCCATCTGCCGCAGTCCGTGTTCAAACCGATCATTGTCGCCGCACTGATTGCGGTGGCCATCTTCACCGCGCTCAAACCAAACGTCGGCGAGCTGACCGCGCTGAAACATACCGGGCACCGGCACTACGTGCTCGCCGGCGTCATCGGTGCGGTGATTGGTTTTTATGACGGGCTGATCGGGCCCGGAACCGGTTCGTTTCTGATTATCGCGCTGGTGACATTGATGGGATATGCGTTCCTGGAGGCCAGTGCGAAGGCCAAAATCGTCAACATGGCCACCAATATCGGCGCACTGCTGTTCTTCCTCCCGCATGGTTCGCTGCTGTGGGGCGTGGGGCTGGTGCTGGGCGCGGCGAATATGGCCGGCGGCTATCTGGGCGCACGCACGGCCGTCAAGCAGGGCAGCCGTTTCATCAGATTTGTCTTCCTGTTTGTGGTCGGCGTGCTGATCATCAAGCTGGGGTATGACGTGTGGAATGAGAACTTTGCCCGTAACGGCTAGATCCACGGCGCGGGCATTCGTTCAACTACAGGGTTGTTTCAGCTACAGCGTCTTGAGCTCATGTGCGGCGGGAAGGCCGGGCAGCGTCCTGCCGGCCATCGTGCTGGCCACCCAAAGGGACCTCGCGGCGTCACCGGCATGGGCGCCGTCGGACAGGTAGTACAGGGCATTGTCGACCTCGCGCGCAATGGTCCATTGCCTGGCGACTTCGTAGTCCAGCCCGGCGGCATCGCACAGATCCGCGCATCGTTCGCGCAGCGCAGCCTGCGGATCCGTCGGTGACAGGTCCGGAATCCGGTTCCACAGACACGGCGCCACGGCAAACTCGGCCTCACCGATAGTGGGCTGTGGATCGATGGCGGCATAGCCGTCATCCGAAGCCCTGCGGAGAATGTTCATGAAGTGCAGGTCGGAATGCACCAGAACGTCGTGTGATGACCGGCGGCCCACCGCGCCGCGGGTCTGGCAGACCTCCAGGGCGGCCTCCAGCAGCCAGCGTTCGAACGGACGGCCGCGCTCGCTCCAGTCCGCCGGCAGGTCATCGCTCCAGAGTTCGGCCGTTTCGGCGATGTGCGGGAGCTCGAACCAGCCGGGCCGGTCGTCCTGGCTCACGGAAAGCCGCTGCACAATGCCGCCCCAGATCTCAACGGCCGGATCCACGGCAACGCCCTGCAGCGAGCGTGCGGCGTCAAGCCGCTCCAGGACCATGGCACAGTCCACAGGATCGTCTCTCAGCAGCCGCACGGCCCCGTGTCCGTTCCACAGCCGCAGCGCCAGTGGCTCCAGCCGGGTCTCAGCCGAAGGATAGGCGACTTTGAGCACCGCCGGTGTCCCGTCGTCGGCCCTGACCGGCACGACGATGCCGGTTCCGCCGTTCCACGGTTCCTGCCCCGCGGGCAGATCCACACTGAGATTCCAGCGCAGCAGGGAGTTTTCGATCAACGCGGGCAGATTGCCCAACCACGCACGCCGGGCGCTGCTATTGCGGTAACGCCTTTGCAGGTCGGCGGGGATCGGTACGACGGCGGCCACAATCCATAGCCTACTGCCGTACGGCCGCTCCGGTGCCGGGAGCCGGCGGGAAGTCTTAGCCGACAGTAAGTAAGTTAGCCGACGCCGACGCCGCTGGCGCCGAGCAGATTGCCGATCAGATAGGTTGCGGCCAGAGCCAAGGCTCCGCCAATGACGACGCGCACCGCAGCGCGCGTACGCGAGCCGCCGCCGATGCGGGCACCCAGCCAGCCGGTGGCGGCGAGGGCAACCAGCACGGCCACGAATGTGACGGGTACCCGCCAGGTCTCCGGCGGGAGCAGGATGGCAAGCAGCGGGAGGATGGCACCGATGGTAAACGAGACTCCGGAGGCGAGGGCTGCATGCCACGGGCTGACGACGTCCTCCTCGTCGATGTTCAGTTCAATGGACAGATGGGCCGCCAAGGCATCGTGAGCCGTGAGTTCCTCTGCGACCTGCTGGGCTGTTGCAGTGCTCAGACCCTTGGCCTGGTACATGGAGGCCAGCTCGGCAAGCTCTTCCTCGGGCTCCTCCGCAAGCTCCCGGCGTTCCTTCGCTATCAGGTCGCGCTGGCTGTCGCTCTGGCTGCTGACGGAAACGTATTCCCCCAGAGCCATGGAAAAGGCGCCGCCCACCAGTCCGGCCATGCCCGCAATCAGGATCGGCCCCGTGCTTGTGGTGACGCCGGCGACTCCGACGACGATGGCGGCCACGGAAACTATGCCGTCGTTGGCGCCGAGCACCCCGGCGCGCAGCCAGTTCAGCCGCTGGGCAATGTCTCCCCGATGCGGTTCATCCTCGTGCAGGTAGAGTTCCGGCGATTCGCTCATTCCAACAGCAAACCACGGGCTGTCCGCTATCGCCAGCTAGGAAAGGATACCCTCCCGGCCTTCGTAAGGGGCGCGCTAGTCGGCATTTTCGTTAGTTCGTCGGGGGTTTAGGTTCAGGCGGTTGGGTCGGCGGGGTAGAGCCCGCATGCGGTTGCGAGGGCGTCTTCTGCGGTACCGGCGGTATCCCGGTGGGCAGGTAGGAATCCTGGTAGCCCTGGTGGCTGGCCCGGTAGCGATGCTGCCGCCGCGCCAACGCTCAATGTGGCGCTCAATATTAGACCGGAACGTGGCCGGACATGAGCGGACCCTGACGATACCGCACCCGTTATGGACCAGCGCACGTGCTCCGGCGGGTGCGATTGTCCGCAGCTGGTGCCGTCGCGGTGACCGGGGTGCCGCCGCTGGGCCTCGGTCCGGAACCGGTGCGGGCGCGATGACCGGGGTACCGCAGCGGGCGCCCCGGTCCGAAACCGGTGCCGGCGCGGCCCGGGATCTGGCAGTGGCGATCTGGTAG
>CAJDTL010000036.1_pt1 | contig 43684 bp, 47 predicted proteins | sample 7389871 | NCBI WGS metagenome assembly CAJDTL01 (sample SAMEA7055650, study PRJEB34461) | soil metagenome | biome: terrestrial ecosystem; feature: Peninsula; material: soil | place: Antarctica | collected 2016 | reverse complement strand
ATCCTCAGCGTCGGAAGGATTCCTGGCCATCCGCATGGCGGCCGAATACAGCTGATCCACATACTGCATGGCATCGCGCTCGAAGCGGACGCGGCGGTCATCCGCGGATTCGGTTGAAACGTCAACGGAACCTTCGGCAACCTGCGCAGCGGTCAACTCCGGCTCGATGTCTGCCTTCGCACCGCTTCCGGTGGCCAGCGTGTGGGTGTGCTCGGTGCTATTCATTAGGGTCAAGTCTACTGTCACCGGCCAGCGGCAGACGGCGGGCCGACTCGCCAAAAGCGTCGCGCTCATTTTGTCCTTCCATTGCGGTCCCTGCATATTTCAACCCGCCGGCCCCCCACGGTATTCCGGCGCTCGTCCTCCGGGCAGCAACAAGTCCTTGCCAAATGCATGCCGCCGGCGAAAGCTGGAAGCGGGGTTTTCGAGGCAGGAGACGAAGATGTCAAAAAAATATGAAAGCCACCAACGGCCGACCCCAGGTGAAACTCAAGCGCCATCTGGGCCCGATCGGTCTGCTCTTTGCGGCCATCGGCTCCATCATCGGATCGGGCTGGCTGTTCGGAGCGTTCAACGCGTCCGTGATTGCGGGCCCGGCAGCCATTTTTTCCTGGCTCATTGCCGGACTGATGATCATGCTGATCGGCCTTTGCTGCGCGGAGCTGGGCCCGATGTTCCTGATTTCCAGCGGCGTGGTGCGGTACCCCCATCTGGTCTGGGGATCTTTTGGCAGTTACTCCTTGGGTTTCATCACCTGGATCTCCTCGGCCGCGGTTCCCGCCATCGAGGTTGAAGGCGCCCTGACATATGCCACGGAAGCTGGCCATTATTTTGCTCGTGATCGTCGTCTTCCTGATCACCGCCCTCGGCACCACGTCGATGGGAAGCCCTGATAACTTCACCTCTCACGGCTTCGCTCCCAGCGGATACTCAGCGGTTTTCATCGCGATTTCAACGGCAGGTATCACCTTTTCGTACCTCGGCTTCCGGCAGGGTATTGAATTGGCAGGGGAAACGACCAACCCGAAGCGGAACATCCCGCTGGCCATCATCGGCTCGGTCCTGATCACCTCCCTGATTTACGCCCTGCTCCAAGTCGCGTTCACTCTCGGTGTCCCCGGGCAGGTTCTGGGTAAATCCGGCAGCTGGGCCAATCTCGTCTTCCAGAATGAATTCGGCCCGCTCGGGGCCCTCTCGTCATTGGCGGGACTGACGTGGCTGGCCTACCTGCTGTATGCGGACGCGATCATTTCCCCGGCGGACACGGGCCTGGTCTATACGACCATCCCCTCCCGCGTCTCCTACGCCATGGGCCGCAACGGCAATTCCCCGCGTTGGCTGGCAACAAACAATAAGCAGGGCGTGCCCTTCTGGTCCCTGATCGTCACCTTCGTGGTCGGCATCATATTGCTGCTGCCGTTCCCCAGCTGGCAACAGTTGGTGGGCTTCATCACCAGCGCAACGGTCATTTCGTTCGGCTCCGGGCCGCTGGTGCTGGCAATCCTTCGCCGCGAGTTGCCGGAGCTGCACCGTCCGTTCCGGCTGCCCGGCGAGGACATCATTCCTTTGCTGGCGTTTTACAGCGCCAATATGATCGTGTCCTGGGCCGGCTGGATCACCAATCAGAAGCTGTTTGCCACCATCATCATCGGATATGTGCTGCTGTTGGTATTCGAGCTGGTGGGAGACCGCAGGCTCAAACCGGCACTGGATTTCAAGGCCGGCGCCGTTGGGGTTCTGCCGTGGTTTGTGGCGATGGCCCTGGTGAGCTGGCTGATGGATCCGAAAGCACACCCGGATCTGTTCGGCTGAATCTTCGTGGTGAACGCCGTGATCAGCGTGGTCGTATTCTATCTGGCGGTCAGGGTGCACCTGCCCGTAGCGCAGATTCAGCGCTACATGCGCGATGCCGAACACGAGTCGGAAGAGGAGGAGGACCTGATGGGCACCGGCCTCTGAAGGCCGGCAGGAACGGCCCAGTGATTTATGATGCCGGTTCCCGGCTACAGAACCAGGGCCAGCAGCGACACCAGGATCAGGCCGACCACCGAAATAATCGTCTCCATCACGGACCACGTCTTGATGGTCTGGCCGACGGTCATGCCGAAGTACTCCTTGACCAACCAGAATCCGGCATCGTTGACATGCGAGAAGAACAGTGAGCCTGCTCCGACGGCCAGCACCACCAGCGCCAGCTGGGCCGGCCCCAGTCCGGACGCCAGCGGGGCGACGATCCCGGAGGCGGTGACGGTGGCCACCGTGGCCGACCCGGTGGCGAGCCGGATCAGAACGGCCACGATCCAGCCCAGCAACAGCGCCGAGAGGCTCGCCGCAACGGCGACCTTTCCGATCGCGATGCCGGTCCCGCCGTCCACCAGCACCTGCTTGAAGCCGCCGCCGGCACCGACGATCATGGTGGCGCTGACGATGGGCATCAGGCTCTGGCTGAGCTTGGACGTCAGGGTCGACGCCGAGAAGCCGACGGACGTCCCGAACGTCACCATGGCCAGCAGCACCGCGATGAGCAGCGCAACCACGGGCTCGCCGAGGAACTGCAAGAACGGATAGATAGCGTTGTCCTTGCTCATCCACAGATCGGAGGCGGCACGGATCAGCATCAGGACCACCGGGGAGAGGACGGTAATCAGGGTCCAGGTGAACGTCGGGCTCCGGTGTGCCTCGGGATCCTGGCTCCGTCCCGCCTCCGTGGCGGTGTCCAGGACAGCCTGCGATCCGGCGTTTGCCGATGTTTCGGCGGACGCTGCGCTGCCGGAAGCGCCGCCCCCGGGGAGCTTGCCGGAGGAGCCGTCGCTCGTACCGCCGCCGTTGCCGGAACCGCCGGCGAAACCGAGCCCGGCGCCGGCAACGCCGATCGGAACCCATTTTGCTGCCAGCCGCGAAAACAGCGGTCCGGCGATGATGACGGTCGGGATCGCAATGGCCAGGCCGATCGCCAAGGTGATGCCGATGTTGGCGTGCAGGTTCGCGATGGCGGCCAGCGGTCCGGGGTGCGGCGGGATGAAGCCGTGCAGCACGGACAGACCGGCCAGGGCCGGAATGGCCAGCAGCATGGCCGGGCGCCGGGAGCGCCTGACGGCCAGCATGATGACCGGAATCAGCAGCACCAGGCCGATTTCGAAGAACATCGGGATACCGATGATGAAGGCGATGAGCGCCATTTTCCATGGCAGCACATTGGGACTGCCCTTGAGCAGGGTGTCCACAATTTCGTCGGCACCGCCGGAGTCGGCCAGGAGTTTCCCGAGCATGGCGCCCAGCACAATGAGCACGCCCACGTTGCCCAGTACCGCCCCGACGCCGGTTTCGAAGGACAGGGCGACGCCGCCCAGGGCGATGCCGGAGCCAATGCCGACAAAGAGCGAACCGATGGTCAGGGCCAGGAACGGGTGCATCTTGAGCCAGACGATCAGCAGCACCACAATGGCGATGCCGATGGCCGCGACAATCAGCACCTGGGTGTCGTGGCCGCCCCAGGGTTCGTGGATCGCTTTGATGGTGTCATCGCCGGCGGCCATGTAGGTCGCAGCCGGCTTGAGCTGTTCAAAAATGCTCATCGCGCTTCCCCTTTTCTATTTTGCGCATCGGATTTCAGGACGCTCGTGAAGGCAACGGCCCGGGCGGTAATATCGGCCCAGCTTCCCGCTGCCACTGCTGCCGGCGGAACAACGCTGGTGCCGCAGCAGACGGCCAGCGCCCCGGCGTTGAGGTAATCCGGGGCGTTGATCGCGTCGATGCCGCCGGACGGTAGGAGATTGACTCCGGGGTATGGGCCCTGGAGGTCCTTGAGGTAGCGCGGGCCCAGCTGCCGGGCGGGAAAGATCTTGACCACGGACGAGCCCAGGTCCAGGGCCTGCGCCACCTCGGTCGGGGTCATGGCGCCAAGACTGAAGGGAATCCCTGCGTCGACGGCGACCCTTGCCACCTCGGGCCGGAGTCCCGGGGTCACCAGGAACTGCGCTCCGGCGTCGACGGCGGCCCGCGCCTGGTCCGCGGTGAGCACGGTACCGACCCCGACGACGGCGCCATGAGAGACCGCGGAACCGGCGGCCTTTTCGACGTGGTGCAGGACATCCGGGGTGGTGAAGGTCAGCTCGATGGTGCGGATCCCGCCGTCGGCCAGCGCCTGGCACAGCCCGACAGCGTCCGGGATGGCGGGCGCGCGGACCACCACCAGCGAGCGGTCGGCGCGCAGGCGGGCGATGAATGCTTCGTTGGTCAGGATTTTAGGGTTAGTCATTAATGGTGGCCTTTCCCTCGGGGCTGCGCCGCAATGCCCGGCCGGCCAGTGCCCCGGTGGGCGCTCCGGCGTCGATCGCGGCGGTGCCGTTGACAAATACATAGTGGATGCCGGCAGCGGGTTGCCGGGGGTTGTCGAAGGTTGCCGCATCGTGGATGGTTTCCGGGTCGAAGAGCACCAGATCGGCGGCAAAGCCGGCGCGGATCAGCCCGCGGCGGTCCAGTTTGAGCCGTGCCGCGGGACGGCCGGTGAGGTGGTGGATGGTTTCCTCCAGGCTGAGCAGGCCAAGGTCGCGGCAGTAATGCCCCAGGTAGCGCGGGAAGGTCCCCCAGGAACGCGGATGCGGCTTGGCGCCCACCAGGATGCCGTCGCTGCCGCCGGTGTGGGTGCGGTGTTTCATGATGGTGCGGACATTTTCCTCGTCGCCCACGTGCTGCAGGATGCCCGTGGCCATCCGGTCCCGACGCAGGATGTCCACGAACACGGCAAACGGCTCGCGCACGCTTTCCTCGGCGATGGCTGCTATGGTTTTTCCGACGCAGCCGGCCAGCTCCGGGTTACGGACGCCACTGATTTCGATGGTCTGCCAGTCCGCAGCCACGCCGTGGCAGCCGTCGGAACCATTGACTTCAACGTCTTCGCGGATCCGGTCCAGGCCGTCAGGATCCTGGAGCCGGAGCAGCGTTGCCTCGGTGCCGCCGGAGGAGGCCCAGCTCGGCAGGATCGCGGACAGCGTGGTGGCGCCGGAAAGGTAAGGGTAGCTGTCCAAGGTGATGTCGACGCCGTCGTCCAGTGCCTTGTCGATCAGCGCCAGCAGCTCCCCGGCCCGGCCTTTGTTCGGGGCGAAGTTCATGGTGGTGTGCGTCAGGTGCAGGGCGCAGCCGGAGGAGCGGCTCAGCTCGATCATCTCCTGGTACGCCTCCAGCGCACCCTTGCCGTAGGAGCGGTGGTGCGGGGCGTAGAAGCCGCCTGCCTCGGCAACGGTGCCGCACAGTGCCGCCAGCTCCTGGGTGCTGGCGTACATGCCGGGGGTATACGTCAGCCCCGAGGACATTCCCACGGCACCCTGCGTCATCGCCCCGCGGACCAGGTCCTGCATGCGGGCGAGCTGCTCCGCGCTTGCCCGACCCTCGGAGAAGCCCATCACCATCGCGCGGACCGTGCCCTGCGGCACCAGATAGGCCACGTTGGTGGCGATGCCCTCATCCAGCCGGTCCAGGTACTGCGCCACGGTGCGCCAGGAAAAATCGAAATCCGCGGGATCGTCATTCCAGCCGGCAATCTGCTGCCGTATGCCCGCCAGCACCGCGTCATCCACCGGCGCATAGGAGAGCCCGTCCTGGCCCAGCAGCTCGGTGGTCACGCCCTGGCTGATCTTGGCGTAGTGCGCCGGATTGAGCAGAAGCTGCAGGTCCGAATGGGCGTGCATGTCAATGAATCCGGGGCTGAGTACCAGCGAGCGGGCATCGATGGTCCTCTGCGCCCCGGTCACCGCAGGATCGAGGGAGCCGGCGGTGGCCAGTTCCGCGATCCGGCCGTGCTCGACGACGACGTCGGCGCGGCGGCGCGGCGCCCCTGTCCCGTCCACCACCGTGGCGTTGCTGATCAGGGTATTCGGTGCCGGCTCGGCTGCTCTTAACCGTGGCATCGCGGCGGCCTAGAAAAAGGTGTGGACAAGGTCGACGACTGTCGGGTCGGCTTCGGTGTCCGCGAGGACGGGGATGAGCGTCCACTTATCGAAGGCGGTGCAGGGGTGGGAGAGGCCAAGGCGGACCACATCCCCTGGCCGGACGCGGGTTGTTTCCGGATTGAAACGCATGAAGCAGTGCTGGTCATTGACCGCCGTGACGCTGGCATCCGTCAATGGGTGCATCGGCCCGCCCAGCCCGGGGCCGATGGCCCGGGGGATGGGCAGTCCCTCGTCGACCGGGATATCGCGCTTGCCCGCGTCCAGGATGGCCAGCCCAGGTTCCGGGCTCGAGACCACCCGGGCCCAGCCGTGCATCCCGCTGCTGAACGGATGGCCGCCGTGCCGGGAGAACGGCGAAATCCGGCGGTAGAACCCGTCGTCGTGGATGATGTAGGCGCCGCTGCGGATGACCAGGTCCACCGTGCGGCCACCGGTTGCCGGGGTGCCGGCGCTGATGCACTTGCCCAGCACGTCAGCGACCGTGTCGAAGTACGCGCTGCCCCCGGCGGTCAGCATGATGCCGGCGCCGGCGGGGTAGAGGTTCCCGGCCAGCAGCTCCTGGTGCAGCGCCTTCATCTCGAGCAGGAAATTCCGCACACTCGCCAGGCTCTCCGGTTCCGCGGTATGTGCCAGTGACCCTTCGTAGCCGCTGACGCCCACCAACCGCAGGCTCCCGGATCCGGCCACCGCGCGCGCCACCTCAAGGGCGGCGTCAAACCCGCGCGCTCCGGTGCGCCCGCCCAGTCCGCCCACCTCGACCAGCACATCCAGGACGGCCGGATGCCCCAGCGTCCCAAGGACTTGTTCCAGCAGGCGGACCGTCTGTACCGAGTCCACCCAGGACAGGATCGGCGCCTCAGGGGATGACTCGGAGGCAACCCAGGCGATCGCGTGCGGATCCGTCAGGCTGTTGGCCAGCATCAGCCGGCGGAGACCGAAGGCCCGCGCCACCCGCAGCTGGGCGAAGTTCGCAAGGCTGATCCCCCAGGCGCCGCGACTGAGCTGTTCCGCCCAAAGTTGCGGTGCCATGGTGGTCTTGCCGTGCGGGGCAAGCAGAATTCCACGCTCGCTGCACCAGGACGCCAACCGGTCCACATTCCCGCGCAGGGCACCGGCATCCAATGTCAGCAGCGGTGTCTGCAGGTCCGCCAGGGTCGGCCCGGAGCGCAGGAAATCCCGTGCCGACGTCCCGGAGGCCGTGGCAGGGGCGGCTTTGTGGCGCCAGTCCAGCACGACATCATGCAACCGCGCCACGGCTTCGGCCGAGATGGGGGCCTCGGCCGAAATGGGGGCCTCAGCGACGTCGGCCCGGGCACCGTGCACTTCGGTGGCGCCAGCACTGTTGATGGGACCGCCGGTGCCAGCACTGTTAGTGGGATCGCCGGTGCCTGTGCCGGTGCCTGTGGTGGAGGTATTCAAGGCTGTTTCATCCCTTCGGCGAAGACCCATGGTCCGTTGCCGTTGCCGATTCCGCTGCGGGTTTCCCTTCTTGCGTTGCGCAGGTTGCAACGCAGGTTGCAAACATGTCAGAAATATGTCTAACATGGGCCTATTCCAGAGTCAAGACTTGCCGGACCGGCCGACCGGCGCCGGGTCCGTCAGCTGGCCGGCCCCGCAGCAAAGCGTGCCGCGGACCCGTGGAGAAAGAGGGCGTCCAATGCTTTCAGCCGTTTGCCTTGGTGAGACCATGGCGATGCTGACCCCGGCACAATCCGCGCCACTCCATCAGGCAACCGAACTGTTGTTTGGCATAGGCGGAGCCGAGTCCAACGTCGCCATGGGACTGGCGGCCATGGGGCTGGAAGCGCACTGGATAGGGCGGGTGGGCCGGGATGGCTTCGGCGCCCGCATCCTGAACGACCTTCAGGCGCACGGCGTCGGTACATCCGGAGTTGAAATCGACCCGAACCGGCCCACGGGGCTTTATGTCAAGGTCCCGGCTGCGAAGCGTCCATCCACGCCGTCTCCCGCCGACGCCGCGTCTCTGTCCGGTCCGCCTCCGGCCATCGAGTCCCCGGTCATCGATCCTGTTGACCCGGGACTCGGAAGCTCGGTGCTGTACTACCGCCAGGGATCGGCGGCCTCGGCGATGGGGCCCGCCACGCTGCGTAACCCGGTGGTGGCATCGCTGCTGCAGGATGCCTCGCTGATCCATCTCAGCGGCATTACAGCCGCACTTTCACCCGATTGTGCGGACCTTTGCCGGAGCATTCTGAGCGCGCCGCGGGAAGGGCGCACGGTCAGCTTCGATGTGAACTGGCGCCCCGCCCTGTGGGCGGACAAGGACCCCTCCATCCTGGCGGAACTGGCAAATCTGGCCGACATCGTCCTGGTGGGAAGCGACGAGGCGGAGCTCGCCTTCGGCACGGACGACGAGACGGAACTGCGCCGGCTGCTGCCGGATCCGGCCGTCCTGGTCATCAAGAACGCTGACATCAGGGCCGTCGCCCTGAGCCGGGATGGAAGCCGGGTGGAGGTCCCGGCCCTCGCCGTCGAGGTCCTGGAACCCGTCGGGGCCGGGGACGCCTTCGCTGCGGGATACCTCAGCGGCCTGCTGATGGGGCTGAATCAGAAGTCCTGCCTGCGCCGCGGGCACATCAGCGCGGCCGCCACCCTGACCGTCCCTGGAGACCGGGGGCCGCTCCCCGCGGATGCGGTGATGTCCGCCGTCCTGGCCGGCAGCGACCAGAACTGGGCGATGATCCTGGTGGCGGGCGGCCAGGTCATTGCCCCCACACCCGGGGCCATCGGGCCATGAGCCAGAGCCTGGGACGAGCCCTCGATCTGCTGGCCGAGCTGGCCAACCAGCCCGCCACCCTGGACGAGCTGGCGGCGAAGGCCACGGTGCACAAGACCACCATCATGCGGCTGCTGCATGCCCTGGAGGAGAAACGGTTCGTGGTGCGCGACGACGGACAGCGTTTCCGGCTCGGTTCCAAATTCTTCGAGCTGTCCTCCAAGGCACTGGAACAGCGGGACATCCGGACGATCGCCCACCCGCACCTCGCCGAGCTCAATGCCCGGACCGGACACACCGTGCACCTGGCCGCCTTCGAAGGCAATGAGGTGGTGTACATCGACAAGTTCGAGTCGAACCATCCGGTCCGAATGTACTCCCGTGTCGGCCTCACCGCGGCACTCCACTCGGCCGCCGTCGCCAAGGTCCTGCTCGCGGATATGCCGCGCGTCCGGCAGGAACGCATCGCCGAAGGCCTGGATTACGTCAAACTCACGGGTAACACGATCAGCACTCCCGCCCAGCTGCTTACCGAGCTTGAACTGGTGAAGCAGCAGGGCTGGGCGCACGACAATGCCGAGCATGAAACATTTGTGCACTGTATTGCCGCGCCCATCCGCGACGCCAGCGGTCGGGTGATTGCCGCGGCCTCCTTCTCCGTGCCCGTCGTACTCCTCGGCTACGAGGATCTGCTGAAGCTGCTGCCCGATCTGAAAGCCGGAACCGAGGCCATTTCCGCGGACCTCGGCTGGGTCAACCCCGAAAGGATCACACCATGAACGAAAAAACCTCGAGTGAAAAAACAGTCGTACTGACCGAGGAGGCCCCCGCCCCCGCGCATGTCTTCTCCCAGGGCATCCGGAAGGGCGGATTCTTCCAGGTCTCCGGCCAGGGGCCGATGGATCCGGTCACCAACCAGTACATCGGCGAGGGCGACGTCCGGGCGCAGACCCGGCGGACGCTGGAGAACATCAAGGCCATCCTGGTTGCCGGCGGATCATCGGTGGAGGACGTGCTGATGTTACGGGTCTACCTGACCACCCGCGCGGACTTTGCCGCCATGAATGAGGTGTACGGCGAATTCATCCAGGAAAACGTGCCCAGCGGCGCGCTGCCCAGCCGCACCACGGTCTTCGTAGACCTGCCGCACGAGGTCATGCTGGTGGAAATCGACGCCCTGGCGGTCACTTCCTAATCCGACGGGCCGCTCAGACCGAGCTGCTCAACAATTTCCCGTGCGATGACGCTTGGGGCCGGACCCACATTGATCCGGATGGCAGGCTCATCGCCGGCAGGCTCCTCGAGAGCGGCAAACTGGCTGTCCAGCAGACTTGTCGGCATAAAGTGTCCGCGGCGCACCGCCAGCCGGGCCGCAATAATTTCCTTGGGGCCGCTGAGGAACACAAAGACAACACCGGAACCGCGTCGGTTGATCACGTCCCGGTAGGAGCGCTTCAGCGCCGAACAGGTAATAAGTCCGTCCTGGCCGGCGTCCAGGGCTTCCTCCACCCAATCAGCCACCTTCGCCAGCCATGGCCGGCGGTCCTCGTCTGTGAGCGGATGCCCGGCCGCCATCTTGTCCACGTTCGCCTGAGGGTGCAGCGAGTCCCCCTCCTCAAAGGGCCACCCCAGCCGTCCGGCCAGCAGCGCCGCCACGGTGGATTTCCCGCAACCTGAAACACCCATCACGACCAGCACTACGGGCCTGGTAACGGGGGCGGAAGCGTCTTGGTCGGCAACCATGGGACCATCCTGCCAGTCGTCACCGACATTGTCAGTAGGCCCCGTCTGCAGCAGCGCATCAGGCCCCCGCAGCGGGCAGCGCCGCCGGCCGGCCGGAACATTCCGCACACCCGGAGCAAAAGTGCCAGACTAGGAGAACGCAACACCCCAGCGGGCCTTTTGACGGATATCTGCCATCCGAGGGCCCGACGCACCTTGACATTCAGTTCCGCCCTACCAAGGAGGCCGCTTTGTCCATTGTCCGTGTACTCGCCCGCCCGATGCTCGCTTCGTCATTCATCCTGACCGGACTGGACCGGCTGCGCCATGCAGACCAGACGGCCACCCAGCTCTCGCCGGTACTTAGCCAACTGGTGCAGGCCCTGCCTTTCCGGACGGATGAGAAGACCCTTGCCCGTGTCATCAGCGGCACGCAGATGGGCGCCGGCGTCATGCTGGCGGCTGGCAAGTGCTCCCGTTTCTCCGCGCTCCTGCTCACGCTGACCTCCGCGCTGACCGCCGTCGTCGAATACCGTACGGCCGATTCGAGTACAGCCGAGGCCCGGGCGCACCGCCGCAATCAGCTGCTCAAGAACGTCTCGCTCTCCGGTGGCGTCCTGCTCGCCGCCGTCGACACCGCCGGAAAGCCGGGGCTGGCCTGGCGTGCCGGGCACCTGGCCGAGGTCGGGAAGAAGTCCACCCGCAAGCAGCTCAAGCATGCCGACAAGGCCGTCCGCCGCGTTGCCCACGATGTGACAGGCTCCTAACTCCCGATGACTTCCACCCCCGCTGACACAGCCGCCGCAACACCATGGCCCGCACCGTTGGCCGCCGGCCCAATCGATGCGACGCTGACGGTTCCGGCGTCCAAATCGCTGACCAACAGATATCTGGTGCTCGCCGCGCTGGCGGATGGTCCTTCGAGGCTGCGCGCGCCGCTGCATTCGCGGGATTCGGCCCTGATGATCGGTGCGCTGCGTCAGCTCGGGGCGGTCATCGAAGAGGTGGATGGGGAAGGGCAGTTCGGCCCGGACCTGCGCATCACCCCGGTCCCCGCCGACGCAGTGCTGCCGGCGGGGACCACGGTGGACTGCGGTCTGGCCGGCACCGTGATGCGTTTTGTGCCGCCGGTGGCCGCGTTGACCAGCGGCAGCATAGCGTTCGACGGCGACCCGGCTGCCCGTCAGCGCCCGATGGGTCCCGTCGTTGACGCCCTGCACGGTCTCGGCGTACAGATAGAAGACGCCGACGACGGCGAACCGCGCGCGCTGCCGTTCACTATCACGGCTACCGGCCGTGTCGGCGGCGGTCACCTGATCGTCGATGCGAGCGGTTCATCGCAGTTCGTTTCCGCGCTGCTGCTGGCGGCTCCGCGTTTCGAGGCGGGGCTGCATCTGGAACATGCGGGTCCTCCGGTGCCAAGCCTGGATCATATTAGGATGACCGTGGATGTGCTGCGCGGCGCCGGCGTCGTGGTCGATGACTCCGTAGCCAACCACTGGGTCGTCTCCCCCGGACCGATCCGGGCGTTCGACGTCGTCGTTGAGCAGGACCTCTCCAATGCCGGTCCGTTCCTGGCCGCCGCCCTGGTCACCCGGGGCACCGTCCGGATTGCGGGCTGGCCGTCCCCCACCAGCCAGGTGGGCGATCAGTGGCGTGCCATCCTGGCGAAGTTCGGCGCCACCGTTTCGCTGCAGGGCGGCGTTTTGACCGTGACCGGCGGAGAGAGCATCAAGGGTGTAGATCTAGCGGACACCAGCGAGCTTGCCCCGACAGCGGCCGCGCTTTGCGCCCTGGCCACCGGACCGTCGACGCTGAGCGGCATCGCCCACCTGCGTGGCCATGAAACGGACCGGCTGGCCGCACTGGTCACGGAGATCACCGGGTTGGGGGGCTCCGTCGTCGAAACGGCGGACGGTCTAGCCATTACCCCGGCGGTTCTGCACGGTGGGCTGTTCCGCAGCTACGCGGATCACCGGATGGCGACCGCCGGGGCCATCATCGGCCTGGCCGTGCCCGGCGTCGAGGTGGAGGACATTACCACGACGGCGAAAACGATGCCCGAATTCGCCGGGCTCTGGAAGACCATGATGGGGCTTCCCGGCGTTGCGGGTCCCGACAACCCCGCGGGTCCCGACAGCCTCACCAGCGCCAGCCCGCAGCGATGACCCGCAGCATGCGGGACTGGGACGAATCCGATGTACGGATCCGACCCAATAAGAAGGGCAGCCGCCCGCGCACCAAGGACCGGCCCGCGTACGAAGAAGCGGTGATCGGCCGGATCATCACGGTGGACCGCGGCCGTTACACGGCAATCGTGGATGAGGACACGGACAACGAACGCATCCTGATCGCTGCCCGGGCCCGCGAACTGCGCCGCAGCCCGGTGGTGGCAGGCGACTTTGTTGCCCTCGTCGGCGATACGACCGGAGCGCCGGACACCCTGGCCCGGCTGGTCCGGGTGGAGGACCGACGCACCGTGCTGCGCCGCAGCGCCGATGACACGGACCCGATCGAACGCATCGTCGTTGCCAACGCGGACCAGCTGGTGATCGTGGTGGCCGCGGCCAATCCGGAGCCGCGCACCGGATTCATCGACCGCGCCTTGGTGGCCGCATACGACGCCGGCATCGCCCCGCTGCTGCTGGTGACCAAGGCAGACGTCAAGGATCCCGCCGAGCTGCTGGCGAACTACGAGTACCTGGACATGACCGTGGTGGTGAGCCGGACCGCCTCCGACGCGGCCTGCGGCATCGATGCGCGCAGCGATGACGGCCAGTCGGCACTGCTGGCGGGTACCGCCGTCGGGCAGCTCAAGGAACACCTGGACGGTAAGGTCTCCGTCATGGTCGGCCATTCGGGCGTAGGCAAGTCCACCATGGTCAATGCCCTGACCGGGTCGCAGCGGGCCACCGGCGGAGTCAATTCGGTTACCGGCCGCGGGCGGCACACCTCGTCGTCGGCCCTGGCCCTGCGGCTTGCGGACGGCCTGCCCGGCAGCTGGATCGTGGACACCCCCGGGATCCGCTCCTTCGGGCTCGCGCATGTGGACCCGGACCGGATTCTGCAGGCATTTCCCGATCTCCAGCCCGGCACGGACGCCTGCGAGCGCGGCTGCAAGCATGACAACGCCGCCGTCAACTGCGGCCTGGATCCCTGGGTCAGCCAAGGCCATGCCGGCGACGCCGGCCCCGCCAGGCTGGCCTCACTGCGCCGGCTGCTGAACACCTCAGGCCGGACCGAAGGCAGGGCACAGGCCAAGGAACTGGGCAGCATCGGTTAGACCACCGGTGCCCACCTCCCGCGCTCAGCGACGAAAGAGCGATAGCGTGAACCCATGAACCATGCCCCGCAGAGCTATAACGATGACCTCCGCCTTGCCCATGTGCTGGCGGATTCGGTGGATTCGCAGACCATGGCCCGCTTCAAAGCCCTCGATCTGGCGGTGGAGACCAAGCCTGATCTGACCCCCGTGACGGATGCGGACAAGTCCGCGGAGGATTCCATCCGCAGCCAGCTCTCCCGGGTCCGGCCGAGGGACGCTGTGCTCGGCGAGGAGTTCGGCAGCAGCGGGCACGGGTCGCGGCGCTGGATCATCGATCCGATTGACGGCACCAAGAACTTTGTCCGCGGGGTTCCGGTTTGGGCCACGCTGATTGCACTGGTCGACGACGGCCGTCCCGTCGTCGGGCTGGTCAGCGCCCCGGCGCTGGGCAAGCGCTGGTGGGCGGCGCAGGGCACCGGAGCCTATACCGGTAAATCCCTCGCTGCGGCCACCCGGCTGCGCGTGTCCAATGTTTCCGAGCTCTCGGATGCCTCCTTGTCCTATTCCTCGCTGACCGGGTGGAAGGAGCGCGGCAACCGGGACGAATTCATTGCGCTGACGGATAAGGTCTGGCGCACCCGTGCCTATGGGGATTTCTGGTCCTACTGCCTGGTCGCGGAGGGCTCGGTGGACATCGCCTGCGAGCCGGAGCTGAATCTGTACGACATGGCGGCCCTGGTGCCGATAGTCGTTGAGGCGGGCGGTCGGTTTACCTCGCTGGAAGGCGCGGACGGGCCCTTTGGCGGTAATGCGCTGGCCACCAATGGCATCCTCCATTCGGAGGTCCTGCGTGCGCTCAACCCTGATCACGACGACCTGCTCTGACGGGCACGACCGCCGGTCCGCTTCGCGGAACGCATGTTGGACCGTGATGGCGACCTCGCGCAGCTCCTCGATTTGGTTCTGCTGGATTTCGTCGAGAGTCAGTAGGACGCCGGTGTCATGCTAGGCGAGCAGATCGGTTGGCAGCTCGACCTGATTGCGCAGGCCGGCCTCTACGACGTGCGCCTCGATGGCCTCCCAGGCGGCCGGACGCCGCCGGACCGTCCTCTCTCGCGCCTCGACAAAGTCTTTCGAGCACACCATCCCGGCCGACCAGCAACGGCGGGCTGGCTCCGAAGCCTGCCTGGAACGGGTTCGACATGCACCCACCCAACCACCGCCGTTTAGAGTCTTTAGATGTTTAGAGTCTTTAGATTCGGTTAGTTCATCAGAGGGCTGCTGCGGGAGGCGAGCTGGTTTTCCATTGAACAGGCGCCCGCACGGGAACCTTGACTGGGACACACCCAGAGCGCTCAGCAGTGACACCGCGATCAGGTATTGGGTCGTTCGAAACAGATGCGTCGGCTTGGGCGAGGCCGGAGGCGGGCAAGAACTCGCGGACCTGGGCATTCTTTGAGTTGCACTTCGCCGCTCCCAGGCTTCGGCACTACCTCACCGGTTGTGATGGGGACGCCGATCGGGCGATACGACTCTACGAGTGGAACACGGAAATTCCGCCGCGTTCTGGGAATCACTCGGACATCTCGAAGTCGCCCTCAGCAACACCATCGACGGTCAAATGACTGCTCGGCACACAGCGCGCAACCGCGCCGGCACGCTAACCCCCTACGTCGATGTAAACACCGCCATCAATCGTGTCCGAAATTATGGCATGCCAACCGACCCGGGTCAGATCATCTCAGAGATCTCGTTCGACTTCTGGGACGCCGGTAATCCGGCGCTTTCCGCAGGCAAGGGGTCCCTTTTGAACAACCTGTTGCGGGACGGTTCACGTTGCTCCCGAGCCGATCGGCTATCGGCCGCTGTGAAAGCTGCGTGCGTCAGATTCGAAGTCGGTTGGTTGCCGTGCGCCGCTGTTTCAGTCCCGATGGTTCACGATGTTGATTACGTTACCGTCCGGTGCTCGGACGAAGAACCGACGCACGCCCCATGCCTCTGTAGTTATTGGATGCACGATCTCGTAGCCGAGTTTCTGAGCTTCTTCATATGCGCCTTCAACGTCATCCGTGTGGACGGAAATGACCGAGTCTTCGGGTGCGGTTGCATCGCGCGTTACGAGCTGGACGTTCGCTCTGGTGTCGGGAGAGACGTAGCGGGCTACCCAGCCCATGTTGAACTCCTCGGTACTCAGCCCGAGGTAATCGGTGTAGAAGCTCTTCGCTGCCTCAACGTCAGCCACTCGAAGGTTCGCCATGATGCTTGTGGCGCGCATGCCGGTACTCCTGTCTGCAACGGATGTTCGTCCACACGCTACAGGGTCTCTGCACGTTCTGGACACCTACGACCTGTCCGGCGTCGAAACGAACGTGCTGAAACCTCTCGCCGACGGTGGGAGCCGCTTGTTATGTACGTTTTGCTCTATACTGTCAATATGACTGAGATTGCAATCACTGACGCGCGAGGGCGTCTCGCGTCGATCATCGACACAGCGCAACGGGAGCCGGTGTATCTGACCCGCAGGAACCGCCCAGTCGCGGCGATTATCGACGTCGAACAGCTGAATAAGCTGCTCGAGGACGCCGACGAGCTCGCGGACATCCGGGCAGTCGATGCAGCTTGGAAGGAAACCGAGCGACTTGATGAGACGCCCATTCCGTGGGAGGACGTAAAGCGTGACCTCGGCCTGTCGTGACGTACACGGTTCAGATCCTCCCCGTCGCGGCCCGAGCAATCCGCAAGCTTTCTCCGGAAGGGAAGCGTCGCGTGCAAGCGATGATCGAGCTCCTCGCGGATGACCCTCGGCCACCCGCGGCAAAGAAACTCACCGCCCGCCCTGAATGGCGCGCCCGTAGCGGTGACTACCGGGTTATCTACCGAATCGAGGACGCACTACTGACAGTCATCGTCGTCGATGCCGGCCACCGCCGCGAGATCTATCGGTGACGGAAATGGCTCGAACCGCTGGACCCGACGAACGTGTGTCACATGGGAATGTATACGGACAATTGCTGTCACAGAAACTCAGCCGTATTCTCGCTAAGAACTTGCTTCTCGACGTTGATCGGCAGCAACAGTTCATCGGACTGCTGGTCAAGCCGCGGCATCCCTGGCTTCCCAACAATCAGGTCTTCGACGAGCCAGGCGGCGAACATGGCGGCCATTGCTGCGATGTAGGTCGTGTTCACGCCTTTGCCGAGTTGGCCGAGGCGTTCGGTCTCTGCTTCCATCGCATCGACGAGTTGCTCATTCTGGAGCCAGGTCGACATTTGGCTGTAGAAGTCGAGGTGAGTGGCCTGGATGGTCGTGACGAGCTTCTTGAGGCCGCCCTCGGTGAAGTGCGCCCATTGCGCTGTTGCTGCGTGCTCGATTGCTTGCCGCGCGAGGACCACAGCTTCGCGTGGCCTGCCTGCCCTGTGCAACGCGGCGAACGCTGCGGCGTAACGGATTGCCTGTGCGCAAACGCCGTAGATCACCTGAAACTCGCGTGCATCTGTTCCTTTGATGTCGTAAGCACGGCCGAGCAGGCGTGTTTCCTGTTCCTCGATGAACGCGAGGAGATTTTCGACCGGTGGGATTCTCTGTTCGAGGCTCATGGTTCCAAGGTACGGCCAGCCTGCGACAACACAGGGTGGTCACACTGTTCGTCATGTGGGCCAGCACCAAGAAAGCGCCCTGCCGCCAGGGTCTTCCTTTCTCCGCCGTCGCACTGGTCGGTGTCGCTATGGTTCTGGGGAACGGCAACCCGGCCGCGGTCCTTCACGGCAGTCTGGGCTGGGGCGTCCCGCTGACCATCACCGGGGGTTATCGTGTGGGTCATCTACACGACCAGCCGCAGCGCGTTCGCGGATTGAGCCTGCTTCGATTCACAACACACGTGCCTGCTTGGAACGCTTTCCATCATCGCCCTCACAACCGCACTGACGTGGAACGGACCGCCCACAACCGTCGGAGACGTCAGCGCCGCCATCTGGCAGATCCTGTACGTAGCACTTCCGGCCACGGTGCTGGCAGTACTCACCTGGAACCGTGCGGTCGCCACTTTGGGTGCATCCAATGGGGTGCTGTTAGTCAATCCTTGTCCCCATCACGGCCTTCACCATCGAAGCCATCGGCGGGCACCGACCCACGGGAGGGGAAATCGTAGGAGTGGCCGTCACACTCCTTGCCCTTCTTGCCGTGAACCTCTTCGCACGCCGCAAGGCGAAAGCCACCGCATCGGCCGAAGTCCCTCAGACCCAGCAAGATGCACTCCAGGAACAGAAGGCCACCGCCAACTGACCGCGGACACCCCGGATTTGGAGAAGCGCGATTCCAGTCGGCCTAAACACTGGCACGTAACACTGGAGCGTAATACTGGCGGGGCGGGCACGGATTCCATAGTCTTGTGGGCATAGGTCACGAGTGCCAGTGCTAAACCCCGGTTTGCTGGCCGGCAACCCTCCTTCGCGGCGGGGTGCCCCGGGTGACGACCTGGCCGGACCGGCGCGGTCCCGGCAAGCGCGGATTTCCGGCATGGCCGGGTCCCTCCCTTGTGAGGTCGTCATGAGCATTTCAATCGCCGAGCACAGCATTCCCTCCGGTTCCACGGCCACCATCCCCGCCAGCCCCCCGGGCCGCGCTGCAGGGAATTCTGTGCCCGGTCCGCTGTTGGAGGTCACCGGCCACGAGCTGCGGGCTCCGCTGATCCAGGGCGGATCCATCCGCTACGCCAATCTGGACTATGCGGCGTCCGCTCCGGCGTTGACCGAAGTGGCCGGCTATCTGAGCGACATTCTGCCGTACTACGCCAGTGTGCACCGCGGCGCCGGCTTCGCTTCCCAGGTCAGCACGTCCGTCTATGAAAACGCCCGGGGCGCGGTGCGTGGCTTCGTCGGCGGCCGGCCCGATGACACGGTCATCTTCACCCGCAACACCACTGACTCGCTGAACCTGCTGGCGGGCTGCGTGCGGGACATCATCTCCGACAGCGGTGCCGACGTCGTCTATCTGGACATCGAGCATCACGCCAATCTCCTCCCCTGGCAGCGCCTGCCGCACCGCAGCGTGCTGGCGGAAACCTCACTGGCCGGGACGCTGGCGGCCCTGGAAGCCGAGCTCCGGGCCGGAAACGTGGCGCTGCTGGCCGTCACAGGCGCCTCCAATGTCACCGGCGAGGTCCTCCCGATCGCCGAACTCGCAGCCTTGGCGCACCGCTACGGTGCCAGGATTGTCGTCGACGCCGCCCAGCTGGCCCCGCACCGCCGGATCAACATCGGCGCGGATGCCGTCGACTATCTGGTGTTCTCCGGCCACAAGCTCTATGCCCCTTTCGGCAGCGGCGTCATCGTCGGGCGCCCGGACTGGCTGGATGCCGGAACGCCCCATCTCGCCGGCGGCGGCGCGGTCCGTGAAGCGCGGCTGGATTCCGTCAGTTGGGCCACCGGTCCGGCCCGCCACGAGGCCGGTTCCCCGAACGTCCTCGGCGCCGCAACGCTGGCCAAGGCGGCGGAGATCATCGCCGGGCTGGACCAGCAGCGGTGGCAGGACCACGAGCAGGCCCTGCGCAGCCGGCTCATCGATGGCCTGGAGCAGCTGCCGGGAGTCATTGTGCACCGGCTCTTCACCGACTCGGGTGACTTCCCCGGCAGCGGCGCGATCGGTGTAGTGAATTTCTCCGTCGCCGGTTACGACGCAGGCCTGGTGGCCGCGTATCTTTCCGCCGAACACGGGGTCGGCGTCCGCGACGGCAAATTCTGCGCGCATCCGCTGCTGCGCCGCCTTGGGCTCCCGTCCGGCTCGCTGCGCGCCAGTTTCGGCGTCGGTTCCCGGCAAGAAGATGCACAGCGCTTGATCGACGGCGTCGCCGCGCTGCTGGAGTCCGGACTCGGCTGGGATTATGTGGTGGACTCGGGCCGTTGGATACCTGCCGACGACCGCCGGGCCTTCCCCGAGTGGGCGCCGAACACACCCGGAACGGCAGGCGCCGCCCCCTGCAGCACCGGCTGAGCGCATTCGAGTCATCCGGCACCTGTGGGATAAGGTTTTCCCGCGGGATTCCGGCAATATATCCAAGGAGCGTCATGGCGGCACCGAACGGCGGACCGAGTCTGGACAGTGAGCGCCGCAGGGAACTGGCGGATAGCTTCCAGGACGGCGGCGAACAATATGAGCGCGTCCGTCCCGGCTACCCGGAGGAGTCACTGACCTGGCTGCTGTCCGGCGCGGCCCCCGCAGCGGCGCCCGCTGCGCCGGACCTAGGTGCTCTTGGTCTGACCGCACTCGACATCGGCGCCGGGACCGGAAAATTCACTGCTCGGCTGGCGGAGCGCGGGCTGACCGTCGTCGCCCTTGATCCGTCCCGCGACATGCTCCGCCAGCTGGAGCACAGCTTCCCGGGCGTGCGGACCATCCTGGGGGCGGCCGAGCGGATCGAGCTTCCGGACGCCAGCGTTGATCTGGCGACCGTGGCGCAGGCATGGCATTGGTTCGATCCGCTCCCGGCCAGCACCGAGATCGCCCGCGTTCTGCGCCCCGGCGGTGTGCTGGGCCTCGTCTGGAACCAGCTGGACGTCAGCGTGCCTTGGGTCCACCGGCTGTCCCGGATAATGCACGCCGGGGACGTCCACAAACCGGATTTCCGTCCGCTTCTGGGGCCGGAATTCAGCGCTCCCCAACTTCAGCTGAACCACTGGTTCCAGCCGCTGACCGCGCCCGAGGTAATGGAACTGGTGAAATCCCGCAGCTATTACCTGCGGGCAAATGAGGCCACCCGTGCCAAGGTGCTGGCCAACCTGCGCTGGTATCTCCTGGAGCATCTCGGCCACGATGCGTACGAGGTCCTCCAGCTGCCGTACCTGACGCAGACCTGGCGTGCCATCGCCCTCCCCTGATCCCCCCGTTGCCTTTACCCCCGCATCGCCCCGCAGCGCCCCGCACATATCCCATCGGTGTCGCACTTCGCGCCCATGTTTTCGACCAGAATGGGCGCGAACTGCGATATCGATGAGGGTGATGGGTGGGGGTGGTAATTGGGGGAAGCGGGGCCCGGCCTCTCGACAGAACCGGCCCGCAGCCGTAGAGTTTCGGTATACCTAAATCTCGGGCTTAGGTCATGCGAAGGGATTGAATGTGTTGACTGTGGGGCTCCGGAAACCGGGGACGAAGTCCCGGCGGCTTGTCACCATGCTCGGCCCCGCTTTTGTGGCCGCCATCGCCTACGTGGACCCCGGCAACGTTGCGGCCAACCTCACCTCCGGAGCGAAATACGGTTACCTGCTGGTCTGGGTGCTGGTCATTGCGAACGTGATGGCGATGCTAATCCAGTACCAGTCCGCAAAGCTGGGCGTCGTGACCGGTAAGTCCCTGCCGGAGCTGCTGGGTGCCCGCCTGCGGACCGGCAATCGACGCGCCTTCTGGGTGCAGGCCGAGCTGGTGGCCATAGCCACGGATCTGGCCGAGGTAGTCGGCGGAGCCATCGCCCTGAACCTCCTGTTCGGCCTCCCCTTGCCGCTGGCCGGTTTGATCGTCGGCATTGTGTCGATAGCCATGCTGGCCGTGCAGAACCGGCGAAGCCAGCGGACTTTCGAACACCTGATCATGTTCCTGCTACTGCTGATCACCATCGGTTTCCTGGCCGGCTTGGTGGTTAGCCCACCGGAACCGGCGGGAATCTTCTCCGGCCTGCTCCCCCGTTTCGAGGGATCGGAGACCGTACTGCTGGCCGCCGGCATGCTCGGAGCCACCGTCATGCCGCATGCGATCTACCTGCATTCGGCCCTGGCGCGCGACCGCCACCTTGACGCCCACCGCTCACCGGCCCTGCTCGCTTCCGTCGTCAGGGCCACCCGCTGGGACGTCCTCGGCGCCCTGGCACTGGCCGGTCTGGTCAACATCGGCATGCTGCTGCTGGCCGCCTCCACCCTGCACGGGCTCGACGGCGTCGTCGCCACGGACAGCATTGAGGGGGCCCACGCCGCGATTGTCGGCAGCCTCGGCCCCGTCATTGGCGTAATTTTCGCCGTCGGGCTGCTGGCATCCGGCCTGGCCTCAACCTCCGTCGGCTGCTACGCCGGGGCAACCATCATGGGCGGCCTCCTGAAGGTCAGGATTCCGCTGCTGACCCGCCGGGTCGTTAGCCTCATCCCGGCCCTGGCGCTGCTGAGCATCGGGGTCGATCCCACCCAGGCGCTGGTGATCAGTCAGGTGGCGCTCAGCTTCGGCATCCCCTTCGCGCTCATCCCGCTGTTCCGGCTGACCGGAAACTCAAAGCTGATGGGCAAGTACCGGGACGGGGCCGCCCTCCGTATTGCCGCCGTCGTCTCCGTTTCCCTGGTCATCGCGCTCAATGCCGTTCTGCTCTTCCTGACCTTCGCGGGTCAGGGATAGCACGCCCAGCCGGACGATGACGGTACTGTGGTAGCTGTGAAACCGGTAGCTGTGAGACCGCCCCCTACCTCGTCGAGCGTCGAGGACTATGTGAAGGTGATTTACGCCTTCACCGAATGGCAGGACAAGCCCATAACGTCCTCCCAGCTGGCTGCACGGCTGGGCGTGGCCAACTCGTCGGTCTCGGAAATGGTCCGCAAGCTCAAGGATCAGGGGCTGGTGGACCATCAGCCGTACAGCGCCGTCCGGCTCACCGCAGCCGGGCTGTCGCTGGCATTGTCCATGGTCCGCCGGCACCGGCTGCTGGAGACCTACCTGGTGGAGGAGCTCGGCTACAGCTGGGATGAGGTGCACGACGAGGCCGAGCTGTTGGAACACGCGGTGTCGGACACGTTTATCGAACGAATGGCCGCCAAGCTGGGACATCCCGCCCGGGACCCGCATGGGGATCCGATCCCGGCCGCGGACGGCAGCGTGGTCATGCCGTCGGCACACCGGATGAACCTGCTCGACCCCGGACACCGGGGCCGCATCACCAGAATCAGCGATCACGATCCTGCACTGTTGCGGTATCTGGATCAGGAACGGATCGAGCTGGACTCATTTGTCCGAGTGGAGGGACGCAGGCCGTTCGGCGGCGCACTCGTGGTCCGGATAGGCACCGGCGCGGCGGCAAGGGACGTCGATCTGACCGACGAGGTGAGCGAATCGCTGTGGGTCTCGCCGGAGGGAACCCACCAGGGCTGCACGCTGACAGGCGCGTAGTCCGGCGCACGGTGTGTGCCGTTGCGGCACGACGACGGCGGGTCGGCACGGTGTGTGAGTTCGCGCGGTGTGCGTCGCCGTCGTACCGGGTGCGGCTATCCGGCCGGCACCCCGGTCCGGACCCTAGGCCCGACGCTGCAGGTAAAAACCAAGCCCGGCATTGGCCGCACCGACCACGGCCAGCATGACCGCCGGTGCCGGAAGCCCTGCGACCGCCAACGCTACCGCCGCCAGCAGGAAGATCAGCAGTGATACCTGCGGGATCACGGGCAACGGAATCCGGTGTGACGCCCGGGGAGCGAGAAACAGACTCCACAGGACCACGACGGCGGCGGGCACCCCGATCCCGACAATATAGTTCCAGGGTGCGGAGAATTTAAAGCCCCAAAAACTAAACGCCGCGACCATCGCGACCTCCAGCAGGAAGGCAATGGACAGCTGAACTCCGGTTAAGACCGTGGGCGGGGATGCGGCCCGGCGTCGGGTCATGGGGTGGTGGCTCCGGCTGCGGTCGACATACCTAGAATCCTATCAACCGCGCCGGACCCCCGGGCTAATCGGCAGTCATCCCTGCTCCGGCAGCATCCTCCGCGGCGCGTTCGCGGCGCAGGATGAAGCGTTGCACCTTCCCGCTCGGTGTCTTGGGCAGGTGATCCACGAAATGAATGCTGCGTGGATAGGCGTGGGCGGCAAATTTCATTTTCACCAGCCGCTGCAGTTCTTCGGCCAGTTCGGCGCTCCCGATGACTCCTTCACGCAGCACCACGTATGCCTCCAGCACCTCGCCGCGGATCTCGTCCGGAGCTCCGACCGCGGCGCACTCCACGACGTCGGGGTGCTGGGCCAGCACGCTTTCCACGTCGAAGGGTCCAATGCGGTAGCCGGCCATGATGATCACATCATCGTCGCGGGCGGAGAAGTAGATGAATCCGTCCTCATCCTTGCGGCCGGCGTCCCCGGTCAGGTACCAGCGGCCATCGGCAGTGTAGCGGTCGGCCGTTTTTTCCGGTGCGTCCGCATAGCCGGTGAACCACATGAGCGGGCTCTTCGCTACCTCGATGGCCACCCGGCCGGGGGTGCCGACCGGAGCCACGGTATCTTCGAGGGCATCCAGAATATTGGCGGACCAGCCGGGCAGGCTGGTTCCCATGGATCCCCCACGAAGCGGTGTCTGGAGGTCCTCGCGCCACGCATTCCCCACCACCATGCCGTGTTCCGTTTGGCCGTACTGATCACGCACCGACAATCCCAGCGCCTCCTTGCTCCACGAGATGACATCCGGGGTCAGCGGCTCCCCGGCCGAGGACGCCCTTCTCAGCCGATAGCCCGCACCCGGCGCAGAGCTTGCCCGCAATGACCGGTACACCGTGGGAGCGGCAGCAAAATTGGTGACCTGGAACTTCTCAAAGATCCGCCAGGTACGCTCCGCGGAGAACCCGCCCTGCAGCAGGATGCTTCGGGTCCCGGAGGCCAGCGGGGCCAGAATCGCGAAATACAGCCCGTATGCCCAGCCCGGATCCGCCGCATTCCAGAACACGTCGTCCGGTTGAACATCCAGCGCCAGTTCCTGATACGCGATGAAGGAGGCAATGCTGCGCAGCGGAATGGGAACACCCTTGGGCTCACCGGTGGTCCCGGAGGTAAAGAGCTGCACCAGTGTACCGTCACCACCCACCGCCACGGCCTCAAACGTGCCGGCATCTCCCTTGGCCGAGTTGCCGGACGAGTTGCCGGCCAGGAGCCCGCTGAAGGACAGGTCGTGGCCCAAGGCCTCGCCGTGCACCACGATGACCAGCGGGGAAGCGTCGGAAGGAATCTCGCCCGCGGGCACCAGCTTGCGGCGCTGGTCCGCATCGCAGATCACCAGCTTGCACCCGGTGGCATTGAGCCGGAAGGCAATCGCGTCGGCGGCAAAGGCGGTAAACAGCGGCACATCCACTGCCCCGCACCGCCAGATCCCCAGCAGCGCAATGATCAGGTCCTCGGACTTCCCCATCAACGTCGCCACCGCGTCCCCGGACCGCACACCCAGCCCGTCCAGTGCCGCCGCGAACGCCGTCGACTTCTCCCGCAGTTCCCCGTAGGTGAGGTCCTTGTGGCTCAGATCCGCCTGCACAATGGTGAAGGCGACCGCCTCTGCCGGATGCCGGTCACAAAGAAGCTCCGCGGCGCATGCCCCCGGAGCTTCAAAGACGTCCAGTAGTTCCCGAACGCGTTCCTCATATGCCATTGCAGCCACTCCCTATCCAGCTTGCCGGTGTCCACCCTCGGATGTGCTCCAAGGATCGCACACCGATGGTCCGGCGGGCACCCGGACCGTGCGCAGACAATTCGGGCGGGAAGTTTTCTCCTAGCCTTCGCAGTCCCGGCAGTACAGCTTGCCGTTCTTTTCCCGGGCGACCTGGCTGCGGTGCCGGACCAGGAAACAGGAGGAGCAGGTGAATTCGTCATCCTGGGCAGGAATGACCTGCACAATGAGTTCTTCGCCGGAAAGATCGGCGCCGGGCAGGTCAATGCCTTCGGCCGTATCCGAATCCTCAACGTCTATATGAGCGGTCTGGGCGCCTCCGCGCTGAACCTGCAGAGCCTGCAGCGACTCGGTTCCGTTGTCATCGTCTTTATTGCGTGGTGCGTCGTAATCCGTTGCCATTCGGTTTTCTCAGACTCCTGATGTGTTCGATATTTCGGCAGGTAATTCAGCGCCCCATACTAGCCCCTTAAGTCGGGAATTCAAGCCTCCCTGCGTCACCATTCGGGTTTGAGAGCGGAATAACCGCCCTCAACACCGGAAAATCCCTCTCCCCGGGCCTCCGGTTCCCCGTGTTCACGCCGATTGCGCTGTGCGCATATGCGGTTGATCACCATTGCCGACCAACAGGAGGTGCACGACCAGGAGGAGCACCGGCAGAAGTTGCCCGCTGTTGCCGGCAGCATCTGCGGTGCTGGCCCGGACGTGGGAAGTGCGCTTAGCATTACGTGCAGGAGCGTCCATGTGTCGCGCCGGCAGCGCTGTCCGACCGGAAGGAGCGCACGAAAAATGGGAGCCGTTGAACTCATGCTGATCAGGCACGGGGAGAGCGCGGGAAATGTGGCTGCCACGGCGGCTCAGGTTTCCGGCGCCGAGGTCGTTGATATCGCACTGCGGGACGCGGATGTTCCGCTCAGCGCGACGGGGTTCCGGCAGGCTCAGGCGCTGGGCCGGTGGCTGTCCGGCGCCGCTTCCCCGGGATTCCCGGAAGCTGTGCGGCCCGAAGGTGCAGCTGCCCCAACGCGGCTGAACACGGGGCCGCCGGGGCCGGGAAGGCCGGGCTCCCGGCCGCCGGACACGGTCTGGTGTTCGCCGTATCTGCGCGCGCGGCAGACGGCTGAGGGCGCAGGCCTGGCATCCGGATCCGTCCTGCGCATCGATGAGCGGCTGCGGGACCGCGAGCTGGGGATTCTGGACCTGCTCACGGCCGTGGGTGTCAGTGTCCGGTATCCCGAAGAAGCACGACGGCGGGCACGGCTGGGCAAGTTCTATTATCGCCCTCCCGGTGGTGAGTCGTGGGCCGATGTCGCGCTCCGGCTGCGTTCATTGCTCGCCGACCTGGACCGGTTGGATGACGGCCGGCACGTCGCGCTGGTCTGCCATGACGCCGTCGTCCTGCTCATACGTTACGTCTGCGAGGGTCTCACCGAGGAAGATTTGCTCGCGCTGGCGGCCGGCACCGCCATTCTCAACGGATCGGTTACCCGGCTGGTGCGTCCATCCGGTAGCGGGTCATGGCAGATCGTGTCCTTCAACAAGGTGGCGCATCTGGAAGCCGCCGGGGCTCCTGTCACTGTCCATGCCGGGGACACCAATGTCCAGCCGCGCTGAGAGCGTGACCCCCTCGCTGCTGCGCGGCTGGCACCGGCAGTGGGACCGGTGGCGGCGCCGGTAGGGGCCCCGGCACGGATGCGATGCTGGCGGCTGGTCTGGCAGCGGATATCGCCAAGGCCGACGTCGTCGTCATCGGACCCGGGCTTGATGATGCTGACCGCACGCCGGCGCTGTTGCGGGGCATTGCTCCGCTGCTGAAGGATGATACGTCCATCGTCCTCGATGCTTATGCCTTGGGTGTGCTGATCGATCTGGAACCGCTGTACCGGCAGTGGGCGAGTCGCTTGGTGCTGACGCCGAACCAGACGGAAGGGCTCTGGGATGTCGGCGCGGGGCATCCGGGCCTTGGTACGTCCGGGAGCGGAGATGTCCTTGCCGCCGCCGTCGCCGGGTTCCTGGCCCGCAAGGCGATGCCGGCCCAAGCCGCATGCTGGGCGACGTATCTGCATGCGGCCGCCGGTGACCGTCTTGCGGCAACCATCGGCCCGGTAGGTTTCCTGGCCCGGGAGCTGCTGGACGCAATACCCCGGGTACTGGCTGAGCTGACAACCTAGCGGTTTCGGACGTTTCCCAGCCGAAGGCTAGTTACAACGACAGCAAAGTGGCGTATCTTACAAAAACGGGGCCGTTACGCAGGAACCGTCACACAGTACAACCGTCACACAGTACAGGGGCCGCCCGGCCCTTGAGTTAGGGAGCAGGTCATGCCTGACAAATCGCCTCACCACCACCTCACCAAGAAACCGGTCAAGAGCATCAAGGAAAAACGTGCGGAGAAGCGCTCGAAGAACGGCACGGATGCCGCGCCGGATGTCGTCGCGCATATCAAGAAGCACTAACAGGACGCCGTCGCGCATATAAACAAGCACCAACCCGGGGCCCGGAACGGGACCGTCCCGGATCGGCGCCGCTTTTTCACGCCCGAATGAATCGTTTTCCAGATGAAAGCAGGCATTATGTTCGGCGACACGCACGCATTCAGCGGTTTCTCGGTGGACAACGTCCCGGTGGCTAAGAGGTTTTACGGCGCCACACTCGGCCTGAAGGTATCCGAGGAAAACGGCATGCTGAGGCTGCACATTGCGGGCGGCACCACGGTCCTGGTCTATCCCTCCCGCGCACACACTCCGGGGTCCTTCACAATCCTCAATTTCCCGGTCCCCGATATCGAAAGCGCCGTCGAGGAACTGAACCAGCGGGGCGTGCACTTCGAGCACTATGCCGGACTGCCCAACGAGACGGACGAAAAGGGAATCTTCCGCAAGGGCGGCCCGCTCATCGCCTGGTTCAAGGACCCGTCCGGCAACGTCTTGAGCGTGCTCCAAGACTCCGGAGCTGCGGAGCCGACGGACCCTTGAGCCGACGGATGCCTGAACCGACGGAGGCCCGGGACTCCCGAGCCGGCGATCCGCGGGATGCCGGGGAATCGAGTGAAGGCGCACGGATCGCTTATTCTTGAAGCAATGATTACCAGACGAGACGCCGCCCTTGCCCTTGATATACCGCTCGAGATGGCATACCGGCATGGCATACCGTCCCGGATGACCGAGGCCGAGTTTGCCGAAATCCGGGATAATCCTCCGGCCTGGCTGGTCCAGTCGCGCGCCAACCGGACCGGGAAGAGACCCGTCTGGGTCAAGTTGCGGTGTTATATCTGTGATTACACGGAGGCCGCGCGCCCGAAGAAATGGTGGCCGGAGTTCAGCTATGTTATCTGCGCGGATCACGAAACCGGCGAACTGCCGGACACCGAGGCGGGCTTTCGCCGGAGCGAATTCGACGGTGTCGGCAGCCGGTTCGTCGGCTTCGTGGACGAACCGATCGAACCAAACGAACCGATCAATCCATCCTGATTGATGCTCAGGCAGCCCCTGCTCTGATGGCTGGCCCATCTGATGGTTAGCCCAGGAGCCGTGCGTCCAGCCGGCGTTCGGTGGCCACCGCGTCGGGGCCTTCGCCCGCTTTCAACGTAACAATGTAGGCGGATTTGCCCGGTATTTCGGTCACCACATCGGCCAGTTGGGTGCCCCGGTAAACCAGCCCGACGCCGTCGTCCGTGCAGTGCGTGATGCCAAATGTTCCGTCCGCTACCAGTTTATGCACCAGCGGCCTGCGCTCTTTTTCCGAGTCATGATGCACTCCGTTGCTGTACGGCAGCAGACCGAGCCCGTTGGTGACCGCACGGAGTCCGGGGCCGAAGGAATCCGTCGTTCCGCCTTCGAACCAGCAAATTGATCCGGCGGATACGCCCGCCAGGACCACCCCGGCTTCCCAGACCCGGCGGAAAATCACATCGAGTCCGTGGATGCGCCAGACGGCAAGGAGATTGGCGACGGAGCCGCCGTTCACCCAGACCATGTCTTGGGCCAGCAGGTGCGCCTCCATGTCCGCCACATTGGGCATCGGAAAGAGGTTCAGGTGGCTGAGATCGAATCCCGCGACCCGGGCAGCCTCGCTGATGTCGTTATTGAACCAACGCTGGTCCCCGCTGGCGGTCCTATACGCCCGATTTGCGGCACCGCCCGGAACCGGGATGGTCGCCGGCGGCATGCCGGAAATACGGAATGCCATTATTTCCATTATCGTGAGTAGTACCGAGCATTCGGATTAAGCGATGGTGAGCCCTTAGACGGGCGGAAGACCGCAGTTGTGCGGGGCCGCCAACCCCCTCATCCGTTTCCTCCACAGATTCTTTTAGGTACCGCAGATTCTGCGGTACCGGCAGGCTCTCGCCCCGCAGGGGTCAGTGCCCGCAGCCTTCCAAGAGCCGATTCGGCCGGCTAATTTCGACGAAAGTGAACCACGATGAACCTGCCCCACCAGAACCCGACAGCCCCGCCCGCACTGCCAGCCGGTGCCATGAGAGTCATGAACCTGGGCGGGCTCGGGGAAGTCGGACGCAATATGACGGTCTTTGAGTTTGCGGGCAAGCTCCTGATTGTGGACTGCGGCGTACTGTTCCCGGAAGAGCACCAGCCGGGCATCGACGTCATCCTGCCGGACTTCAGCTCCATCCGGGACCGCCTCGCGGACATCGTCGCGATCGTTCTCACGCACGGCCATGAGGACCACATCGGCGGTGTGCCGTACCTGCTGCGCGAGCGCCGTGACATCCCCGTCATTGGCTCGAAGCTGACGCTCGCGTTCATCAAAGCGAAGCTGAAGGAACATGGCATCAGCCCGCGCACCGTTCAGGTCCAGGAGGGCCAGAGCAAGAAGTTCGGGCCCTTTGACCTTGAGTTCTTCGCGGTGAACCACTCGATCCCGGACGGCCTGGCAGTGGCCGTCAAGACCGGAGCGGGCACCGCGCTGCACACCGGCGACTTCAAGATGGACCAGTTCCCGCTGGACCAGCGCATCACCGATCTGGCCGGTTTTGCCCGGTTGGGCGCGGAGGGCGTGGACCTGTTCCTGACGGACTCCACCAACGCCGAGGTGCCGGGCTTCACCATGTCCGAAGAGGACCTCGCCCCGGCCATCGACACGGTCTTCCGGACGGCTCCGCGGCGGATCATTGTCTCCAGCTTCGCCAGTCACGTGCACCGAATCCAGCAGGTCATGGACGCCGCACACCGGCACGGCAGGAAGGTCGCCTTCGTCGGCCGCTCCATGGTCCGCAACATGGGTATTGCCCGCGAGCTCGGTTACCTGACCATCCCACGCGGCACCCTGGTGGATTTCAAGGCCCTGCAGGGCCTGCCGGACAAGAAGGTCGTGCTGATCTGCACCGGTTCCCAGGGCGAGCCGATGGCCGCGCTGTCCCGGATTGCCAACCGCGACCACATGATCGAAATCGGTGAAGGCGACACGGTTCTGCTGGCCAGCTCCCTCATCCCCGGCAACGAGAACGCGATTTACCGCGTGATCAACTCGCTCACCCGGTTGGGCGCCAATGTGGTCCACAAGGGCAATGCCAAGGTCCATGTGTCCGGGCATGCCAGCGCCGGTGAGCTGGTGTACTGCTACAACATCGTCAAGCCCAAGAACGTGATGCCGGTGCACGGCGAATATCGGCACCTGAAAGCCAATGCGAAGCTGGCGATGCGGACGGGTCTGGAAGCCAGCCAGGTTGCCCTGGCGGACAACGGCGACGCCGTCGACCTGCACAACGGCAAGATCAGCATCACCGGCAGTGTCCCGGTCGGCTACGTCTTCGTGGATGGGCAGACGGTCGGCGGCGCCACCGAGGAATCTCTGGAGGACCGGCGCAGGCTTGCCGAGGAAGGACTCATCACCGTGCTGGCCATCGTCGATCCGGAGACGTCGGCGCTGGCGGAGGATCCGGAATTCTTCGTCCGCGGCTTTGTCCACCAGCCGGCGGACTTCGGGCCGGCCGTGCAGGCCATCGCCAAGGCGCTCAGCTCCGCTCCGCGCTCGCACTCGAGCGTGCAGCTTGAGGCGTTGATCGAGAATACCGTCAGCCGGTGGATGCATAAGACATACCGTCGCAGCCCGCTCGTCACCGCGATCGTCGTTGACGCCTAGGCGCCGTCTACCCGGGCCGAGATGGCCGGCGAGGGCCTTGACAGTCATCGTCGGAACAGAGAAAAAAGATGCTGGCCTCCCCTTTCACACTTGGGGGGTGCGCAAAACGGAAGACCAGCAGTCCAAGCATAGCCGGAATTTTCCCTGCGTGGAATTTTCCCTGCGTAAAGTCAAAGGGCACCAAGTCCGCGGCTCCTGAGGAAGGCGACACCATGTCCGTGCCGGCAAAGGCGTTCCAGCAGTGGCTGCATGCGGTGGCGCCCGCAACCAGCATGACGGCCGTGTCCAGACGCTCCGGCATTAAGCGCTCCACCCTGGCCCAACAACTGGTCCGCGGGAAGGTCGCCGTCGTCACCGTCGTCAGCATCAGCCGCGCGTTCGACGTCGACGTGGTCGGTGCGCTCGCCGGTTTTGACCAGTACAGCGATCTGGTCAGCGGATTCAAGCCGCCCACCCAGGCCGAGCTGATCAGCCAGGTGTCAGATCTTGATCTGCTTCAGCAGATCGTTGCCCGCAATGCCGTCTCCGATGCACCCGGCGATGCACCCGACAAACGGCCGGCACAGAAGCTCTCACCGATGCCGCACAAATCATCCGTCCGCGGCTGGATCGACGCGATCGACACCGATGACCTGCGGCTAAGGATCTCCCGGGATCTGCACATGGCACCGCAGAATCTGTCGGCCCAGCTCAGCGCCAACCGGCTTCCGCCGGATGTCGCCGTTCAAGCGGCCCGCATTGCCGGCGTCGGCCTCACGGGCGGTCTGGTAGTCACAGGTCTGCTGACCCCCGAGGAAGGCCGCTGGCACAGGGGCGCCCGCGAGACGGCCCTGCGCGCACTTCCTGACACCGAACTGGTGGCCTTGGCGGCTGCACGGCTGGATGCGCTGGCAAAAACGTTGCGGCGGACTGATCAAGACAATGAACAAACCAAGGCCTTATGGGAGAATCTCGGATGATAGCGGTACTGCAGTGGGTTGCACTGGGTGTTTGCCTGGTTTGTGCAGCATGGCGGCTGCCGGCCACCATCAAGGGCAGAAACGTGGGCCTGTTCTGGGCCTTCCTGCTGCTGTCCGTCGCCGTCGGACTGAGCCTGCCGTCCATTTACCTCCCCGTCGATGCCCTGCTTGGTGGCCGCAATTTTGCCAACTTGGCCGTGCGCTTTGCGCTCTACGCGATCTTCTACATCCTCGCGGCAAAGTTGGCCGCTGCCTACCGATCGCCTGTCGGCGTACGGCTCATCCGCGGTCCGATCGGGATATCGGCGCTCGTCCTGATCGCTGCCGGCACGTTGGCCCTGTTTTTGCTCAGTGATCTCCCTGTCTCGAGTACGGGGCTGAAGGGCTATACCGACCAATGGTCGGTGAGCGCATATGCTCTTGCCGGGCGCCTATACCCGGCCTACGCCGCCGCGTGTCTGCTCTGGCCGTCGGCCCATGCCGCGCGTGCTGGGGCCCGCAGGATTGAGCGGATATCCGCTGGCGTCATCTGCTGCTCGTTCACAATGGTGCTGCTGCTGACGGCGCTACAGCTGACGGCGCTGCGCGTCTTCCTGCTGATGGACATGCTCTCTTACGGGTCCATTGTCTGCATGGCTGCCGGGCTCGCTCTGGTCTGGATTTCGCTGCGAAGGACTCCCCAGCGAAATGCCTTCTACGGCTCGGCACCGCAACCGCTGGCCGGAGAATAGGCATCCCGGGCAACAGGTTTATGACCGCCCGATTCGCCATTTGTGACCGCCGCGGCTATCCCCCCTGCATACAAATTCATTAGAACGTGCCATAATGATGAATATGTGAACCGGTGCTGGGTCGGAGAGCACATACTTGGGGGGTGAGTGGTGGAGGGCTGTGCCCCTCCACCACTCAGCTATTTGCGGACGCCGTCCTTAGAACCGAACGCCATCCAAATTTCCGGTCAGGAACAATTTCCGGTCAGGAACAACTCCGGTCACGCAATCACATGCAGCGTCAAATCAACGGCGCTCAGCAGTAATCCCAGAATCGACGTTCCGAGCCCGGCGACCAGCAGCAGCCCGGGGTGCGCGAGCCCGATCACAACACCGCGAAGCTCGGGCCGGGCGCGCAGGAACTTCTTCGGCACCCTCGAGCGCGGGGGACGCTCGCGCCATCCGCGCAGGCGGCGAAGGAACCAGGCGCACCGGACGATGAACGCCAGCCAGAGCACGCTGACCACAAGCGGAAACGTTGCCAGCAGCAGGTGGAAGCCGAACGCGGTAACCTCCCGTTCGGTATCCCCAGCAACCGACTGGATTGTTGTCGAGATCGAGGAGCTCATCACCACCGAGATCCCCCAGACCACAAAGGCCATCACCAGGGCCAGGAACCGCACGAAGAAGTGGCTGAGCACTGATTCGGAAACCGGTTTGAGGTATTTCCGGGGCGTGGCGTGCAGCACCGCGATTGTCGACACCAGAGTCGGCAGGGCAGCCAGCCCGACGAAAACATACCAGGCCCAGCCGGCCAAATCCAGGAATTCGTCCAACACGATCAGGGCAGCCCAGAAGCCGACCCAGACCCATCCGGCCCGGAGCGGATGGCTGATGAGCCAACTCAGCAGCAAGTGACGACGCTCCGCCGGTCGTTCCGCCGGGGCGGGCGCCGGGGCGGGCGCCGGGGCGGGCGCCGAGGCAAGCGCGGGGGCGGGCGCCGAGGCAAGCGCGGTCGGATCCGATCCGCCGGTCCCAACCGAGTGCGGCTGATCACCGATTTCGCTCATGGCACCACTGTCTCATGGCAGCACAGTCTCATGGACCACTTTCTCACGGCAGCACAGCAGCAGGTGCCCGTGGACGCCATTGCCTCCAAGCCGCGCCACAGACCTGGCGACGAGCCGGCTCACGGCCTGAGCAGCACCTTGATGGCGCGCCGTTCGTCCACGGCCCTATACGCCTCGGGGCCTCCTCCAGCGGCATGACCACGTCAAAGACCCTGCCCGGATTGATCCTGCCGGCGAGCACATCGGCCAGCAGCTCCGGGAGGTAAGTGTGTGCCGGTGCCATGCCGCCGGCAACGGAGATATTCGTGTCGAACAGGAAACGCAGCGGCACCTTGGCTCTCCCGGTCGGCACGCCCACAAACCCCAGGCTCCCGCCCGGACGCACGCAATGCATGACAAATGCAGCGCCTGGTCCATCGACTCCTTGGTTCCCACGCACTCCAGCACTGAGTCCGTGAGCACTCCGCGGACCTTCGCGCCGCCGTCGTCGCCGCGCTCCGCCACTATGTCCGTCGCGCCGAAGTCACGGGCGAGCGCCTGCCGGTCCGCGTACCGGGACATGGCAATGATGCGCTTGGCGAGCCGCTTGGCGGCGAACACACCACAGAGTCCGACGGCGCCGTCGCCGACGACGACGACGGTCCGGCCGGGCGCGACCCTGGCACCGAGCGCAGCGTGATGGCCGGTGGCCATCACATCGGAGAGCGACAGCAGACTGGCGGTGAGCTCAGCATCCGGTTCCGAAACCCCGGGCACCTTGACCAAGGTGGGCTCCGTCTGCGGCAAGCGCACGGCCTGGCCCTGGCCGCCGTCGACATACAGCCCGTGTTCGTCCGTGCCCCCCCCCAACCGACCAGGTGGTCGCAGGCCACGATGGCGCCGTCCCTGCACTGCGGGCATTTGCCACAGCTGTCCACAAAGTTGGAGCTCTTTCGAAAACGAAAAGGCATGGACAGCAGAAGGTGCCAGCATCGCTGAGCAGCTTCGAGAGGTTAACACTTTCGCTGACAGCTGATCGGAATACGACGAGCAGGTTCCGCGTCGATCAATGAAACACGGTGCCCCACAGGCGGTTCCGCTTGCGGTCACCCAACACATACGGCTAGCAGAAACTCGGATGTTAACTTGGACCAATGGCGGAGAGAGTGCAGTGCACGCGAGGCGCCCTGTTGGAGACGATCTGGATCCCGTTCGGCTCCCTGAGGGCGATCAGGCTTGGCTCGAAGAGGCTCCAGCCCTGCCCGTCCATAGGCGGGAACTCGTTCAGGGCTTGACATCGTCCCCTGTCGTCGGACGGGCGCGCCCAAGCCGCCCGCTACCCAGCCGGATCCATCCCATAGCAGAATCCGCTTATGCAACACGAATGAGTCAACGCGCGGACTGCACAACGCTCTGGCGGTGATGGCTCACCTTCTCCGGTCGATCGAATCCGACAGGAGCTGGGCTGGAAGAGTAGTGAAACTAATCGAATCGTCCCCCCGCACCGCTCATATCCCCGCTCGATCTATCGGGGTGCCTGAGCGTTGGACCGAGCTCGATCTCTGGCGGCCATAACCCACCCTCCGCGGTGCTAGGCCCGTTGTTCGTTTGGGGATCCCTGTGACATGCGCGCCATCGAGTGTCCTCATCGCCTAATCGTTTCCGGTGAACCTTCCGCTCACGGTCGCATCCCGCGTGGTTCGATGCGACGCCAGCCGTGATTGGCCGTCCAGCTTTGTGGTTCGAACTCGAAGTAGCTGCCCTGGCCCGGTTGATCGTGTTCGCGACTGATTGATATGCGCATAAGGTCGCAATAGAGCAAAGTACCTATGGCCCCGTGAGCAACAAAAGCAGTCGAAATGGCGGTGTTCGAGCTGAGCCGTCGGATAGCAGCAACAATTCGAAGCTGTGCTTGCGCGGCCGTCTCCCACCCGCGAATACTGGCGTTTGGGTGCGCGAAGAACTCGTTTGCTGTTGCCTCGAACTCGATTTCGGGAAGAAATCCGGTCGCGGAACGATCGTTTTCAGATAAGTTCGAGTCGGATGTGAAGGCGAGACCGGTCAGACTGGCGACGATCGCCCCGGTTTCCTTCGCCTTCTGCTCTGTGCTTGTGATGATGCGACCAAGTTGGTTCGTCCAGGCATGGCTGGCAATGTGCGCTGCGCGTGCGCGGCCGGCATCGGACAGATTCCATTCCTCAATGGGAGAGTTAGGATCTACGGCGACCTCCGGATGAGTGATGAAATATGAAGGCATGGTCTCAAAGTATCTGACGATCGGCGGGGGCGTGGCATCCGCTTTCAGCCCTCTGTGCTGGCGCTCTGCTGCGCGGAGCGCAGTCAGGCGCCTCCGGCGCGTGTATCTGGTAGATCTGCGTACCCCGGGGTAACTCCGGAGAGGGTGGCACACGGGTACATACCACCAACCTCATCCGGAAGCCTTCGAACGCTGACACGCTAACGGATAGCCGGGCCCAAAGCCAGCAGTCGGCGCCGCCGGAGCACCGCTCGTTCCAGCGCCGCCGGCGTGCGAATAAGCCTTGACAAGCATCCGGCCGATGAGGTCAGCTATGTCTGTCCGAGAACGGAACCACCAACCACACTTTGAGGAGATTCATCATGGGCACCAAGCTCAATCCCTACCTTGGCTTTCGCGATACGGCCCGGCAGGCAATGGAGTTCTACCAGTCAATCTTCGGCGGCGAGCTGACCTTGAGCACGTTTGCGGATTTCCACGCCAGTGAGAATCCGGCCGAGCAGGACCTGATCATGCACGGGATGCTCGTCACCGATGCCGGACTGACACTGATGGGCGCCGATACGCCGAGCAGCATGAAATACACGCCGGGCGACAACTATTCGGTTTCCTTAAGCGGCGACGACGAAGCCGAACTGCGTCGTTACTGGGATGGGCTCTCGGCCGGGGGCAACGTCACAATGCCACTGTCACCCGCGCCGTGGGGAGACAGCTTCGGCATGTGTGCAGACAAGTTCGGCGTCAATTGGCTCGTCAACATCGCCGGCACCCCGGCCGGAACCAGCTGAGACAGGTATGTGCGTGGGTGCGTAAACCAATCAACCACGAAGCTTTCTCAGGAGCGCGAAGTGCGCATACCTGCCCTCCCCTACGGCTTCCTGGCGGACGTTTCGATGTAGGCGATGCGGTGCCGGTCGCTGATTGCAGGCCCGCGGCGGTCGGCGCGAGTGGGCCGGTAAAGGTGTCCGTAGGGGTCTTTGACGACGGCACCGGAAAGGTCGGTCAGCCCTGAAAGCCATGTCGTCAGATCGGGGAGCGATTCAAGATGGGTGACCCGGCCGTCAAGTACTACCGTCCACAGCCGCCCGGCCGGGCCATATCCTGCGGTCAGTTCCAGGATTTCGAATAGACTTGCCATAAGTGCCTGGTCGGTGTCGGGCATTCCGCGGCGGAGCGGATAGAGGCGCGGGCTCGTTTCCTGAATTTCGTGCCAGGCCCGGCGCAGCCATGACAGGTCGGCTTTTTCGATGGAATGCCCCAGGATGATCCGGCGGTTCTCATCGAGGATGAGCGGGTATTGGTTAGCGTCACGGTCCAGGACGGCTTCGGCCTGGCCTGCGTATTCGAAATCCTGGCAGAGGGCCCCCGCCGAATAGTAATAGGTGAACGTCCCCCCATCGTCAACCGTAATAAAGTCCGTGTCATCCGGGACGTTTGGCGCCGGGGCACGGCTTTCCGGACGGGCCGGGCCGATCCTCGGCGGCGTCCGTGCCAGGAGACGGCTAAGCAGTTTCCACATGATCGTCCGGCTCTTTCTGTAACGGCCGGGATGATAGGAAAGCATCACGGCTGAATCTATTAGACTCCACTCCGCAACCGGCGGACAATGCCCTTTACGGATTCCTAGCGAACAGGGCACGGTTTTTACGCATCCTTACAGCGCGGAACGGTTCGGGCCGACGGTACCCCTGGTTCGTGCGCCGGCCGGTTACCGCCGCGACATATGAAATTGCCCCCTTGCGGCGGCGTCAGTTGAATTCCAGACCTCCTGATGCCGTTGTAGAGAGCCGCTCCAGAGAACGGAAGCTACGACCAGCGACCGAGGTAAATGGTACTCATAACTATGGCATAGCCAAAAGCCATTGGTATAGTGATGTCATGCCAACGATTGAGGGGCAACCGCTGTGGCCAGCATTGCACTATGAGGAACGACCGTGGCACAGCGTGCAGGACGAGTACGGCTCGCGAACGCAGAAGCGTCGGGCAACGGGACCGTACAAAGTCGCGGTGCCGGCGCACATTGCCAATCGCGATATCCCGCTTGAGAGCGAACTGCATGCGCTGACTGAAGACGCCGCCAGCGAGCTCGCCCGGTTCGACGCGGAAGTGGGGCAGAACGCGGCACCATTCGCATCTATCCTCCTTCGTACCGAAAGTTCTTCCAGTTCCGAGATTGAAAATCTCACCACCGGAGCCCGGCAGATCGCCTTGGCCGAACTCGGTAGAAACGCCTCCAGGAATGCGCAGCTCATCATCGGCAACGTCAGGGCCATGCAGGCAGCTCTCGCGCTCTCTGAAGCAATGGACAGCAACGGCATCCTGGAAATCCACCGTGCCCTGCTTGAGCACAGCAATCCCGACATTGTCGGCCACTGGCGCGACCAGCAGGTCTGGATCGGTGGGGGAAACCTCGGCCCCCATACCGCACAGTTCGTCCCACCCCATCATGATCGGGTGCCCGACCTCATGGAGGATCTCGCAGTCTTCGCGAACCGAACGGACCTCCCTGTGCTCGCACAAACCGCCATCGCCCATGCCCAGTTCGAGACGATCCACCCGTTCCCCGATGGCAACGGCAGAGTCGGACGCGCACTGATTCAAGCAATGCTTCGCGGTGGGCAGCTGACTCGAAACGTGGCCGTTCCGGTCTCCGCAGGCCTGCTCCACGACACCAGCCGATATTTCGACGCCCTGGGCGCATACCGGTCCGGGGACATCGTTCCCATAGTGCAGGCCATTGCCGAGGCATGCTTCGCAGCGGTGCACAATGGCCGCATACTCGTAAACGACCTTGAAGACACGCGCATTCAGTGGCGAGCGCGCATTGTCGCCCGAAGTGACTCCGCGGCGCACCGACTAGCGGACGTCCTCTTCCGCCAGCCCGTAATCGACAGCTCGAATGCCGCAGCGGCGCTCGGCATCTCGACCGTCAACGCTCAAGTCGCTATCGACCGTCTCATCACGGCTGGGATTCTCACGCAAATCACTGACGGAAGACGAAACCGTATCTGGCAAGCGAAAGACGTACTCCAAGCTCTCGACGAGTTCGCGGCCCGAGCCAAACGACGCCGGTAGGGATCGTCTTGCGGCACGGACCCCGGGCTGGTGCTTGAGGTCACCGGCAGCGACGCTTCACCCCTCCGGCTCGGCGACACGGACTCCGCCGCGGCGACGGTGGTCTCCGGAGCGCTCGCGGATAACCAACCTCTTGCAGGACCTGGGTTTCATCTTTGGGCCTAACAGGGCTTCCGCGGGCCGGGGGTCTGCTTCCGGGAGGGCATGGGGCAGCCGGGGGCGGCCTTCACCACTAGCGGGGCCCTGCGGGCCGGCCACTGATTCAGGGCGACGACGACGGCCATGCCTACCAGTGCTCCGATGACCGTCTCGGTGGCCCGGTCGGAAATCAGCACCCCCGGATCGCTACGGTGACCCAGCTGGGTCATCAACAGGGCCAGCGGGGTGACGAAGAGCTGCGCCAGGCTGTAGTGCCGTGCGATGAACATTTCGGCCATGAACTGCAGGGCCGCGACAACGAGCACAAGGTACAGGTCGTTGGACGGCGGCAGCAGCAGCAGGGCAAGGAGCCCGAGCCCTCCGAAGGTTCCCAAGATACGGTGCACTCCGCGGGTGATGCGGTGGGCCAGGGTCTGCCCCACCAGCGGCACCGTCGCCGCGACCATGGCCCAGTAGCTGTGCCCGATGCCCATCAGCGTGGCGATGCTCCCGGCGGCGAGCACGGCCACGGCGTAGCGCGCCGCGTCGTCGTACACGAACCGGCGCTCCTGCGCCGTCAGCCGGGGCTCGCGGACGCGGGCCCACGGTGTCCGCCAGCTCGGCCACAGCCAGGTGCTCTGCCCCACCAGCAGCGAAAAAACAATTGTCAACGCGGCTACCAGCATCGAGGGACCCAGCGGCGGATGCACCGGCAGCGACGCGATGGCCGCGAAGCCGAAAATCTGGAATAGCGATCCGCCGGGCTTCAGCCGGCCGAAGCCAGTAATGAGGGTTCCGACGCCGGCGACGATCACGGTGCCGATGACGATGCCCCAGGGGCCGGGGTCGAGCAGTCCGGTCAGTGCACCGACCAGGATGGTGACCAGCATCAGGGCCCCGGCCTTGCCTTGTTGGGCCAGGCGTTGGCGGTGCGGAGTTCCGCGGCCGTAGATGGCGGTGAAGGCGCCGAAGGACGCGAAGATGGCCAGTTCGGTGTGGCCCAGGGCCAGCAGCGTCAGCAGAGGAACGCCGACGCTGCTCGCGCAGCGCAATGCTGCGTGGTGGTCGTTCCTGGCAGGTCCCACCCGGAAGAAGCTCCGTAGCTGGTTCACTGGGGATTCTCGCCTTTCGGGTCCGCCGGTCCTACGTTGCGTTCCAGGTCCGCCAGCAGTGTCCGCAGGGAATCGGCCAGGTCCTTGCGCTCCGGCATGGTGAATACTTCCAGCACGGTGGACTCGAAGGCGGAGATGGACTCCAGGACGGGCAAGAGCAGTTCCTGGCCTTGGTCCGTCATCCGCAGCAGGGCGCCGCGCCCATCCTCCGGGTTCGCGTCCCGGCGGATCAGCCCGGCGTCGACCAGTTTCTTAATGCGCTTGGTCATCCCGGCGCCGGAGATCAGCAGCTCAGTGGCCAGCTCGGTCGGCGCCATCGGCCGGCCGTTGCGGGCCAACGCGGACAGGATGTCGAACTCGCTGCGGGTGATGCCGTGCATCCCCAGCACCGAATCACTGCGCAACTGCATGACCTGGGCCAGGCGCCGGATCCGGCCGATGACGCCCGCAGATTCGATGTCGACCTGCGGGAGCATGCAGGCCCATTGCTCCTGGATCCCGTCGATGTAATCGAGTGGAGTCCCCTCCCCGCTTCCCTTCCGAGGGGTGACGGCGCTCATGCCTCTGCCCGATCCCACGCCAAGTCGGTCACTACGACGCGTTGCGAAATGGGCTGCTCCTTTGTCTGGTATCAGTGCAGGAAACGCAGTGGCTGCAGAGATGCCTAATTACTTTACTAGAAAAATATATCAGTAATTCGCCAGCTAAGTACTTTATTGAGCTGTGAGCTAGGCCATGCGCGGCTCTACTGACCGGGGAACGGAAAAGCACCCCCGCTATCTGCTGCGGAGGCGTCTATGGCGCCATCGAGCCATCGGTTTAGAACCGAGGAGGACGGTGAAGACCAAAAATTGGTGATCAGCGTTTCTTTCAACGACTCCCGTCGCGCCGTCGTCTCCAACTCCTGGAGCATTTCCAGCGAGTCGTGCGTCCTGGTCAGGGCGGATCCAAGCGATCCGCCGGAGCCACAGCGACGGCGACCGAAAGAGCGGCTAAACCCCGGTGGCGTCCCGTCCGCTTGATGTGACGGTTGGACGTTCCGTAGGGCTATCAGCCGGTTCCGTTTCCTCGCGACCCGGTTCCTTGCCTTCCTTGTTGGCGATGTCTTCACCGCGTCGGGACATGCTTTCCCCGACATTCGGGCGCCGCTTTCGCGTCGTCCGGGGCAACGTCGGATCCGGGCTGTCCCGGTTCATGCAACGGGGGTTCGCTTCCCGTAGCCCGGGCGGTGCCGGGTTGGCCGTGGCTCCCTTGGCTGCGCCCCTCATAGAACGGGACGGCACTCTCTCCAGTATCGATATCCCCTCCTGGGCCGGGGTCCGGGCCGCGGCTGAAATCATTCCCTGCTCTGTCGCCTTTGTGCGCCTTTTCCGGTGCTATGGTGTCCTCCTCGCCGAATGACCTGGCAAATAAGTGTCGAATCCAGCTCTTGGATCGGGCCCCTCGCAGTGTGCCAAGCACGGCTGCATTTTCGGGTGTATAATACTCGCCGATCCAGGCTGCCCGGATTCTGGATTCAATCTAATGATCCCACCACCGCTGCACAAGAGCTACGGATGTCGACGGGAGATCACCATGACCGTAAATCCACGGCCGCCCCTAAAATTTCCCTGTGCAGTACCGTGCTCGGCATCCCGGATCCGGAAGGCCTCGCCCGGTTCTACCGCGGCCAGCTGGGCTGGGAGAGCGTCCAGGCGGACTCCGCCTGGGTCCAGCTGGCCGGGCCCGAAGACGAGCATGGCCGCCTTTCGTTTCAACTGGAAACGATTATGCACGTCCGGTCTGGCCGCAGGAAGCCGGCAGGCAACAAATAATGCTGCACCTGGACGTTCGGGTCGAGTCCTTGGAAACGGCCGCTTCGCATGCCGAGGCGAAGGGAGCGCGGCGGGCGGGATTCCTGCCCCAGGAGGATGTTGCGGTCTTGATCCGGACGGCCATCCGTTTTGCCTGTTTCAGAACTGACCGAAACGCACGACGACGGCGGCACTGTAGCGCCGCCGTCGTCCCACCCGGAGCTCCCGATCCGACTGCTTGTGACTGCGGTTCTTGAGCACACTGTCCTACCGCCCACGAATGAATCATCACTGACGGGGATCGTCGCGGCGCTCAAACGGAACGACCGTGTCTCGCTGGCGTCCCCCGACGACTCCAGCATTACGCTCCCCGCCGAGGTTTACGAAGCGCTGCGTGATGTCGTAACTGCGATGGCCAGCGGGCAAGCCATCACCATCGCACGCCATGACTCAATCCTGACTACCCAGGAAGCCGCGGATCTGCTCAGTATTTCCCGACCCACACTGGTGCGGCTGCCGGAAGCTGGCGAGATTCCCTTCAGCCAACCTGGACGTCACCGCCGCGTCAGCCTTGCTGACCTGGTAACCTACCAGCAACGCGTCCGCCAAACTCGCCGCGGGGCGCTCAATGACATGACCAATGAAGCAGCCGCCGATGAGTCCTACACTCAAAATAACGCTTTCGTTCGGACCCGCTGACCGACCAATAAGCCTCTCGTCGGGTAAATCAGATGGGAACGGCATTTCCCCTCGGCACGGTCAACGGCTATGAAGCCCTCACCCCAGCAATGACCAACGCACCCGGACGAATTTCTTCAGGATCAGCTCGACCTCTACCCCCGTCAGACGCTTCAATGTCTGACAGAACAGCGTGCCGCCTACACCCGGCCCAACCTAACAATGGGCCAGTTCTATCAAACCCTTCGGGAGACGGTGCCCGGATTCACAGACGCTGCCGAGGCTGTGGACATGGGAGAGACTGCGATCTGAAATCAGCCAGGTACGTAGGCCTACACGAGACTCTGGCCGGTCCCCCAACGGCTTCACGTGGGCGGTCCGGCTCTGGTTGATGCCAGCGAATCCACGATCGACGTCGATACGTTTGGCTTTAATGCCTGTTCGGTCAGTGCATTGCGCCAGCCGATGAGGTCTTGCTCTTCCGTGGAGACGCCGCTCGTGACCCAACGAGTGAATAAAGCGTGCGAAATAGTGTCCTGTATTCGGCCCCGTCACCGGGCAGTTCGCAGGACGGGTCTTCCACATCACCACATAGGAGACTGCTCCGCTCTTACGGAGGCGCTCCTTGGTCCATGCCGTTGGTGTCAATTCTGCCGCGTTTAGCGGCTCTTCGCGTTTCGTGGTGAATACCAGCCCGCTGAGATGAATTTATGCCACCGTCCGGGCGGCACTTCTCAATAGGATACGTGATTGGTAGTTGGT